>Ga0210246_100920_pt1 | contig 25741 bp, 27 predicted proteins | sample ChrtobMetaP3_8mM_FD_155469 | JGI IMG/M metagenome (GOLD analysis project Ga0210246, IMG submission 155469) | Chrysochromulina tobin associated microbial communities from unialgal haptophyte culture, Seattle, Washington, United States - P3_8mM | ecosystem: Host-associated > Algae > Haptophytes >...
TGCGCCGAGACGTGCAACTGGGCTTCCGACGCCGATTGCAACGACTGCAGCCCCGGCTCGGAGTTCCGCCCGGCCCCGGGCCGAGCACGGCAGGTGGACCGGACCATCGTCACATGTGGTATAGTAAGGAGACAGTGTATGTATCCGTACATGTACATGTCCTGTACACGACTGCGACTAGAGAACTAAAGTGACTAAAGTAAGAGAACCTCACCACCGAAACGACAAACGACAAACGGGGGTGGGGAAGCCGGCGGTAGCACTCTAAACATCTTCACACAACCTCTTCACAGACATACGTACAACGCACCACAGGTGTGCACAACACGCCAACCGGCAATTCGCGGATCGGGCCTTCACACCGGCACCGGCGCGAATAACACCGGCACCGGCGCGAAACTATCATGCTCTATCAAGCTCACCGTGCCAGCTCCCGAATCTCCCACGGGGTCTTCCGGTCGGAGCTTGCGGGGATGCGCAGGCGATAATACTCGCGGAGGTTGGTCGCCATGCGGCTTAGCTGACCCGCGGTAGCCGACCACTCAATGCCGTGTGTTGTGGGCAAGTTCTTGTCGGGGTGGTAAAGAATGAACGCGCGGCGGAGCGCCCTGGTCACACCCGCACTCATGGGCGCGATCTTGGCCACGGCCACCAGCTCGGCCGCGACCTCATGCACTGTGAGCGCGGGTGGTGGGTAGTGCGCATAGGCGGCGAGCAGAAAGAATTGCCACGCGTGCGGCTGGAGCTGCACGTCAGTTAGGTGTGCCTCGAGCTCGCGCTCCAAGTCGTCGGGGCTCAGAAGCTCGGGCAGCGCTGGCGGTCCTCGTGGTGATTGTAGAGCTGACACGATGCTGGCTGCGCGTCGTATCGGCGGCGGCGGCGGCGGCGGCAGCGCATGGGAGGTCGGTCCGGAAGTTCGCTGCTGTTGCTGGGACGACATTGAAGGCGACGTGTCGTCCTTCATCTCGATGCCCGCCTCGGCAGCTTGCGCCACGCGCACAGGTGCGCCGTCACACGCACGATAATCCCTAAAGGATTTCCACGCGGCAATGCACATGCCTGCCACCACCAGCGCGCAGAGCACATAACCGAGGATCAAGGACTCATCGTGAAACAGTTGTCGGGATGAGCCGGCGGACGCGACGAGAGGTTGCATCGGCGGCGTCGGCGGCATGGGCGAAGGTGGTGTGTGAATGTGGTCCAGCAGCCTTCGGACGGTCATTCCAGGTCGCAGATCTGTCGAGGCCGAATGTGTCCGACCGCCGGACAACCCAATCGAAGATTGGCAGGGTGTTGCGCTTTCGTGACCGTGCGACGTGTGCGACTCGCGTCCGCCGCGCACTTTTTTGGCTGTGGAAGGCTGTGGAAGTCTGTTTTGGTGTGGAAAGCATACGTTCTGTGCACTAGACATCAGTTTCACTCTCGCCAAGCGCATGCATGAGAAAGGCCAGCTCCATGCTTGCCTGCTCCAAGCGACGAAACCGTCCGCCCTCGCCGAGGTGACCGCCGACGTCCCTCACGTACAGGAGCTGCGGTGGCGGCGGTGGTCGAATGCTTGTATCAGTATCGCTATCTTCGTCGGCGGCCTCGCGCTGCTCGCGTCGGTTTGCGCCCGCCGCGCGATGGCGGAGCCGTGTCACCCATCGCAGCGCCTGAGTGAAGCACACGCGCGTGTCGTGCTTCGCAGTGATGCACAGGACAGCCGGGTAATGGAGGCGCTGACGCTCGTCGTCGTCGTCATCGCCGCCGCCCTTCTCATCCGGCAGGCGCGAGGCTCGCCAGCGCAGCCCATCATACGGCGAGTACGCGGCCATCGCTTGCCGCGTGGCCTCACACCGAATGGGATCACCCCATTCCTCAGCCTCTTCGAGGGTGAGAGGCAAGCTTGGATCGAGCATGGCACTCAGGGGGTCGAGGAACGGCATGCGCAACAGCGCCGCGCCCAGCAGCGCCGTGCCCTCTGCATTCAGCACGCCGCCCAGCGCCAGGGCGCCAGCCGAGTCTGCAACAGCGCTCGTGCGCGGCGGGCTCGAGATGCCATGAGTATGGAGCCAGCGCAGGCAGTCGGCGAGGTCGGCGGCGGAGGTCGCCTTGGCTAGGCGGCTACCGGCATGGTGCCAAGGAGGCCCGAGCTCGCCGCCGCCACGCACGTGAGCGAGGGCGATTACCCATCCTCGCCGGAGCAGCGGAAGGTGCTCAGCTCGCCATTCCGCCTCCAGGACGGCGCCATAGGCGCCGTATACCATGCAGTGCAGCGGCGTCTGCGCATCTGGAACGAGCGACACTGCGCGTACGAGCGTCAGCGGGATAGACGCGCCATCCCGCGCTGTGGCATGCGTCAGCTCGCAGCATAGCTCGGTGGACGGAGGAGGCTCTATAGGCGCCGAACGCGCCGTCAGCGCACGTGTCACCATGTCATACGCATACGGAGTCGGCGGCATTGTCGGCGACGAGAGCGTAAAGTGGATCGCATCGGTGGCGAATTGGCGGTTGGCGCCGGCGGTGACAGCGCACGGAGCCAAGCCGTTGGGCAGCGAGCCGTTGGGCAGCGAGCCGTTGGGCAGCGGCACAATCTGCTCGTCAGAGAGTGTCGGCGGGGCGGTGGCCGGCTCGTCTGCAGGCCGCGTTCGCAGCACGCGCACCCTCTTCACTCCTCTGTGCCGTTCGTACAGTGCCACCCAGCGCTCGTGCACATCAACGTCCTCGATCGCGGTGTGCTCCGAGGGTGCCAGCAGAGGCAACCACGCGGTGCGCGGCGCGGGTAGGGACGCCACACGAACAGCGCTTAATCCAAGGGCACGGCTCGGTGGAGCAAGGCTAGCGATCAAGAGGAGCCAATCTGGCCGCGCGAGCTCCTCCACAAAATAGGAGACGCCCGGCTCGCGCGGCGCGACGAGCAATGCCGGCTCCGACGGCGCCGCAACCCTCACCAGACGAACCTCAGAAGAGGTATGTGAGTTCGAGTTGATCGTGAGCCACGTGCCTCCCTTGGTGGCTGCCACATCGATAAGTGCCGCTCCGTCGGCCTCTTCGTACACGACCGGGTCGTGTGTGCCGCGCTGGCCCACCGTATGCAGCCGTGCGCGCCATGGCCGACCTCGCTCGTCTATCTGTGTGTACACGAGCTCCTCGCCGCGTGCCCATTCAGCGTTGAGCACCCCGGCTACCGCGGAGACGACCCGCCCCGACACGAGCTCGATGACGCGTAGCTCCCATTTTTCGCGCCCGGAAAGATCGACGGTGCACGCTAGCAGTGACTGGTCCGGGGATACCTTGAAAGCTCCGAGCGCGGCGTAACCGTGCTTGTCAGCCAACGCAGCCAGGTCGAACACAACTTGCTCCGCGCCGCCATCGACATGCCGGCGGCAAAACTGCGGCAGGTCTTGACGAGCGGTCGTTCGCGAATAGTAGAGCCAATCTCCAAACCGTTCCGAAGGCGTGATCTGCTCATCCGGCAGCCGGCTGCGCATCTCGTCATACAGCGCCATCTGCATCCCATTCAGAGGGCCTAGCGCCGAGCGCATGTACGCTGCCTCCGATTTGAGCAGCCGACTCACCGCTGCGCTTTCCGCGTGAGCCAGATACTCGAACTCATCTCGGAGGTAGCGCCTCATGGGTTGCGGGAATGGAGGTCGCCTCGGGAGACGCCAGACCTGGCGTCGTGCCATGAGTCAATCCCTCTGCCGCCCTTCTGTGGGGCTATGAAGTGATCTTATGAAGTGAAAAGCGCCATAAAAAAGCGTCCCTTTTGCAGTGATCGTCGAAGGGTTTGCACGACGACGCTCCCGATGTGGGAACAAAACCCGATCACTTCACGCATCGCTTCACAGGATCGCGTGATCGCGTTCCGACACAAAGCCACGATGTACGATCTCGCGGCGTTCTACCTGAGAGCCTCGCAAGCGTATCCTTCGACCGTGCAGCTCGCTACTGGTGCTTTTGTCATGGCTGTAGGGGACGCGTCCACTCAGCTCGCAGTCGAAGGCGGCCAAACCCTTGACACGAACCGCATTGGCTGTGCAGCCTTTTTCAACGGCGCAATCAGCCCTGTGCTGCATTCTTGGTACCAATTCCTCGACCGCACGTTTCCGGGCGTGTCAGTGAGAGCACTCGCACCAAAGTTGATCGCCAACCAGATGGTGTCTTCTCCGATCCTGAGTCCTGCATTTGTCGCGTGGAGTATGGTCAGCGAAGCGTGGCTGGCAGGAGAATTAAAGGACACGTGTGGATGCGAGGAGGTAGGACTGCGCACATACCTGCGTGTGCGCAACGACTTCTCCACGATCGTGAGCAGCTCACTTTGCGTATGGCTACCTGCGAACGCAGTCAACTTCGCTCTGGTCCCGCCGCATCTGCGCATCGCCTTCATGTCCACTGTGGCTTGTGGTTGGGGTGGCTTCTTGTCCTTTATGGCACATCGGACAGTTAAGTAGGTACAAAAGAGAGGCAGAGGGACAACAACATAGTTCAAGTTCAACATAAACAAATTGCTCATGTTTATCGGCACACACTGCGCACACCACACCGAGCCACCCGGCGACCCGCCGCGCACCCCCCTCACACAGACACACCGCCACAATCATGCACCACCCCCCGCGCAGCCCCCGCCGCACCGGCGCGTGACCACCGCACGCCCAGCACATTCGAATCGTCGTCTAGTGCTTCGACGCACGCCGTGGCGGCTCGACTTGCTCAGGCTCTTCGGCCGCGCTTGGTCGAGCGCTTGGGCGCGGGCTCAGCTGCACCGTGTCCTTTTTGAGTGTTCCAGCACGGCGCGGGGCCGAGAGCGAGGCCGCTGCCTTGCTCGTCTTCTCCTCCCTGCGCCGGCCGCTGCCTTGCTCCATCCTGTGCTCGTCATCGTCGTCGTCTGTCGGTTCTGCTGCAGCTTCGGCACGGAACGCACGGTCTTTGACTTTCTTGCCATTACAGTTGCCTTTCTTAGCGCCTTTGCGCTTAGCATCGTGCTTGAGGAGTATAAGCTGAGCACGCGCCTTTGCACTCAGCATCGTCCCCTCATCGTCGCTGCCTTCCTCCTGTGTAGTTGCTCTTGCCTTGCGCTTGGAAAAGGCAAACATGAGGATGGCGGCGAACCCCACGACGGTTGCAACGACGGCGATCAGCGGTGGTTGATCGGCACTCGAATCGGCACCCACCGCAAGAGAAGCACCGTGGACGAGGATCGGCGGACCAGGCGGGAATCCTCGGTCTGACCGTTCTACTTGGAATTCGCTGTCGAGCTCACTACCCACACCGAATCCCTCGGCACCGCCGAGGGCGATCCGATGAATAGGTGGAAGTGAGGGCATGGGTGAGGGTGGCGGCGGCGACGGTGGTGGTGGCGGCGGCGGCGGTGGTGGCCTCGGGTCCGGAGGGCGAGGCGAGGGCGAGGGAGGCGGCGGCGGTAGTGGCGGCGGCGGCAGCGGATCAGGAGACGGCGGCGGAGGGGGCCAGTACTCCACGCAATCGATGATCTGGATGGATTCACGTGGGAGTCGAAATGGATTGAACTGCGGGTGGCACAGATGGGCAATGGCCATTCAGTGATGGGAGAGTGACAGAGCACAGGCTCCAGACAGCGCGGAGGCGGTGCACTAGCGGTGCACACAGAGGCGCGCGGTGCAGGAGCAATGTCACACTGGCGCCGCGCAGTAAACTACATGTAGCGCGTGTGTGCAGAGAGCGGCCTCAAGACGACTCACCATGATCTTGATGAGGAAGGGCTCGGACGTCAGGGTGGGCCGGCCGTTGTGGACACCCCCCTCGATATGCAAGCGCACGTTCTTGTCTCCAGGCGAGGCTGCAGCAATTGTGATGCGGCCGATGTCACTGTCCTCAGTGCCTCGACACGATGGTGGCGTGCAGTGTGCCACGCCGAGTGTCTCCGATCCATGCTCATTCGTGCGGGTAGCGATGAGGTTCATGGGATGATCGAGCAGGTTCGTGGGAGTATCAATGACGACGGCATGCACAGTTGGTTTGCCAATGGCTAATCCTGAAGGCGTGCCTAAAATGATGTCCGAAGGAAGGCTCGTGGGCCAACCATTTGCAAAGCGGAGCTCGAGGTCGACACCCACGCCCGCCTCAGGGTTGGACCAGGAGGCACGCGTGACGAGCAGATAGTCGGGATGGCCGTTGCGCTGGAGGAAGCCGCACGAGAGCGGCGCTGGTGTGGGTTGATAAATGGGTTCCGACATTATTATATTTTTGAGATCCTGCATGCAGAGCAACAACTCGTGGAGGCTGCCGGGAAGCGCGCGCCGTGTCGGCGCGTAATTCTCCCTGTGCAGTGGCTCCTGTGCTTGGGGGCCCGGCTGAGCGTTGTGTTGAACGGTTCCTTGGACCAATCAACCGGGCCAGTTTTCGGGCACGCACTACGCGCGCGCGGCCGCACATGGAGCGTCCCTCTGCCGCACACGATGTCGGCTACGAGACTCATCCAGCCACGACACCCACCGTCGATTACGGGCAGTCGCCTAGGAGCGACTACGAGAGCACTGTGAGGACGCCTCGGTCGGAAGCCTCGTCGTATTCGTACTCCTACACTTACTCCTCGCCATCGGAGCGCAGTTTCACGACCGAACGCGAGGAATCGATCCTCTCAAAACTGGCCAGCGGCGCCGGCGAGTTTTTCGGTGCCGTGGACCAAAGCTTCATGTGGTTCGCAGAGAGGCCAACCGAGCCGCTGGTGCCGCCGCCCCCATGCCCCGAGCGCCGCTGGGGAGCGAATCCGCGCCCCGACCGCCACGCGCCCCACCTCGTATGGCGAGAGGTCGGCGAGCTACGGTCGGCAGTGCTCGAGAATGTGCAATCGCAGAAGGTGCTCGCACACGAGCTGCGCTCCAAGGACGAGGAGGCGCAGGCGCTCGCTCGGTGTGGCGAGGACGAGCTGCACTCAAAGCAGGAGCAGCTGCAACAGCTGCGCGAGCGTGTGGATCTTGCGCCGGTGGAGCGCGCCAGGCGTCTCGAAGGCCTCCACTCGCGGCTGCGCGCGGCGTCCGCAGCGGTGCAGGAGGCACGATCAGTGGTTGATGTGGACCGGGGTCAGGCGGTGGCAGTTGAGCGTGAAGAGTGGCTTGCTGCCGAGGAGAGAGTTGCGCGGCTCGCAGCCGAGGCGGCGCGCGAGGCAAGCGTTGCTGAGGCGGCCGAGAACGCGATGCTGCATGACCTCTCCAAGCACGTGGAGCATCTGGCGAGGCTAGAGGACGCGATGGGCGATGCGGCAGTCGTTCCGCTCGCCGCCTCGCGCAGGGCTCGCGCCGCGCTCATGCGCGACGAGCTACTCGAACGACGCGTCTCGGTGCCGCGTCGCACGCACGAGCCACCGGCTGTCCTCGGTCGCCGCCTCGCCGCGCTCCGCCGAGGCAACCAGCTCACGCATCGCGGGCCCAGTGCCCAGGGCGACGCTCACAATGGCATCATCGACCATCTGTGGCTGAGGCTCAGCGACGATCGGCCGCCTCGGCTGCTTCTAGCGGACGGCACGGCGCTCCCCCTCACTCAGTGCTGCCGAATCGTCGTCGGGCCAGCGGAGCGATTTGCACCTCAGCTCCTCGAGGCTCTACGATCGCCGCCGCCGCCGCGGCCTCCTGACGGTCGCGCCCACCTCTGCTTCACCCTCTTGTTCCGCTCCATCGACACATTAGAGGCCCCCGGCGGCGAAGCAACGGAGGCGCGAGCGCCCCCACCGTTGCATCTCGTGGCGCCGAACAGTGCCGTACTCTTGGATTGGGTGCTTGGACTGCAGCCACTGTGCAGCGTGTGGCCCGCCGATCGGCTCTCAGCCGCAAGAGTGCGTTGGCGCTCGCTGCGGGTGCGGGTCGTTGCGAGGTAGAACCGCCGCCCCGCAGCGCGCAGCGGGTTCCGTGTTGTTTGGATGTTTCGTAGCAGCCGTATGAAAATGAATGGTATGTGTCGGCGGAACAGCCCAAAAGGAAAAGCCAACGTGGAACGTCATCAGGCGGGCGTCAAACCGGGTAGGAAACCGCCGGGGCTGTGCGGAATTGTGATCAAAACATCTGGCAGACTGTAAGCACTCATGGAGCGGACTCGAGACACTCTGACGTCAGACGTCGGTATTCAGTATACTTGTCAGTATACCGGTACTTGTGTTGACCGGTTGAGCGGAGCCGTGCTTTGAGACGGAGTGTGGTGAACGCGGGTGCGTCCGCGAAGTAACTGACTGACTGACTCTAGTTTTGCGCAAATGTACACAAACTTTGTCGTAACCGACGTTTCGCCGATCACGTGAACGGAACGGTCGGAGTCGCGACACGCTACCCTGTGTGCCAACGCTGTGCGGTGCACCGGTGCTGCGCGTTTTCGCGTCAGCCTGCGACAGCAGGGAGCGCACCCACATGAAAGCAGCTCCTGCTCCATTTGACTTTTTACTCGATCCAACCGATGGAGCTCATGTACGCCCTGGTCCCCAGATCAGGCACTCAGAATGGATGGCCAACTACGCCGAATACCAAGCAACTCGGCACCTACCCCAACGGGAGTTGGCCAACGGGAGTTTTGCAACCGACAGCCTAGTTGAGGACCTGGCGCTGATTGAGGGGCTCTCGCCGACTACCGTCGGGCTCAGAATCTGCAAGACACCGCTGCGCCGAGGCGTGCACCCGCGCGTGATAGCGATCTTGAACGAACCGGATCAGCCATCCCGTCCTCAGAGGGCCTCGAGCTCGCCGAAAAACAGGTTTGTGTCACGGATTCTGCTCCCGGACTCGCCCTGGACCGGGCTTCCACTGAAACCAGAACACAAAGCACGCGTCTACCGACCAATGACGGCGCAAACAAAAGCTCGAGTTCATCACAAGCCTTGTCGCTTCCTTCTGCACTTGCGACGTGGCAGTACATCAGAGGTTACATCAGAGGGGTCATCATGCTCTCGGCAAAAAGCTTTCAGTATCGTAATCGCGCAGGGCTCCAAGCGAAGTGTATTCACAAGCAGTGAAAGCGCTGGGAGCGAGCATTGGTTGGAAGCGGACGCCTTTTCGCGGCGGCATCGCCATCGTAATGCCCTTGCCGAGCGTGCAACCTTTGAGTCCGACTCTGGCCACCTCCAGGTGCTCAACAAAGAGACGCAGCGGGCTCAGCACGAACTTCCTGGCCGCGTCCGCGAATTGCGTCGCAATCGGATACTTGTTCCTTTGCACACAGAGGACGACATGGGTGAGGACAGCGAGAGGGCCGATGTTCCATTTGACGTTTACAAGTCGATTTGGCAGCCTCGGGTTCTCTCCGCAGATTCGGGGGACCTCGTGGATAGCGATGAGGTGAGGCTGGCACGCTTTTGCCATGAATGGGCCGAGGCGTTGCGGATGGGTCTTGTCAAGGTCATCATTGCTGATCCCAACTACGAATCGAACCAAATCGTCGATGAGGTCCCAGACGAGGTGCAGCTGGTGGGGGAGGTACTCTGGAAGCACGCTCGTCTGCTTTCGGTGGTCTTTGCAAAATACGCTTCTTTGGGTCTGCGATTGAATGGAATGACTTTCCAGAGCTGGATGGCGTTTGTGACGGAGTGCGCACTGGTCGACAAGAATTCGACGGCGTGCAAGGTGAGCGACTTGGAGCACGTGTTCAGGGTTACTTCAATTGACAGCCCGGATGCCGCCAAGGAGCTGAGACGCCCTGGCTTCATGATCGCTCTCGTCAGACTCGCTATCAACATGTATATTGCAGATAGGCAGCTCAACGAGGTCAGTAGCGCAGTGGATCGGATTCTTGGTGTGCTTGTTCAGGCAAGCATTGATACTCAGGTGGCGCAAGAGCCCGACGTGTTCCGACTCCGTTTCTGTTACATACATCCCACTTGTGAGATCCTACAAACCAACGCCAAGGTGCTCCGCCGATGCTTTGAGTGTATCTGCAGGCTGAGCTTCGATGGTCAAGTCAAAGCTCAGGTAGACGCATGCTCGGCTGAGCAGTGGCTTAGAACCATGCGTGCGCTGCACATGATCGATGTGGACTTGAGCGAGTGCGACGCACTGCGATGCTTTGCCTCGAGTCGGATGGTGGTGGGCAACTACCACACCCAGCGCGGTCGCCACGAGGAGACACACCTGGCATTCGAAGGCTTTCTGGAAGCGGTTTGCAGGCTGGCAGCGCAAAAGGCGTTGCCCTCTGATCAAGAGGTCAAAGAGTGGGCAAGAGAGGAGGGCCATCCTGCCAATGTGGGCAAGTACCTTCAACACCTTCGTACTGTGCGCAGAAAGGTCGCCCTAGCAATGATGCGCGAGCGTAAGATTGAGTGGGGAGGATATGTCCCGATCAAAGCCTTCCGATGGCGCCTGCAGCGCACGATCGAGATCCTTCAGCATGAGGTGAACCAATTCAAACCGCCATGGGTAATTCCGCTCGAGGAAGCGCGCGTCACGCCGTCCTGTCCGCCTTCCCAAATCTCCCCATGTGCATAGAGCCAACCTACTGAGTACTGTGCCGGTAACGGTAAAAAGACACCCCGGGGGAGCCGGTATAGTTTTGCAGTCGAAAGAAAATAACTTCTACTTGCGTGGACTTGGGATCGGCCTCGAAAATCGCGAGTGCACCGTGACGCCCCGAATCGTTTCGAGACTTATTTCCCAAACGGGCACAAAACTCCACGCACAGCACACAGTTACATTTTCTTCGCGATCGCGCGCAACGCGTCGCAACATCGTGGAGGTTGCATAGGAACTAGGGCACGATATCAAGCCGAAGTCATGCTCCCACGCAATGGGTTCCTACACGAGTCTAGGTCATCTCCGATTATTGGCCCCGGACTTGGACGACCCATGTCCCCTCGTTTTGAGCCCATCATTACCTGTGGCCCCGACACAGAAGGGTACGACCTACCAAACGTAACGCTTTACAAAATGAATGGCAGCGCGTCTGTGTCGAGGTTTGGAAGAGGATTTGGCCGAGTGACAAAGCATCGCATTGAGGAGATGGATGCCAACCTGCAGCGCATGGGCGGCGCTGCTGTCGACTTCCACTCTGTTCCTCCTTTGAGGACGACAAAGGCCCCCCGTATTGGCCCAGGTCCCGGCCGGCCCATGAGCCCGCGCCTGGCCGATATGTCCAGCCCGCTTGGGACGGATGCAATGTACGACTTGCCTCCGCCCGAAGTTCGATCCACCTGTCCGCGACAGCCGCGAACGACTGCCTGGGATCCAAAACTCGCCCGCTTCGCGAAAGAAAAAACCTTTGAGTGCGACGAGATGTACGATCTTCCACCGGTCGACACGTACCAAAAGATTAATTCAGCATGCGTGACGCGTCTTGGCAGCTCGGGCCCGCGCATTGATCCGCTTCTTTACAAGCACGGAGAGGGCGCAGACCGTTTCTACGATATCCCGCCCGTCGAGATCACACGGCCCTGGACCCCGACGGTGCATCGGTTTGGGGCGCAAGTCATTCGCCCCGAGGTCATCACCCCGATCCGTATTCCTTCTCAAGAAGCGCCGCCTTGGCTCGGCCGCCTCTCGGCGTACAAACCACGCCCACGCACCCCCTTTTTCGACAAGAACGGCGCCCATCAGATTCTCCGCAACGCAATGCTGCGGAAGCCATCGCCCACGCGCAAGCACTAACCTGTGCGGACGCAGCCGCGACTTTTTCTCAAAAGGAAGGAGATATGCTCAAATGGAAGTGCCATGGATGCAACCATTTTTCAGCTTTCCCAAGGTGTGGTTTGCGCTGCCCATGGCAGGAGCGCAGGAGGCAGGACACAGGCGACTTCAACGGATTGCCCTGTTTCGCGGTTTGGGGGATCATGCGTCTGCGTCATGGTCTGCGTGCCGGTACCAGGGCGTGCGTTTCGCGAGCGTTGCGCAACCTATGGCTGTGCTCTTTAATGACGGGGACCTGTCGGTGTGTAGAGACGTCTTCTGGTTCTGTCGGTATGCGTGTGTCTCGGTGTGCCACAAGTGTGAAGTGAGAAACGTGTCATAGACTGCGTAGACGCGTCTAGTGCCGGGTGTCGGGCCAGGGGTAACTAATCTGACTCGTTACGTCGCGTATTATACTCGGATCGCGCGACGTTCGAACCCCCCGGCCCATCTCGCATCTGCATCTCCGCGCCGCGCGGGCGCCGTTGGGCGCCGGCCATCGGTGCGGCGCGTCGGGCGGTCCGGGGGCGGCCCCCCCTGCCGTTACCACTGCGCCCGCGTAAGTGGCTAAGTGCGCGCGCGGAGTGCGGTCGCGTATGCGGCGCGCGCGCGCGCGAGTGCAGTCGAATGATTGACGAATGGGTAGTCGGAACGGTCGAGCAATGGCAAGAGCAATGGGAATGGCAAGGAGCAATGGTCGATAAAGCGTCGAAAGTACGAAAGGCTGTTTTCTCGCGACTCGCCATACTCGATAGGTTACGGAGTCGAGAAACGATAATTCACAACACTTAAAGTCTTCACTTATTACCTTAGAAAAACATGGAACCGCACTTCCGCACACCAAGTAATGGCCACGCGAGTCGCGAGACGCGAGACCGAGAGAGTCTCGTGTAGACGTTATGTAGACGTGTACAGTACCAGTACATGTACATCAGTACATGTATTGTCTTTTAGTACGAGTCACGCATAACGACGTCAATTGAACGGCGTGCTCTCAAATCGTACGCTCATCATACGGTACGACTGGCCGCTCTACGAAAAGTCGAAAACAGCGTGGCTGATCAATACCGTATGATCAGCCACGTTCATACCTCGCGCGACGAGACAAACTTCAACAGTAACGGGTTTTTTTCCCCCCCTAGCGCGTGACTCTTCTGTCGCTTCAGCACAAGATGCCTCCCATTCGTCGCCCTGGTGGCAGCTCGTCCAAGGGTGCGCGCCCAGCGGCCACTTGTGGGCCTTAATGCGCGCACAACTTCTGTTTGCACCATCTTTAGTCGGATCCCAACCCCTGGCATGAACATCATCGCGCGCTCCCATGCCCAGCGTCCTCTATCCCATCGACATTGATGGCTTTCCCCGCCAGCGCTCTCGCATGCACACTCTAGATAGCCGGAGGAGAGACGCGCGCGCGTCCCGATGCAGACTCGCGCGCTCTTCGCACACTCGCTGCATTGGCTCACGGCCTGCATCCCGCGCCGTTCCTTACTGATTTGAGCAGCCAAGAAGCCCGGCCTGTCTGAGGAGCAGATCGAGGAGATCCGCGAGGCGTTCAACCTGTTCGATACGGATCACTCCGGCTCGATCGACTACCGCGAGCTCAAGGCCGCGATGCGCGCCCTCGGCTTCGAGGTCAAGAAGGAGGAGCTCCGCAAGATGATCACGGACATTGACGCTGACGGCTCGGGCCACATTGAGTTCCCCGAGTTCCTCGAGATGATGACCGGCAAGATGGGCGAGAAGGACACGAAGGAGGAGATCCTCAAGGTCTTCAAGCTCTTCGACGACGACTCCACCGGCAAGATCTCGTTCAAGAACCTCAAGCGCGTCGCCAAGGAGCTCGGCGAGAACATGACCGAGGAGGAGCTCCAGGACATGATCGACCAGGCCGACCGCGACGGCGACGGCGAGATCAACCCCGACGAGTTCTACCGCATCATGAAGAAGCGCGGCGACAATCCGCTCGATGACCTCCTCGATGACGACGAGTAAATTCGCGTTGTCCGTCGAGAGGATGTATAGCGCGGCGCATAGTAGCCAACCGCGTAGCCTAGCGGCAGTAGCGGCGTAGGCTAGAAGCGCGGTGGCTCGCCCTGCGTTGTCATCAGCCCCTCTGAACCTCCACGCGTCAAGAACGCGCGTGTCCGGAGGTATCAGGTCTGGAAGATGTGATTTGGCGCCGTGGTGGCGCTATGATAACTTTGCACCACGCTCGCTAACGGCTCGCAAGAACCATGTGAGAGCGTCTTTGCCGACCTGGCCCACGCGCCCACGGCCGACGGGAGCATGCGCGCGCGCGCGGCTTGCGCCAGATACGTCCTCCAGCCTTCGGTCTCTGACCCCGCCGTGCGCGCCTGCTCGCTCAGGGGCCTGCTCTCGTTGCTGCGCAACCTCAAGAAGGATGACCAGGAGCTGCGCATCCTGATGCTCGGCCTGGACAACTCGGGCAAGACAACCGCGCTCAAGAAGCTGGCAGATGTACGCGGCGTGTGGCTTGCCCTGCTGGGCACTGTGCGCGCGGCGGGGCTCTGCTGCGTACACCATGAAGCGGTGGCTGTATCTGCTAGTGCTGCCTGCGCGACCAGCGCAAGTTCTGAACTGTTTTCCTTCGTGTGCATCGTCCGCAGGAGAACCCCCAGGAGATCACGCCCACGCAGGGCTTCAACATCAAATCGGTGCAAACGGGCGGCTTCAAGCTCAACGTGTGGGATATTGGTGGCCAGAAGCACATTCGGCCATACTGGAAGAACTACTACGCGAACACGGACGCGCTCATCTACGTGGTCGACTCCGCGGACAAGCGGCGAATCGATGAGGCGGCGGAAGAGCTCTCAGAGCTGTGCGGTCAGGAGGAGCTCAGCGGCGTGCCTGTGCTTGTCCTGGCCAACAAGCAGGATCTGCTCGGTGCAATGGATGCCGCAGCTCTGATGTCCGAGCTCGACCTCACCCAGTACACGGATCGGTGGATTCAGGTCAAGGCGGTCTCTGCGAAGACGGGGGAGAACTTGCAGGAGGCGATCGGGGAGCTGCTCGCGCAGAAGAGCAAGTCTTGAGTGCGGAGGGTAGGCAAGCACCCGCGTCGTACCGGAGGCATGCGGCACGGACGCATACGTCGTGAGGCTCATTACCCAGAACAAGTGGACACTGAGATGAACCTGCGCCACTGAGCCCTGAGGCGTCTCATGAGCGAGTGTGCGTGGCGTGCGGCTGAGGGCTGTGGCTGTACCGCACAAGCCGTTCGAGCGTGTGTGTCGTCGAACGTCGTTATTCAAGGTGTTTGTATCACGGAGACGGGCGGACACGCGTGTGCTGTGGCGGACCTACGCCGTGCGCGCGTGCCGCGTGGCAAACGGAGACGGACGCGACACGGAATCACGCATTCACGATCGGTACGGTCGGTGCGGTGGGTCTGGCACCCAACACGGTACTCGCGCGTACAAACTTAGTATAAACCCGCCCCCCCGGTACGCGCTCGCATGAGCGCCGCTGTTTTGTGTGGACTTCACACACGTTGTCGCGTCTGTCGTGTTAACGTTCACACGTCCCGATCATACCAGACGGCAGTGGTGTCCATGAGAGGCGGCGCTCTCGTACTCGTGCCGCTGCTCGCAATGGCAGCGAGCGCGCCGAGGACCCCGTTTCCGGTAGCACCGCAGGCCACTGCCGAAGAGCCCGGCGCGCACGCGTTGCTGCTGCCAGACGAAAACGGAGGCCACGGGCTGAAACTGCAGAACGATACGCTTGCATGGCTGCGCGGCATCAAATCACCCGTCACAGTCGTCACAGCCATCGGACAGTACCGCTCCGGGAAGAGCTTCTTGCTCAACCAGCTTATGCAGGTGCCGTGCGACCGCGGCTTTGGAGTCGGCCACCGGCGCGAGACGCAGACCAAAGGTGTGTGGGCCTATGCCATTGGGCCGCAGAATGGTACGGTGCGGGTGTACCTTGACACAGAGGGGTTCGACGCGACGGGCAAGGCCGCCGTGTACGACGATCGCATCTTCGCCTTTTCGGCGCTCGTGTCCTCGGCACTCGTGTACAACCTCGTCGAGACGATCAAGGAGGCGGACATCGAGAAGCTCTCGTTCGTGGCGCAGCTGGCGGGCGAGTTTTGGCGGCGCTCGCAAGGGCCGCCCGGGAGCAGCGCGCAGCGAGGATCGCGCAGGCTCGGCGATAAGGATGTTCCGGAGGCCCACAGGCCGCGCGAGGCGAGCGAGGGCCGCGAGGCGCGCGAAAGGATCACCTCACGTCGAATTGAGCCATCACGATGGCTGCCCCCAGCGTTGCTCTGGCTGGTGCAGCGCGACTTTTTGCAGGGTTCGAGCGTGGAATCGTACCTGCGCGAGGCACTCAAGCAGCAGGCGCACCCCGAGCACGATGAGCATGGGCAGCAGCTCAATGCCATACGCGCGCAGCTGAGCACCTTTGACGGCGAGGGTGGCGGCATGGCGGGCTTCGGGCTGCCCCAGCCACACGTGCAGCGCACGGCGCTCTGCGACCTCGGCCAGGCGGCCTTCAGCCCCGAGTACCTCGCGGGGTTGCAGCACGTGCGCGAGTGGGTGGCACAGCACACGTCGATGAGCACCCGCGGCGGGCGCGTCTGGCGTACCGGTGCCGATCTCGCAGCCCAAGTGCAGCAGCTCGTGCGCGTGCTCAACGCGCAGCGCATTCCAACAGCGGGGTCTGTCATCGACGCCTTCAACCGCGAGCTCGTGCAGCGCGTGCTCGCGGACTTGCGCGCCGCGATGGGCGAATTCAAGCTGCCGGTGTCCGACGAGTCACTCGCAGCGTACCACGCGAGGAGTGTCGCACGTGCCAAGAGCAGCCTGCTCGCAGAGGGCTTCGGCGCGTCGACGGGCTCTGGGCTGGTCGGAGCCGAATTTGACATGGGGTGCGCTGAGCTGCTCTCGGAGCTGAACAACCGCAACTTCCGCGCGTCGCACGACCTGTGCAAGCAGCTTTGGAGCACATGCTCGGTGGCCATGGAGCGGCTCAAGCGCTCCACGCTGCCATCGCGCCGCCGCTTCCGCGCGCGCATCGCCGAATGCAATTCAACGATCGTGCCGTGCGTCGGCCCTGCAGCGCAGGACTTCCACAGCCGGCTCGAAAAGGCCGCGACCGACGGTGCGCTCGAGTACGGCGAAAAGTTCCTCGCGAAGCTCTCACAGCTCTTGCTGCTCGGCTGCATCTCTGGCGTCCTGATGTTCCGTTACGTGGTCGTCTCCACTTTGGGAGAGATGTTCTGCTGGCTGCTGCTCGCGATGTCCGAGCTCATGCCGCGCCTCAATGCCGCCACCAGCTTCTCGCCCCTGGCCGGCCAGGCCGCCTTGACCTCGTTTTGGGACACCCCCACCGGCTCGGTGCTTCTCGAGGCTTACGAGGTGATCATCTTCAACGAGTACGCGGACGCCGAGGACTGGTTGCAGCTCGTGCTCATCCCGGTCACGTGCCTCTTTGTAGGGCGCCGCTGCTACCAGGGCTGCCGCAAATGCTGCGGATGGGATACGCCACGCCAGCGGCGGCACCGGCTGCGGCGCGAGATGGCGCGGCGCCAGCGCCGCACGCCGCGACGCCACGCTATTGCGGAGCCCATCTCGGACGATGAGGACGACTACGACGATGGCTGGGACGATTGCGACGACGCGCCCTCCTCTTGCGTGCCGCTCACCCGCGTGATGACAGAACGCCGGGGCGGCGCGGGCGCGGGCGGCGGTGCTGTACCCCATCGGGTCAATTTCATTTGAGAGATCAGAGATGGCGTCTTGAAATGCGACGGAGATGCGCCGTCTTGACGACGGAGGAATGACCGGAGCACGCAGCGTCGACGGTCTGTCCATGTGTGACTGTACCGGTACCGTATCTGATCATGTGAAATCATGTGTCGGTACCGTATCCGATCTGATATTTTTCGGCCGGTATCTCTGTGTCGGTCAAGCGACGGGTCTCTACCGCAACACGCAACGGGTAAAATCTGCCGGACTACGACACGCACACGGGGCATGTCGGCGCGGCGTCGGGGCCCGGGTCCGGCTACGAGAGGGGAAGCCGAGGGGCGAGCTTCAGCTTGTAGGCGCAAGCAAAACCCCCATCATGGCGTTGCGCGGAGTCTGAAGAACGGAAGTAGTCACCGGCCTTTGGACGCGGCCTCCACGTGCTCCGAGGTCCGTTCGAGGTCCGAGCCCGAGCCCCCGCCGGAAGCCGACACTTTTTCAAAAAAGTTGTTTAATCTTAAAGTCCCGTTCCACGTGTGGAGGTTAGCTCGGCTACCTGAGTAGTTCTATGTGAAGATCGTCCTAAGTATAAAGGCCGGCCGAACCCTGGAACCCAACCCCGGGGCGAAGTGACGAGATGGCTTGCAAACTGCTGTGGTCTGGCGGCGTCGCCGGACGCCGCACGGCTGCGCGCGCGTGTACCGGCTCGTTTTTCGTCAGCAGCGCGTCACATCGTCTAGAACAATCATGTGAACATGCTGATGCACGAACCACGATGGTCGATGCAGATCGTCTCCCCACACGGCTTTTGTTGCTCACTCACCGAATTCGAAAAAACCCTCCAGACAACACGAAGTAACATGTTCGCAGACCCGTGGTGTGGTGACGTGGTCACTCTGGTCACTGTGGTAGCATGTGCACACACACACTGGACAGTCACCGACACGTCACACCTGCACACAGACAATGTTTGTTCCTCCCACAGACACACACTCAGTGGAGCGATTGTTGATCCTCCCACAAACACACTCAGTGGAGCGATTGTTCCTCCCACAATGGGGAGGCACGTGCCGGTGGGTGATTCGTGGCTGTGGCCTGTGGGGCACAAGATACATGGCTTTAAGGGCAGATGGCCTCCCTGTTGGGGCCGCCGGGGTTGGCGTACACGTCTGACGTGTAGAACGGGCCCTTGTAGCTCGGTCCCTCGGGCGGGCCGTAGTAGGACGTGCCGTACACCTCCCGCGCCTTGGGCACGTGTCCCGTGTAGCCTGCCATCACCCACTGCCCCTCGCCGTCCATGTCCAAAGTCGACTGCCGATTCGCCTCATCATCCATGTCGCGCTCATCGCCGGAGAGGACCTTCTCGATGCGCATGGGCACCGGCGCTGTCGTGGCCACACCGTACTCGTACTGCTTGCTACCCGACCGCTTCGCGTTGAATGGGTCGTGCTCGCCATGGAAAGGGTCGTGGTAGAGAGCTGCTTCTTTTGGGGGTGGCTCGAGGCGAATAGCGTACCCAAGGTGTCCCGGGGTCGGGTCATAGACACGGTGCATGACCTCCATCAAGGGCTTCCCTGGTAGTCCCGGATTGTCGATCGACTTGAACGAGTGCCCAATGTGATCACGGCCATTAGGCACGTGGCCCGTGTAGCCCGACTTGACGCGCAGCGCCTTGGTCGGGAGTGGGTCTTTCATCTGTGCAGTCGTGGACCACTGCGCGGGCACCACGCCAAGCCCCTCTTCTCTCTTCATATCGTGCTTGAACGTGCCAAAGTTGCCCTTCACGAACTCCATGCCTGGGCAACCTGTCACGACGCGCGCACTCAGCCTCACGCAACACGGTGCTGCTTTTCCAAAAACCTGCACGGGGCCCCCCAAAACACCAAACATCTCTTTGAATTGGATCAGTTTTGTCCGCACTTGCATGCGAAACACATGCGACCCACCCGGGCGACCCAAACGTGACTAGGTTCTACGGGTACGGCGATTTGAACTGGAATACCACGTACCGGCATTCGCGGTAAAAATACACCAGGGGGTGCCGGGACACACACGGCACGCCCGCCTCCGCCTCTCGCGACTCGAGCTCATCGGGGGCTCCGGCCGATACCATGCACGTAAATGTAACGGTTCTAGGCTTCACGTCACGGATCCAACGTGTATGCCTCGTCGACACAGAGGCATTGACACTCGGAACCTTCCGAAGCCGACCGACGACGATGGCAAGGAGATTTGCAAGGAGGTGGACATTGAGCAATCGCCCACCGGCCGATTTGCCAAAGTCGACGTGAACGCTTTTTGTACGGCCTGCGGCGTCAACGATCCAGCTGCGTTCTCAAATCGCATGCTCTACCAGAAGCGCGGGCGCCATGGCGAAAGGACGCGCCGTTGCATGCAATGTGTCGAGAAGGGCCACTTTGCGACGTCGGACTCATCGGACGCCGTCTTTCGTCCCGCGTCTGTGCTACATTCATGTGTTTCACAGCTGCCCGCAGCAGCCCCAGCTGACCGCTGGGCTGCTGCCGAGTTGGCGCGTGAGGAGAGTGCGCGACTCTACATGGCGGCGGCCGCGGCGGCCCGACGCTCGCAGGCCGTGCATGCAGCCCAGGCAGCGCAGACAGCGCAGGCAACGGAGATAAATGGCGCAGAGGTGACCACCACCGTGCAGCCGTCAGCCGGCGCACGTGGTGCCGCTGCAGACGCCGGCGTGGCGGAAACGGAGCGAAAGCGCAAACGGCTTCGGAAGGCACTGCGCGACATTGATGAGCTCAAGCAGCGTCGGAAGTGCGGCGAATCGCTGGAGGCGACGCAGGAGGCGAAGCTTGCACGCGAGTCGGCACTTCGAGCTGAGCTACGCAGCATCGAAGAGGGTTACGTGTTCTTATTCGAGGGCGACGAGGCCGCGGGATGCAAGGAGGCGGATCGCTCCGAGCTGCTCGCGTCCACGAGCCATCCATCGGGCGACCAAAAAGGCGAGACAATTGCATGCCTGCTGCCGGGGAAAGCCGGAGCGACTCGTGAGAGCGCCGAGGATGCGCAGCCAAAGAAACGGGCGCGGCTGGACCCCCATGCATGCCATAAGGATGCGACGTTTGCCAGTGGAGGCGCCGGGACAAAGGAGGCAGCTCAGCTGAGGCGCAAAAAGCTCGGGAGGCCAGCCGTGCCCGATGGGGGGCTGGACCTTGGCTTCCAGTTCGAGTAAAGGCTCAGAGTTATACAGCTACTCACACGGCGCTCACAGGGGGTCCGCCGAGACGTCCGAGCCCCGCCGGTTCGCGGATCGCGGTTGGTTGTACGCGGTGATACATCAGTTGCAATTCTGTGCGTCAGAAACGAAAAACACGTCGATCCGATAGCGGCTTCCCATAGCGCGGAGCGCGCTCCGGCCTCGTGGGGGTGGCGCGGTGGGCCCCGCGGGGACGGTCTGACGCTCTGACCGGGCCCGGAGGCCGGCTCGGGGTCGGCGTTACGCCGTACGGCGATGTGGACGACCGACTCGGATCGGAGACGGAGTCGATGTCCGTCCACCATGCGGTTCGGGTTGCGGCTCTTGCGCCCGTGCAGGTGCCCTGCGGCACTGTGGGGCATGGCGCATCCACCAATGCAGTCCACAAGTACCGAACTCTGATGCCCACCGTCCGCACTCGATGCTGCCACCAAGGTCCAAGCAGCCGGAACCGAACGTACGAATCTACCAAGAAACTACCAGAGATTAAGGCCCTTGAAGAACCTGTCGGAAGCGGCAGCCAAGGAGCCCGCGATCGACTCGGCGTCATCAGAATCTCCGAGCGGCGTCCAGATTTTGATGGGGATGGTAATTGGGTTGTCCATGCCAAAGTTCTCATAGAGGGCACGCTCTATAAGACGGCTGCCTATCTGGGCCGCGAGGAACTTGGGCAGCTGCACTGCACTGCTGCAGCAGCCTAGTACGAAGGCGCCCTCGCCGCCACAAAACTCGACCTTAGGCAGCTGCGGCGATGAGCATACAGCATGGCAGAAAGGCCGGGGACGGAGCGTCAGAAGCAATCATCATCATCATCATCATCATCATCATCATCATCATCATCATCATCAGCATCATCATCATCATCATCATCAGCAGCAGCAGCAGCAGCAGCAGCAGCAGCAACATGCGCGCACGGATACACAACGGGCACACGGGAGAGAGGGGCACGGGCGCGGCGCCTTACGTCGAGCAGTGCTAGCCTTAGCAATCCGGTCTGCATTTGCCACCAGCAGCGGGTCTTGACCTCAATTTGAATCTTGCGCAACGAAACAAGAACGCTCGGGCACCAGCAGTGGCGGCCCCGAAGAACAATTCCCGGGAAAGCGCTCGCGTTCTCGCCTGTACCGTGCTGGCCAGACGCGAAGGTGGCCACAATCCTCACCATCGATATTTCACGGTCGATGACGCTGTCGCCCGCACCGTTACTAGAGTCTTCATCTCGGGCAAGTCTAGGGGACCCGGTGTTGGGCAGGCCTTCGGACGCGCTATCGTCATTCGTCGGTCGATGAACGTCGAAGAGCTGGATGTCCATGTCCTGAAGCAGCCCATCTGGCGGCGGCATGCCGTAGCGGGAGTCGGGTGGCAAGAACTCGAGGCTGTAAAGGGCTTCGTAACTCTGGGCCGGTCCACTTTCGCCAGGATTTTCGTCAGATCTGCCGCCAAGTGGGAAGCTGGCATTCCCCGTGTGGAGGTCCCAAAGCCACCTGCTCAGCGCGCCCTTGATGGCTGGCTGAGAGGCGTGCATGGCATTCGTGAGTACTTGCCCCTGCGCCACGTCTGAGAGCACCTTGGCATTCTTCTTGGCAACCCTCGTTGTTGCGTTGGTGGCCATGCCTCCCAGCGAATAGCCGCCGCGCACGAGCGCGCTCGCACCATCGAGCAGCCCGTCTAGGTTCTGCTCGTAACCCTGGCGACTGGCGAGCGACCCATTCATCGCAACGTGTAGCGACATCGCCATTGGATCTTGTGTGGATCCGGTTTTTCCGTCCGGGTGTTTCTTGCCTTATAGGGTTCAAGTCATGTCAAGTCGAATCAAGTCAAGTAGGGGAAGTTGGACGTCCGCAATAGAGATCCGTCGACTCTCACCTCAACTGCTTGCCTCGACCCTCGAGGGTACTGTACATGTACATTCGATGGCTTCCTGTAATATGCACCTGTAATAGGTTGTCTGGGTGCTGGCTACTGGCAGTCTTCAGTTGCTTGTTTGCTTGGCAGTTCAGTTCAGTTCAGTTCAGTTCAGTTCAGTAATGACTACTGGCAACTGGGACTGGTGTGGTCTTTGCAGGCGGAGCAAGCAAGCAAGCAAGCTAATTAGTCGAAACACACAGGTACCTAAACCAGCGCAAACGAATACCCCTGTAGCCAACGGGGTAGGAAAGGGTGGGCGGAGAGGGAGAGAGATATGCCCAGAACCGCTAACGCTCACCGAGGCATGCTGCTCATGCTTCCCAACATGAGAGAGCCGCTCGATCGTGAAGCGCGCCTATGGGCCATCCGTAGCAGTCTTCATCGCGGCACATCGATCGGCATGTGACCGCTCAGACCACACCAACAGAGGTAAAGCTCGCGACCTGCCACGCTCCACAAGGGAACACAGGCCCGGATGGTTTAGTTGACTTCGAGCCCCCCGCGATGTCGTAGGCCCACCGTGGTGCGACTCGCCGAGGCAGAGTGCGGTGGTCCGATCGTAGGAGAAGAGCGGCCGTCCGCTCGACCCAGTGGTCTTGCTTGCTTGCTTTGCAGGCGGTCTACCGTCTTTTGCGTTGTTTCGTCGACTTTTCGACGTCGTACTTTTACATCTACATCTTAAATGAATTTGTGTCGATTTCACACATCCCTGCTGCGCTCGCCACGCGCGGCCGGCCGGAGCGCCCAGGGAGCGCCAATTTTGCGGGGCCGGCGAGAAAGACTTGACTTGACTTGACTTGACCAAGACTGACCCATGTCACACTGACTTGGCATTTCCGATGGAGGAAGCCCCGAGAGCCCAAGTGGGGCGCTTCCCGTCGCGCGGCACGCAGAACGTGTACCGCGTACCAGGCGACTTGTCACGGCCGTCGAGGCCGACTCTCGAGGAGCAGCAGTACTCGCGCGTCAACGAGACGTTGGTCGCGCAGTTTGCGGATGAGCGTGAGGAGTTCGTGCGTGTGCGCTCGGACCCGGCTGCAAGTGCAGCATTGCCATCGAACATGAGATTTGCGTCATCGCGGGCATCGACAGCTGCGGTAATACCTCGGCCAGTTACGCCATTGGTGAGCGGCATCTCTTGCCGCCAGTCGCAGATGAGCGCACTAATCTCACATGGAAAATCAAGAGAAGACAGGATCTCAGCGGTGTCGCCACGTGGTGCAGCGGTGCTGCCACGTGGCGCAGCGGTGTCGCCACGAGGTGCAGTGGTGTCGCCGCGTGGTGTCGCCAGCGCGAAGCCGCCCGATCCGCCTGACGTGATCTTGGCACGGTATGAGCAAATGCTAGCTCAGGCAAGCGGTTCAGTGTGCGTGGCGAAATCAAGCCAGCCGTCACGGCAGCAGGTTGTGGCCGCCGCGGCACACGTGGCCGAGGCGAAGAAGGCCTTCGCGACGATGCGAGGCGAGGTCGTCGAGAGCCTGAACGCCATGAAGCAGCAAATGGCGCGCGATGTTCAAGATGGGCTCGCAAAGCTCACGGTCGAGATTCATCCAGATGCAAGTTCTGTCGTTGCGCATCGCTATCGTTAACTAAGTAAGGAGCCCGCTAACCCGCCCTCGCACGGTGAGCAAAATCAACGAGTCAATAAATTCATTAGCGATTCGGTGAGTGTGTGGACCGATTGTGGAGCTGAGCGCCTGAGCCCGACGGATCGGATGAGTCGGCGGTTCGGGCGCCGCGGGACCCCGCGCCCGGGGGCGCGACCGCGCGGCCCGGAGCGGCGTCACGTGAATGACGACATTGTGAATCACTGGCAACTGTGGAACTGCGACCTGGGGTCCGGCTTGCCGGGCACGGTCGCGTGCCGGCGCTAATCCCGTGTACGCTACGGGCTAGGGTACGCAAGGCTAATGTCAATTGTCATCCCGTCCGTTTTGAGTCCGTCTTCCCGTCTGCAGATTTATTTTGGTGCAACGCACATCCAGAGACACGCACATGTATGCCATCGCAAGACAACTTTGATCCGATCCGAGGGCCGCGGGTCGGCAGCTAGTGTGAATCGTACAACAGACCGACTGCCACCGACGACTGTGACGAGCCCGGCGCCAGACGAGCGCCGCCGGCTGACCGACGGCGGACCCGGGGCCGACTATGCACAAAGCGCGCCAAAACGCAGCCTTCCGGCGAGCGAGATCAGAGTGGCAAGCGTCCCCAACCAACGCGCGCACTCGCGCTCCCGCGCTCATCATGCCCCGTAATCACGAAGGACGTATGTGCATTCGCACGCTCAGAATTTCTGCGCGTGGTCGTTACCTGCGTCAGGGGAGAGCATGCGAGCACGCTGTCAGTGTGAAAGCAACACACCGTGGCCGATGGCCCTCGGGATGGGAGCACGGGCGGCGGTGCTCGAATGGCAGCCGGGACGTGGGAAGACGCTTACCCTGCTTCATCACATCCTCAACAAAGTCCTTCCACGCGACCAGCTCGAAGCCACCCTGCCGGATGTCCTCGCAGCCGGTGCCATACGCACAGGCGAGCGAGAACAGCAGCTGCTCCGAGAAGACGAAGCGCTTGTAGATGTCCGTCAGCTTCGCGCAGAACTTCTGCGTGGGGATAGTCCCATACCGCGTGCCGCCCGCATCCATCATCGCAGTGTTCAGATCAATACCCTCACCGCGGGCAATGATTTTGAACTGCTGGAGGTAAGGGAGAAGGGTGGCGGGCGGGTCGGGCACGCGGTCAATGCCGTCCTCGTCGCGGGTCACGCCCGAGTCCATCATGCTCGCGACCGGCTGCTTGCGCTGCTGGATGTCGTTCGCCGACTCCATCGCGATCTGCGAAGTGCCGAAGCGACGAAGATCCTCCTTGCTACCCTCTTTGAGACCACCGTTCATGATGCCGCCGTCGCGCGTCTTCATGCCGAGGCCCAGGGCTTCCCTCCCGTTGTACGACATGGCGTAAAAGGTCCTGCGAAAAGTGGGCGACACTGTTTCGCAGGTTTTGGAGTTCTACACCTGCTGTGGGGAATTTTGAATGTTTAGAGTGCTACCGCCGGCTTCCCCACCCCCGTTTGTCGTTTGTCGTTTCGGTGGTGAGGTTCTCTTACTTTAGTCACTTTAGTTCTCTAGTCGCAGTCGTGTACAGGACATGTACATGTACGGATACATACACTGTCTCCTTACTATACCACATGTGACGATGGTCCGGTCCACCTGCCGTGCTCGGCCCGGGGCCGGGCGGAACTCCGAGCCGGGGCTGCAGTCGTTGCAATCGGCGTCGGAAGCCCAGTTGCACGTCTCGGCGCA
>Ga0210246_100921_pt1 | contig 25708 bp, 18 predicted proteins | sample ChrtobMetaP3_8mM_FD_155469 | JGI IMG/M metagenome (GOLD analysis project Ga0210246, IMG submission 155469) | Chrysochromulina tobin associated microbial communities from unialgal haptophyte culture, Seattle, Washington, United States - P3_8mM | ecosystem: Host-associated > Algae > Haptophytes >...
AAGGTGCGAGGAGCATGCGTGGCAGCGCGGCGTGGCAGCAGTACCTAAAGGAAAACCACGCGCGCCTCGTCCTCGGCGCGCCGAGCAGCCCTAGGCTGATCTTCCATCTCTGTCAACATCAGTCTCTCTGTGATTGAGGAGTTACGGTGGCCGCACGGTGGCCATGGTGACTGCGCGCGCGCGCGCGCCGGCTATGGCGCGCGTCGGTGGGCCCGCGGCCGGCTGGGGCGCGCGCCGGCGGGGCGATTTGCTGCGTCGCAGCGCCACCAGAGGCGCTGTCCATTCGAAGCCTCTTCGGGGGCCGAGGAGGAGGGTGCTCCGACACGCGAACGGAGGAGACGCATGCTTGGCGTCCTATTCTACACCGCAGCAGCAGCCTTCCAGGCGCCGAGCTCGCTGCGCCCACACAGCCCAGCGCGCCGCGGCACCGTGTTGCAGCTGCGCGGCGGCGCTGCACTGCAGTCCCTCGGTGCTCTCTACGCTGCATCACTCGTTGCAAATCCGATTGCCACCAAGTCGATCACGGCAGGGGCCATCTTTGCGCTCTCGGACGTTGCTGGGCAAGCTATTTCCCCGCCAAAAGATGGCCCCGATCCCAAGCGCACCATCACGAGTTTTGCTGTTGGGCTCTTGTACTTCGGGCCCGCGCTGCACTTTTGGCTCGGGTTTGTCACAAAATTGCTGCCCGACGTGAGCGTCAAGTCGACGCTGCTCAAGACGCTCATGGGCCAGTGCGTGCGCCGTCCTCGAAGCACGCCGCGAGCGTTTGCTCCGCAGCTTCCTTAGACACGCACAGCGACACGTCCTCTGCTGGAATGCTGTGCTCGTGTCAAGCGCCTGCACAACCACTTTCCCTGTGCCATCCCGCACGCCCAGTGTCCTTGGCGAGGCCTTGGTGATGTGTTGACGTGTGCCGCCGCCCCGCATCGCAGGATCTTCTTCGGGCCCACGGTCACGAGCATCTTCTTTGCGGCCTCGCTCATCTCCAACAACGGGTTGCTCAGCGGGCTGAAGCAGTGGCCGGCCAAATTGAAAAAGGACCTCATCTCAACGTGGGCGGCCGGGCTGTGCTTCTGGCCCTTTGTCGACCTGTTCGTATACAGCCTGATGCCGGTCGCATGGATCCCGCTCGGATATAACGCTGCCTCCTTCTTCTGGACGATCTTCTTGTCCTTGCAAGCAGCCAAACAGGCGTAAGCGGCCGCGGCGACCAGCACCAGCGTTGCCCTCGCATGCCGGTGGGGACCGTGTTAATCCAAACCGATACAAATCTCTGGTCTGGCAGCGTCTTGAGATTCTAGTGAGTTTGCTCAGGAGCCCTTTGGATATATTAAATTATTTCAGCTCATGCAAATAAAACAACCGGGGTAATATCGCGGATCGGGCGGCGAGACGCCAGGCCCAGGGAGAGGGACCCGCACCCGGTCGCGTAATTTTCCGAGGACCGTCACGTCGCGCGCGTCGGGACGGACCGATCGCCACACAGCTCACAGGCACGACTCGGCGATCTCACTGTATAGGGTCCTCGTGCTATCTCGACCCGTTGTACAAGTTGACCCTGCTGTGTGTACTGTAACTCGCAGGCGTCCTCGTGAGCCGTTTCACCACGGCCCGCACGTCCGTCCCCCATATCGAACTCGATGTACCCCAAACGCAGCCCATTCGGTCCACAACTTGCCCACTCCTCTTTACACCCCTCGTTGTGCTCGGCCAAGATCGCTTCAGCACTGATGCTTGTAGCCTCCCCCACTCCCCACCCACCCCACTCCCCCCCCCCCCCCCCCCCCCCCCCCCCCCCCCCCCCCCCCCCCCCCCCCCCCCGCCCCCCCCCCCCCCCCCCCCCCCTCCCCCCCCCTCCCCCCCCCCCCTCACTCCCCTCGTGCCGGGGAGGGGGACGCCCTCCTCGAGCTGCTCCTCTTATGCTCTGCCTCTTTGTCAATCCGTTCCATCCGTTTAATTCCTCTTTCATAGCAAGAGCGCCCCAGCAAGAGCGCCCGGCGAGGCCTAAGGGTCGATGCGAATTGGGCTGCAAGAAGAGAGGAAGAGGAGAGGTGGTCGGTGAGCACATCCATCGGGCTGCAGATTCGGAACGCAGATAAAGGATGGGCTTCGCCACCTTACCTGCCTAAAGTGGTCACTTGCCTCGTCAATTGCCTTGTCAACTTTTTAATCTCTTCTTTGGACTCAATCACCGCCTCAGCTTGTTTTTTTTCCATCGTCAGCTTGTACGTGACGTTGATGAACAACTGCCAGACCATGCCGCCGAAGCCAAGCGCTATGCAGACGCCCCACTGGGGGCCGTCAAGAGGTGCAGTCTGGATGGCAAGGTCTCCAAGCTGCACGACGATCACCTGGATGACAATGGAGAAGAGCAAGATGACAATGAAGGTGGGGTTTCTCGTGATGCCCGCCAAGACGTTGACCTCGCCATTGAGCTTGCGGCTGTTGAGCTCGTTGAAGAGGGTCATCATGACCAGAGCGTTGAACATGAGCGTGTAGTGGACGGGTGGGTCGTTGTAGTACTCTTTGGGGCCCGTGTAGGTCACCTTCGTGCCGTTGACATCGTACTCATAAATTGGCTCGTCGACGTACGCCATAGTACGCAGGTCGACGTACCTTGCTTCCTTGTGGCCCTCATAGAAGTTACCCCACTCGGGTCCCTTGAAGTAGATGACCAGGAGGGCGGTGAGCTGATAGACGGACTGCGCGATCATGTTGAAAAACATTCGCGGTTTGAGGATGCTTGCCGAGCGGTTGACTGGCGGGCGCTTGAGAACATCCATGTTAGGTGGTTCGGAGGCCATGGCGACCGAAGCCGCCGAGTCCATGATCACGTTGATCCAGAGCATCTGAATGGCCCGGATGGGCGGTTGCTGGTGGACAAAGATGCAGATGACCGTCAGGGTGCACGCCACGATGTTGACCGTCAGCTGGAACTGAAGGAAGCAGCAGATCGAGTCGAAGACGTTACGACCCCATTTGACGGCGGTCACGATAGAGGCGAAGTTGTCGTCGAGCAGGATGATGTCGGCAGCGTCCTTGGAGATCTGGGTGCCCGAGATATTCATCGCGAATCCGACGTCGGCGCGCTTGAGTGCGGGGGCGTCGTTGGTGCCGTCGCCAGTCATGGCAATCACCTGACGATCGGGGAAGATCGTGATTCCTTCGGCCAGCAAAGCCGTGCACTTGTCAGTGTTCTTGTAGAGGTCCGACTTTTGGAGGCCGTCGGCGAGGGTGAGCTTATCCTGGGGGGCCGCGCGCGCGAGGACGCGCAGGTACGGCCAGATCTCGTCGAACGCGCTCTGGTTGAACTCCTTCTTGCCAGTCTCTTTGTCCTCGATGTAGACGGACGCGCGGAACACCTTGCCCTCCATGGCGACCTTGGGCTTGGGGCGAAGCCCCGAGAGCGACGTCTCGTCCTTCTCGAAGTGGTGCGCCTGGAGGATGCCGGCGGCCGCGGCAATGGCGATGGCCGTGTCAAGATTATCGCCGGTGACCATGCGCACATCGATGCCCGCAGTGAAGCACGCTTGGATCGCCGGGGCCACCTCGGGGCGCAGCGGATCCTCGATGCCGATGACGCCAACCAACACGAGCTCCGTCTCGACGGCGAGAGCGGGGGAGCCATCGACGTTGAGCTGCGACGCATGAGTCGCCTCCCAATCAGGAGTGGAGGGGAAATCACGGTACGCGAGCGCAAGGTTGCGCATCGCCAACGACGACATCTTCTTCACCTTGGGATCGAGCACGGAAATGTCCATGGGCACAGCCTGCTCGCCACTGAGCATGGTGGTGCACCGCTCAAAGATAACGTCACTGCCGCCCTTGACGTACAGGCGCCACTTGCCGTCGCCCAGCGGCACAGCGTAACTCATCATCTTGCGCGAGGAAGAAAAGATCTGGGACCATCCCTGTTTCTGGGTCTCCGGCGACCGGCCGGTCGTCTCTTTACGAATCTGTTCGTAGTCGTGGCCGAGGGTGCCAACGCAGATGAGCAACGCGCACTCGGTCGGATTGCCCTTGAACACCGGCCAACCGCCGGGGGCGAGGGGCGGCTGGACAAACGAATCGTCCATCGTGCAGACCGACATGAGGTCGGCGATCAGCTTCGTCGTCGCCGCGGGGATCCTCTTCGCGAGGAGTGAGCCGGCGGAATCGAGGATTGAGCCGGCGGTATCGCGGGCCTCATAGTCCGAAGGCAGGATAAACTCGCCGCCAAGGAAGCAGGCGCGGACGGTCATGCGGTTCGCGGTGAGGGTGCCCGTCTTGTCGGTGCAGATGGTGGTCGCAGAGCCCATCGTCTCGCACGACTTGAGGATCTTGACGAGGTTGTTCTCCTTCATCATCTTCGACGAGGAGATTGAGAGGGCGAGGGTGACGGCGAGCGGCAGACCCTCAGGCACGGCGACGGCGAGGACGGTGATTGAGATCATGATGGAGTGGATCACGTGCGTCGCAACGCCTTCGTCCTTGTTGACCCTCTCTGGGAGCCCCATGGCCAACATGACAATAAGAGTGACTGCGGCGAACCCCAGGCCCATTGACGAAATCTGCGCCACCATCTTGTTGAGCTTCTGTTCGAGAGGCGTCCCCTCATCTTCAGCATCACCCTGCTTGCCGTACACCGCTTCCGCGATCTTACCAGCGGTCGAGTTGGGCCCCACAGCCACCACGAGCAGCTTCCCTGCGCCGGACACGGCGTTGGTGCCGGCGAGGATGTAGGGGTCTTTGCCTGCCGGCTCCTTCGAGATGAGCTTTGGCTCACCAGTGAGAGCCGACTCGTCCATCTTCACGTCCGCGCCGTCGACAAGAAGGCCGTCGGCAGGGATCGACGCCAGGTTGACCGAGTTGAAGCAGACGATGTCGCCGACGACGATCTCAGAATCTTTGATGTCGATCTGCACGCCGTCCCGAATCACGCGCTTCAGGTTGCCGCCTTTGAGGGCATCCTGAAGCCTTACGAAGAGAGCCTGCTTGCGATAGTTGATGATGGACCCAGCGTTCACAACAAAAGCACAGGTGAGCATGATCGCGAAGCCCTCGATCCAACCGGTTTCCTTGTGTTTCCCAAGGGTGCTCTCCATGATGATGGAGAGCACCGACATGACGAGCAGCAGCTGGATCGTCATATCGCCGAGCGCGTCCTTGCAAAACTCCCAGTAAGTAGTCAGCTTCTTTTCCTCGACCAGGTTCGAGCCGAAGGCGCTCTGACGGTGCTTAAAGTCCTCGGGCGTGTGCTTGCGACCATTCCTCAGGTCAGTTTCGAGCATGGACGCGAGACTTTGCGCAGGCGGAAGCGCCTTGTCCAAGTTCAAGTGGCTCGTGTCCTTCTCCTCCATCATCTTGACGAGGTTCTCGAGAGTAGGCCATGATACATTGTGAGGGGAGGGCGCGACTTTCGACATGCGCTTCTTGGAACTCTTCTGTCGGCCTTCAGGAGGCGAGACGCTGACGCATCGCCCTAGAGCCGAAGCAACTGAAGAAGTCCCTCCTTTCTCATTGTGAATGGGGGCGCACCGGGGGAACGCTACAATTTTGCAACAGTGATGTCTGAATTGCCATTGTTCGTCGACAAGATAGGATGATTGGTATTCTCATGAGACTGGTATAGGATTCTGGTATCCTTGGTATCCTAGGATCCCTGGAGGTATCCTTGGTATACCATGTCATGCCATGGGCCGGGAGCTCATGGGACATAGGAACGATGATGTAATCGAAGGACATTATTGGCGCAATTATTATCCCCAATCAGAATCACTGAACAGGCCCCCGGCGTCCTCACCGCGCGCGGGGCTATTAAGGAGCCCCCCCGGGCGCGCGGTTGCCGACGGTGGACGCTCTGTCCAGGTAATATACCTGAGCGCTGCCCGGAATCCTCGAGCCGCGATGAATCGGATTACACTCGATTACAGCTGTTGCGGTTCGGTGGCGTTGTCGACCGGTCGGACCCCCGCTCGAGGAGCGCGCGCGATTCTGACGCGCGATCGTCATCCTGCGACGCGGCGTCGCTGGCCGCCCTGGCAGCGTTCTCCGCCGCCTTGTTCTGCTCTGCGCGCTTGTACGCCGTGTAGCCGGTGACGCCGCTGAAGGCGATCGCATAGCCGAGGTATTGGACTGGCGTGACGATGGCGCCAGAGACGGCAACCGACCAAAGGATGAGGAGCAGATCCTTGAAGACGCCGGCCACGTTGAGCGTGAGCGCGGATGTGTGCTTGATGAGCGCCATCGTCGCGATGTTCAGGGCGAAGGCGACGGATGAGTTTGCGACCAGTGTAAGGTAGCCTGTGCGCGCGAACACGCCAAGGTCGGCGAGGACCACGGGCGCCTCGAGGTGCGCCCACGGCAGCAGCAAGCACAGCAGGCACGTCGGCGCGATGTAGTACAGCGATGCGATCGACGACAGTTTCACGCCCTTGTTGACGAGGAGGATGTTGACCAGGCACAGCCGCATCGCCTCGCACACCAGGGCGGCCAGCTGCAGCGTCACGCCGATGTATGAAAAGGAGATCTGGGCGACGCACGAGGTGGTGACGCCGAAGGTGATGAGGAGGATATAGCCGATCAGCTGCACGTTGGGCGACTCCAACCCGAAGATGAAGGAGAAAAGCAGCACGACGACCGGCGTGGACGCCTTGATCATCTGGATGAAGGCAACGCTGATGTACAGGTATGCCGTGTTAGAGGCGACAAGTGAACCGGCAAAGCAGAGGCCGACGGGCAAGATGGCACCGCCCCACTGCGCCATCTTCATCGGTGGCACGTCGACCCAGCCCATCGCGCTCCACAGCATGGCGCACACGGCGGAGAAGGCCATGTGCATCGCAACGAGCGTGCACGGGTGTGGAAAGGTGCCCGCGAGCAGATACTTGTTGAACAGGATGATGCAGGAGGAGAGAAAGATCCACTGGACAACCAGGAAAGCGGCCCAGCAGAGCTCAACGAAGTTCATCGGCTCAAACCTGCAGCGGCGGACCCCCGAACTAGAGAGCCTGCCTAAGCAAGCGAAGGTCCCTTCAGAACCGTTGTCGCGTGAACGTTCACACCAAAGACGCGACAACCGGTGCTACGCGTGTGTCGTGTTAACGAGCACACAGCACTCTTCGCACGAGCGTCTATGAACTTCGTGCTATGCAACACAACGCGCTTCGACCGTGCCCGTAAATTTACACGCCTGTCGTTACACGGAACGTGGAAAATGCCAAAACCCAAAAATTCATTCTCATAACATAGAACCTAGCCTCGTGCACCTCGGCACGCGTGCAGGCACACAGGCGCTGCCCCAATTTTAATGCCTTGACTGTTTTATCGAAACGAAACGACAATGGCAACTCTCCAAAAAGCATCGCTCGCGGGAGCAAAACAGAGCCACTGCACGCGCAAGTCATGGTGGATTTGGGCATGACGAGTGCGTGACCGCGCATCGACCGAGCGCTCGGTCGAGCGAGCCGCTGCTGCTGCCGATCCCGATCTCACGCGCGCCCCCATTGCTCTCGCCCGCAGATGACTTTGCGGACCGCGATGGTGGCGACATCTTTGGCACCAAGTCAAAGCCCGGAATCAAGCGAGGCCGGTACTGGGACGACCGCCTGCAGGCCTGGACCGACAAGCCCTCGCCGGCGATCGAGCGGCTGATGTACTCGGAGGCGACTATGCCCGGCGATGTGGCGACGATGGACTCGACGGGCATCGCTGAGGGCCAGTCGATCTGGAACCGCATGGCATCCATCATTCGCGCGCGCAGCCTTGACATTCGCATCCTGATGGATGCGCACGACCGCCGCAACTTCGGCTTTGTCGACATCCCAACGTTCCGCCGCTCGCTGTGCTACGCGTTCGACAATCAGTGGATCGATCTTGCAATGACGTCCGAGGAGCTCAAGGAGATCTGCGCGCCATACCTGACTCGCAAGCCGAACGCCAAGGGTGAGCCCGAGGCATTTGTGATGTGGCAGAAATTCACCACCGACTTGCAGGCGCTCGCCGACAAAAAGCGCCCGACGAACGACTTCCTCGCGCGCCTCGCGGAGGTCGAGGCGCGCGAGCGGGCGTCGGCCGCTCTCGTCGCCCAGTATGGTGTGACCGAGTTCGAGCTCAAGAGCTGCCTGACCGCGATCAAGGACCGCCTGCTCACGTACAACAAATCGCTCAACGATGCCTTCCGTCGCATCGACGGCAGCGGCAACGGCTTTATCTCGGCCGAGGAGATCAAGACGTTCTTCCGCGATGCGTACCTCGGTGCGCCACGCCCAGGACAGCGCGCACGCTTCGCCATGCGCGCATGGGCGTGCCTGAGGCGGCAGGGGTGGAGGGGAGGGGGGGGGGGGGGGGGGGGGGGGGGGGGGGGGGAGGCGGGGGGGGGGGGGGGGGGGGGGGGGGGGGGGAAGGGCGTTCGTTGCCGTGCCCTGCGGCGATGGCGCTGATGACGGCGACGGCGGCGTCGTCGTCGGCGGCGGTGGTGGTGGCGGCGGCGGCGGCGGTGGCGGCGGCGGCGGCGGCGGCAGCGGCGGCGGCAACACACGGGCATACGTGCACTGTCGTGTCCCGCTTGGCCGTAGTGGCGTTTCCCGCTTGGTCGTAGTGGCGGCGGCGCCTTGGCGGCTCGCGCGTGGAATGAGCGCGTGGAATGGCCGATCCCTTGTGCCCCCGCGCACTGCACCACGCATCCTTCATTGTGTACTGCCCTCTCGTCGTCCGCAGGTGACGTTGTCAACGACCGGACACTCGCGTGCATGATCGACATGGCGGACCTCAACGGCGATGACGAGATCGACTACTCCGAGCTCTCGGCCGTGATCGAATGCGACGACATTGTCGAGCTCGCGGCGCTCGTGCCCGACAAGAAGGTGGTCTCGGCCGCGAAGACGGAGGCCGCGATGAAGATTGGCAAGCACGGGTGCACTGTGGGCCAGCTCAAGGCGGCCGCCAAGCTCATCAAAGAACGGCTGCTGATGAAGAACGCCACGGTGATGAAGGCGCTCCGCGACGTGGACGAGAGCGGCGACGGCGTGCTCTCGCGCGAGGAGATCATCACCCTCCTCAAGCAGTACTACCTGATCAAGTACACCGACTTCTACACGGGCGAGGTGCGCGGCGACCTCGACATGTTCGTCGTGGACACCCTGCTCGATTTCGTCGACAAGACCGGCGACGGCATCATCGACTACACCGAGTTCACCAAGGTTCTCACCACGGACGACATCATGGCCGCCGGCATCGTCTCCGGCGGCACCTCTATTTTCAGCTACAAGAAGGGTGCAGAGGCGAGGCATCGGCCCGAGGGCGCGTGGGGCAGCAACGCGGCCACTGGCTTCGCCTCCTCTTTGTAGAGAAGCGCTGTTCCGTGGCGCTTGGCCCGAACCCGACGTGTCGTGGGCGTGACAGGGCGTGTGAGGCGGGTGCGGGGCGCTGGCCGTTGCCCGTGGGCGTGTAACGCGGCCCAGCGCGAGAGCGAAGCTGGTAGCAGCAGCGCCGCAGCAGAGCCGTGGTCACTAGGTTGAGCGGGGCCCATCTCGATGACGGGGTTGTGACAGCGAGACGAATCCATGTTTGGGGCGTGTGATGTGTTTGCGTGCCGGGATCAAGGGCGATCGTGCGCGACGCCGCGGATGAGATGGATCGGGGCCCGCGTGCCGGAGGCACCGCCGGTTTTGTGAGATTGATAGAGAATTGTTCAGTGTGTTCTACCGCTTTTGCCGTGTCGACGTGCAAGGCGGAAGCGGGCGATCGCCGATCCCGCGATCCCGTTATATAATACGTCGCCAACGTTGAAATTGAATTTGGCGAATTTGGCCCAAATTCCAATAATTCAATGTCGATGCCAAATCCGATCCGTAACTTTCGGGTTTGGTTGAGCCGGCCATGGAGCCCGGCGCGATCCGCGCGCGTTCTGGCGTTCGGGCCGCCGCTCCCGCCGGCGGTCCGATCCGCGCCGCCGCTCCCACACATCGTACGGTATACGAAACGCCACACTGTGCCGGGGTGTCGTGTCCGCTCCGGCCGGGAGGGCGGGGCGAGGAGGGAGCCTGTGGAGTGTGGGGTCTCGCCTCGGCCCGCGGGCGTCCCACGGCCACGCACCACCATTTTCTATTACTCCTCCCTGTACTGCTGCAAGTCAAACTTGAGCAGCCTGGCCACCGACTCGACGTCGGCCTCGGCTGCCTCGCACCGGAAGCGCGGCGCGTCTATGTGACCCTCCTTTGTGACCCGCGAGAAGAGGCGCAGTTCAAGCAGCCCAGCCGCCTGCACGAGGAGCTCGGCGCGCACCGGCGGCCGTGCCGAGACGCGGCCGTCGGCGTTGGCACGCGCCACCGCGCCGGCGCCGCCGTGGGCGATCGTGGCGGCCGCCAGCCTCGCGGCGGGCCCGCCGAGATGCTCCTCGAGCGCAATCGAGCTGTAGATGGCGAGAAGACGGTCAAGGGTGAAGGGGTGCGCTGTGTCGAGCAGCTTGGTCTTGCGAGGTCCGCCACCACGTCGCCCTGGCTTCTTGGCCACAGAGGAGAAGAGAGCCAAGTCAGCTCGTGGGGGCAGCCGCGACGCGAGGAAGCCGGCGAGGAGCAGCCACTGGGCGCCCACGGGCAGCTGCAACGCACTCCCCGAGCCGGCGACCGCGGCGGCGAGCGCCGCGTCGTCCGCGTCCGCGTGCAGGCCGTCGCGAGCGTACACGCGTCGCATGGCGCGCTTGAGGTGCGGCTGGATCGCCGCATGGAGCTGCCGCGTGTCTCTGAGCTCAAAAGGTCGGTCGGGCGCGTCATCGGCACTCGCACTGCCCGCCGCCCGCCGCTGCCGTGCAACGCCGAGCTCGTTGAACGGCTGATCGCGTGCGGCGTTGCCCCCGGCCGCCGCTCCTCCCGCCGCTCCGCCAGCCGTACCGAGCAGCACGCCATCCGCGACAGGCTTGACGTACAGCGGGAAGAGCTGGCGGCAGATGTGGCGCAGCTCGTGCGTGTCGCGGCAGATCTCGGAGAAGAGATCGACCACCGTGTCCACGAAGGCCTCGAACGCGTCCGCGTACACGGGGCGCTCTGCGCTGCATGAGCCGGACGCGGACTCAGTGGCAGACACGGCGGCCTGCGAGGTGGCGAGTGCGGTGCTCGAGCTCGCTACGGCTGCTGCGTCGGCACCGCAACCAGTGCCGTCGCCGCCCACGTCGCCCACATCAACGGCGCTAGCGGCGGCGCTGGCGGCGCTGGCGGCGCTGGCGGCGCTGGCGGCGCTGGCGGCGCTGGCGGCCGCGGCGCGCGCACATATGCGCTTGCGAAGCGCCGACTGCGCTGGAAGCACCTCATGCACGTCGCGCTTGAGGACTGTCTTGAGGCCCACCATCGAGTAGCCACCAAAGCGGAATTGAAGCACGCGCGGCTCGCCGTCGCACGCGTGCTGGAAGTCGGGCCAGAGTGCCTCGCCCACAAAGACAGGCAGGACTGCGCCCGCGGCGGTGTGGTCCTCTGCGGCGCCAGCAGCCACGGAGGCGGCAGCCGCGGCGGCGCAAAGAGAAGGCAAGGCGATCAACACCTGCATGAGGCCGCCGCCACGTGCCGAGAGCCGCTCCGCCTTGTCGAAGACGAGGCACACCCGCTTGCGCACCGCGACCAGCTGGCGCAGGCCGGCGACAAAAGCTGCCGGGCTGTCGCACGACGACCAGCACGAGTAGCCGTTGCTCGCCTGCGGCCGGTGGCCAGCAAGCTGGTTGAGCGCCGACTCGAAGATGGATTGCGGCGTCGGGTGCGTCACACAATCCACAAAAGCCGTTCGGATCTCGAGTGCCTCGAGCACGCCGCTGAGAACTGCACTCTTGCCGCAGCCGGACGGCCCGTAGAGGTAGAGCGGGATCGCTATGCCAGGCTCGCCGAGGAGTGAGAAGAGTCGCTCGCATTCGCGCGACCGACCCGGGTACCGTCCCTTGAGCTCGTCGAGGGCGCAAGCCCGCATCGGGACCATTTACGCGCGAAATATGAGAGCCCAAGAATTGCATCCCAGTAAGACACCTTGTCATTCTTCACATGCACGAGACTGTAAGGAAATTTGAAAAGGTTGTTTGGATTTTGCCGTTTCGAACACCGCGAACATGCTGTCGACGTCCTCGGACGATGAACATGCTCCTCGCGCCGCCACCCGCGCTGGAAACGGCATCTTCGAGCCAGCCATCCGCCGGGTTGTCGAAGCACGCGGCAGTGACGGCGCAGCGCATTCTGAGCGAAGCCGTCTCTGAAGACCCTCAGCTCACAGCGGCTCAGATGGCGCTCATGACCACTTCGCTGCCAGCCGATGAGCGGTATTGGCTCGTCGAGGGCCTGTGCAGCGCGTTGCAGCGGACGGGCGAGCGCGCCAACTATGGTGATGAGGAGGTGGCGCTGGCCGTCGCCAGCCCGCTCGCAGTTGCCGCGGAACAGCACCACGAGCAGGTGAGCACGCTCAAACATGAGGTGAGCTCGCTCAAGCGCGAGCTGAATATGCTGCGCTCGCGCGAGGAGCAGGTCGAAGCCACGTTGCTGTGGCCGTCACTCAGCGTCGTCTCGCGGCAGCGGCTACTCACCCGCGAGGGGCAGAGCCGTGGCAGCTCCGGCGCTGGCGGGCACGGAGTCGGAGTGGGCGGCCTCGGCCCATCCCGCCCGACGACCGGCAGCCTCGGCCTCGGCATGGGCATCCACCTGGGCGTCGCCGGCACCCACGCTACCGCGCTCGGTTATGACGGGCGCGAGCCCTTCCTCCCCTCGGGCTTCGTCGACCCGTGGCGTGGCACCGCGGGCTCGCCGCTCCCGCGCACGCTCTCCCGCCGAGGAGAAGCACGCTCGCACTCCTCTTCGTCGCTGTCGCACATGCCGTCCCTCCCGCGCACGCCAGCCTCGCGCCCCACGACGACCCGCTCGGACCTGGGGCTCATGACGAAGCCATCAACGCCCTTCTTTCCGCCACCTCCGGGCTCAACCGGCGATTTTCCGTCAGCGCCACCCGGCTCGGCTGCCTCGGTCGCAGGCGCGGTCCGGCCTTCCCTATCACGAGCGAGCCTCTCGCGTAGCTGCTCGACGCCGCAGCTTGTGCACAGGCAGGGGATGCCGGCCAATGTCTCCTTCCTCGGCCGCGATAATGCACTCGGCCGCGACGGCGTCGGCGAGCCTCGGTACTTCTTCGCGCCCACTGGCGAGGCTGAGGCCGCTGAGTCGGCGCTGGCCGAGGCGGTCTTTCAGCAGCATCAGCAGCACCACGAGCTCAGCTTCCTCGACGGCGCCTCGGAGCCGCGCTCGCCGCCCTTTGGGGCCCTACCGTACGATGCGAGCCCGCCCGCAGACGCCGAGGATGCCCAGGTGCACAGCAAGCACCACCACCACCAGCACCACCAGCCTTACCAGCAGGAGCAGGAGCAGCAGCAGCAGCGCCGGCGGCGGTGGCAGCAGCAGCAGCAGCAGCAGCAGATCGAGCAGATCGAGCAGATCGAGCAGCTGCTCGATGGCGACTCGTCTGCGCACGAGAGCTTAAGCGCACGGCTCGGCCGCCCCATTTCCGAATACCTGCGCCTACCCTCCGCACCGAGCACGAGCGCATGCCATGGACTGGCGCCGGGGACGATGGCACAGCGAGGCTTCATAGCCAGCGTGGCCTATGCTCCCGGAGCCTATGCCCCGGGCCGCGCGTTGCGCTTGAGCAGCACTGTCACCCGCGCGGCCACCTCTCCCATGCGCAGAGGCTCACGTGCCTCGCTCCACAGCTCCTCGTCTGCCACTGCACTGACCCCCCGAGGCTCACGTGCCTCGCTCAACAGCTCCTCGTATGTCACTGCACCGACCAGCAGCCGCTACGCAGCTGAAGCAGGCGCCTCATCGGGCGGCGGCCTACCTGCAGAGTACTCTGCCGCCGTCGCCAGCTGGGGCAAGCCTGCACGGCCTGGTGTAAGCAACTCGATGGAAGCGGCCAGCTCGACGCGGTGGGCCTCGGGTGGACCGCCAGGCAGCCTCGAGCGCACGGACCTATCCAACGGTTGCTACACTAACGCCCTCGGCACCAGTGCGGCCTCTCGCGACTTCCGCCACGACGTGGTCGCGCCCGACACGCTGTCCGTCTGCGGCCCAGGCAGCCTGAGCTATGGCGGTGGCCTGCCCGCCGCGGCGACGGTCCCATCTGCCGCCATGCCCGCAGGCAGCACGAGCAGCAGCCGACATGGCAGCGGCCCGCTACGCACGCCGTTCGGCTCGTCCCTCGGACGGGGTGGTGGCCTCTCGGGGCGCAGCTTCAGCCGAGGGCTGCTGCTCGTCGGGCCTCCACCCACGCCAGCCGAGCCCGGGGTCATTCTCAAGCGAAAGGGCGCGAGGCCGTTGAAGCCGTCGACATATGTGCTGCGCAAGGCCGCGCCATTCACTCCCTTTGCACACCACGAGCTGCTCGACGCGGCGGCCGTGCTGTATGCTGACCTGGGCGATGCGCAGACGAGACTTGCCGACGCGAAGCGCCATCAAGCCACACTATTGGCGGCCAGCCTCAATATCAGCCTCAATACCGACGTGTTCGCCTCCTCGCTCGTGGCGGGTGCGCCACCCATAGCCTCCAAGGCGCCCACCGCGAAGCGCCCTTCCGGCTATGGGGCGGTGGGCGGTCGATGAGCGAGACTCATTCTGATTACTGTGCAGTACTGATTTGGACCAGTACTAACTGATCTGGATTCGGGAGCTGGACGACAGGTGACACCTATTCTTCATCTCGCGCGGTCGTGCAGATTGCGGACTGCAATTCCAATCGGGTGGAATGAAATATGAAAACCACTATAAACGGCACACACCGCCATGGTGTTAAGATGTAGGTGCATGTCCACGTGTGCCGTGCCCGGTGACTCTGACTAGTGTAATCGGGTGTGCGAATCGGTCTGTGTGTCAAGTCAAAAGTCAAGTCTAAACATAAACAAAAAAAGGAAATTCGCTCTGACTTGACTTGACTTATTCATAGTGAAGGGACGACACATGAGTCATGTTGCGATGCTTGCGTTCGCTCTTGAATTATCGAGGCCTCACTCCCAATGCAATCGGCAGGCGTGGCGTGCCCCCATCGGCAGGCGCGCCGGAAGTCCCGTTGCAGCTACAGTCGCGGCGGCACTGGAGGAGCTCGCCATCTCACGCACACGGCAGTGGATCTCTGACCACGTCATCCGCCTGGGGTTGTGCCCATTTGCAGCCCGACCTTTCCAGCAGGATCGAATTCGGTACGTTGTGAGCAATGCGACCACGGACGAGGAGTTGCTCGAAGATTTTTATCTAGAGGCGGCCCGACTCATCGAGACGCCTGAAGAGGAAATTGCCACCTCATTTGTGATAGCGCCGTACTACAGCGACGGAATTGATGCGTTCTACTGGCTCTATGAGTTTCTCGTCGACACACTGGAGGAGGCTGGCGAGCATACAGAGGCCCTTCCCCCCATCGAACAATTGGTGGGCAACCGGGTCCAGCCAGCGTTCTTCCACCCGCAGTGGTCCTTCACCGAGTTGGAGGAGGACGCGCCCCTCCACTTTGAGAAGCGCGCACCTACGCCCGTGATCAATCTACTACGGCGGGCACAGCTCGATCGCGTCGTGCAGGAGGGCATCGTCCGCGGTGTTGTCATCAACAAAGAGATTGCAGAGCACAATGCGGCCGCTTTGGAGGCGGAAGGCTTCGAAAGATTGCACTCGTGTTTTGCACGATGGCTCAACAACGGGAAGATGTCTGGTATCCGTTAGCACAAAAGGTCGTACATTTGTAGTTTTTTGGAGAGCCGCCGATCATTTTTCCTTGCGTTTCGTGCAGATTGCCGCAGTCATCACGACTGAGAGCAGGTGGCACAGCGAGAGACGCGAGGCAGAAAACTAACCATGTTGGCTTCGCGTATGCTCCGGCGCCGCGGCATGTGCACGTTCCAGATGAACATCAAGGCCATGGAGAAGAAGGCCAGCGCGCTCGCCCCCTCGCTGCCCGCCGGCTTGAAGGAGATCGCGGAGCAGGGCGCGAGCATCTCTGAGGAGCTCTCCAAGTTTGCGAGCGAGCGCCCCGAGCTGTACAAGTCTGTGCTGGACGCCATCGCTAAGGCGGACAAGCCGGGGATCACGGCGACGGTTGCGGTGGCCAAGGATCCGAAGGCGTGCAAGTACACCCTCGAGGGGACCATGTTGCACGATCTGATGCAGAACGTCGCCAAGGTAGACCGGCGCATGAAGGTGGTGGGCGAGCTCGAGGTGACGCTGACCGCTGCCGACAAGGCGGCGATCAAGGCGTCGCAGGCTGCCATGGCTGCCGATATGGGGATTGAGGCCTCCATGATCAGCGGCGGCATTCCCGACAAGATGAAGCTTGCCATGTAAGGTCTCCCCCCCTTCCCCCCCCCTACGTGGCAGCGACGAAAGCTTGCGGACAGCTGAGGGGACTGTCGGGCTGAGGGGACACTGACAGGGTGAAACCTGTGCTCAGCCCCTCGGCCCCGGGTCCGAAAGCTCTTCGGAGTGCTGTGCTCTCTCTCTCTTTCTCTCTCTCTCTCTCTGCGCGCATGGGCCCGCATGGGCATGCGCGTCTCGACGCCGAGGCAAATGATTTATTTCGTCCGATTATGTTGTGTTCGTTACACACAGACATGTGTCCTAAGGTAGAACCGCGTGTATGTCGGCGTTGCGAATTTGCTGATGCGGAGCCGTCCTTTGGCTTTGCGAGACGGTGGTGGTGAGCGCGGGCGGGAGGACCGCGACGAAACTGACTGTTGAAAAGATTTGACATAATAGTCTTCTACCGACGGTGGACGCAGGCACGACCTTTTCAACTGTGAGTTGGTGTAGCACGCTCCGGCTCACAGCCGTTTCACACAGAGCGGGTGGACGGTCCGAGCTCGGTCGCGAGAGTCCTTGGTCTCGTCGATTGGACGCGCGCGATGGTGTTCGTCTTCATGACGATTCTAATCGTGTTCGCCACCTCTGGCTGTGCTGCACTGACATTCAGTCCCGGTCTGCACCCGTCGCGACGCCATTCGACGTTCACGACGCGCGCGTCAGCCACGCCCACCCCTGAAGAGCTGCTCATGGAGGCGGTTGTCTTCATGCGTGAAAACGCGCTGGACAAGGCGCGAGCCGCGCTGGACAAGGCGCAACGCCTATGCGACAGGAACGGGGGTGCAACAGAAGAGCAAGCATCGCTGCTCAAACTGCTCGCCTCGCGTCTTCCAGTGTCAATGGCAAAGGGAGAGAAGGACCCGACACTCTCCGAGATGTTTCCTGGGACATCTGCGGCTCCCACGGGCAAATCTCTCATCTTGCCTGGCACCCCATCCATGGCCGAATTGGGCGCGAAGCTGAAAGCAAAGCGGCAAGCGGCAGCGGATGCGGCCCGGCGTGCTGGCGATGCAGGCGGCCCACGCATGTGCGTGCCGATCGGCGTGCCAATCGGCGCCCATGCCCAGCTCTGCCGGCGATCGACTCTGTTCCCTTTTTACTGCACTGCACCGTTGGCCGCCAATGCCGAAACCGAGCTGGAGCTGTTTGACTTCCTCTCGTTCGCACGGTTTGCAGTCAAGAAGCAGCGGCAGAAGCAGGAGCAGTGCTTGAACGAAGGCGAGTACGCTGAGAACACTCCATACTACAGGCGGTTGGCCTCACAGGAAATTAATAACTTCGCCATCTACCCGGCGTCCTCCACCATATTGCTGCTTGCCGCGTCCGCTCTCGTGCTTCAATGGGGGTCTATCGCAGTGCGCATCGCCGCAGGCTTGGATGCTCCGAAGATCTCGCTGCGGTGAGGTGTGACGACGGTCCGCGATGTACCATGTCTGATGTAAGAAAGTAAGATTAAGCATTCTCACTGTGAGAGAAGGAGAATCAGAATGCGAGGACGCGCCGATGTCCGCGCCGGATGTGCTACTCGGTAGTATCTAGGTAGTATCGCGGTGGCGAAGCCGCGGCGGTAGCACTAGCAGGCCAGTGGCCACGCGCGAGCCGCGCCCCCGCGCACGATGGAGCGCAAATTGTCTGCTGACGTCGATTTTCTAGTCACGGCCCTCAACCGCCCCGGAGATGGACTCGTCGTCGACGCTGACAAAAAAGACCGCCTCGGAGCTGAACGACGCGCGCCGCAGATCGACGCGGGACGCCGATCCCGAGACGGCGGAAAAGACGGATAGCACCGAGTTGTCACGCGAGATACGCCCGAGACCATGCGAGGCACTTGCCAGCATGGCCGGGTCCATCATTGAAGGCGGGCCCGGCTCTATGGCCATCGAGGTGCCATCACGATCGGATCCAAACGCCGAGGCCATGGGTAGCGCGGGCGACGGCTTGCGCAGCGCGAAGGTAAGGACGAGGAGGAGGCCAATGAGGAGGCCTAGAATCCCGAGGACGCAAAAGATGAGTGCGTGCCAGCCCTGGCCCACGTTACCGCCCGACAGATTGTAGATGTAGCCGCTCCCGAAGGAGCCCATGCCCGCGATGGCAAAGATGATGAAGTCATTGGCGCCCTGCACACGCGCTGCTGCCTCGGGAGGGTAGCACGAGGCAAGCATGACGGTACCCGACGAGAAGCAAAGATTCCACCCGAGGCCGCACAGCGCCATGCCCACCACCCATAGCGCCATGCTGATCGCGTTCCCCGTGTACGAGGGCGCGAGCAGATTCACAGCCGCCGCGCCGCCAAAGATGCCAATGCCGATGATCGAGGTCGTGGGTGGGCCGAGCTTGGCGATGACCTTGCCCGTGAGGAAGCCAGGCGCGAACATGGAGAAGAAGTGGGTCTCGAGCGTGATCGTTGTGAGCTCATTCGGGAAGCCCGCGTTCGACATCGCAATCACCAGCGGGCTCATCAGCATCACCATCGACGTATGCGCGAGCGTCGCGACCGACACGGCGAGCATGCAGCGCGGCTGCAGCATCAGCGTGGACAGCCGGATCGGTGGCGTCGGCGGTGCGGCTCCCTGCTCCGCCTCGAGCAGCGCTGCGCTTGCGGCAGGCGGGGGCGGTGGATACCGGGGGAGCGAGCACAGAAACGAATTTACAACGCCTATCACACCAACCGCGATGAACGAGGCGAGGTACTCGTCGTCCTTGCCGAGGATCATGGCGGTGCGCAGTCCCACCTCCGGCCCGACGAATGCGGCGATCACGCCGCCCGTAAGCACGAGAGTCACAGCTTTCGGCTTCTTGTCGGGAGCACACACCTCCATCGCGGCAAAGCGGTAGAACTGGCCAAGGCCCTGCTGGAGGCCGGCACTGAACGTGGCACAGAATACGAGCACCACATTGTGAAGCAATACGGCGGCGATCCCGAGACCCGAAGCGACCAGATTGAATACGCAGCCCAACAGGAAAACGTTGCGTCGGCCATAACGGGCGAAGAGATCCGCAGATGGCACGGAGATGACCGCGGCGCCGACGAGGAAGGCACCGACTGCAAACGGCGCGGCCGCATCACTCGCGCCTTGGTTGCGAGCGCAGAGCGGGCCGACAGTGATCAGCAGCGTCGTCGAACTCAGCGTGCAGGCCCAGCAGAGGGCGAGGAAGAGCACGTCCCTGGGCATGCTTGACCTGGTCGGCGGCACCGAGGTCGGCGACCACGGCCGGGAAAAAAAAGCCCACGGCACAAAACATACACACTCTTCGTCGTCGTGAAAAGGTCAGCTCCAAACGTGCGGAGTATTTGTTCCTCCCCTGTAAATTGCTACTGACTGACTGTTCATGTTCACACCATCTCTGGATTTCCGAGGCTCCATAAAAGGCCGTCAGAATCCATACAGCACGTTCCCGCCGCTGTGGTGCCGAACAGCCAGCACAAAAGCGCACCACCCGCGGCTCACCAATGGGTGAGGGACGCAGTTTGGTCGGGAACAAAAACTCAGATTCAGAGAGCGATGACGTCGAGGCCGTGGAGGAGCGGCCATGGCGGCAGCTGCTTTGGCACAAGGGCCGTGACCCGTGCGTAGTCGCCCCCGAATGAGGCGTGCCATCACGCGAATGAGCTGACACGCCAACCGCCGCGATTCATGCTCGCAGGGCCGGGCCGCAATTGACGGTGCGCGCAGTGTTTGTCGGACTCACCGTTGGCGTGTTACTCTGCTTCACAAACATGTACTTTGGCCTGCAGACGGGGTGGGTGACGATGGGCTCGATCCAGTGCGCTTTGCTCGGCTACGGCATGTTCCGGCCATTCAAGGCGAGCCTGATGCCGCCGTTTGGGCCACTCGAGAACGTGGTGGTGCAGACGGTGGGTGTGGCCACTGCCACGCTGCCACTCGCCGGAGGCTTCATCGGCATCTTGCCCGCTCTCGGCATGCTGAATCCACCAGTGGTACTGTCCGTCGGCGAGCAGCTTGCCTGGGGTGCGGCGCTCACATATTTTGGCATCTTCTTCGCCGTGCCCCTGCGCCGCCAGACCATCCTCGTCGAGAAGCTTGCCTTCCCCTCTGGCACCGCCACCGCGAAGCTCATCGACACCCTCCATGGCGGGGACGGCCTGAACGTCGCCGGCGGCGCATATGACACTCTGGAGGCGCGGCGTCCCACACTGCCCTCGGACAGCCCGTGGCGTGCCCTCGGGCTCTCGTTTGCCCTCTCCAGCGGTCTGGCCGCCTACGTGTCCTTCGGCTGGCCTGCAGGTACCGAGGCGACCCTTCCCATCTTTACGTGGCTAGGCTATCCGCACGCTACTACGTGGCGCTGGACGCTCCGGCTGCAACTGGCGCTCGTGGGTCAGGGCATGATCATGGGGCCGCGCTCGGCCCTCTCCCTTCTCGTAGGCGCCGTGATCGCGTGGGGCGTCCTAGGACCGTACGCGCGTGCAAACAAGTGGGCACCCGGGCCTATCTTCGACATTGAGCACGGCGCCCAAGGATGGGTCCTCTGGTGCGTTCTCCGATCGCCGAAACTGCCTCGGATCGCCTCGTGATCGCCTCGTGATCGCCTCGTGATTGCCTCGGGATGCCCTTTGTACGAGAGTGGGGCTGAGGTGCCTCGTTTCTTGCGTAGGGTGTCGATCGCGCTCATGGTCGCCGAGTCACTCGCTGCCTTCCTGCTCGTTGTGGTCTCGCAAGCATTGTCCTCCCTGGTGCGCCGCCCCACGACCGCGCCAACGAATGAGGGCGGCACCGCTGCTGCGCCGCTCAATCCCGATCCGCTCGAGGTGGCTCCACCCAATCAACTGGTACCGACGTCGTGGTGGGCGTGCGGCCTCGTCGCCGCGCTCGCACTATGCGTGGGGATCCTCTCGCCGATGTTCCACCTGCCCCCCGGCCAGATATTGCTGGCGGGCCTCCTCGCTTGCCTTGTGGCCATCCTCGCCGTGCGTGCGCTCGGGCAGACGGACCTTAACCCAGTCTCGGGCGTGGGCAAGCTCTCCCAGATAGTGTTTGCCCTCGTGGCGCCCGGGCACGTGGTGGCCAATCTCGTCGCGGGCGCGCTCGCTGAGGCGGGCGCGATGCAAGCGGGCGACCTGCTGCAGGACCTGAAGGCGGGCCACTTGCTCAAGGCGAACCCGCGCGCCCAGTTCTATGGCCAGCTCATTGGCGCCACCGCGTCGGTCTTCGTCACCGTCGGAGCGTATAATCTCTACCAGAGAGCCTACGGCGTCCCTTCCGCGCAGTTCAAGGCGCCGGTTGCCTCCGTGTGGCTCAAGATGGCGCTGCTGATGCAACAGGGGCTCGGCGCGCTCCCTCCCTCGACGCTTGTGTACGCCAAGGGCGCTGCCGCGACGGGCGTCGCTCTCTCCCTTCTCGAGGCTACGCTGCCGCACGCGCTCTCGCAGCTCCTGCCCCAGGGTATGTCCGTTGGCGTCGGCATGTACCTCACGCCTGATTTCACCGTCCCGCGCGTGCTCGGCGCGCTCCTTGAGCTCGCATGGCGCCGTTGCTACCCGGACTCGCACAAGCACCTCATGCTCGTGGTTGCATCGGGCCTCGTCCTCGGCGAGGGCCTCTGGTCGATTGTTGCCCTCGTACTCAAGAACATATGGCTGTGACCGGCCGGCTATTCTCAAGGCACACATGGGACGCGAGTCATTTGTCGCTACTTGTGCTGGACGCCATGAACATGAGCGGTTGCGGTTGTGGTTGTGGCGGTTGTGGTATATCGGGCCCTTTTTGTGACGCTCTGCGATTGGTGCTAGATCGCGTGGCCGCGCCCGGTTTCCTGATGATCTTGTCGGCACGCTGTTCGAAGGTAGTTGTTCGTTGGCGCGGAATGGATGGTCGTTGCTCGTGCGGCTGCGGGCGGTGTGTGTATAGCGGATGTGTGGTTTGTCCGTTGTTTGTCCGGGAGAGCTCGAATCACCGAGCAAACCCCATCGAATGTGTTGGCCGCGCCTCAGGCTCCTTTAGTGTGAACGTCAGAGCTCTTCACACCTCGGAGGATTTTTTCCCCATGGCTTCAGTGCCACTTCGAGGTGGCGGTGCTGGAGTGGAAGTTGATATCATCGACGATGGCAACTCGTTCTCGCGGCTGGAGCGGGATGCTGTCATGATCCCGTTGCAGAAGCTGCGCGTCTTCGACGTGCCTGCCGTCATCTTGGGCTACTGCGTGGACGGCAAAGGGTTGCTGCCACTTTTTTCCGTTCTCTATTGGTGCATAGACCAGCACAAATGCATTGTTGGAATTTGGCTCGTGCCGCTCAGCGAGATAGCCAACGGCTGCGTCAAGTGGCTCATTCGACGCCCCCGGCCTGCATGGGTGGACGGCCGCATTCGACTGCTGGCCTTTTCCCACGAGTTCTCCTTCCCCTCTTCCCACTCGCAGCTCGCTGGCGCGGTGGCCCAGTTCTTCGTGAGCGCATCGTACCACCCCGAGGCTACCAGCGTCACCCCCGCATGGCCTGCGTACGCCTTCGTCGCGGCTGTGATGCTCTCACGCGTGCACGTTGGCCTTCACTATCCATCTGACGTCGTGGCGGGCGCTGCTGTCGGCATCATCTCGGCAGCGGTGTACGCCAATATGGTACCCGCAATCTTCGAGATCGCGCCGTCAGAGCCGGGTGCGCTGCTCGCTGCCCTTGCTGTGCCGCTGGTGGTGGCCATCTTGGCGCTCATCCTTTGCTACCGGCACGCGGTTGCCACGGCTCCCTTGGACCATCACGAGTGGCGTCGGCTCGCCTGTCGCGGCAAATACAGCGCCCGCCGGCTCGATCCACGCGGCGTCCCACTGGGCGAGTACACTGGGATGCTTGGTGTCCTGACCGGTCTCATCATAGGCGTCAGCTTCAAGCAGCAGCACCCACTAGTCTTCGCGACCGACATGCATTCGAGCGTTGCGCGCGGAGTGCTCGGAAACGTCGGGCTGATGGCACTCTTTGAGACCATCGCATTCCTCACCCCGGAGCGGCCTTTGGCCCTGTACGCCTCGCTCCGGTTCCTCAAATACGTCATGGTGCCGCTTTACATCATCCATCTCGCCCCATGGCTGTTCGCACGAATGGGAATTTGAGAAGCAGCGCCACGACCGCGCACCGGACTTGACACCCGACCCCGATGTATCGTGCGATTGGTGTTTTTAGGAAAGTCCCTCGGTTCAGCCAAGCTGTCCGGGTTCCGGTGTTGGGCTCGGGAGCTCGTCACTCGATCTGTAGCATGATCTGGGCTAAGAATCGGAGGGGATCGAACTCCGAATAGTGGTGTACGCGCGGCGGAAGCCCGACCTGAGTGGTGTCGGCACGGCGCGTTTTCTCATAGAGGGGTATAGGTCCCTACTGTAGGAATGTGATGTGACCATTAAAAAGTTAACAAAACGAGCTGTATCGGGTCCATTACCTCATACCTGCGCGGGCCCGTTACCTCATACCTGCGTCGATGAACGATGTACAATTGGTCGATGCAGATTTCGTGGTGACAGCCCTGCACTTGGGAGCTTGGGAGCTATACCGCGCCGTACCGGTGTCTAACTTACTTTCCCAGCTCGGTTCGGTCCGGTTCGAGGCGCCGACCACGCGCAGCCGTCACGGCAGCCGCCCGCGCCACTTGTGCGCGGTCAGCCACAGTCATGCGAATGGCGGCTGCGAGCACCTCCTGCGGCCGCTTGCCCGTGAGCCGAGCCTCTTCTTCAAGGCGCAGCCCGACCTGCTGCCACAGGAGGCTGCCGGCGCTCATCTTGGCCGCCACCGCCCCGCCCTTCACGTCCACGTCGTCGATGAGCTCGAATGAGCTCGGGCGGTAGGAGTCGTCGTCGTCCACAGCCTCGGCCACCTCGCGCTCGCGCATGAGCTCGTGCCCGCACACGACCTCGTGCAGGCCGAGGAGCCAGCAAGCCGCCTCTGCACGCGTTGCCGCGCAAAAGTGCGCATGGAGTGGCGCCGCCGAGCCGGCGCCGGTGCTCGTGTGCACCACCACGCCCATCGCGCTTGCGCCACGGTACTCTGCGCTCGGCGGCGCGGCGGTCGCCCAGCGGACGGTGAAGTACAGCCACGGTTGGTGCAGCGGGAGCCCGCCGCCGCCCGCGCGGAAGTCGCGGGTACGTGCGGTCAGCGCCGGCCGGCGCAGACGGCTCAGCGGCACCAGCAGCGGCGGGCCAGTTCGGAGCGGATCTGCGTCGGTGGCTTGCAAGCAGCGCCCGTCAGCGACCAGAGCAAGGTCGCATGGACAGAGGGTGCGCGTGGCCTCGTCCCATCGGTGCAGTCGAGCGCCGCGAAGCAGTTGCGCGCGCCGCATGGCGGCGGCGGCGGCAACGCGCTGCGCCCGCGCTGCCTGTGCGGCAGCACGGGCCACGAGCGCCTCCATTTCGTTCGCCTGCCGCTGCAGCTGCTCGGTGAGTGCGTGCTTCGCGGAAAGTGTGGCCGCACGTCGTTCCTCAGCGGCCGCGGCCGCCGCGGCGGCCGCCGCGCCACGCACGGGTGGCTTGTGCAGCGTCGAGGCAAGCGTCGAGGCAAGCACCCTCATGTCATGAGCAGCAGCTAGCTGTACGGAGGTGAGCAGCGCGCGCAGCTTGGCGGTCTCGCCCTGGATGGCCTCGCGCTCGTGGCGCAGGGCGGCCATGTGCTTGACGTGGCGCTCTCGCGACACAACCTCTGCCATGCGCATGTCTTTGGCGTCCATCTCATCCACGGCGAGCTCCTCCTGCTCGCTCCGGCGTGGTAGCAGCGCTGCAAGCGGCTGCGACTCGCCGATGCGCTGACGGTTCTGGACAGTGTGCCACTCGGTGGCCAGACCTTCACGCGTCGCCTCATTGCGTTTGCGGATCGCGGCCCGCGCACCTCCGAAGCTACTGGGCTTTGGCAGACCCATTGCCCTCCCTGCCTGAAGGCCTCTCAGTTTCCTCCACAGCGCGCAGGGTGGGCGGGCGGCAGTGGCCGGGAGGGAACTGAGACCACGGCCGTCTCCTGTGAAGAGAGAACCATGAACGCAGCGCGCGCCCTAAACACGTTTCAGAGTGCCTTCCGGTTCAGAAACCATGGGGAAGGGGTACCGGTACGCATGCCCGCCTCCGCCTCTCACGTCTCGAGCTTATCGGGGGCTCCGGCCGCACTGCCGGCCGCTACGCGTCTGCCGCACGCGCCTTCATTTCGCCGACCGCTTTCGAGCAGGCGCGGGGAGGCGCTCTGGGAGCGGGTGGAGGCAGGGTCGGGTTCGCTGGGGGCGGCCTCTTCTGAGTCGGCCGCGGGGAGCGGTCGGCTCCGCGCCTGGGCTGCGGGGGGGTTTGTTATCGAGTTTGGGGGGGGTTGTTATCAGGATACGTATCCTGATGTATCGTGATGTATCCTGCGTGTATCCTGAAGGATACATGTATCCCTCATGTATCCTGATGTATCT
>Ga0210246_100943_pt1 | contig 25279 bp, 18 predicted proteins | sample ChrtobMetaP3_8mM_FD_155469 | JGI IMG/M metagenome (GOLD analysis project Ga0210246, IMG submission 155469) | Chrysochromulina tobin associated microbial communities from unialgal haptophyte culture, Seattle, Washington, United States - P3_8mM | ecosystem: Host-associated > Algae > Haptophytes >...
AGTGAACTGTTAATGTTAACTGAAAACCCTTAACGTTAAAGTGTTGTTGTTAATGGTTCCTATTGTTGTTATGTTGTTAGTGTTAAACACTTCAACAGTGTTTGGTCCTTAACGTTAGGCTACTCTACCGCAGAAGGCGTGGCGTGGCGACGGTCGCCGCGATCGTGCGGGGCCAAGCAGGCCTCGTGCCCTGGCGCGACGGCGAGCTCGAGCGGCGCCTGCAACTCGCCGAGTGGCCGGAGCGGCCCCGGCCGCCCACCAAGCTGCCACCCCTCGCCCTGCAGCTCGACATTGTCCCAGGGGGCGCGTGGGGCAACCGTCTCGCCTACTCGATTGACCGCAACTGGGGGATTCGTGGCTCGAGGTGCACGTACGACTTGGGCACCTTCCACGTGGTGCCCCTGGTGTGGCAAACGGCGGCCGGGCTCGACCAAGACAAGGTCTTCACCGTCGTCTATACGCGGGCGCGCTGGACGCCCGACACAGACGCGCGCCGTGCTTACGCCCTCGCCACCCGCGCCGCCGCCATAGCCGATGACACCCACCCCCTGCGTTTGACACTCCTCGATCGACTGAGCCATGGAGGGGATGCAGATCGTGATCGTGGTCGTGATGAGCTCGATCTCGACTGGGCGCTCCGACAATACGAGGTCCAGGAGGGCGCGTGCTACTACACAGGTGTCACCCTCACCCTAAGAGGGCCCATCGCCTCAACCCCCTTCGTGCTCTCATTTGAGCGTCTCAACGAATCGCTTGGATACACCCGTGCCAACACCAAGCTTGTTGCAGCCGAATTCAACGTTGGCTATGAGACACAGATGTCGGAATACTACGCTGACCTCCTATATGGTCCTAAGAGATAGAGTGGGCAAAGCGGCTCGCACTGCCAGCCGCGGCGTACAATATGCTTGCTGCACAGCTGCAGACCAACATTGCGCGTGACGCCACTGGCGATGGGCTCATCCTATATCCGCGCATTCGGCTTGCCAACCACAGCTGCGCGGGCAACACGGAGATATGCCTATTCGAGGGCGCAGATTCGGCGCAGGGAGGCGTGCCCGGCTGCCCGTGCTCTGTGGGCAACTACGTGCTCCGAGCTAAGCGGTTCATTGGTGCAGGGGAGGAGCTGGCCTACAGCTACATTGGCGAGCACGTGCTCGCATCAAGCGACGAGCTCAACGAGCGGCGGGCACTGCTGGAGCGCCGATGGGGATTCTGGTGCGCATGCCCGAAGTGCGAGGAGCAGGAGCCGAAGGCGCAGAAGCCAACCGAGGCGGAGACGCTGGTCGAGGGGCAGAAGTCAGAGGGGGAGCTGCGGGGGGATCAGCGGGGGAAGGCTTCCCGGGCGCATGAGGCGTGCGGGCGATCGCTCCGACGCCGCCTAGCCGGCTCCGACGCCGCCTAGCCGCTGCCGCGGTGCTGGACCCCAGTGACATACCGCTAGTCACACAGAGGACAGATACTGTTATAGTACAGGATTGAGCGGGCGCTGAATGTTGCGCTGAGGGGTCCGGTACATGCAACTGTGAAGGCAAAAGGAGACCGACGTGTCAAGAAGTGACAGCGTGTCCGAGCCTCTCCCGATGGCCGAGGTCCGGGCCTCTCCCAGCAACGTCGTCCCGGATCGAGTCAAGCGCATCATCACCCCGCAGGAGATTCTCGCCGCCGTCGCGGTGGGTGGCATCGCCTTCTGGGCACCGGCTGAAGACTCCGGGCTTCTGCTGCGCCTTGTAGCCTCCGTGCTGTCGCTCGGCGGGCTCCTGCTCGCAACGGTCGGCCTAGAGCTGCTGCTGGAATACCGCAAGGCGGCGGAACTGCCCAAGACCAATCCGTTCGAAGTCAAAACACGGCGGCTTGAGGTGCCGACTGCGCCGCCGGGCGGCGTCTTCTGCGCTGCGTGTGAGATGAGCAAGCTGCTTGGCGGCTTCCCGTTGGCCATCAACTCGCGCGTGACGACAAAGGAGGACGGCTTCCAAGTGATCACGGGCTCTGAGAAGCTGCGTGTCATCGTGTCCGCCGGCACGGCCATCGGCTGGGAGGTCGGTTCGCCCATGTGGATCGCCAAGCGCGATGAGTGGATCGAGGCGGTGCACGCTGCACCGCGCTGCGCGCAGGTGAGCCAGGTGGAATGGCAGGGCATCGCGGCGCTTGCGCCGGCCACGGGCCCCGCCGATGAGCTCTTCGAAGTCGGCACGCTCGTGCGCATCGATGGCCTCGCCACAAAGCCTGAGCTCAACGGCAAACTCGGCGTAGTCATCAAGGCGGTCAACGAGGGCGGCCGTGTGGGCGTGCGCCCCGAGGGCCAGAAAGAGACGATTCTGCTGCCGTTGAGCAAGATCGTACTTGTCGGCCCGTTCGACCGCACGGGCGTCTCGATCCCGTGCTTGCGCTCGCTCCGCGCCAAGCTCGACCCGATGCTTTCAGGGCTGAGCGCGGCCGAGGCCATCAACAGTGTGATCAAGCCGCTCACCATGTCGTGCCGCTCGTCGGTCGCGCGCGCGCTGGCACGCCTGGGCGTGCAGGACGAGGCGGGCGTCCCGTACACCGCGCCCGCAACGGTCTACATGTGCTGCACCAACTCGATCGGCGTGGCAGATCTCTTTGAGATCATCGAGCGGTACGCGGCGACGCAATCCAAGGTCGAGGCTGTGTACGTGTGGTTCGACTTGCTCTGCGCCGACCAGCACAGCGGCGCGGCCGACGCGCCGCTGCCGATGCTCTGGTGGCAGACGACCTTTCGCACCACGCTCAAGGCCATCGGCTCCACATGCATCGCACTCCACCCGTGGGACAGCTCGGAGGTGCTCAAGACTTCTGTGACGCATATGCAGCTGCACCTCGCGATCGTGCTCAGTGACAAGTCATTGAGCCCGATCGCGAAGAAGGAGAAGGACAAGAAGGAGAAGGGCAACGAAGAGAAGGACAAGGAGAAGCACACGATCAGCGTGAGCGTGACCGCGGCGGAGGCGGCGCGGCTGGATGCGGCGATGCGCGACGACATGGAAGCTCCGATGAAGGTCCTCGACACGAGAGTCGACGGCTGGAGAAAGGGGGTGGAGGCACCGACCGAGGCGCAGCGTGCGTCGATTGACAAGGCGATCGAGAAGGCCGGGCCCAACGGCGAGAGCGGCGGGTACGAGGATTTTGGGCGCAAGCTGGCGGACATCCTGCACACCTGGCTGCTCGATCGAGCCAAGGTCATGCTCGATGCTCTCCCGAGGGACGAGCGTGATAAGTCCACTCTCGTCGACCGCACTGCGAAGCTGCTGCAGGACTTTGGCGATCTTGAGGCGGCCGAGCCCCTCTGCCGCGAGCAGGTGGAGTCGCGCACCAAGGCGCTCGGCGAGCACCACTCCGACACGCTCGAGGCGGTCAACAACCTTGCGCTGCTGCTGCACCAGCTCGGCAAGCTCGACGAGGCACTGCCCTTTTCGCAGCGCAAGCTCGCCGGCTGCCGCGCCATCCTGGGCGATCGGCACCCCGACACGATCACCGCGATCGACACGACCTCCCAACTGCTCTCGGATCTCGGCCGACTCGGGGACGCCCTGCCACTCAAGCGAGAGTCCCTCGCCGAGAAGCGGCGCACGCTCGGGGAGCGCCACCCCGACACGCTGCTCTCGGTGAATAATCTCGCCGTGCTGCTCAACGATCTCGGCCGCCAGATGGGCGATCTGCGCATGCTCCGAGAGGCCGAGCCACTCAAGCGCGAGGCGCTCGCCGGCTGCCGCGAGGTGTTGGGCAACCGGCACCCGCACACGCTCGCCTCGGTGGCCAACCTGGCAGACCTGCTGATGCAGCTCGCGCCTGGCGACCCACGCGCACTCAAGGAGGCTGAGCCGCTCGCCCGCGAGTCGCTCGCGGGCACGCGCGAAGTGCTCGGGAACGGACACCCCGAGACGCTCAAGAGTGTGGGCATGATGGCCGCCCTACTCGTGGAGCAAGGGCACCAATGCCCGCCCAAGTCGCCTCAGCGCGACGCCAAGTTCCGCGAGGCGGAGCCTCTGTACCGCGAGGCGGTTGTCGGCTTCTCCAAAGGCCTCGGCCAGTACCATCCCACGCCGCTCTCGTACGCTCACGAGCACGACCGCTTGTTGCTCGATATGGGCATGGTCAAGGAGGCCGAGTCGGCTGCGCGCGAGCTGCTGAGCGGCTGCCGCGCGCAGCTGGGCGACTCACACCCCGAGACGCTCATCTCCATCACCCACCTTGGCGCGGTGCTTCGCCATGCAGGTCGACTCAACGAGGCGCTGCCGCTCGCCAAGGAGGTGCAGCTGGGGTGGAAGCACTTGGAGCGTGAGGCGAAGATACCGCGCAACACGCTCACCGCGACTAACATCCTCGCCGAGCTGCTTCATGCGATGAAGAAGGACACCGACGCGGAGCCATACTGCCGCGAAGTGCTCAACGGCTTCCTGCGCGCTGTCGGGCCGAAGCACCCGTTCACCATCTCGGCGGCCGAGAACCTCGCAGGGGTGCTCCGCGCTCTCAACAAGATCGACGAGGCCGACAAAGTGCACAAGCAATTTGGGATGAAGGTCCCGGTGACCGGGGCCATCACCGAGGAGGGTGACGAGGGCGAGGAAGCGGATGGCCCCGTCTCCAACGGCCATGGCGCGGCGCATAGCCACGCCAAGATACCACCGTTGGATGAGATACAAGACGTCGACTGAGGCCGGTGAGGCGAGCGGCGGCGGCGGCGGCTGCAGCGGGGGGCGGGGACACGACAGGGACCCAAGGACCCAAGGACCAAGGACAAGGTAGCTGTGCGACGGCGCGCTGATCATCGGAAGACCGTCGCGCGTAGATCGAGCGAAGCGTGACGGAAATGCGTCCCTGTAAGGTCTGTGCGAGGCATGTGTGCGTGGGGAGAGGGGGCATGGACATTCGAGCGATCGGATTTGGCGATTCGGGCGCCGGGAGCACAGACTCTGCTGGGACGGCACGGGGCGCGAGCCGCGAGCGAACGCGGGGCGGCCGCCCGGGCGTGACGACCGGGCGAGTCGGAGCGGGAAACGCTGAACCCGTGAACCCGAGCGGTTAAGCCGCGTAATGTTCCGTTAGGTCAGTCGAGACTCGAGAGTCACGTACCGTACGTCGTCTAGAGGTCGCCGCGTTTTACGCGATTTTTCGTCTCGTCCTTACCGTCGCCGGGTCCGCTGTCGCACAGTCGCCGCCGGGAGCCGGTCCCGGCTCCCGCGGCGTAGGACGACCGGCGTGCTGTGTGAGTTGTTGGGGTATCCCCCAACGGTTCGGCGTTCGGGGGTCCCCCGACTCGTGGGTTGTGTTTTTGCTTGTTGTGCTTGACTTGTATCGACTAAGACTTCACAGCCAATGGTTTAATTCGGCACCCAAGACACCGGACCGGCGTACATACAGATGCGGTTACCACTAGCTCGGGGACCCCTGGACCCCCTTACCATGACTTTTTTGGATCAACTGAACAACTTTTTTGCGCGCTTCGCGTCAGTCGTCTGAGCGTGTCAGCAGTGATTGGACGAGACTCATCTGCGCTCGGCGCGAATGGATGCCCAGGACGTGTCGCTCATGCACAAGTGCGACGAGGCGGAGGATGCGGAGGCCATGGCTGAGTGGCAGGCTGCATGGCAGGCGCCCAGCTACGAGCAGTGGCAGGCTGAGAACGCGTGCTACCCGTGGCAGTTTGAGGAGGGCGACGACGACGAGGAGGAGGGCGAGGAGGCGCGGGAGGCGACGACGACCCAAATCCCGACCAAGATCCCGCGCGTCCCGATCCCGGTGCCGCCGGGCGGGCGCGTGGGCATCCACACGCACTTCATGGAAGGCGAGCTGCTGGGTGCCTTTGGCGAGGTTGGAGTGCTCTCGTGCTCCAAGGGCCCACCTCCGTCGACGTTGGCGAGTATCGCGACGGCCATGAAGCGATGTCGGGACGGTGACGTCGGCGGTGGCGGTGACAGCGGCGGCGGCGACGTCATCGGCGGCGACGGCGACGACGGCGACGTGAGGGTGCGAAGCGCCGAGGGCGAGGTGGTCGCGTGGTCCCGTTCGGCCGCGGCGCGATCGGCGGCGCTCGCCAACTGGGTGAGCGACACGGGCGGCGCCGAGGGGGCGTTCGCCACTCTGGTGCCTGCGGCTGCGCTCCGCACGCTCTCGCGCGTCGCCGAGGGCGGCGCGGAGGACGGCAGGGCGCTGGAGGGATGCTCGCTCGCGCAGCTCGCGCAGCTGTTGCATGGCGCGCACTTTCTCGACGTGGACGTCGAGCTTCTCCGACTCCTCTCGCGTTCCCTGTGCACCGGCCACCTCGCCGGCAAGAGTGGCCCGGAGCTCGGGCGGCTGCTGGGTGTCGTGAGCGACTTCCCCACCGAGACGGAGCGGCAGGCGGCGACGGAGGAGCCGATTTACACGCACGACGCACCTCATCATGACGCCACTGCACCGCGAGCGGCCGATGCACCCACACCGCCAGTGTGCTGTCTCTCGACGCAGCTCGTCAACGAGGACGCCCTCGAAGACGCCCTCGCGGACGCCGACGTGCCGACGCTGCGCGCGCTCAAGGGCGTGAGCCTCGCGTGGCGCGCGCGGGCGCGGCGCGTCCTGTGCGCGCGGCTGTGCACACGCGTCGGCCTGCCGCTCACAAGCAACCTCGTCGAGGTGACCGAGCTCGACCTCTCGGACAGCCGCGCCGCCGGTCGCCTCGTCGCCGACGCGGCCGACGCATCGTGCGGGCTGCCCAACCTGGCAAAGGTGACGGGGCTGGGCGGCTTCGAGGTGGACGTGGTTGCGCTGAGGCAAGTGGAGGTGGACGTGGTTGCGCTAATGGTTGCGCTGAGGCGAAGGCAAGTGGCGTATTGGGGTCGCTGCATTTACCACCCGATGAACGTGGTGCGCGCGTGCATCAGCGGCGTGGGTGAGGTGCCCATGGAGGTGGTGCTCGCCGCGTGCGCGCTGCGCGATGGTGAGGCACGCGTGCCACCGCACGCGTTCAGCTATGACAGGTGGTCCATGACGTCGATCGCGCTGCCCGCCGGCCTCACGAGCATCGGTAAGGCCGCCTTCTGTGAATGCTCCTCGATAACGTCGATCGAGCTGCCCGCCGGCCTCACGAGCATCGGTGGACTCGCCTTCTATGGCTGCTCCTCGATGACATCGATCGCGCTGCCCGCCAGCCTCACGAGCCTCGGTGAGTATGTCTTCTGTGGCTGCCGCTCAATGACGTCGATCGAGCTGCCCGCCGGCCTCACGAGCCTCGGTGAGCGCGCCTTCTATTACTGCTCCTCGTTGACGTCGATTGAGCTGCCCGCCGGCCTCACGAGCCTCGGTGAGTATGTCTTCCGTGGCTGCTCCTCGTTGACGTCAATCGAGCTGCCCGCCGGCCTCACGAGCCTCGGTGAGGGCGCCTTCTGTGACTGCTCCGCGTTGACGTCGATCGCGCTTCCCGCCCGCCTCACGAGCCTCGGTGTGAACGCCTTCTCTGGCTGCTCCTCGATGACGTCGATCGAGCTGCCTGCTAACCTCACGAGCATTGGTGAGGGCGCCTTTGATGGCTGCTCCTCTATGACGTGGATCGCGCTGCCCGCCGGCTTCGATGAAAGCATTCTCAGGTCGAGGTCCGCCCTTATTCTGCGTACCACAACATGCCATCCTTCTGTTGTGGTACTCAGATGGATCCTAACCTCGTCCCTCAAGTAGTAAGTAAGTAAGTCCTCACCTCGTCCCTCACCCTGAGGGTCTTATGAGGGTCACCCTGCTCCCCCGCCTGGGGCTCGAAAACATTTCGCTTCGGCCGGCACGGTATTAGTCGGTATTTACTTATTACTAAAACGCCGTTATATTAAACGCACGCATCCGTTTCGTTTCTTGCACCTCGATATGGCGAGGCTCAGACCCTGGGACTTTCGACACTTATTGACGTCACTTTTTGGACAGTCATCTTCACACATGTCTTCACACCTGCATGCTACCGAGACGATTTGGCCGAGAGCTCTCGCCCGATGCGGACGGTCGCGTCCACCAGAAGCCTGATGTCCTCCGTGCGGGTGCGATGGTTGGTGAGGTTGACCCGGATGGCAGTGTGCCCTTGGATCTTCGTTGTCGAGGGCGCCGCGATGCCCTGCTCCTGCAGCTCGAGGACAATCTCGTCGTTGAGGCTGGCGAGCGCCTCGAGGGATAGCGCCGTGTTGGGCGGTACGTACCGAAAGCACACGATCTGCAGTGTGACCGGCGCGACGCGCGAGAGCTCGGGGGAGGCGTCGACGAGCTCGGCGAGATACTTCGCCTGGGCGAGATTCGCCGAGATTGCCGCGCCCAGCTTCTGCGTGCCGTGCTCAAGGAAGTGTGCCCAGACCTTGAGGGCGCGGAAGCCCCGCGAGAGCTCGATGCCGTAGTCGCACGGCCACCAGTCGCCCGCGCCGAGACCACGCGTCTTGGGCGACAGGTAGTCGGGCCGCTCATGGAAGGCTTCGAGGTGATCACCAGGATCACGCACCAGGATGCACCCGGCCTCATACCCGACATGTAGCCACTTGTGGAAGTCGAAGGCCACCGACGAGGCGCGCTCCAGGCCCGCCAGGAGCGGCTTCGCCACCGGGCTGAGGACAGCCACTGCGCCGAAGGCGCCATCCACGTGGAACCAAAGCTTCTGGGCAGTAGCGAGGTCAGCCAACGCATTCAGGTCGTCGACGGCGCCTACGTTGACCGAGCCCGCCGTGCCGACAAGCACAAAGGGGCGCCTTCCGGCGCGCCGATCCTCCTCAATCATCGCGGCAAGCTTCGTCACATCCATCATGTACTGATCGGTAACGGGTACCATTCGCAACGAGTCGGAGCCAAGGCCAAGCACGTCGAAGGCTCGCTTGACGCACGAGTGCGTGCCCTCGGCCGCGTAGCCGACGAGCGCGCCATGCCCGTTGGCCGAGCACAGGCCGTACTTGCGGCTCGCGGCGAAGCCCAACGCCCGGTCACGCGCCGTTTTGAGCGCAAGGATCGTTGCGAGGCTCGTGCCGCTCACGAGCAGGCCACCCGCCTCTGGAGGGAAACCGAGCATCTCGCGGCACCACGACAGTACCTGGCGCTCGACGTAGATGGCCGCATGATCGCGCCCGCCCGCGTTCACGTTCATGGCGGAGCCGACCATCTCCGCTAGCACGCCGCCCGGGCAGCCTGAGCCTTGGACCCATCCGAAGAAGCGAGGATGTGTGTTGCCTGAGCCATAGGGAAGCAGAGATTGCAAGCGGCCGCGGAGCTCGTCGTGCGAGATGCCAGACGTTGGGATTGGCACTTTAAGCATGCTCTTGAACTCATCGGGCACCGGGTTCCAAACACGACCCTCGTTTGCGGATTTCATCTTATCGATGGCAGCATCAAGCAGCGCATGCGCGTTTGCGCGCATGTCGTCCCAATTTGTGGGATCCAGCGTGGTGGGCGACGAGTCTTCGGACGCGTTGCAACGTTGGTGGTAGATCCTCCGGTATAAGAGGCGAAGGGCAGCGATGAGGGGCACGACAGCAAGGCCGACTGCCGCGCGCGACATTCCTGGGGCACGGATAGGAACAGTCCAGCGACGTCATTCACGTGAACACAAGACAGCCAGTCTACACTTGTACATCCGAAACACCACAGGGCCTCGCCGTCCGCCACACCGCTCACTCCGTGCAGCCCCAAGAGCATCGGCCGCCCGCCTCGCCCTTTGGCTCCGTCAAGCCGTCAAGCGCCGCGCGATCGCCGAGCGAGAGACTCCAGCCGTCTAAGATTGCAAGATCCTGGTCGAGGTGGTCCTGCGAGCCTGTCTCCACCACCAAGCTCGGCACGCGATCGAGGACCCACAAAAGGCCCACCTGCGCGGCGCTCTTGTTGTGCTCCGTACCAACCTGTGCGCACACAGTGCAGTTGGTGGCCACGTCGCCACCAGCCAGCGGCTCGTACGCCTGTACGACTATGCCGTGAGCTGCATTGTACGACATGAGCTTGCCGGGATCGGGACCCATGCCGACGTGGAGCTGAAGCTGGTTGGTCGCCGGTACCGGCCCAACGGACATTTTGGCGAGGCACTCGAGGCAGGAGATGCAGAAGTTGGACACTCCAATCGCCCGAGTCTTATTGGCCGCCAAGGCCGCAGCGTAGGCTCGCCACTGCGCAGCGTTGAGCGGGCAAGAAAAGTCAGAGCACGGGCCCTCATGTCCGAAGGCCTCGGACGGACCGTGCAGCATGATCAAGTCCACGTACGTGACACCAAGGTCGTGCAGCACAGAGTCAATCTCCAGGGTCGTCAAGTTATAGCACCCGTCCGGATCAGTTACGTTCCGGACGGGTGGCGATGCGTGGAAGCACGGCGACGTCATAGCGGAGATGAACACATTGGCGCGCGGATACTGCGCGATCGCGCGGCCGATTTCTGGCAGATTGTAGTAGTCGAACGCCGTGTGGACGTGCGTGAGCCCTGCTGCAAAATTGCGCAGGACCTGTTCAGTCCCGTCGAGGCCCTTGAGGCCGCCTAATTTTGCAGCAGGGGAACATTACGCTCAGCATTGTGCAACATTACGCAGGGGAACATTACTGCAAATTACGCTCAGCACAGAGGCATCAGCACGGCTCACCTGTGCCTCCGGCCATGACTGGCATCAGCACGACACTACCGGGCGCGACGCCATTCACCAGACGAACAGTGGGCACGTCGACCACTGCTCGAGTCAGAGCCGTGAGGAGGAAAATCACGAGCATTCGAGCGCCTTTTTCTGAGCAGAGGATAGCAGAGGGACTCTTTGGCCCGTTCCCCCCCATTTCCGTCAGGGAATCCATGCGCGATCCGGTGTCCTTGGTTTCGTTAGTTATGAACCTAAAGGGTGTGCGTTATGAACCAGGCTGTAAACGACTGTGCGACAACGTCCAGCGAAGTCGAACAATCTGTTTCTCAGGAAACATATACAAATAATTTGCAGGTTAAGATACGTGCGGCCACATCAGGCAGGGTCACCGCTTCCCATCCGAACAGCGAAGTTAAGCTGCCTCGAGTATCGGTAGTACTGCGGTGGGGGACCACGCGGGAAGGCGATATGCTGCACGTTTTGTTGGGTTTTTTGCGAAGAAAAGGTAGAAACGAAAAGTGCTGACGAATCTAAACGAGAGAGAGTGGAGACGACAGACCGCAGACCAAATCCGACAGTCGCATGCGGCGCTACTTCCTCGGAACATTGTACATTCCCGAACAATGCTCGGGAGCTCTCCGATCGCGCTGGGGCGTATCCGTGTCCCGGAGTTTGCTTCTGCGCTGCCTCGGGAGTTGCGAGGGCGGAGCGCCCCGGACCTCGCGGTTATCGCCCATCAGCACCAGTCCGCCCCCCATTCTTATCCCTGCCGAAGGAGAACGTTCGCACCATGAGGCTTTTCGCCTTTTGTTGGGAAGCAGGGGTTACCTCGGTTATCGCTGGTTTGCTCCGTGCGCTCGATGGCGCGGCGGTGGTACTGCTCCCACCAGCGTTGGTCTGCTGGGCGTGCGTCTGGGCGTGTGTGGACCCATTTCTGCTGTCGCTGTCGCTGATCAAGGGCAAGGGCTTCGTGTTGTCCTTCCGGAGCGCGTCGAGGATGTTCCGCCGTTCGTTGGCTTTCACGGCTGCCTTCACAGCATCGTCCCGTTGGCTCGTCACCTTGTCGAGCTCGACCTCGAGCTGGCGGATGACCGACTGGTAGGAGGTCGCCAGCTGCTCCTCGTTGACCGCGGCCTCGCGCTTGAGCTTCGTCACCTCAACCTCGAGCTCTGCCACGCGCTCGAGTAGTTCCTTTTTAGGGGCGTCGGAGGATTTGAGTATGGATTTCAGCCTGAGGTTCTCCTCGGACAGGCGCTGCTTGTCGACGATGAGGTCACCCAGGTCTCGATGGAGCTTCTCGATGGTTAAAGCATCCTGCTTCGAGCGCTCGAGCTCGTAAACCTCCTGCCAGCGCGCCTCCATGCTGTTCGCAACCTGCTGGTGCTCACTCGGCGGCGCGAACGCGGGCGCCTCGGCGGCCTCGGCGATGGCATCGTCGAGGTCGCGATGGTTGACCTGCTCGGACGCGTTCGAAACGCCGTCGCTGCCCGCATACGAGCAGCCGTCATCCGTGCTGCCGCCGCTCGAGCTGAGCATCCGGCTGCACAGCGCAAAGGACATCGAGCCGAGGCCGCTAGTCAGCGGCACCTCGAGGCGCGTGCGGAGCACTGGCTGGGACGCGCTAGCCGCGTGCGTCGACAGCTCAAACGTGACCGTGCACAGAAGCGCCTCCTCCTCCTCCGCGTCCGCATCGAACAGCTTGAACTCGGAGGTCTTACTGCCCCAACGGCCAGCCTCGTCACTGCCAGTTCGGAAGAGCGTGGCCGGCAGCACGAGGTCGGAGCCGAGGAGCGGAGCCGTCCGCGACAGCTCGCCCGTCACCGAGTTGAGCTTCTCGACAACGCGTCCTTTCTTACTGCTCACGCTGCGTGGGCCGCGCTCCCAGGTCAGCGAGACGTTATCGACGGCAACCGCGACACTCGAGCTGCTATTGAGGTGCACACGCACATCGGATAGTTCGAATTTGAACTTGAAGGGGCGCGCGCCTTTGCCGTGGAAGAGCGGCATGTCGGAGTGAGAGAAGGGCGCCTGCCAAGCGTGACGATGAACTTGACAAGAGCGGATTCGCGAACGCCCGCGGAGGCGCTCCTGCCGGCACCATATGTACATGTACATTAGGGCTCCCCATCCGCTTAGGATCTGGCCGTAGTTCATCTGTCGCATTTAGTTCGGCGATGGAGTCCGCACGTCCACAGTCTATCGCGGAATGCTTCGTGGCAGATTGGTGCTGCTCGTCTGCTTGCCGCTAACAGCTTCGCTGCATCATCCGCAGCGCTCGCCGCAGCCATCGTCCCTCGTTCGCCGCAGCTTGGTCCTCCGTGCTCCGTCAATGCGCATGGATGACGAGGTGACGGAAGTGGATGAGTCCACTGGCGCCTGGCCAGCGCGCACAACCTGGGAGACCGCGCAGATGCCGACGTTCAAGTATCGGCGCGACTTTTTCCCCACTCTCTTCACCGGCATGTCGGTGTGCCGCGAGCACAACCACCAGGTCGTGCCACTCCTGCAGCAGCTCCAGGAGTTCGACTTCTTTTCGTACTTTGCCTTTGACCTGCTGGCGTCGTGCTCGTACATGCCCACCTCCGAGAACCCGTGCGAGCTCGACCGGTGCGAGGTGGAGCCGGCGGAGGATGTGCCCGAGGCTCTCCGCGCGCGCGATCTGTCCGAGTCCGAGTTTGCCCTCGACTGCTGGGCTCGCAAGGACATGCCGTCCGATTTCACCGAGTACTACGACCTGCGCGTCGCCACTGAACGGAACACCGGGTACGACGGCAGGCGCATCTGGCGGTTCATCCACCAGAAGATCTGCTTCCAGGAGAACCTCGAGCTCCTCGAGAGCGGCTGGAAGCGCGACTTCAATCGCGCCGTCTCGGGCATGCATGCGGCGGTGGACTGTCAGATCCTCAACGACATCGGCCTGACCTCGGAGGGGCGCGTGGAGTACCAGCGGCGGCTGCGCGACGAACCTGACTCGATCGCCAACCTGTACTTTGCGTACATGCTCACGCTCTGCGCCATCCGCGACTGTCGTGAGCGTCTCGACAAGTGCCGGTACCTCGGCGAAGGGGGCGAGGTGCTGCCAGTGATGCGGGCCCTCACCGCCTCGGCCCTCGTCAATGATGAGGCCGTGCAGGCGGCGGCGCAGAACCTGCGCGACCACGCGCAGTTGCCTACGGCGGCAGTGTGGAAGGCGCGGCTGCGCACGCGTGACCTCACAGCCATCATGAATTGCGTGCAGTGCAACCTATGCCGGCTGCACGGGAAGGTGATGGCTCTTGGACTGGGCGCGACGATGCAGGTGCTCCTCGGCGACGACGGGCGCGGCGGAGACCCTCTCGCACTCGATCGCGCGCAGGTGGGTGCGCTCGTCGCAACGGCCGCCAAGTTTGGTAACGCGTGCCAAATCGTCGAGCGCTTTCGCGAATTCGATGGCGACGATATGACCAAGGCCTTCGGGGCCGATGACACTTGACGAGGACCATGTTCTGCATACGTTTGCCATGTGCCGTGTGTGGCAGAAGGAATCGACAGGTGGCAGGTCAGACACGCAGAAGTGCCACTGGAGACAGGAGCGGAGTGCGGCGCGGAGCGCGCCGCTCCGCCACCCGACGGTACGAACCGCGACGAGTCGGCGCACGGGCCCAGCATCGCTCTGTCACCCGGGCACAGATGACAACTCAGAGAGTTGCCGACGTTCGGTTTGCCGGTTGCGCGAGCTCAAGAAACAAAGAATGCGCCGTCCCCGCCCGCGGCTGGAGCGGTCACTGGTGGAGGTTACTCGACTATCATGCACATGCATGCGCTGCGTGGCAGTCTGCACGACTCTCACCGCCACCCTGGCGCCCACGGAGCAGCAGACGGGCCTGCTCGAGGCTGTCGTCACCGTGTAAGTTTATCGTCGAGTTTAGGCTTGATCTCTCTCGTCTCGAAAAATGTTCCGCGATGGCGGGGGCCTTAAAATCGTAACCCGCGGTGTGGGCGTAGCCGGCTAACGAGCCGGCGCGGGCGGCGGGGCCGCGCCGGGTCGAGGGAACGCGACCGCCGGTTCGGCCGCTTTGGCGGCCCCCTCGGCAGACTCTTCACAATGAAAGATGAAGCGCGTCTGAGAGTGTTAAACTCTGGTCTCGGAGCATGGAAACATGTGCATGGCGCTCTGCCGAACCGCCGGCTGCGGGTTGCGGTTGCCGGAGGATGTGGCCTGTGGTGTTGTGGGGTGCCGTGCCGTGAAGGTGGGCCAGTGGTGGCGTGGTGGATGGAGCGAGCCGCTGTCGCACGAATCATCTACGCGCAGGCAACAGCGAGCCCTCACATCGTCGAGCTGTACCCCTCCGACAGGCCTTTTGCTGCTCAACACCCATCGACTTTTGTGGCGACACTATTGTGTCGGCGGAATCGGCAGACCGATTTCGGCGTAAAGGGTGGCCATTTGCTCCTGGGCGTACGACACGCTGTTGGTATGCGCCTCCTTGGCAGCGACGCTCACTGCAACCATCAAGGGTGGGGGGCGCGTGCATGAGGCCCTTTAGCAACGCACACAGAGGCTGGGCGAACACGGAGGTCGTGGCGCATTGGAGAGGGAGCCAACGCAAGCACCTGCTTCAGAGACTGCCTTAGAGCCCTTTGCGAGCAAGGCCTCGGTAACCTCGACCGAGATGGGCACCTGCGCGCCAGAGATGACAACGGTGCAGCCACCATCCGCCGAAATGGCCTCAATCTCCGTCTGCGCCAGCTCCTCCTGCAGCGCCTTGACCTTCACGCCAACCTGCTGCGCTTTCTTGATTGTCTCCATCATGTTCAGACCGCCTCCTTCACCCCCCTTGCCTCCACCGCCAAAAAGCATGCGTGGCGCGGTGGCTCGGAGTGTGTGCGGGGTTGCTTGATGCATGGGCAGCGTGAGCGCGGCGCATGCCAGCAGATTGGCGAAGAGCAGACGCGCCGCCTTCGTCATCAGATCGCAGTGTGATCTCCAACCTTTCCCAAATCCGCAAAATGAACAAAAATCGCGGGGTGAGAATGAGGAGGAGGTTGCTTTTTGCTTTAACCAAGTCGGCCGGTGGGGGAAACTTAGATCGTAAAAGGGTTCACACTCGGTTCCGTCCCGACTCCAACTTGTGCAGCCCTCGTTGTATCCCCCGGCGGAATCCAAATGCGCTTGGGGTACTCCATGGTGCTACTCTGGTACTACTCCCATGGCTCTCGAGCCATGTCTGAGGCCGACTACGAAAACGCGCTTCGAACGAGCGGCTTAGAAGTCGTGCGGGATGTTACGATCAAGGATGATTTGAAGGCCGCAGCGATAATCTTCAAGCGCTTCGACGCAAATAAGGACGAGCACTTGAACCTAAAGGTGCTCGTTTAGCTGAAATGTCTGTCCCTCGGATGAACCGTTCCTGACCTTTAGGTTCAAGTCTCGTCAGGAGTTGACAGCATGGGTGGAGACCGACGGCGGCGTAGAAGGAAGCAAGTCTAGTCCCCGCAAGCAAGCGGAATTGATGATGATTGGCGTCGACACCAACGAGGATGGTCGCATATCGATTGATGAGTACACAACTTTTGCTCTGGGCCTGAAGAGGAGAGAGGGTGATCCATCAGATGATCCCACTTGGGACTTGAAACAAGAGCTGGGGGAAGAAATGAAACGGATGGAGAAGGCGAAGAAACAGCGCATTAGCGATGCAAACAAGGGGAGGCCGATCGTCTTGCCTGAGGGTATGACTGAGGAGGAGGGACGTGCCATTCTTGAGTCACGAGATGAACAATACGACCATGCGAATGACTACGCAAAACCCAAGAAGAAGGCGAAGGGCAAGAAGAAGAAGAAGGCGAAGGACGAGGTATGAGCGAAATTGCGAGCTACGTTAGAGAACGAACTGTCATCGCCGCGGGACCGATTCGATATCTCACCAGAGAGATCGGATGAGAGGACTGATGATGCTCCGATCGGATTACCGTACGATGATTCGCTCCGCTCGCTGGCTGTGGTTCTGTGCAATCGGGTGTGTGAGCTGTGATTGTGTGTGAACGGAAGGTGCGAAGTACGGTATACAGCGGGCGGATCGAGCGGCGGCGCGCGAAATGGGCGGGGCCCCGCCGCGCGGCGGAGGCGGCGGGGCGGCGGGCGATAACCGATGTCGTTGGGAAAAACCAACAGCTTGACTATAAGGTGTCATATGGAATAAATGCAAAATGGGTGTTGGGTCTCGGTTGGTCTCGGAAGATAACCGAGAACGCCATGGCAAGATTTTTTATATTTTTTCCTATTTCCTTCCACGTTCCACGTTTTGGATAGAAGTCCCATGAAAAGATGAAATGATGACAGATGGGCTCGAGACGGCTGAACGTATGCGCTAGTGCCTAAACTCCGGTATCCCCCTCGCACCGCCCCGTCCTCGCGCGCTGATGAGAAGGCTCACAATGAAGAGAGACGGCAGACGCACTCAAAACAGCACAATTCACGCAAATGCGAAAAGTAACCGAAATGGTATAACATCAATTTAAAACGGGAAATGCGGTGTCCGGTGAGCTTCTGGTTCTGCCGACGGCCCGGGGATGATTTGTTTGCCCCCCCCTCCCCGTCGCCACGTGAATCGTCGACGCGCTAATCGTATGATACTTACTGACTTACCATTGCCCCCGCATAATAAGCTTACCATTGCCCCCGCACAGTAAGTTCACCGCTCTCGGCTCTACGCGACGCGAGTCACGTCGACCACGCGACACGAGCTCGTGCCGAATATAATGACCGTCGGCGCTGACTGCCCGAACTGCCCAAAGCGGCTGCAGCTGCAGCACTGGATGTGAACGGCGCGTGCTCGTACAGCACGCGATGCAGCACCAACCCGTGGGCCGGCGCCGTGAGCGGCCGGGAACGCTCAAATCTCCCAATCTCGAGGGCATGCAACAGCTCATCGGCGTGCAGCTCGCCGCTGCCCACCTTGACGAGCGCGCCAACGAGGTTGCGGCACATTTTGTAAAGGAAGCGATCGCCGCGCAGCCGAAACTGGTAGCTCGTCGGCCCGAGCTGCCGTAGCTGCAGCATTCGAAGCGAGCATCGTGGGTCGACCTCGTCTCGGCGCTCCATGCCGCGCGGCGTGTTGCCAAAGGCGGCAAACGAGTGCGTGCCAACGAGTAGCCGCGCAGCATCTCGGGCAACCTGCGCATTCCACGGCTGCGCACCGCGGCGTGGAGGCAAGTGCCACTCGTGCAAGCGACGCAGCGGGTCACGGCAGACTGCCGTGCTGAATGCGTAGTGGTACTCCTTGCCAACGTTGGACCGTACGTCAAAGCTCGTGTCCACGCGCACGGCCTCGCGCACGCAGAGTGTGTCCGGAAGGAGCTGGTTGAGGCTGTACACGAGCTGAGGCATGCGCTCCGGTTCGAGCGGACCTGCGAGCTCCACACTGCAAACCTGGCCACGGGCGTGGACACCAGCGTCCGTGCGCGAGGCTGCCTCGACGAGAGGTTGAATTCCACCTCCTAACACGCGGCCGAGTGCTGGGCGCAACACGGCGTCTCGCAGATCCGTCCACCCGCGATACGACGTGCCTTCGTAGGCGACCAGAAAGAGCAACTTACACCTCATTAGAGTAACAGCGCCAGCTTGGTTGTGTCCGTCACCAACATCTGAAATTCGTTAGTATGAACTGCACGTATGAACATACCAGATACGGTACCAGCGCAGTTGTATCCTATGTTCACTGTCAAACGGTTCATCCGAGGGACAGACATTTCAGCATATTTCTTAGGTGGGTAATTGTTCTCTGTGACTACCGGCCACTCACACGCGTCAGCCAATGTTCTCGAAGTAGCCCTCAGAATCCGAGATAATGCTCGCCACGTTGAGCGCCGTCACCAAGATGCAGATGAGCAGGACTAACAACAAGGCACCGACCTGCTTGCAGACTTGTTCCCAGCCCCCCGGCGCGTCACCGACGCCGGGCTTCAGGCGCGACTCCTCGACCTGCGTATAATCGCGCCACAGCATCATGCACACTAAAGCGTACCATAGGAATACAATCACGGCCATGACCGAGAAGAGGAGCGTCACGTAGGCCCACACGCAGGTGGTGTCGAGCTGCTGGTAGGTGAAGCTGCAGGTGGTGTCGAGAAGCTCGTCTCGGTCGGGCAGCGCGGCGTAGGCGACGACGATCATGACAAGCATTGAGAAGGCAAAGGCCGCGTTCCCGAGCACGCACGTGCGCAGCAGTAGCGTATCTCGACTGCGCATCGCGTGCAGCAACGTGACCGACCCGGCGATGAAGGACACCGCAATGACAGCGCGCGTGCCAGCGCCTGTGTACATCCGAGCGTTCGAGAGCTTGACATTCCAGAAGCTCAGCTGCAAGGGTTCTCGGAGTGCCACGTACGCCGCTTCGACGCAGGATGCAAATACGACGATCGTGAACCAACTCGTGGAAGGAACAATCCAAAACGCACGAATCTGGAACTCGAGAGCGCTCTCATCCTCACGCACGGGATCGGCCCAAGAGTGGCCGCCGCACGCGAGGGTGCGAAGCGTTAACCGACCGAGGAATTTCACGCACGAGAGCCCGATAACGATCGGGTAGTAGAGGAAGCACAGTCTGCTTACCCACGGATTCTGCCGCCATCCGAGAGCGTCTGCCCTCGCTTGCGCGAGTGTGGTGAGGCTGCAACTGACGGTGAGGCTGACAACAAAGACCAGTGTGTGGGCGTCGGCCCTGCAGTTCGACCAGTCGCTTCTGCAGCCCTCGCAAGTATCAAGAGTGGACCCTCTGCAGTCCGGTGGCGCCTCGGCGACAACCTGCTCGACGAGCAGGCTGGTGTGCTCATAAACTTTTTGCTGCATGGAGGAGAGTCGTCCGATCACGAGTGTGCCCCAAATTTGGGTTGTTTGTGCATGCAAATGTGACGACCAGCCAGCACCAACCTCTACGACCCCGGATATATTATGTACCATTACATGTACACCAAGCTACTTCTTACATGTAAACCCTCTTCTGTGAACACCTGTAGTGCGTATGACCCGCGACGACAACGAAGTTTACTATCGTGTTAGCGCACTAGCTTTCTGGACGACCTACTTTCCGTATACATACATGTAGCTCGGAGCTCTCTCTCTTTCACACCGGAATTTCACACTCCATCGCGTCCTCATGAAAAAGATAATAAGCTCCTGAGTTTCCAAGAGATTTGGTTGCAGTTCTTCTCTGTGTCTCGTTTCACTGTTAACAAGTAAGCCCAAAAAGATCGCGTCTCAAGCGCGCGCGCGCGCGCGCTCTCGCTTCGCTCTTTCCGCGGCCGCCGTCAGGCTGCTGCGCTGATATTTTAATTTTGAACCGCCGACGCCGCCGCCGCCGCCGACTCCATGCTTCGCATTTTGGTCCTTGTTTTTTCGGTGTTTGCTGTCGGAGCGAACCATTACAATACGCTTGGCATAGACCGCACTGCTACCGCGTCAGAGATCAAGCTTGCCTACCGCAAGGCGGCCCTCAAGTTTCATCCGGATCGCATGCCGCGCGGCGCAAGCAGCGAACGAAGACGGAAGGCTCAGGTGGTATTTGAGAATTGCAATGCCGCGTTCGAGACGCTCGGTGATCCCGCCAAGCGGCGGCAGTATGATTTTGATCTAGCAAATCCCATCCAGCGGGGCGAAGAGCCAGGAGCGACTCCGCCGCGGCCGCAGGTCGAAATCCGGGTCGAGTGCACGCTCGAGGCCTTTGGCGGATGTGAGGACGTCCAAATCTCGCTGAGCGCGTGGTCGCAAGCCCTCGGCGCCACGGTGACTGAGGAGATTGCTCAACGGTTGCGCTTGCCACGATTGCTCAAGGTGCCACCAGGCAGTCGGCAAGGGGACACGGTGCCCTCGATCTTGCCTGGGATCGGCGGCTCTCGCGGCATCGGGTTGACCTTTCGGCTGGTGGCCAAGCCCCATCCGCGCTTGACGCGCCGAGGTGATACACTGCATGCGACCGTCGTGCTTCCCGCATGGCGCAACGCCTTTGGCCGCTTAGCCGTCAGGGTACGTGGTCTCGACGGTGCGTGGCTAACCGTGCGCGCACGCGGCGAGCGGACTCGGCGCACGGGCGAGACCGTGCGCCTGACAGGGCAAGGCATGCCGGTGCTCTGCAGCGACGGACGCGACGGAATCGATGGCGAAGCCCGCGGCGATCTGATTGTGGAGATGAAAATGCGCTCAGCGGCTGAGGAGGCGGCCTATCTCGCCAGTCGCATCGGAGGCGCGGCGGTGACAACAATGCTCGCCAAGGCAGCGCTACTTCGGCTGCCTGCGATGGCTAGTGGTGTGGTCGAGTTTGTATTCACATCCGCGGCGGTGGTGCTCGACTGTCTGTCGACTGACGTGCTCGGCCGAGCGCGCCCAGAAGCACGCGCCGACAGGATGCGGAGGGATGCCGAGCAGAGGCTCCTTCGGTTACGGCGGCGCGACGAGCGCGAGCGACGGCGTGCCCAAGAGGAACGTGCGGCACAAGCGCGCCGCCAAGCCGAGCGCTGGCGGGAGCTATGCGCCTCACTCACGCGACAAGCGCGTGCGGCGTGGTCGTGGGCATGGGGCTGATCACGCCGACGAAAACTGATCTCCCCATCAGAGATCAGTACTGAGTGTGTTTTGTATGATGTAGCGCACGGAGCACGACTGCTTTCAGTACACAGTACTCAGTAGGCGTAGCGCTAGACGCCAACTGATACACCCGCCCGACCCAGCGCCGCGCGGCACATAATCGGAATAGTCGGTCCCACGCAGCACCGTGTGATTTCGAACCGCGTGCCCGTGGCCGTGCGTAAAAGCGTGCTCCCTGTCGGCGCCCCCCCGCGCCCCGGCCGCTATTTATAGATTATACGAACCCCGCTTTGTTCCAAAATGATTAAATTGAGCTGCTAGTTGGACTGTTGCATCACTTACTCGGCCCGGCCGCGCCAGGCACGGCCGCCTGCGAACAGAACGCCGGCGCAATATGCGCGCGCGTCCACCCATCGCCTGGCGATGAATGTTGGGGCCTTGCACGGTCAGTCGACAGCCTCTTAGTCGACAGCCTCAGCCACAGGGCGCTTGCGACCAGCCATCGTCGTGCCCGCGGGGGAGGAGGCCTCGCGCAACGCGGCCGAGGCGGCAGCAGCTGCTGCGGCCAGCGAGCTCCGCTTGCGAGGTGGCTTGGTCGCTGTGGAAGCGGGCAGCGGAGCAGTGGCAGGGGCGTCATCGGGCGGCAACGTTTTGTTCTCGTCCTCGTCCTTGATCTCGGCCTTGGCCTCAGCCCTGGCCTTCTTCTCCGCCCTCGCCACAGCCTTCTTTTCTCTCTCGTGCTCAGCGAAGAGGGCCATTTTCTGTCGCATCGCCTCGGGCAGCTGGTCGCGGAAGGTAGGCAACTCGGCCGCAAAAAGGTACGAGTGCGCCCAGCCCGCATGCGAGCCGTACGCGCGCCGGAACTGCTCGCCCACGCGCGCGTACACCTTGGGAGTGAGTGACTTCTCCTGCGCGAGCGTCGGGTCGAACTCCCGGCATGCAATCTCCCACACATGCACGTCCACCGGTACACAGCTATGCTGGTCGAGCGAGAAGAGCGCGACGCAGTCGGCAACCTTTGGCCCGACCCCGGGAAGCTCCGTGAGCGTCGCACGCACGACGTTCGGGTCTCTCTCCATGCGCAGGCTCTTGAGCCAGCTCGCACCCTCGCGCGTCAGCCGCTGCGCCGTCTGGCGCAGATACGGCGCGCGATAGCCCAGCCCGAGCTTCCGAAGCTCCTCCTCGCTCGCCGCCGCCATGGCCGCCGCGGAGGGGAAGGTGTAGAAATCGGCGGCCCCGCCGTGGCCGACGGGCGCGCTTAGCTCGGTGGCTGCTGCCTGCTCCGATGCGGCCTCTGCCCCGAGTGTGGCGAGCGGGATCTTCGTGCCGTACTGCTGCCGGATGGATTGCAGCATGCCGCCGATGCGCTTGATGTTGTTATTCGAGGAGCAGATGAAGGAGAAGAGGCACTCTTCCGGATCCTGGCGTAGCACACGCATACCGGGCAGCGTGCGCGCGATGACATTCATCCGCTCTCGCACATCGCTCGCGGGTGCCTCGGGCACCTCTCGATCGGCAGCTCCCCACGCGTCGACCAGCGGCGCAAGCGGCGTACCCAGCTGGAAGTAGTCGTGCAGCTCATCACGAATCGTGGCGGTGTCTGTTTCTGTCTCGCTGAGCTCGCCAAGGCACCGGAATAGGCAGTCGCTCTCTATCTCACGTACAGCGAGGACGCGCTGGCCCAGCACGCCAATCCACACGGGATCGTCGCCCGGCTGCCGCGTCCAGCCAAAACACTGTCCGTTTTCGAATGTGACCCTAAGGCGGAGCTCGGTTGGTGCGCTGAGAAGTCGATGCCAGGTTCTGCCCATGAAAAAGTCGCCTGTCGTTACGGCGGCGAAGTTGTGACGTTCACAGCCAAGGTTTGACACCAAAGACACCGAGACTTAAATCGGATTCCTCTCATCAGTCACATGCGTCTCGTAAGGACGCGGTGCGGAACATCTTGCGCGGACGTGTTCGGTGCGGCGGTGGCTGAACGTGGACGCCTACTAAAATGCTTCCGCCCATGAAAGACTACAAGGCGGTGCGCAACGAGTTGGAATTGCTGCTCTCGTGCTCGTCGGCATCGGTAGCAGATGTGAGCGCTCCTACTCTTTTTGCGCGGTCATGTCGCGGTCCAGTGGTCGGCAATGCGTCGTCGTCGCTGGGCCCCGCGCTCACCCTGACCTCAGCCAGCCCGAGGTCAGTTTCGCTTGAGCGTCAGCTGTCCGAAGCGCCAGTGGCCATGCCAGCCCCGCGCGTGCTGAAGCCACCGAGCCACAAGGTGCGCCTGGCTCAGTATAAGGCCGCCGCACTCGGCGCAGCATATGTTCCAGTCAGCCGTCTCGAGCTACGTCAGATGGTGCGTGTTCGCGCAGGCATCGGCACTCCTGCAACGCGCGCAAGCAGAGAGATGCTGGAGGATTACATTGAGGAGTCTCGGGTGCGGCCCTCCACGTCAGCCATGGCCGGCACGGCCGCAACCGCAGCAGTGCCAGCCGCGCCACCTTTTTTCGCCAATGGCCTCGACGCTCGTGCAGTGGCCGTGGCGTACGAGGATCTCGTGGCTCAGGGGGCACCACCAAGCATCGCGCTCAATGCGGCAAGGGCACGCGCCGCAGGGCTTACGACGCAGTCACATACCGAATCCGAAACCCGGCGCCTTCGAGCGATGCTCGCGCCACGCGGCATCATCAACCTGCAGGCACGGGCGCGCATGGCTGCGGAAGCAACAGCGCAAGCCGCTGAGAAAGAGCTGCAGAGGCAACATCGGCCGGCGTCCTCTCGTGAGGTTCAGCGCCCATCTGCAGCTGAGCCGAGCGTGAGCAGCGCCACCAGCGACCCGCTGCAGTCGATTGGGTATCAGACGAGATCGTTGGATACCCAGATCGTTGGAGACCCGCTGCATTCAATTGGATATCAGACGATCTCGCCTATTGCGCAGGTATCATTTGCTGATCTCTGATCTCGAGGGTTGTCCATTGCGCTGATTTTCTGATCTATTGCGCTGATTTGCTGATCTATTGCGTCTGATCTATTGCGCAGGGCGCGTTTTCGACGGTTGTCCGCGCGCAGCACTGCGAGAGCAAAAACGTCGTCGCGGTCAAGACCTTCCTGACGCGTGCCAAGGGCGGGCGCGCCCCCGCGCCGATCGACTCGGTCAAGATGGAGCTCGACTGCCTGCAGGTGCTGCAGCCGAGCGCGCATAAACATATTGCCAACCTCATCGAGACGCACGAGGGATCTCATGAGACGCATGCAATCATGCAGTACTGCGGTGGTGGCTCGCTCCACCGCTACATGCAGGGGCGCGGCCACGGCCAGGGCATGGACGAGTCCGAGGCCGCGCTCTTGCTTGAGCAGATCAGCTCGGCGCTCGCGCACATGCACGCTAAGGGCATCGCGCATCGCGACGTCAAGCCGGGCAACGTAGTATTCACGGGGCCGTCCAAGGACTCGGTCAGGCTCGTCGACTTTGGCTTTGCGACCATCTTCCGCCCCGAGGGCAGCTCAGTGAGCCGACGGCTCAAAACGATATTAGGAACACCCGTGTATATGGCTCCCGAGCTCGTGCGCGGCGGCTCTTACTCAGGGCCGCCGGTCGACGTGTGGGCTTTAGGATGCCTGATGTACGAGTTGCTGCACAACCGCATCGCCTTCCGTGCCGAGTCGATCGCGGATCTCAACGTGCGCATCATGAAGGGATCTATCAGCAAGGTCTCATCGGTTCTCTCGCAGAAGTCTCGTAAGCTTCTGGCTAAGCTGCTCACCGTCGACGCCACGGAGCGCATCACCTCGGCCGCTGCGGAGGAGGCATTCGAAGACCTCGTGCCCCCACAGCAACCCGTGGTCCAGAGCAGTTGGGGATGGGGTGGCGGGGGCGCATGTGCGACTGGGCTCCTCGGGTAGAGGGGAGCCAGCCGGTAAGAACCTGCCTGAGGGGGACCTCGGAGGCATAGGGGTCGTTGAGCCCCGAGAGGTAGGAGACTGGTGCTTAGACTGAACAGGGTCACGAACACTCTCGTCTCACCCCTGAGTAGAGGGGTCAGCCCAAAAAATCGACTTTTTGAAACGTCACGATCTGACAGCATGCGACATACCCACGTGTAGAGCACACTCAGGGGATCACAATGCACCATGGTACACTGTCAGGGTCATCCTCTTTGAGGAATTACATGCA
>Ga0210246_100954_pt1 | contig 25113 bp, 11 predicted proteins | sample ChrtobMetaP3_8mM_FD_155469 | JGI IMG/M metagenome (GOLD analysis project Ga0210246, IMG submission 155469) | Chrysochromulina tobin associated microbial communities from unialgal haptophyte culture, Seattle, Washington, United States - P3_8mM | ecosystem: Host-associated > Algae > Haptophytes >...
GGGCGGATTCGTACGGGGCGACCTCTTCCGAGTCAGCCGCTACGTGAGCACCGGGGCTCGCGAACTCGTGCGCGATATCGAGAGAAAAATGCGCCATTGCGTAGACGCGAGAAATCCTTTTCAAGCCACTACCCATTTTCAGCCCCACGGGTTTTGGGTTTCTGGTTCAGGGGGTTTCTGGTGCACGCGTTCTTGGTGCAGGCCTCTCGATGCGCGCGGCCGATGGTGCGCCCGTTGAAGATGCAGCAAATCGCGCCGCGGACGCGCGCCCCGGCCGGCCGCGGGCGCACCGACGCACGCGCCCATAGCCGGCACGCGCGCTCGCGCAGTCACCATGGCCACCGTGCGGCCGCCGCCACTCCTGAATCCCTCCAGGCAGCTGGCAAGCTGCCGTGCGCCACGACACTGTCGTCTCTCGACGCCGCCGTCGTCACACGCGACGGCGGCGTCGAGTGACTTCTTTTGCGTTCCCTTCGGGGGGCGCGCCAACGGGCGCGTCTCTACACCTCCGACTCCCTCTGCGACGACGGCGGCCCGGCGCCGAGTACGCAGACTGCATCTACGGCACAGACTGCGCCGACTGCGGCCCGCGCTTCCCGCCTCCTCCGCCCATCTGCGCCGAGACGTGCAACTGGGCTTCCGACGCCGATTGCGACGAGACTCCGGCCCCGGCTCGGAGTTCCGCCCGGCCCTGGGCCGACGGCATGTGCACCCGACCATCCGTCACATGTTGTAAGGAAACACAGTCCAGTGTTTATAAAGTGTTTATAAGAATCCTACTTGTCCTGTACATGACCGAGTCTAGAGAACTAAAGTGTCTAATGTAAAAGCTCCTCTCAGACCACCGAAACGAGAAACGACAAACGGGGGTGGGCGGAGCCGGAGGGCGGTGGACCGGCGTCGGCGGTCGGGCTCGGGGGCGGTCGGTTAGGCGGCTGGTCGAAGGCGGAGGAATTGAAGCCGGGCGGTTGGGCGCGGCGGTAGCGGCACTCTAAACATCGGTTTTCTGCTGACAAACCTTATCCCATCATAACTTGCGTGAACTTCGTGTTGAGCGCGGACTCCGCGACGAAACTCTCGGACTGACTGTGACTCAGCTCTCTGCCTGCATGTGTCTCAGTTGAGGCCTGGCCTGTATTGTATTGTTCTGTCTTCACAGCTGTGCTGCTTACGTGTTGTGTGTATTCATAATGAAAGAAACGACAAGGCGAGCGCTTCGCGATCGAAATTCTCTCCAAAGAGGGTCACATCTTCTGCTTGGAGCGCAGCGCACGCCGGTCATGGGGCGCCGGCGTTGACGCCGTGCAAGAACGCCGATGGGGCGCCGTGCTTTGTGCGCGGATAGACCGAGAACACAAATGGTACTGTGCGTAAGGTAAGCCTCGTGCGCAGCCATCCGCGCTCCGCGGCGGTACGCGACCGCAACCGGTGCTGGGCCCTCGTCATGCGCAATGTCCTTTGATGAGCTGGCAGACGGCGCGTTCCCCGACTACCCGGTTTCTGGTGCGCCGAATTTCGTTTCTGGTCCGAATTCTGGTCCATGCTACGCATTGTTGGTCCGGGCCTTCGGCGCTACACGCGCGGCGATGGTGCTCCGCTCCCTCCCGATGACGATGCCGTGCAAGAACGAAGACGGGGCGCCCAGCAAACAATGCGGAGCGACTGAGAACACGCTCTGGTGTTGTTGCTGAGCAGCGAAGCGTGCTCAGGAGGATGCTGGACCAGAAACGCTGCGCCAATCCTACTGACCCTGAAATGCGGCAGCTTCATGCAGCTTGAGCTTCCTCAGCAAACCAGCAGCAAACCAGAAGCATAACCAGAACGCCAGACCCAAACCATCAGCCTCTCAGAATTGCTCCTTTCCGGCGTGTTTCTGTACGTGTCATCCGGTGTGTTTTGTGTGAGGTGCACCAATAACCCTGAACCAGAAACCCCGAACCAGAAACCCCGAACCAAGAACCCTTGATACTTCGTTCAATCTTTCTATTTCGGTTTTGAGGAAATTGTGGAAAAGTTTTGTCGGAGGTTCCGCACCTCAGGTGCAATCAGACGCAATCAGACGCAATCAGGCGCAATCAGACGCATTCAGACGCAATCAGCATGCCCGGAGCTTTGTGTTTCCGTGTTTTCGTGTTTTGGGCGGGCCGCAAGGGCCTGTGTTTTGTGTTTTTGTGTTTTGGGCTGGCACAACGGGCCTGTGTTTTGTGTTTTCGTGTTTTGGCAGACCCCCCTCAAAACACAGCACGGGGTCAATCATCTGGCTGCGCCGGGTGCTCGGCGCGAGTGCCGGTGAGTTCCACTATCCGCTCCTCGAGGGCCGGGGTCGCTCCTTGCGCTGGTGCCGTCCCCTGCTCTCTCCTGCTTCCGAGGATTTCGGCCTGTGGCCCTGGGCCCGTGCAGGCCGTTGGCGCGCCGGGCTGCCCGGTCCGGTCGCGTGCCGCCTGAAGTCGCTTGATGCGCTCTACGAGCGACTCGCTCATTCCTTTGGCCAGCCTCTTTTGTCGAGGGTGGCGTCTAGTTCTTGGTGGGTCACGGGATCCCACGCCATCCTGGGATGACGTGGTTAAGGGAGGTGTCACCCTAATTAGGGTACCGTCAATGCGTCTGTGTAATAAAGCCCTGAGGCCACACCCCCCAATCCAGTCAGGGCCGCATTTTCCACCACGTAACACGATGTGGTGGTGCCACGAATGCGCCGGTCACTTCGAGACGCTCGACTTTACGTCCGACGTGCCCCCGTGCACCATGTGCGGGGGCGCTTTCGTCGAGTTCATGCCGCATGCGGTGACATGGCAGGGTGATGAAGAGGAGGACGAGTACGATGAGTACGATGAGGAGAATGATGAGGAGTACGACGACGACGACGTGTACCACGAAGATGGTGTCAACACGGACGCGAGTGGCTCGCCCGATTCGGGCGGTGGGACGCTGTCGCCCCAGGCGGCCGGTGGTGCCTCTGAGGAGATTCTCGATTCACTGCCTGCTATGTTCATGACGGCCAAAGACGTGGAGGCCGAGCCCGAGTGCGCCATCTGTAACGAGGACTTCAATGCCGGCGAATGCGTGCTCGAGCTAGGCTGCAAGCATCACTACCATCGCCACTGTGCGGTGGATTGGCTCGCGCGCCAGTCCTCTTGCCCGGTCTGTCGATGGGAGCTTCCGAGGGTGCCACCATCTGTGCGATCATTGCCCACGACGACGTCTTCGCAGCCCGCGTTCACCGCGGCCGCAGTCGCCTCGGCCGCTGCCGCCGCTGCCGCCTCGGTCGCCGTCACCGGGCCGCCGCGTCATACGGGCAGCGTCGTGCCAGGCGCCTCGTCCTCGAGCGCCTCCTTGACGTTGCAGCCGCCGCCACCACCGCCGACAGTGCTCGTCGCAGGACCTCAAGACGCCTATCGCCCTGCCGCACCGCAGCCGCCTAGCGCGCTGGCCCTCGGTGCGGTCTCGCCACGCCTCCACAGCCCGAGGTGCTCTTCGGGGAGCGCCGCCTCGGGCGCCACTGGGCCCTCGCCCCCAGCCCAGGCGCTCTTCTCGTGTCTGGGGCGAGGCAGTGGGCGCGCCGACGCCGGCGGTGGCGGCAGCAGCAGTGGTGGCGTGAGCGGCAGGAGCGGTGGCCGGAGCCTAGAGGCGAAGGCAGCCATCCTGCGGAACGAGCTCGACCTCCGAGGTGCGCCCGTAGAGGTGGCCAAGCTAGCGGCTCCGATGCTCGGTGTGCACGTCGATGAGTATGCAGGCATCTCGACCCACGCCCTCCTGGACCGCTGCCTGGACGCGTTGGCCACGCCACGCTCCGGCGGCGCCTTCTCATCTGCGGCGAGCCTTGCGAGAACGGGAGCGATTCAGCACCTGTTCCTCTCGGCGACCTCCAACCCGTCCCTCCACCCCGTTGCCCGGAACCCTCCGCCAGCGCAAGGGGACCCGGGTCCAATGCCGCGTGTGGTCGACGCTTCGAACGCGGCGGCGAGCTCGCCGCATACGGCACGCCTCTCGCAACCCCGCCGCACCGCCTCCGCGAGTGCGCCGTTCAAGGCCGGCGCCTCCGACGCTGCAACTGCCTCGGCGCTGCAACCGCCTCGGCGCGCGCTCTCGCTCTCTTCCGTGCTCGGCTCGCCTCGCCGCCACAATCTGTTTGGCCTTTCAAGTCCGCAACTGCACAGCTCTTCTGCAGCGGGCGCGCTAGGCGCGCCGGGCAGCAGCGGCGCCACCGCCGCCGACGACGACGACAAGGAGGATGGCGCCCCAGGCCGCACCGGCCTCTTCTCCCGCCTGTTTCGTCAATCGATCGGGGGTAGTCGGCGAGTGAGCGGCGGTGCGCGGCTGCAGAGGTCCTCCCAAGCCGAGGTCGGCGCCGACGCGGACGGCCATGCCGCCGCGTGCGGATTGCATCAGATTATGCTCGAGCCGACACAGGTGCTCACACTGCCCGGTGGCGCCCGCGGCTTTTACGCGTACGCGGAACCGTCGCCGCTGCCGCCGCCTCCCGCACCGCCGCCTCCCGCGCCGTCGCCGTCCGCATCCACAGTGCAGCCTCCTGCGCCCGCGTCGCCGTCCGCAAGCACCCGCGCCCTCGGCACATCCACGTCCTCCTCGGCGTCTTCTTCGCCCGCGTCCGCGGCGATGCCCATGCCCAACACGACGCTCACGCCAAGGCCTCATTCGGAAGCCGCGCTCGCAACGGCGCTCGCGTCCGAAGCTGTGAGCGGCGCGGGCGGCGCGGGCGCCGCCGACGGCCGCGCGGCCGTCAGCCGAGCGGGTCGTGGGGTCGAAACGACCGAGTCCCGCGCCGTGATGGGCGCGCGAGGCGAGGGTCTCGAACTCATTTGGATCCCAGCAGCCGCCGTCACGCCGACGCACCTGTCGCGCAAGGTTTTGGTAGCCTACCGGGCGGAGCGCTCTGCTGGGCGCGTCCTCTACTCACGGGACGTGCCGATCAATCAGGAGGCGGCGGCGCGTGCCTACCGCGGCCTCGTGCTCGCTGCCAAGAAAAGCTTCATACGTCAGCACCAAGGGCAGCCGGGGCATGGGCAAGCGGGCCAGCCGAGTAGAGATCGAGATCGAGATCGAGATCGAGATGTGATTCGGCTGCGTGCCCTCGAACGCTCGTGCTCGCTTCTCGACACCGACTCCTACACCGGCGCGGCAGCGACCGGCACCGGCGGCAGCGCCCCCCCGACCGCCCGAGCCCCCGCCAACCCGCCCGGCGGCAGCGCCACCCCGCCCGCCCATGCAGCGAGAGGCGCATGCAGATGCGCAACGAACATCGCCTCCTTCAGGCAGTCGGGCATTCCCTCGCACAGCCCTGTGGGCGGGCCCTCGGCCAGTCGTGGAGGGAGGGGCGCTGCCGCCGCTGCTGCCGCAGGATGGATGACCGAAGATGGATCCGTCGAGCTGTAGTACTGTGCATCTGAGCGCCGTGGGTCCATACGCAGAGGGCGAAAGGAGAGGGGACGTCGACGGTCTTAAAATGGATGACATGTACGATGCAGCGTGGACACGCGTGAGACGAGCTTCGACGTTCCGGCATGAGGCCGGAGCGTGTGGCTGCGCTGTGCGCGTCGGTGGCTGTGCTGTGCACGGGGCCGTTAACGGGGCGGCGGGGGCGGGGGGGCGTCATTGCGAGGGGGGCCTCTCCGCGTGGCTCGCGGCGCGGGCCGCGGGGTCAGCCGCCGGCGAGTGTTGGTCGGGCGTGGAATCCGATCGCGCGTACGTACTCGACCCTAGCAAAAATAATACACACAGTGAGATCACAGTTACACTCATACGATAGACTCACGTCATTCCGTATACGGCTTGTATGTGGGAAGCACCCCACCATGGCATTACGGCGATCTGTAAGTCCGGACCGCGCAGTTTGTTGATCGGATGATGCCTCGGTTGAGCCACGACGCACGAGCGCGCCTCGCGCTGAAACCGAACCTCGAACCTCGCAAAGCTCGCCCTGCAGAAAGCCGTGTTGACGGTACTCGCGACTGTCACTGTGGCGGCCCGGCTCCGGACTCGGCGATTAACTCGCCGATTCGCTCGTCGCCGCGACGTCACGGTCGTCGCACAGGACAGAGCTTACGCAGCGGTCACATTCACATTCACATTCACAGGACAGGGCTTACGCAGCGGTGTGCCAATCATACGCGTGACCAACATCTGTACTTTCCGGTGCGTCGGCCTTCTCTTCGAGCGCCGCCAGGCATGCCTCGTACACGTGATCGATGTTATCCGCTTGCTGCGCAGCGGTCACCTCCGTCCACAGTCCACGCAGCGCCTGAGCCATATCCGCCGTGCTGCTGCGGTCCACAGTGTGCTCCACAGTGTGCTCTCTAGCCTGGGCCGAAGAGACGCTATCTCGGGCAATATCTCGGGACGAAGCGATGCTGTCCACCAGCGCCGCGCAGCCATCGCGCAGCAGGGCGCGCTTCATCTCGGGCACACGCGCGTACGCAGCCTGCTGCCACGGCAAGGAGCCAGCCGCCAGGAACGCCAGCATGTACACGAGCGACTCGAGATCGTCGACTGGTCGAGTAGGGAAACCATCGTGTGCCGCGACGCTCGCAAACAGAGGCGAACCCACACGTGCGTCGATCGAGCCGCGAGCCGCCTTTGGCGAAGAGGGCGCGCCAGCTGCCGCGGCCGCATTGGCAGTCGTCGCCAAGCCAAAATCGATCAAATGCATCTCATCTGCCGCTGCTGACGACGCCGCTCCGAGGAGGACGTTGGGCGGCTTGAGGTCGTTGTGCACGTACCCGGCGCGATGGAGTGCGCGCAGGCAGCGCAGCGTGCCACGGCCAATGTGCCGAACCGTCGGTGAGGAGAAGTGCGTGCGTCGTGAGGCCCGTTCCCAAAGGGTCTGCACGGAGTCACCGAGTAACTCCATGACGAGAAGCTCGCTGGCACGCTCTTCACTCGGAGGTCGATGTGCCAGCAGGCGAGGGAAACCCGCGCTGCCAGCGACGGCGCGAAGGCAAGCGGCCTCTGTGGCGAGCTGAGACGTCCGCCGCAGAGCCACCTTGATCGCCACTGAACTGCCATCATCTGCCTTGCCAAGCAACACATCTCCGAAGCGGCCTTCGCCAAGGCGCCCGTCCACGCGCACTTTCATTCCATTGTCGAGGATGATAGGCGGCGCGCCCGATGCGAGCAGCTCCTCGGCGCCTGCGAGCCGACCTCCGGGGTCACTTGCCATCCACCGTGTGCCTCCCATGCGAGGAGCCCATCGTCCCAAGCTGCCACGTGCATTTCGGAAGGCAATGTAAGGATCGTCGTCTTCGAGGTCTGGATCATCGAGGTCGTCTGAGCTCATGGACGGCCAGCTGCGCACCGGCCTGACGAAATGTGCATGCACAAGAAATGGGGGCGCGACAGTCAGCCTCGGCGGCATTGTCTGCGCGAACATCTTCTGTCTGTGAACGACTTAACCAGCGCCTGTGAACGACGAACACGACCCCGACCCCATAGTTCAAAGAGGAAGGTTGGTGCGTTTGGGTGTGGAGTGGACATTCGAGGCTGCTACAGTAAAACCTCGACTTCTCCACGCCCGGCGTCAATTTCACGGTACCTCGTCCTGCTGCACCCACAGCGTGACGTTGATGAGGTCGAGCTCCTCGAGCGTCTCCTCCGTAGGTAGTAGCCCGCCCTCGAGGGGTGGCTCGCCCACGGGCAGCGCGAGCGACCACGCGGGCAGCGCCGCGAGTGCCTCGAGCGCCGCAAGCCACGCAAAGAGGGCCGCCGCCGTATCGGTGCGCCGGAAGCGCCGGACCACAGCCTGCCCATTTGGCAGGCGCACTTTGAGCGTCGTAAGCAGCGCGCCCTCGGCCGCCGCTGGCTCGGGCTGCAGGGCCTCAGCCGCGCGCTGTAGAGCCGCGCGGCGGGCCTCCGTCAGCTCACGCTGCCGTTGCTCCTCTCGCCTGGCCGCCTCGGCCGCCGCCTCAGCCGCCTCCGCTTCCACTTTGGCCTTCGCCTTCGCCTCCGCCTTGGCCCGTGCCTCTTGTGCCCGCTTCGCCTCCTCCGCCGCCTCTGCCTCCTGATCCGCCCGCAACGACGCCTCGTATGCGGCCTCCTGCTCCGCCAGCAGCATGCGCTCTCGCTGCTGCTGCTGCCAACGCGCGAGCTCGCCTGAGCGCTCGTGCGCGGACGTGTGCAAGTCAAATGTGGCAAGGCTGATGAGGCGGCCACACACCTCGCACTCTATGCCCTCGTCGTGGCCGCCGCCGCCGCCGCCGAGTACGTTGCCGCCGCCGCTGAAGCCGCTACTGCTGCCGCCGCCGAAGCCGCCGCCGCCGCCGCCGCTGCTGCCACCGCCGCCGTTGCTGCCGACGCGCTGCCCGCCGCCGCCAAAGGCAGTGAAGCCGCTGCCGCCGCCGGCGGGCGGCTCATCGGTGGGATGCGAGTACTCCGCGCAGTGCTGGTGCTCGTGTTGGTACGGGCAGGCCGCACCCTTGTCGCACTTCTTCTTCCGGCCTCCCTTGCCGCCGCCGCCCTTGCCACCCCTTGCGCCACCGCCGTGAGGAGCTGATGGCGCTCCTCCGCCGCCGCCACCTCCGCCACCTCCGCCACGTCCTCGTCCGCCGCCGCCTCCGCGTCCTCTCGCACCAGCGCCGCGTGCGCTGCTGCCGCCCAGCTCCTCGTCGTCGAGGTCGATGGCGTTGTCGAACAACCCGTCGTGCGCACCATTCGGCTTTGGGCGCTTTGCAGGCTGGTCAAGCTCCGCGTCCGTGTTCGGGTTCGCACATGCACCGCGCTCGCCCGCCCATTGGAAGAAATCGCAATCCTGGCACTTGAAGAAGCGTCGGCCCTGATTGCCGCCCTCCTTCTTCACGGCGAGAGAGATGCCCCGTTTCGGCTCGGCGCAGTTGCACAGCGGCGCCTCACCGGGACGGCCTGCGCACGCGCAGCTCTCTGAGCAGCCCTGCCCGTTCTTGTGGCAAGAGCATCGCATGGATGCGCAGCATCGGCCCGAGGCCAGATCGGGCTTGCAGCTGCAGCCCTCGCGTGGCGGGCGCGCCGTCACCGTGCGCGTGCCTCCGCCCTGAACACGGGTCGCCGACATGTTGTCGAGTGGAACAAAAACGCGCGCCTTTCCGTCAAGCACAGGCACGACCTTTTCAACTGTGAGTTGGTGCCTTCTCGGGAGCACGCTCCGGCTCGCAGCCGTTTCACACAGAGCTGCCCGGTTCTCCCGCCGCTGTCTTGGGTGGTTAGCGATCGTGGTATTCATACAGTACGGTACAGTACCAAAAGGCGTCGGAGAAAGGGATTCTCCGTTCCCCCTCCTCCCTCCCCACCCCGTGCTCTCACACGAAGGTGTCCGCGCCCGACAAAGGGTGAGCGTCGGCACCTTCCGCAGAATCTGCGAAGCTTCAGGAATCCAATTTCCACAGACCAGCCCTGTCTGAGAATGATGTCGACTGTCATACTGCTTTTTTTCTCTTCTTTGCTGGGCTGCGAGGCGCTTTTAATGCCGTCCAGAACGGCCTTGCGGCACGGTGCGCTTCAGATGAATGTCAAGGATCGGGTTGCGCCAGTGGGACTGGACCTCGACTACCAGGACTTCCGCTACGGTGTTGGCAGCCGTGGTGACCGACGCCAGCTGGGTGGGTTGGGCGAGACCGCTTTCACTGGTTCAGCCGCTATGGGAGGCCACCCTATCAAACCCGTTGCCTCCCGGCCGATGGAGCCAACCCGAGATGCTAGTCCCAGCGCTCGTGCGGCTCCGGGCTCCAAGCCGTGCTTTGCCGAGCCCTACGATCCGGACGTCATCCGCCAGCGTCGCGTTGATACGAGCGGATACTATGGTCGTTCAGCAGTCGGTCCGCTCGATCGTCCCTGAGTCATGACCGCGTGTCTGTATCGTGGCCGCCCCTCTTGCAAGTCCTTTTATGATGTCGATGAAGCACGACAGCGACTTTCAGCTGCGCGTGGGCGTTCCGTCGAGCGTGGCCCACTCTGAGTGTGGAGTGAGTGGTCATATGTTTATCGAGGAGACAATAACCTGATATCCAATTATACACGCCCGCGCGATGAAAAGGACGAAAACGCGCGCCGGCCTTCGAGCCGGCTAGCCCGGGGAGTCTCAGGGGGCAACCGTTAGGCGACCGCGTCCGCGTGGACCCGGCCGGCGTGCCGCGCGGCGGCGACCGCCCGGCCGACCTCCGACCTCGTGCGACCCGAGGCGGGCCCGCCGAGAGCGAGGAGCGCGCGCGCGCGCGCGCACACACACCGCCGGCCGATAAACGCAAGCACCTAGACCACCTGCAGCTCTCACTTACGGTTCAGCGAGCCATGCGAGCACCTGCTTGTTGATCGCCTGCTTGGCGGCGACGACGCTCGGCTGATCGCTCGGCTGGGCCGGGTGGGTCCAGGCGTGATGCGAGGCACCCTCGACCATCAGAGTGGGCAGCAAGGGCGAGGGCGACTTGAGGATCGAGAGGCCTGACCAAGGATCGACGTTGCCATTGACGTATAGGATTCGCGTCGCGTTGCGCGCGAGGTCGGGCCGGTCGGCGCCGTAAAAGGCATTGGTCGCGTCGATGGACTTTTTGATCATCGCCGGCGTAATCTGCCAGGCCTGGCACGTTGCTGTGAACTCGGGGAGGAGGACGAGGCCCTGCGTGAACATGCAGGCGGTCCCCACCTCACACGTCTGGTAGAAGCCAAACTCAGTGCACGTCTGGTAGCCCCAGTAATCGAGCTCCCGGTGCAGCTTGGAGACAGTGGCGGCATCAGAGGACAGTTGCTCGACCATCGACAGCGCTCGCGTCTGCACGGGCACGGGCGCCCCAGGGCCGCCGGCCAGCGTCGAGAGGCGTTCGAGCGGCGTCTTGGACGATGGCCCATCACGCACCGTCGCGCAGATCTTGTCGATGTTGCAGTTGGACGAGGTGCAAGTCGGGTCGTTACCCTGAGCTGGGAAGTCGATGATCCCATTGCCCGCAAAGGCGCGCTGGCCGCTCGTCGTGTTGAGCGAAGCCGGGCTGCTCACCTGCCGCGGAAAGAGGTGCGCAAGCTGCGCGTTGCCCGTGGCGGTGCCCATCAGCTCGCCGATCATCGCATGGCCGGTCTTGATGTCGGTGTAACACTCGTCCGAACCGCCAACAGAGGGGAGTGAGTACGCCTTCGAGCCCACGTCCCAGTATTCGTTCATGTCGAGCTTGGCAACGACCGGCGCGGAGGAGGAGACGGAGGCGTGCACCAGCTCCGGGTAGAGCACGCGGAACCAGCCCGCCAACATGCCAGGATAGGACCCGCCAAACGACACCCATTTGTTGGCGGAAGTGAGCGAGAACTCTCTGGTGGCAAACGAGTGGAAGGTGGCGAGGTCGGCGAGCGCCTGACGCGACGAGAGGAACCTGAGAGGCTCGGAATCATGCGACGAGTACGGGCACGCCGAGGTGTTATGGCACCCGTAGTAACGATGTTCGACTGCGAGCATGAGCGCATTGACGCGTGGCATGAGCTCGACCGCATCGTTGCAGTGCACTGACGAGACGACCGCACTGCCGTCGAGTGCGGGACCCTCGCCGCCAACGCACACGAAGACCGGGCCACTGCCGTCGAAGAAGGTGTCATTGACAAAGTACGCTTGCTGCCACGTTTTCGTGTTGCCAGGGTCCAAGTGATCTTGCAGGGTGGTGAAGTAGCGCGCGGCCGGGAAGGCCGAACGCGGAGGCAGGCGTAGCTCGTGCTGCGGCGTGCCCGTCATGGTGTGAAGCGTGCCATTCATAGTGGCGGCCACCGTCGTGGCCATCGTCGTGAGCATGGTCAATTAGCTGGATGTTATAATCAGTAAGAAGCGTAGCAAGACTTGTCCCCTACGCCGTGCCCGGAGTGGCCGTCGTGCCCATTCTGAGGAAATCTTGAAAACTTCGGAGAACCCGTTACAGTACTTAAATGCAGCCCATCATGTGTTCGTCCTCGGTGGGCGTCCGTGAAGTCTGGCGCTTGGCGACTGCGGCACGTCGATTAAGACTGCAATTACGAAGGGTCCCCATGTTGGGACCGAGCGCTCGGCCCCGCGCGCGCGCGTGGCAAGATGACCACGCTTTCGCCACATGTCAAATTGGTGGGCTTCGGATACCTGGAGCCGCTGGCGCGCCCCATAGTCGACAAGATTGGAAATAGCCCGACATCTTCGAAGCCGCGGGGCGTTCCGCCACTGACACAAAAGGCTGCCCTTATCACGGAGCGCCTTGCTGCCAAATCACATTGGATCGGAGTGAGGAGCCCGAGATCCGAAATTAGCTTTCCTTCCGTCACCTCGCTGTCCACGTCGCCACACAGCGTAATCTTCCCCACCCCGTTTGACAGTGGTCCCGTTGACGTGCTCACCACCCAGTACTCACGTTTTGGGACGTGGGAGAGCCCGTCGCCACCAATGTCCCCGGTGCCATCTCGCCATCGCGACCCCCCATCAATTGGCAGGCGCATGCTGGAAACGCCGCGTGATCGCCGAGCCTTCGAGACCACACCCGCATGGCATGAGCTAGCGCCTCCAAGGGCTCAGGTGGAAGCTGAGGCGGAGCGCCGGCAGCATGAGCTCGAGGAACGGGCGAGACTCGAGTCATATAAGATGCCGTGGCGCTTTCGCCAGCCAATGAGCCTGGCAAAGGTCGCTTAAAGCAACCAGCGTGGCGCGTTCCTCCATGAATTCGGAAAAGTCATCCGAGTGCATCCGATTAACATCCGATATCACTGTTCGTGTTCCCAGATCTCTCTGGTTAGGTTAGAGCTGTCGCCCTCATACCAGAGTCTTTCGAGCATTCTCCGCGGACCATCCCGGACTTACGGGACTCAAGTTCAGAAAAGCACGTAAAAACTGCATGCACGCCAACGGTTTCGTTCAATTAATTTTTCGACGTCGTGATCGCCAGGAGGGGCCGTGCCCTTGACTCGCCGGTGGTATTCGTCTCCACATTGTGGTTCCAGACACAATTTGTACAACTGTGGATGCCGCGCCTGCAGCTGCTAGTTACCCTCCTGCCCGCGCTCGCACTCTCGGGAATGAGGCGGGCGGATAGAGCCGCACTAGTTTCGTTCTACAATCTACTCGGCGGGCCCCACTGGCTCAACAGCGACGGTTGGCACGTCGACGACCCCACCTCAGATCCATGCGATCCACAAACACGGTGGCGCGGCGTCGGGTGTATAGATCCATGCGATAGCTGGATCGATGGTCCCGACTGCGCATTCGGCCGAGTCACCGCGTTGAACCTGCGCTCGAACAACTTGACCGGTTCCATCACGAACTGGACGGGAATTGGCGACCTGCATAACCTGACGTGGCTCGATCTTTCGTTTAATTCCATCTCCGGCTCTTTGCCGGCAGAGATCGGCGAGATACAGAACATCGCCGCCATCAGTCTTAAGAACAACCACCTCGAGGGACAGATCCCCGATGCCATTGGCAACATCAATTCGAACGGGAATGAAAAGCTCTCAGAGCTGAACATGGAACGCAACTCACTTCAGGGCACGCTGCCATCCAGTCTCGGCCGCCACGACGGGCTGCTCGTGCTGCAGCTCGGTTTCAATCGCATCTCCGGTACGATCCCAGCGCAGCTCACAAACCTCACCGTGGTCCAAGTACTCCATCTCCAAACCAACCGCCTCGAAGGCACGATCCCTGAGGACTTGGGGCAGATGATCGCCATGCGGTACCTCAACTTGACGACGAACAACATTTCGGGCACGCTGCCGCCGTCCATCGGTAACATGCAGGACCTCGCCGACCTCTCGCTGTCCGAAAATAGGCTCACGGGCTCGGTGCCGCTCGAGATCGGCTCGCTCTCGACCTTGCGCCATTTACGCATGCACAACAACGCGCTCAATGGCAACTTGACGGCCCTGTCGACGCTTGGCGGGCTCCGCAGCCTCCTCACATTCGATCTGTACGCGAATCACATGCACGGTGACGTACCACCGTCAATTCAGGATTTGGTCTCGCTGCAGTATCTGTACCTTGACAACCAGCACTACGGACCGCTGCGCCAGTACTACTGTGGTCAGAGGATTCCGAATAATGGCAAGTACAACTACAGGATCGTTCGCGACGAGTACCTGACGATGACATCCACCCCTTGCGACAACATGTACGACACCAACTTCGCGTTCAGCTCGCTGCAGGAGTCGGGGGTGTACGCCCTGTAACGCTGTAAGTGCGAGGCATTCTCAGCGCACGCAGTTTCGGTGCTGGTAATTCTGGTCTCTCACACTCACTCTCCGAGACACCGGGTGGGAGTCTCGACTCTGTCTCGACCGCTCGTCGCAATTGGTCTCACACGTGGTCGCTGGTCGGTCTGTTTGATCGGAGAACAATCGTCTCCACCGGTGTCCGGACCGCGCGGCAAAAACGGCGATCCGCACCACCACCAGCCATGCACCACCCATCGCTCACACGCGTTCGAGGATGCCGTGCGATAGCCGTGTGTAACGCCACGCGACTGAGGACTGTCTCGCAGAGCTGTGACCGGACCGAGGCATAAAATCAAAACGTTAGAAAACGAAGCGTAAAAGCGGCGTGATGACCGCCGCCGTGACAAAAGCGAAAGCGAAGCGTACAGTGTGCGCCTTCTCGCGTAATCCTAGCATACTCCGTATTAACGGTACTCGGCTTCAAGCGTGATTGCTGCTTGACGCACTGACGTTAGACTGTCTCCTATACACGCAGATGATCCTGCGCTCACCACTCGACTCCTCGACGATGTCGTAGGCAAGCGGCTGTCTCCCCGCCCATGCCGCGATCTTGTCGCGTGTGATGCGATTCTGCTTGTGGTGGCACCCGTCGTTGCACTTCTCCCAGCGGTAGGGCACGCTGAGCACCACCAAATCTCCAATGGCAAGCAGCTTGCGCACAAATTCGCGAGGCGTGGCGATGTGCTCAATCACCTCGCTGCAAAGAACTAGGTCAAAGACTGGTGGAACCGTCTTGGGCGCGGCTGCGTGGGCGAGCGTGAACGGCGCTTGCGCGACCTCCCAGCCCGGTGGCTGCCACTCGAGAAAGTCTGCTTGAACCGCGGTGACATTAAACTTGGTTCGGATGCGCTCTATGCTGAAGAGATCCCCGCCGCCCTTGGCAACATTGCCTGCGAAGCGAGGGCCAAGGATGGTGCGCTGTTGGATCCAGGTCAGCGCGTTGACAAAGGGTGGCAGCGCCGAGCCCACGTCCAAGACGGAGGCCGCCCGCGGCGCGTAGCGCATCAGGATACAAAACTGGTGACGGTAGATGAGGTAGCTGCGACGCTCGCGCCAGTACTCTGAGGAGGGTAGCCTGCTGCCGAGGATCGCGGCAGAGCCGTTCACGCAGCTGTCAAGCCATCGCTTTGCGCTTTTGTGCAGCGCCAAGCCCGACGACTCGGCGGTGCCGGTGGTGCCAGTGACAGCACCAGCGGCTGCAGCCAGCAGTGTGCCAATGGATGCGACCTTTGCGGTGGCATGCGTCACTTGAGGTGACATGGAAGGCACATTCGTCTTGGGTGCTTGCCGCGTATGAAATACGCTGCCTATTGCTTGTGGAGATTCGGGTAACTTTGACCGCAACTCGATTGCCCTAGGGTGAGCTCGCGGTCGCCCCTCCACGATGCCGGCCAGTGGCCCTTGCGCGTCAGTAAAGGTGGACAAAGCGCTCGGGGGGGATGTAGACAGAGAAGGTGGTGGCCAGTCGTGCTGAAGCATCGGCAGAGGTGCGAGCTTCCATACATAAGAAGAGTGATGGATTGTGGTGGATATGATGAGGAGAGCTATTGCGAATGTGCAGGCGAGCAGCGGCACAAAACGGGACTGCATCGCGCATCGAGAATGATGAACCTTGTGAATACCGAGGTGTGACTGTGAAGCCAGCCTTCCCGCGTGACGGCGAAGCGAAGAATGAGAGAGCGCGTACTAATAAGGGCATCCAGGCGGATGCAGGGGGCAGGGGGACCCCCGGGGGCGAAGCTAAGAACTGTTTGTTCTCGCGCAACAGCGCCACCGGTACTTCTCTGGGCCGTTAGGCTGTCCGGAGACTCGGAGCCATACCGTATTTTGACCTTCGCGACAAATCTGGTCTGCGCATCTCGGTCTGCGCCGGTCGAGCCCTCTTGCTCATCCATGCGCGCCGGTCTCCGACATGAGCCGCCCGCCGTGGGAGTACGGATGCCCGCGGTCCCTCCGGCTCCGCATCACTCGGTGGGCATTGGCTAAGCTGCTCCTGAGAGGCTCGCGGCGATGACGTCAACGGTCCCCAGGTTCGTCAACGGTCCCCAGGTTCGTCAACGGTCCCCAGGTTCAGCTCGCCCATCTCGTTGGCCACGGCCTCGGCCAAGTCTGCCGCGCTACCATCGCTCGGCAGCCCGCCGGCGAAGCTATCGTCCACGTCATCGTCCACGTCAGCAGCAGCCGCGTCGGTGGCCTCGTGGGTCGCGGCGGCGCGCGTGGCGATGCTCGGGGACAGGCTGGCGCGATCGGACCGCATGGGACAGCGGTACGGGTAGCGCGGAGGCTCGTAGCCCTCGACGTCCGCATGTGCCTGCCTGAGCACGTCCCGATCCGTGTCCTCGCGCAGCGCCGCGAGCATCTGCTGCGTCATCGGGTGAGAGACAAAGGGGCTGCTCTCAGCGAGAAGCCGCCCGCGCACGAGCGTTGCTAGAGCGAGACGCACGTTCGCCACACGGTCGGTGACGATGGGCAGCAGCGCGGGCAGCACCTTCTCGAGGCTGATCGGTGGCGGCAACCCCTCGAGCAGCGAGGCGCAGATCTGCACGCAGTTGGCGCGCTTGTGGCACGAAGGCGCGCGCGCCATCGACACAATCGTGTCCACAAACTCTCCGAGGATGCTAAACGTCTCCTCAGCTTCCTTGTAAGCCTCGCTCTCGGGAGAGAGCGGATGCTCCTCGGACGGCGGCGGCACTGCCGCCGCCGCGAGCGCGAGCGGCTGCAGCAGCTTGCCCACCTGGCCGATGGCTGTCTGGCGCACCTCGGCGACCGAGTCCGTACACAGGCTGAACGCGAGCGGCAGCAGTGTGTCGAGAGTCGCCGCCCGATCGTACGCAGCGCCAAACTCCGCGAGCTGCGAGGCAAGCAGTTGGCGGAAGCGCCAGTTATCGGTCTCGGCGCGCACCTCACCCAGGATCGGCAGGTACTGCAGGCGCGTCTCGGGCAGCAGGCAGCCCACGAAGGCTGCCAGGTGCTGGATGACTCCAACCTTGACCTCGTCGAGGTCCTTAATGAAGAGGTCAAACGTGGGCAAGAGTGCACTCTCCGAGAGCTCGGGGCCGAGGATGGCAGCGATGTCGTGCAGGGAGCATGAGAGGGTGCGGCGCACCTTCCACTGGATGTTGCTCGCGAGCGTGCCGAAGGCTTCGGCCAGGTCAGCCCAGCGCTCGCGCCCCACGGCCTGCGCCACGCCCGGAAAGTTGTACGCGCAGCTGTACGCGACGTCTGAGTCCGCGGCCGTCGGGTTGGAGGGATTTGCGAGCTGCGTGAACTGTTCGAGGAGCGCGCTCGAGATGGCATCGGCTGGCAGCGTGGCGATAAAGGGGCCGAGCGCCTGGCATGCGGAGATGCGTACCCAACGTGACGAGTCCACGTGGAACTCATGCATCAGCTTCTCGAGCTGCCCGGTGCGCACCTCGAGGGGCATCACTGCCGACACCTCCGCAAGGCTCTCGACACTCGCCTTGCGCACGCCCCAGATCTCGTCGCGCGCGAGCACCTCGAAGATGGGGAGCAGCCGGCCAACTGTTAGCTCGGGCCCCACCACCGTCGAAACCGCGCCCACGCGCAGCGCCGCCGCCTTGCGCACCCGGAAGGCGGGGTCGTCGGCGAGGCACACGAGCTCGGGCAGCACGTACTGGCAGCACAGGTCGTAGCCGAGCACGGGGGCGAGCGAGCCGAGCAGCTGCGTGGCGACCACGCGGTGCTCCTCGACCTCGTTGTCGTGCGCCAGGCACAGCACCTCGCGCAGCACCGTGTCGCCCACGTCTCCTGCGTCGATGAGCGCCGCTAGCTCGAGCAGCGCCTCGGCCGCAGCCTCGGAGAGGCCGGGCGAGTTGCCGCTCGCATCCTGCGAGCCGCTGCTCAGTAGCGATGTGAGAAGCGGCACAAGCTCCCTCAGCACGCATTCCTTGGCGGTCGCCTCAGAGCCATTGGCAGCAGCCGTGCCATCCTTACGACCTGCCTGTACATCAGGCTCAGACAGGAGGACCCTGGCAAGCGGCACAATCTGCTCGACGAGCGTCTCGCGCACGGCCACATCGGGGTCAATGGAGATCATCTTCAGCAGCGGCACGATGCGCGAGAGCGCATCTGTGGCGCCCACCTCCTCTGCGCAGGCTGCAATCTCTCGCACGTGCACCAGCCGCTGGACCGACGCGCCTGAGGTGCTGAAGCGCTCGACGCGCTCGAGGAGGGTGAGGGTCTCATCAATTTCGAGACCGGCGCCCTGAGGCGGCACAGGCAGCCCTTCACCATCCTCCATCGGCATTGAGGGCCGTCGGGCGGTGTGAACGTTAACACGGATAGAACCGGGGCTTTTCGCTTATATGTACAACTTGAATCCTGTTCGTGAGCTCCTTCGTAGGGACCCACTAGCTATACACTAGCTTGGGACCTTTAATCGCCGCCCTATTTTCTCGACTATCTTGTCCCACTCGCGCATCCTTCTCCTATAAGTGACTTTAATGTCGCTCCAACTCACGCGCCGACTCACGTCGGAGCACTAAGTATACAGATCCCCTCTGACTCAAACGGGCAAGCCGAGCTCCTTCAACTTCCACTTGGGCACGCCGATGCTCTTCAGCTCCTCGAGGTCGAAGCCGGCCTCCTTGAGCTCCTTGGCTGAGAGGCCTGCGTCCCCAAGCTGCTTGATGGTGAAGCCGGCGTGCTTGAGCTCGTCGGCTGGGAAACTGCAATTGACTAGGTGCAACGCAGAATATCCACCGGCCTTGAGCTCCGCGGCGGTGAAGCCCACGTCCTCGAGGTCGTTCGCGGAGAAGAACGCCTCCCTGAGCGCCTGGACACCAAAGTCCACCCCCTTGAGCTCCTTTGCGCTGAACCCGCCGATCTTGAGTTCGTACGCCGAGTAGCCGACCTTGCGCAGCTCGTCGACGCTGAAACCAGCGAGGCGCAAATCATGGCACGTGTAGGCTGGGCAGGCTTTGAGTTCGGCGGCGCTGAATCCGACATCGCGCAGCGTCTTGGGCTTGAAGCCGCACTCGCGCATCTCGTCCACCGAGCAGCCCGTGTCCCTAAGCTCTTTCGGCGGCAGGCCGCCGCGCTTCAGATCCATCATCGTGAAGCCGACGGCCTTGAGCTCGGTAGCCGAATAGTCCACGGCGCGCAGCTCGGACACGGTGAACCCACCGGTGCGCATCTCGGATAGCGTGAAGCCAACGGGCTTCAAATCGGCGGCCAAGTAACCTCCGGCCCTTAGCTCGGACGCGGGGAAACCCGCAACCCTGAGCTCGGCCGCGCTGACTCCGCCCTGCTTGAACTGAGACAACGTGTAGCCGCCCGCCTTCATCTCGTTGGGTGTGAAACCGCCTGCTTTCAGCTCGACGACGCTGAAGCCACCCTCGAGCAACTCCGGCACTGGGAAGCCGTTCTGCTTGAGCTCCTTGGCGGTGCACCCGCCCAGTCGCAGCTCGACCGTCGTGAAGCGCACCAGCTTGAGCTCCTTTGCGTTGAAGCCCGCGCCGCGCAGCTCGGCCACATTGTACCCGATGGCCTTGAGCTCCTTGGCGGTGCACCCCTCATCTTTGAGTTCCTTGGCCGGATACCCCTCCTTCCTGAGCTCGTCCAGCGTAAAGGCCGTCGACGCCTTGAAGCCCGCGGCCTTGATTTCCTTTGCAGAGAAGCCCGCCTGCTTCAGGGACTGCGCCCCAAACCCTGCGAGACCAAGCTCCTGCCCGGTGAACCCGGCGTCTTTGAGCTCAGCCGCGTTGTACCCGGCTCCTTTGAGCTCCAACGGGTTGAAGGAGGCATTCTTGAGCTCCTTTGCATTGAACCCGCCGGCCTTGAGCTCCTTGGCGACTGCACCAACCGCCTTGAGCGCCTCTGCGGTGAATCCACCCTCTTTCAACTCGCCCGCCGACATACCCGCAGTTCTCAGCTCCTGCACTTCAAACCCCGCGGCCCTGAGCTCCTTGGCGTTGAACCCGCCCTTGACGAGCTCTTGCGCGGTGAACCCGACCATCTCGAGCTCCTTGGCAGAGTACCCGACGTTCCTCAAGTCTGACGCCGAGCATCCGATGCCACAAAACACATCAAGAAGGAAGCCAGCTTCCTTGAGCAGCAAGACGCTCACGCCGGCTCCGTAGAGCTGTTTCGCTGTGTGCCCCGCTTCCTTGAGCTCCTCCACGGAAAAGCCTGTGCCCTTGAGGTACAGCTCCTTGGTCAGGAAGCCAGCACCCGTCAGGTCGTACGCATCAAAGCCCGCCGAAATGAGGGCCTTTGCGGAGAAGCCGCCCGCTCGCATTTCGGCCGCCGTGATATCCGCCGCCTTGAGGTCCAAGGTCGAGTAGCCACCGTCCTTGAGATCCTTTACGTTGAACTCGCTGCCCATGATGAGCTCACTCACTGAGTACCCGGCCCGCTTCAGATCGCGTGCATTGAAGCCGCCTTCCTTGAGGTCGCGAACGGTCATGTCGGCCGCCTTGAGCTCTTCTTGGGTGTTATATCCACCGGTCTTGAGATCCTTGGCTGTGAAACCGACCGCGATGAGCTCGTATGCGGGGTACTGGGCCTCGCGGAGCTCGAAGGATGTGAAGCCCGCCGCCTTGAGCTCCTTTACAGTGTAGCCCACCTTCTTCATCTCCATAAGCGACACGCCCTCCGCCTTGAGGCCAATCGCAGAGATTCCGGCATTCTTGAGCTCGGCGACCGAGGCGCCTGCCGACGTTAGGTCGGCGAGGGACGTGCCAGCGGCACGAAGCTCCTCGGGGGTGAACCCCACCTCCTGGAGCTCCGGCGTCGAGTAGCCGGCACCCTTGAGCTCCTGCAGATTAAAGCCGACCTCAAGCAGCTCGCCGGCGGTACGCCCTGCGGAGCGAAGCTCGTCAGCGAGGTAGCCTGCGTTCTTGAGCACTTCGACGGACCATCCCGTGTCGTCCATCTCGGAGGCTTTGTATTGCGCCATCTTGAGTTTCTTGGCCGAGTACCCCGCCTCCTTCATTTGTACAGCCCTGAAGCCCGCGAGACGCATCTCGGGCGCTCCATACCCGGCCACCTTGAGCTGCGAGGCGTTGAAGCCGCTGGCCTTCATCTCGGAGGCCGTGAAGTTGGCGTCGCGAAGGTCCGTTGCCGTGTACTCGCCTTCCTTGAGCTCGGCAAGCGAGTAGTTGACAGCTCTCATGAGCTTGGCGGAGAAGCCGGCGATCCGCAGCTCTTGGCACGTGAAGAAGGGCTTCAGCTCCTTGGCAACAAAGGAGCCCTCACGAAGCTCGCCGGCGGTGAAGCCATTGTCGCGGAGCTCCCCGGGCAGATAGCCCACCGCCTTGAGCTGCTTGGCAACAAAACCTCCAGCCTTGAGCTGTGCCGCTGTGAATGAGCCCGAGCTCTTTAGTGCTGCGGCCGTGTAGCCACCCTTCTTGAGCTCGCCTGCCGTGTAGCCCGCGCTCGCCGCATCCGCCGCCTTGATGCCAGTCACGCGCATCTCTTCGGCGGTGTAGTCGCCCTCGCGCAGCTCGACCAGGGTGAAGCCCGTCGTCAACAGTTCTCTCGCCTTGAAGCCCACGTCGCGCAAGCAATCGGCCATAAGCAATGTTTGTATGTGGCCACGGCGCGTGTTACCGATGCACATGATGTCGGTGAGCTGCTCCTCCCACGCATCCTTCTTGAGCTTTCCTTGCTTGGCATTCGTGCGCATCTTCATGACAACGTCGCCAGCGGCCTTCTCGGCCTTCTCGACCACGGCAATGTCCGTGTTTGTGCGTAGGATGTCGGCTATGAAAAATATATCCTCCCGCCAGGGGCCGTTCGGGGTGAGTAGGGGGACCCGGCGGAGTGCTGCGAGCGCAATCTGTGTCGGTCCACGCAGCTCGAACATCGGAATCTTGAATTTGCTCTGCGGCGAGATGATGAAGGTTTGGAGACCCCCAAGCGCAGACTCCGACTTGGCGATTTCTTTAATCAGGCGGTACCCAGTGGCGTCGGCACCCGTCCACGAGATGCCACTCAGCGAGAGGTCGAGGTACACCAGACTATTATTCTTCTCGAGCGCGTCGAGCAGCGGCGGGATCTCGACGGACATGAGCTTGTACGTGCACGTGAAGGTGCTGATCGCGCCCTTTTGCAGCGCGTCGAGCGGTAGGCCCGCCCCCACATTCCAGAGCTGGATGGCCTTATCGACAACTCTTAAGCCCGCTTGCCGAGCCTCACTTACTAGCTCGATCCACGTCTTCAGCGTCGCGAGCGTCGAGATCAGAATAGACTTTGGCAGCAGCGAGGCGTAGGGGACCATGGCAAGCTCCTGCGGCGACGCGGTGCCATCTTTGAGCCCGTGAATGATCACGATGTAGATGTACGCCTGCAGAAGGCACTGCGGCACGCTCTCGATGGCGACCTCCGCGATGATGCGCGTTGCCTTGTAAGCGGGCACAAATTGGCGCAACCACTCTGGGAAGGGCAGCACCGAGAGCAACCCAAAGGGCTCGAGAAACATGAGGCAATCGAGCATCAGGCACCCCCAAGGGAAGCCGAGGACGAGGAAGAGCCTGTAGAGGCAACTCTGCGGCCCAAAGTTGGCGAGCAGGTACGGTAACACGCGCACGTAGACGACGACGAACTGCGCGACGAGAATGGTCATAGAAATTAGGGCGAAACTAAAGTTCTCGGTTCTCCAGAGCATCAGGACCACCTGAATGTCTGAGATCAGGTCGGCAAAGTAGAGTACGACGGCCATGGTTCCGTTCGCGGCGTTCTGCAGGACCTGCATAGCTGTGCTCTTCATAACCTTGACGATTATTGATGGCTCCTTGTTCTTGTCCTCTTTGGGCTTCTTCATCATGTTGGGGCCACCCATGCCAAGGAGAACTTTGAGCTCCTCGCGTCGTTCCAGCAACTTTGCGAGCTGCTCTTTCGCTGCCATTGCAGCCTCCGAAGCTGACTTACGGTTGACGCGCGTTTTGATCTCCAGCTCCTCGGACTGATCTGTGACGCGCACTAGCTCCCTCAACAGCGCCTCGACATTGGGTGCTTCCTCCTGAGCGGCGTCCACATCCTCAGCTGGCTCATCATCATCGGCGAGCGGTTGATAGGCCGTCGGGTCCGTCGGGTGAGCTTCGGCTGCTTCTCTTCGCGCCTTTTCTCGGGCTTTACGCTTTTTCAATGCCTTCTCTTCCTGCTGCTTGCGCATTTTCTCGGCCGCCTTGCGCTTTGCAAAAAAGTTTTGTATGTCCTGCAGGAAGAGGAAGAAGGTGCCAATGAGCGCAGCAATGCCAAAGTCGCAGATGAAGTAATAAACGGGGGTGGCCTCGGCATGCAGATAGAGAAAATGCATGATGGTCGGCATGAGGCCAGGCGGCGGCGCTGGCGACGGTGGGAGCGAGGGAGGCGGAGGAGGCAAAGGATACGCTCCCGGAAGCGGCGGCGGCGGCGGCGGCGGCGCGACAAATCCAAAGCGAAGGCGTTGGTACGCATCAGCGACCACAGCCTTGATAGCGAGTAAGATTGGCATGAGGAACATGATTGTGATCTGGATACCACCAGAGTCTATTGCCTCAAACAAAAGCTCATAGCTCATCGCGATCATGAAGGGGATGATGGCTAACCAGGTGGCATCCTGCTCATCGTCGCTATCTTCCTTTTCCTCCTCAGAGTCATCGTCGGGCGGAATCGATGCAACCGCTGCAACCGCTCCAAGCGCGCCTACAGCTCCGGCCGCTCCCGCGCCAATGGGCGTGCGGGCCCCCACTCGTGAAGCGCCTCCAGCAGCCGTGCCCTTCGCAACAGGCGGAGACGACGAAGATGTCTTAGCCACGCTCGTGCCCTTAGGAGGCGGACATGCTACAGCCGGCACACACAATCCGGCAGCGGCCGACAATCGTAGAGTGCCTCCAGTTGACGACAAAGCGGCTCCAGCTGCTGAATGCTCCCCTTCGTGTGAGCTTCTCCCCTGGCGAAAGAATGCAGGAGGCAAAGATGACGCCATACAACCAGCTTCCAGCATTTCAGCGGAGCTCCGCTCTGTGTGGCAAGTCATGGCCTTTGTGCCAGCACCGCGGCAATCAATGGCTTTTGTGCCGTCACTGGTCGGAGGCATCAAGCCTCTTGGCGTTAGCTGGCGGAAGACCTTAATTGTGCTGAACGAAAGGTCACCCTGACCCGAACAGCAGGCCCGAGAAGCGAGCCAGCGTGCGAGACGTATCCTCACTTTTTCGATCGGTTTCGCCCGGGAGTGTCGAGATAAAGTCACGGGACGCCTCTTTCGAAAATCTGTGTACTAAAAAAGGGAAACACTAGGTTGACACTTACCGAACACGGGTGGACGGACGGACGAAACGATTTTTGGGTTTTTGCGATCCTTCCTTCCGAAAACGCCTTTGGCAGGGTCGTTCATTTACTGAGCGATTGCTAAGTACCCGTACGCCGTGTTCCCGAGGTTACAAAGACTCACATCGATGGGACGGTTAGGATGGTAATTACCCGTACCTCCCGTAGGATGGCTTCTCCCGTGTCTCTCTTGGAGGTCTTGGTGGGCGTACACCTGTGGGGAAATGCTGTGGGGAATTAGACAATTATGGGACCATAGACGTTGGGTTCGCGTGTCTTCTCCCGCGTGACATGCACATATACATTCACACATGCTTTCACAGCCTGGCTGGAGTCTACCTTCTTCAGACACCCCACAGAGGGCAGATTGCTCCGACGAACGCACCCCGCCGTCCACCTCCCCCCGCCCTCGACATGGCGGGCACCGCCGGCCAAAAGGAGCAGGCCGCAACGCGGCCGGCGTGCCGGTGAGCGGCGAGTTGAGGCTTACTCCACTTGGAGCGACGAGCGCACGACGCGGCATCACCTTCCCTCGGCCTCGCCTCGAAGCGCTCATTTTGCGTGATTTTGTTTGAACACGTTCAGGTGACGAGCGGCACAATCGAGTCGTGCGACCAAGCCTCATGGCTTCAACAAGCAGTGAACCTACAGGGAAACTCC
>Ga0210246_100956_pt1 | contig 25094 bp, 18 predicted proteins | sample ChrtobMetaP3_8mM_FD_155469 | JGI IMG/M metagenome (GOLD analysis project Ga0210246, IMG submission 155469) | Chrysochromulina tobin associated microbial communities from unialgal haptophyte culture, Seattle, Washington, United States - P3_8mM | ecosystem: Host-associated > Algae > Haptophytes >...
CCGGATGCAGGCGGGAATGCGGCTGCCTCGGGAGGCGTCTCGAATGAAGCGCCAAAGCCAGATGCAGGCGGGAATGCGGCTGCCTCTGGAGGCGTCTCGAATGAAGCGCCGAAGCCGGATGCAGGCGGAAATGCGGCTGTCGTCTCAAACGACGCGCCAAAGCCAGATGCAGGCGGGAATGCGGCTGCCTCTGCAGGCGTCTCAAATGAAGCGCCAAAGCCAGATGCAGGCGGGAATGCGGCTGTCGTCTCAAACGACGCGCCAAAGCCAGACGCAGGCGGGAATGCGGCTGCCTCTGGAGGCGTCTCAAACGACGCGCCAAAGCCGGATGCAGGCGGGAATGCGGCTGCCTCTGGAGGCGTCTCGAATGAAGCGCCAAAGCCAGATGCAGGCGGGAATGCGGCTGCCTCTCCGAATGGAGACGATTCTCCACATGTTGCTGAGGACGCCGGTGCGTTGGCCACTGAGGCAGCTTCCGCAGGTTCTGCCGGCGTCATCTCCGCCGCCGCCGGCTCCGTTACCGTCGACTCCGCCAGTGCAGGCTCTGCTGCTGCCGGCGGCGGCTCCTCTGAATCCGCCTCAGGCGCGTCCACTCGAGCTCCTGCCTGCACTTCGGGCTGCCCTGCGGCAGATCCAGGCGCCACCTCGCCCGTCTCGTCGACGCGTACGCCCTCCTCAGCCGGCGTGGTGGCCCGCCCCCCAAACCACGGGTGCTCGAGCAGCTGCAGCGCCGAGGGGCGCTCCTTGCGATCCACCGTCATGCACGCGCGCACAAACTCACGCGCCGGCGCCATTGCCGCTTCGCCCTCCATTTTCCTTGCCCCATCATCGCCTTGTCTCACCATTGCCTCGCTCTTCAGCCGACGGAAGGAGAGGTCGACGTTGAGCGCGGCGGCAACCAGCGACTCCTCGGTGACCTCCTCGGGCAGGTCGAAGGGTAGGTCGGCGCACAGAAGCACGTGCGCCGTCACGCCCACGCTCCAAACGTCGCAACCAGCGTCGTAGGGCTCGCCCTCCTCCTCGCCCGCATCGCCCGCCTCGACCGCAATCCACGAGAGCACCTCGGGCGCCGCGTACTCGGGCGAGCCGGCGACACCCGTCAGCTCTATGGGGGCGTCACCGCCGCCCAGAAGTGCCGCGTACCCAAAGTCGATGAGCGTCAGGTGCGGCCGCTCCGTCTCCTCATCGCTCACCATGATGTTTTCGGGCTTCACGTCGCGGTGCACCACGCCGACCTCGGCGAGCGCCGTGAGCGCCGTGAGCAGCTGCTGCATCAGGTGGCGCACGAAGCTGGTCTCGAGCGCGCCGCGCTCCTCCAGCACCATAAACAGCTCGCGGCCTGGCACGCGGTCCATGGCGAGATAGATGGCGTCGGGCGAGGCCACGACCTTGAGCAGCCGGACAATGTGCGGCGCATTGCCCGCGCGCTTCAGCGCCAGCACCTCCGCCTCGAGCATCTCAATGCCCTCCTCATCCTCCTCGATCGCGCCCATGTCGAGCTCTTTGAGCGCGAGCACCTGCCCAGTCGCCTCATTCACGGCCGAATAGACCTTGGAGAAGCGGCCCTCGCCCAGCATGTCCTGCACGGCGTAAAGGGTCGAGATGTCGGCCGCCGACGCGTCACAGAGCTTCTTGAGGGATGCCGATAGTTGAACCTCATCTGCGGCCTCGGCGGCCGCTAGTTCGGCAGCCTCAGCCTCGGCCTGCGCAGCCTCGGCCTCAGCGGCCGCTAGCTCGGCAGCCTCAGCCTCGGCCTGCGCAGCCTCGGCCTCAGCGGCCGCTAGCTCGGCAGCCTCGGCCTCGGCCTGCGCAGCCTCGGCCTCAGCGGCCGCTAGCTCGGCAGCCTCAGCCTCCGCCTGCGCAGCCTCGGCCTCAGCGGCCGCGAGTTCGGCAGCCTCGGCCTCAGCCTTGGCAGCCTCGGCCTCAGCCTTGGCAGCCTCGGCCTCAGCGGCCGCTAGCTCGGCAGCCTCAGCCTCGGCCTTGGCAGCCTCGGCCTCAGCGGCCGCTAGCTCGGCAGCCTCGGCCTCGGCCTGCCCAGCCTCGGCCTCAGCAGCCGCTAGCTCGGCAGCCTCCGCCTCAGCCTGCTCAGCCTCGGCCTCAGCTGATTGCTCTTCAGCTGCTGGTTCCTCAGCGGCTGGCTCTTCAGCGACTGACTCATCAGCGACTGGCTCTGCTGCGGCTGACTCACGTGCGGCTTCCTGTTCAGCCTGCACCGCTGGCACAGACACCTCAGCAGCAGGTTCCACTGACGGCGGAACCACCGGCTCCTCAGCAGCAAGGGACTCAGCCGAACGCTCCACTTCCACCGACTCTTCGGCCGCTGGCTCTGCCGACGCCGGCTCCTCAGACACTGGCTCCGGCGCAGCCGGTTCTGATGCCGCCGACTCTTCTGCCCAAGGTACCGCTGCCGCCGGCTCCGTCTCGAACGACGCGCCAAAGCCAGATGCAGGCGGGAATGCGGCTGCCTCTGGAGGCGTCTCGAATGAAGCGCCAAAGCCGGATGCAAGCGGGAATGCGGTTGTCGTCTCAAACGACGCGCCAAAGCCGGATGCAGGAGGGAATGCGGCTGCCGTCTCAAACGACGCGCCAAAGCCAGATGCAAGCGGGAATGCGGCTGCCTCTGGAGGCGTCTCGAATGAAGCGCCAAAGCCAGATGCAGGCGGGAATGCGGCTGTCGTCTCAAACAACGCGCCAAAGCCGGATGCAGGCGGGAATGCGGCTGCCTCTGGAGGCGTCTCGAATGAAGCGCCAAAGCCAGATGCAGGCGGGAATACGGCTGCCTCTCCGATTGGAGACGATTCTCCAAATGGTGCCGAGGACGCCGGTGCGTTGGCCACTGAGGCAGCTTCCGCAGGTTCTGCCGGCGTCATTTCCGCCTCCGCCGGCTCCGTTGCCGTCGACTCGTCGGGCTCATCGAAGGGGTCGTCGAGGAACGCTGAAGAGAAGGCTGAAGAGAATGCCTCGCCTGCTCCGCCACCAGACAACGGTGTCTCGTGGTCGAACGAAGTTGAACCAAAGGCAAAGGTCCCTAACGGACTTTGACCGGGTGTGACGGACAAGAAGTTGCCCTCCATGCCATCGCCACCATCCATGCCAAAGTCATCGTCGCCATCCATGGAAAATGCCGAGAATCCGGTTTTCAGCCTTGGCTTCGGAGGGTTGGGGGGCGTACTCGGCGCTGTCGTCTCTTGTGTCTCAGAGGCAAAGCTGACCTGATTAGGAGATTCATTGCCCAAACCATCGCTAGGAGCCCCATCGACAGCGTTCGTAGCTTCGGAACCAAACCCGCTGCTGAAAAAGGCAGGTGCAACGCTGAAGCTGCCACCGCTGCTGCCAAATGCAGGTGCATCGCTGAAGCCAGAGCCGCCCCCGAACCCGACAGCAGCCGCCTCAGTGACCACAGCAGCAGCCCCGTCGCCAAACCCGCTGCCGCTAAAGGCAGGTGCATCGCTGAAGCTTGCGCCAAAGCTGCCGGCGTCACCCGCTGGATCAAAGCTAGTAGAGAAGCGTTTGCTCAGCTGTGGAGACTCATTGTGCTCGCCGGCTCCAGACTTACTCGCAGCCTCGAAACTCGCACCAAAGCCAGCAATGACTTCTGCCTCAGCCTGTGCGGGCGAGCTAAAACTGGCCGCGAACCCAGCCGGCGTGTCGAAGCTCGCAACGAAGCCCGTCGTGGCGCTTGCTTCCGGCTGAGCCGGTGAGCTGAAGCTGGACTCAAACCCAGCGGGCGTGTCGAAGCTCGCACCGAAACCAGGTTTAGGGGCGCTTGCCTCTGGATGTGCGGGCGAGTTAAAGCTAGAATCGAACCCAGCCGGCGTGTCGAAGCCCGCACCGAAGCCCCCGGAACCGAAGGCGGCATCACCTGAAATTGGCGGCATCCCACCATCCACAGCTTGAGTCGGCGTGGCCATCGTGAAGAGGTCGGCGTCGATTGCGCCGGCGGCAACGCCCATTGCGGGAGCCGGCGCAGGGGCAGGAGCGGGGGGGTCGGGGGGCATCGTGAAGAGGTCGGCGTCGATCGCGCCGGCGGCGACGCCCATTGCGGGAGCCGGCGCCGACGCAGGATTGGAAACCTCGGGGGCGGGGGCGGGCGCCTGCGCGCCATTTACTACAGCGGCAGGCGAGCCAAAGTTGGTGAAGTCGTCCTCGTCGTCGACTCCTGACTCACCAGCGGGCAGCTCATCGTTCGTGGTGGCCTGAGGAGACAGGGGTCTCGGTGGACGCATCTGCTCAGTCGACGTCGATTCAGCTACGGCGCTGCTATTGCTGCCGTCACCATAGGCGACGCCGAAGCCATTGGATGCAGAAAAATTCGCTTCCCCCAAGCCGCCGCTAAAGCCCTGGGCGTCAGCAAAGCTGGTGCCAAAGCCTTGGCTCGTGTCGAAGCTACCGTTGCCGCCGCCGCTGCTGAAGCCGCCGCTGAAGACGGGTACATTGCCGTCCATAAAGCTAGAGCTGCCGGCTGTCGGAGTGGCGCCCAAGTCATTGCCACCGAAGCTGGTGCCAAAGCCATTGCCGTCGAAGCTTGATGTGAACGCGATGCTGGTGCCAAAGCCATTGCCGTCGAAGCTTGGTGTGAATGAGCTACCGCCACTGGCACCGAATCCAAAAGACGTCATGCCCATCGCGGGGGATCCGAAGCCTGAGACGTCCATGCCCATCAAATCGCCCATCAGATCGGGCGGTGGCGGGGGCGGTGGCGGGGGCGTCGCAAGTATCCCGGGCGCTGTCCCTGGCGCAGCTGGTGCGAAGTCAAAGTCCAGACCCCCGAACGGGTCGGCGAGCGCGGCCTCGAAGGCGGGGTCATGGACGCCTTCGGCCTCGTCCTCGTCCACGCCATCTCGAGGCGTCGGCGAGTTGCCGTACTCGCTGAGCGGAGTTGGAGGAGGTTCCCAACTCTGCTGCATGCCAGCCCCTGCCGGCGACCCTGGTGCGGCCTGGTGCAACAGCTCTGCCCAGTTGGGCCACTTCATCACATACGGCACGCCGTCGATCGGGCGCGGATGGCGCATGCGCGGGTATAGCCGCCGGCGTGCGCGGCCGACGGCGACCGCCTGCTGAATCTGGACGGTCGCGCTCTGGACGCGCTTGGCGGCGCTCTCCCACGGGCGCTTGAGCTTCTCAACCTCATGCGTGAGTGCGAAGTGAGCGTCCTCATGCGTCACGACGAGTACCTCGGTTGGGTGAGTCTCGGCCGCGCCCATCAGGCCAGCGAGCTGCTCGAGACCAGTCGCCGTCAGCAGGTTCTCGTGCAGCAGCAGACACGCGGGAGCTTTCGGCCCCGCCAGCAGCGCCGGAAGTGCTTCGAGCAGCCCGTCGCCCGCGTGGTGGCCCGAGACGTCGAGCACCTGATGAGGGAGGCCATCAGAGGTCGTTAGAGGCCATTAGAGGCTATTAGAGGCCATCAGGGGCCATCGGGGGCCATTAGAGGCCAGCAGAGGTCATTGGAGCACCTGGATAGGCGCGACACACGACGCGATGCAGCCGAGCACCGAGGCGAGCTCGAGCTTTAGTCGAAGCGCGGGGCTACCGGCGAGCAGGAGCGTGTGCAGCCTTGGTGCGGCGCCCAACACAGTGGCCAGCCCAGCGATCAGCTTCTGCCTATCGCCCGAGCGCGGCGCCGCGTTCCTCCCGAGCCCGAGGCACGTGAGCTGCGGCGCGCTCTTGGTCAGCGCCTCACAAACTACAACGCTGAGGGCCGTGTCGTCGCCTTTCGCGGCAGTGGCGCCGTGGCACGCATCGATGTAGAGGCCGGAGAGCTTGGTGCAGTGGGGTAGCGCTGTGCTGAGCAGCTGGCCCCCTAAGGCGCCGAACGGGTTGGACGAAGCATCGAGGGTGAGCGCGTTCAGTCCGCGGTTGAGCTGCGCCGCCTGGAGGAGCGCCACGAGTGACTCGGGCGCGAGCGTGCAGCGCGCGAGCGAGAGCTCCACGAGCTGCACAGCCGTACGGGAGGAACGAGGGGACGAGCAGCACGCGCGCGCGTGAGTGTGAGGACTGGAGGGAGTGACCACGCGACAAGTCACGCGACAAGCCTGGTCAGCTCGCAGGCGCAGTGTCGCGCGGCAACGCGCACTCGCATTCGCACTCGCACGCGTGCGTGCGCGCATCGGCGGGCGCACCGCCGTGCAGCCGCCTAGGAAGTGGAAGAGCGCCGCAAGGTCCGCGCGGCTCAGTTTGTTGCCGGACAGGTCCAGAATGCGAAGGGTGGCGCCGGCAGTTCCCTTCTGAAGCGTCTCTACGACGAGCTTGGCCGCGACACCAGTCGAACGCAGATCGAGCTCCTCGAGCTTCGCGGCGCGCTGGAGCATCTGGGCAAGTAAGGGCGTGCCGCGAGGCCCGATCTCATTGTCGGCGAGCCGGAGGATTTCGAGCGCCGAGCTCGCGTGCATCACACCTTGGGGTGATCGCCGGCCTTCGCACAGCGCCGCGATCAGCGGCTGCATTCCCCTGCTGCTCGCCTTGGCGTCGCTGATGTCGAGAAGACGTAGCCCTTGCCTAAGGGCCTGCACGAGCTGGCTGATGGCAGTGACACCGCCGTCGCGCAGCTCATTGCCGCTCAGGTCGAGGTCGGTCAGTGGGAGCGTGCGCGCGGCGGCGCCTTCGGAGAGCGCATCGACGAAACTCTTTGCGGCGAGGCGGGCACGCACGTCCGAAGGCGCCGCCGTGAGGACGCCCGAGAGATGGACGACCGTTAAGGATTTCGAAGTGCGTGCGCACTCGCTGAGCGCACTGATCGCCTCGCCGATGGGCGCATCCAGCAGCCGAACGCCCGCAAACATGGACGTGTGCCGCAGCGCCACCGCCGCCGCCGCGAAGTCGGCGGCAGTGAGCTCGGCAATGAAGGTGAGGTCGAGGATGCGGTCGCGGCGGGCGGGCCGCGAAATGAGCTGCGCCATGAAGGCAGCGAGACGCTCGCGACGCGCCTTGGCATCGCTCGGCGAAGGCGCCGCACCGCTACGGCCGCTCGCCGGGTCGACTGAATACGAGTGCACGGCGAGCCAAGTGCGCGAGAAGCCCATGTCGATCACCTTGTCGTCCATGTCGAAGCCGATCGACTTCCACTCCCGGGGCAGCGAGAGCGCGAGGGGCGGTACGTCGAGGCAGAGGGTGATCGACCCATATGCGTGCAGCGTCGCGTGAGCCGCGTCCTGTAGCCGCGGCGATTTGATCTGGACTGTGGCACCCTCACCGAAGCCCCACGCGCCCATGTCACCCTGGCATGTCATGCCGCGCAATTCGAGCAGGTGGAGGTCTTTGAAGGCGACTCCGAGGCCGAGCGGCTTCCAGCGCACGAGCACAAGCCGGTAGCGGCTCACCAACACCAGGCGGTCGGTGCCAGAGGCAAGTTTCGTACCTGAGCACGCGAACAGGGCCTCATCGCCGCGCTCGGTGAGGTATGAGAGAGCCTGCTGCGCCTTCTCGACCGTGCAGCCGGCTGCCGTGGCGATCGAGTGCGCGCCGAGGGCTTTGAACTCTCTGCGGGGCATCCAATAAGGCGTCGGAGAACTTCGGTCTGTGTGTTGGACTCCTTGTCGGCGGCGGCGATTTACTTCGCGCGGGTGATGCGCCAAACTTGGTCGTCTTTGCGAAAGAAGATGCGAGCCGCGCCTTAGTGAGCGCCCCCACTAAAAAGGGTGCCGTTCGGACGCAAGTTCGGCCACGTGACAGCGATCAAGTTGACGAAACAAATCCCCGGACTTCCGCCACAAAGTGATGCGGCGCGGGTTCTAAAAGTTGACGTTGTCTGCAGCTATCTGCCATGGATAGTACGGTAAAGGTCTTCGACCTTCGCGACCTGCGCGCAGATGACATGCCGGCAAAGTCCGCGAGACGAGCATTGATGGGAGTTCTGCCCGCTGTGTCCGCGGTCTGCACAATCTATGCCCTTGTCATTTGGATGCTGGAGCTGCCAAACACCGTGTCATGCGAGCATCCGCGGGAGTGTGACGCTTTTGAGTTGTGCACACCAGCGGCGCTCGCGTTACCACCGTCGCATTCATGCAAGATGCGAGACGTGAGTCACACAGTCGTGCAGCAGGTGCTGGTCGTGCACGAGCAACACCCGCAGCCCGTGGGTTGTGACCGCCGTCTGCTCTCGCTCATCGGGCTGCTGAAGACAGAGCGGCGGCAGGTCAGCCTGCTCTACCGCAAGCACGTGGCCGAGCGCGAGCAGAGTCCGCGCACCGCGGAGCTGGCGCGGCTACTGGGCATTGTCAACTTCGCTCCCGCAGACCTTGAGAGCAGTTGCTTGCGCGCACCGCCCGCGCTCTACCGCTTCACCGGCCGCATGCGGCAACTCGCGCGCATCGCGCAGACGGGCTGGTTTGACCTCGTCCTCATTGGCGTGTGGTTCTGGAACGACCCTTTGCCAGCGTTCGCTGAGCTGACACTGCCGCTATTTCGCGCGCACTCACCCAACCACCGACAGCCGTATGTCGCGCTCATAGTCGACGACGCGCACGCCGAGCGCGCCGAGCGGCTCGCCCGTTGGGAGTCTGACCCGCTCGTGCGACGCACATATGAGCAGCAGGCGGCCTCACTCGTGCCGCGTCTACGGCTGCTCTACTCGCTCGCCGACGCGGTGCTGCACGTCAGCGCGGCCGACCAGCACCTGGAGCGCAGCGCATTCGCGTCGCTCAAGCACGTACGCTGGTTGCTGATGCGCACGCCACTCCGGCAAATGCGCACCGGCGGCGGCGCGGCTGACGGTGGCTGGGGCTCACTGCGCACCGGCGGCGGCGCGGCTGACGGTGGCTTGGGCTCACGCTACGTGGGCTTCCTCGGCAATGGGCAGACGGCGACCAACCACCAGGGTGTGCAGTGGTTCCTGATCCACTGCTGGCCGCGCCTGCGCGCACTGGACCCGACGCTCCGCCTGCGCCTAGTGGGTCGTTCGCCCGGAGCCACAGTCAACGGCAGCGGGGTCTTTGACTGCGACCGCGCCCTGGCACGCGCGGATGGCGCCCCCCGGTGCGGCTGGGCGTGGGGCACGCCGTACTTGGGCACCGAGAAGAAGAATGGGATCGACGAGCTTGGATTCCTCACCTCGCCGCAGATGATCGCTGAGCTGCGCATTTGGCGCGCGATGATCGCCCCCATTCGCGCGACCACGGGGATCAATACGAAGCTGCTCGTCGCTCTCGAGCTGGGCGTGCCTCTTGTGCTCACCAGGGCGGCCGCCTCGCCACTCGGGCTCGATGCACCCGCGGAGGCATCCACGGCGGCGCCCGCGGCTCTGCTCGCGGACGAGGCGGACGAGTTCAACGATGCCATCCTTCGACTCTCATCTGGTACGCCAGATGCGTGGGCGGCAGCAAGCCAGGCGGCTCTGGCAACGTACGCGCGAATGGAGAGGGACGACCCGGCTGCGAGCGACATGGCCGCGCTGCTCAAGGCGTCGTGCTCGCGCAGCTACTACGTACCGCAGCATGAGCTCTCCTCGCAGCGGGAGGTGCTGCGGTTGGGTCGGCTGGACGAGTGTTCGATCCTCGACGTCTCGGCAGTTTGCTCGGGTAGAACCTGATTGTAGCGAGAGTCCGAGAGAGCGCGTGTCGTGTTCTCGTGTATGACGCCTGCGGGCTCGGGGGCGCAGGAGCCCGTCCAGGGAGTCCTTCGTAGCGTCGAGGCGGACGGGAGGAGAAGGCACGTCCTCTGGTGACTTATTTGTCGCTCGTCCGTAGTTAATCGTCTCGTCCGCGTGACGGCTCCCGAGTCCGCATATATCCCATAGTTACCCGGGCGGCTCGCCTCTCCCTCTGTCCACGCGACCACGGCGACCCGAAGCGTGCACGCGTTCGGTCTGGCGTTTACCGTGTAGTCAAAATAGTAAATACGTAACACGAACGCGGTGAGTATGATTACGATGGAGATACATTGATCATTGTACTGTACCCTCGCACGCGAGTGCATGTCGAATTGTCGATTACTACTCGGTTCGGTTTACTCGTAACTACTGTCTACTCTCCCTCGAAGGCACGACGGTGAATCTCGGTGGTGCTCTTTGAGATTGCGCCGGCTGGAGATTATGTACTCATTTTGTGCAATCCGCACGTCGTTGAAGGTGTTCAAGACTTGAGTGTAGAGCGCCTTTCCTCGCTTCGTATGCTCGCGGGCCATCATTTCAAACGCAGAGAGTGCGTTCTTGAGCTTATGCTTATCGAGCAGGCCGCTTTGATCCTTGTCGATTTTGTCGAAAAGCTCGTCGATTTCGGCTGGCTCTGCAGACACGCCGAGCACCTTGATGTTGTTCGCAAATTCTTCGAAGTGGACGACACCTCCCTGTGGGTCTGCCCACATTTCGGCCGCTAGGGCCGGCTCCATCGCACGTTTGATCAACATGGAGCCTATTTTCGTACCAATGGTTACCTCCTGCTTCAGTTTCTCAACTTCGTCGTCAGCTTTGTCGAGAAGATCAGTCACCTCTGCTGCTGAGATGGCAATGCTTGCGTGCGCGCGCCATGATTCGCAGCGCTCACGCAGAGTTTTGAGGTTGGCTCGCTCGCTCGCAGACGCATCGATGTGCTTTCTTACCCCGCTTTGCAACTCGCTCATGTCAATCTCCATGGGCTTCTCGGCGAGCTTGTCGGCCTTGTTGTATTCTGCATAGCGATCAAAAAGATCGTTTACTTGAGAGTCGCTCATCGAAATGATCTTTCTCACGCAGACGGCGAACTGATTGCGCGAGATCTTGCCCTTGCGTATTTCATCCCAAGACTGCAGGAGCCCATTCAGCGCACCCTCACCTTGTGACTCCAACAGCTTAGCAAAATGTTCGACCAACTTTGCATCCGTCTGCTTGACGAGCTTCTTCTCCTCCTTAATAGCATCCTTTTGCAGTCCAAGCGCTTCATCCCGCAGAGCATCAGCTGAGAGAAAGCGATCATGCCGCCGGCGAAGAACATCCTCCACCGCGCGCTCAAGGATCTGGCCGCCCTTTGCAGAGCCCATGTGCTTGGTGACACCACCGAGGCCACGGCGCCACAAGCCCACAAGCGCCAACGATGTTGCAGATAGTTCCGGTTCCCGCCCCACGATCGTGACGAGTGGGCTCGAGGCGAGCTCGACAGAGCGGGCTCGAGACCGACATGCTTGTGGGTTGGAGCCTCGTGCCGTTCGAGGAGATGGCGTACGGGCGCTGCCTTTGGGCTCCTGAAGCTCGCGCTGCTGCAGCACCTTGCGAGATGATGATAGCGGCGGTGTCGGTCTGGCAAAGGATGCTGGCGAAGAGGGCCTGGCGGACGCAACATGCGACGAGGACCGTGCAGAAGGAGCTGATGTGAGCCTGGCCGATGTGCCACGCTCTGATAGGGGGGTGCGCGCTGACAAAAGCTGTGGCGACGTGGCATTTGTTGAAGATGTGTGGGGCGGCGAGATCGCGCGCGGAGACAACGCGGGTCGCAGTTGGGCCTCGTACATCTCAACTATGTTGGCCGGTTCATGCACCTCCTGCAATATTTTGGTCCCGTCAGGCTTGGTGGCGGTGACCCAGCCAACTGGTGACAGATCACCGAGAATTCTCACAAGCGCACGGTGCCCGCCGTTCTTGGCTCGCTGGTTCTGAAGGATGTGCACTTTTGTGGCTAAGGCCAGCGTCCCTGTCGATGCCAAAAGGGAGTGCTGGCAGAGATGACCAATCTTGGCTTCGAGCTTCACCTCGTATATCGGTCGTGCAAACAGCTGGATGATTGACTCCCCGCCGCCTGTTTTGGCTGTCAACCAGCCGAGCGGCCGATGTGAACGGTTTAGTACAACAAGGGCCCGCAAAGAAGTCGAGCTCTCGTAAACGTACTCGAAAGTGTCAAGCACACGAATGAGGGTGCGTGGCTTCAGTTGCGCAACCTGTCGCGAAGCGATCGATGACTGTTCGTGAACTTTCACGGAATGCTGCTGACGCCCAGCTTCGCTAAGGTAACGGTTCGCTTGCGGCACGGTGATCTCAAAGAGAGGTTGCCTTTGCAACCATTCTCGAGTTAGCAGGTCAATGTCCGTGTGAATGTCGAATAGTGGTTCCATGCCAAAGGGCTGAGCAGCAGCGAACGACGAGGTTGAGGGACAGAGAACGCGAGACGCGGCCTAGGTGGCACGGAGTTGCGCCTTTTGTTGCGGCTGACCAAGCCCTACAGAGTTCCCCTCGGGCTTGTCCTTTTCGGACCGGTCCACCGCAAAACGAGCGTACCGGTAAAGTACTGTACTTGTGACCGTTACAAGGCCTGGCAATTCGCGATTGATCGGCGAGACTGTGAAGATGACTTTCTTCGGGGCGCGGCACGGCGGGCAGCGCGGCCCGGCGCTCAACGGTGAGTTGCGGAGCTCCAGACTCAATCGAGCAAGGGCAATCGAGATAACGACAGATCGCATGCGAACATGAACGAATCGAAACCCTCACGCCTGAAGCCTGTAGCCTCGCTATCGCGGCACCGCTCGTGCGTCGTGGGACCACTGGCTCGATCGGGGGGACCTCTTTTTAGTTTCCGACGGGGGCGCGGACGTCTCACGTCTGCTATCAGCGAGGCATCCTCGAGCGCGGCACCTGTCGCACCTGAGGCTTCGGGCGTTCCCGTTCCCGTTCGCAGGGTACCGCTTTCTCTAGCGTTTAAAGCGTACCGGCTACCGCACCCCGGTCAGCCGCCGTTTCCGGCCCGGCCGTCTGGGCGTGGCGTGCGCCGGCCCGTAGCCGGCCCGTGGGGCACAATGCGTGGGGCAGTTGCCCGTGCGGTGCGCGCTGCGCGTGCATGCGTGCAAGCGCGCGCGCTCTACGCGCGCTCCCCGCTCCCCGTACCCCGACGCCGCTCGGAGATAGACCGCGGACGGTGTCGCGCTATAATTACGCAATTTCTCGCGGCGCGCTGGCGCGCTGGCGCGGAAAGGAGGCGGTTCGTACACGACCGCGATTTATAGATGCCGCATGCCGATTAGCAATTTGCTACTAGGTTGCATGGACCGATTGTTCTGCTACACCGCCCAGGTGGACAGCCGCCCTGTCCTTTGAGGCGTCCCCCGGAGGAAATAAAATGCGCAGATCAGCATCACCGGGATCGAAACCTCGAAGCCGGCACATGGAACCATCAAATGCAGCATGCACACTTGGGACTTGGCCACGGCTTCCGCGTCTGAGCAGAAGGTGTGCCGCGGACCTACGCTCACTCAAACGCACTGAGGTCGTCGTCGTCGCCAAAGACCATGTCGTCGTCGTCGTCGCCGGTGTCCTCGGGGAATGCGCCATGCTCGCGGAGGTAGGCGAAGGCGGCTGCCATGGCAGTATCCTTGTCCTTGATCGCATATTTGCCAGCCTCCGGGTTCGAGACGACAACCGCCTCGGCAAAGTGACCGCCGTGCGGGCACTCAAAGGGCTTGCCCTCGTTGATAAACTGGGGCGGCGCGTCCGACTTCGGATTGGTGACGGTGCCGTCGACAGCTGCGCACACCGCTTGGATCCAAGCGGTCACGTCCACCTTCGAGGACGACTTGTTCGACTCTGGCTTGGGGACGTAGGCGACGATGGCGAGCTGCGCGGTGCCCGCCGAGAAGATCATCTTGCCAACAAAGCCCGAGCAGCCCTTGCGCTCCTCGGCAAGCGGGTCGGGGTCTGCATTCATCGCCTGCATTGCCGTGAGCAGCAGCGCCTGGTCACCCTCGGGCGACTCGATGGTCGTGCAAAAGAAGTCGAGGCCGCCCATCTCGGCGGCACCCTCGATCTCAACTCCCTTCTTGCCGCCCTCCTTGATGACCGTCTTGAGCAGCTTCTCCTTCGCCTTCGCGGCCTCCTTGGCTGCCTTATCATCAGCCGACGGCTCCACCTTGACCTCCTTGGGTTTCTCCTCCTTGGGTTTAGCGGCCTTCTCGGCCTTCATCTTCTCAATCTCCTCGGGCGAGGGTTTGCCGTCCTTCTTCTCTGCCGCGGGCGCCCCCTTCTCATTGGGCATCGCAGCCTCCTTAGCAACCTTCGGGGGCGCCGCCGCTGCCTCCGACGCGCTCGCTTTCGAGCCTTCGGCAGCGGCCTTCTCGCACTCAGCGAGAGCAGTCTTCGCGGGCATCACGGTGAGCGTCTGCCCACCGTTCCACGAGGCGCTCGGCACCAGGACGACTGGCTTGCCGATAGCCGCAGCCTCGAGGCAAATGTAATTCTTCCACTCGTCCGAACCCAGGTCAGCGAGCGTGCTCGCCTTTGCCTCGCCGATGTTCCACACGACTGCGTCCGGGAAGCCCATCTTGAGCATCCGGATGGAGCGCTCGCCCTCGACCACGTAGAGTGAGCGCGGCGTCTCCCAATAGATGCGGTCCACCTCGCCCTTGAGAGCGAGCGGCGCGCCGTCCTGCACCGCCGCCTCAACGCCGGCTACCGAATCGTCATACTTGAGGCCTGAAAGGCCGTGCACCGTCACGCCGCCCATATCAGCGCACGCCAAGTAGGTGTGCAGTGCCGTCGTGAACTCGATGGGTTGATCCCCGCTATTCATCACCGCGAGTGACATCGATAGCGACGCGTCAGAGTCGAGCGTCACCGAGTAGCGCAGCTTGAAGGCGAACGGCCAAAGCTCCTTGGTGGCGGGCGAGTCCGTCAGGCCGAGAACGACGCAAGGGTACGGCTCTGTCGAGGTGCGTACGACAGTCCACTCCGCCGAATTGCGGCAGAACCCGTGTTTCTGGTACGCGCCGCGCGCTGCAAACTGTGGAAAGCAGACGGGCACGCCGCCACGGATAGCCTTGCCATCGCCGAACACGGTCTTGGATGAGACGAACATATTCTCGTGGCCATCGGCCGATTTCCACGAGGCGACATGAGCGGCATAAACGTACACCGTTGCTGTAGACCCACTGGGGTGAGTGAGCTTCACCGCAGGGAGCCCATTCAGAGTGTGTGCTCGACGCTCATTCTATTGTTGGAACGTGGCCGTGTGAACAGGCTGTTAATACTGGCAAGGAGGAGTGAGGAGGGCGTGGGTTTCCAGTTGGATAGATTTGGGATACAGTCGTCTTCGGAATTTCCTGTGTTTCACGCATTTGAATGCCTATCATCGCCGGCACACGTGTGCACATTACGTGCTCACGTGGACACGTGTGCCCTTGCAGCTTTCTATAAGTCGCGCCGTGCCTGAGGTAGTTCGGGGTCTACCAACCACGCATGCTCGGGCGGCGGGAAACACAGTGCAAACGCAAGAGCAAAAAAGGACGCGAGAGCGCCAAAGGCAAATGGAGCGAAGAGCACTCCGTGCGCGGCGGCGTTGTCGAAGATGTAGGCGTGCGAAAGGAGCCCGACTCCTTGGGCAGCGTGGGCGACGGCGAGGAGCATGGCGCTGGCGCTGGCTTGCTGTGTCGCCCCAGCTTGTGTGCCGATGAGGCGCAAGATCGGAAGGACGGCAAGCGTTGAGCCACCCGCCAGGACGAGAGCGAGGTATAGAAGCCCCACGTGCCACTGAGCAAAGCTCATCGCGAGCAAGGAGCAAAACAGGCAGCCCAAGCCGATCTGCAGCGTGCGCAAGGGCTCGATCCGTCGCATCAACCGCACACCTAAGAGCGAAGCGAGCCCTGCCGCTGGTAAAGTCGCAAATCGCACGTACACCATCGACTCCTGTTCCCAGCCATAGGCGATGAGGGCGAAGCCATCCAAGGTGGAGAAAGCCGCGAACGCGAGGAGGGCAGGTACCTCGATGATCATCACGAAGCGCAAAGAGGGATTGGCGCACGCGGCAAAGACGGGCGAGGCAGCGCATGTGGCTGGCGAGTGCCCTCCTTTGACCCGCGAGCAGCCGTGGCAGCAGCAAAGCAGCAGGTGCATCGGCAAGCACATCCGCGACTCGTCGGCTCTGCGACGGCTGCGGCTGCGGCTGCTGCTGCTGCTGCTGCTGCTGCTAGTGCCCCCTACGTCTGCGGGACCCTGCGAGGGGCGTCCCAAGACCGCACCCGCTGCCGATTCCTTGGCGCTGGCAGTGGCGGCCGCACGTACGCTTGCGGTCAAGGTCTCCGGCGCCAAGAAGACCAGGCATGCGCAGAAGAGCGACATCAGCCCAAGGATCGACCAGGTCGAGGCATACGAGCGCAGGTGGTGGGAGAGTACGGAGTAGGCGACCGCGCCGTACGTGAGCGTGTAGACAGGCGCAGCGCCCAGCACGCACATCAGATATGCATACATCCGATCCTCAGCCGGGAAAAGGTCTGAAATCATCGCGATGAGCGCGGGCGTGAGGCCGTCAGTGCACTTCTGGAATGCGACGGCACAAAAGAAGGCGCCGATCGAATGGACGGATGCGTTGATGCCAGATTCTATCGCCAGACCACCAAAGTAGAGTGCAACGAGCGGTCGGCGGCCGCATCGGTCTCCAAACCAGCCAAGGGCCGGAAGGAAGAGGCTGTTGAGGATGAGACCTATGCACTGCATATAGTTCGCGTCCGCTTGGGATGCGCGCGCGACGAGTGCTCGGTCGGTACAGAACAGAGAACCCGACCAATACAGTCCACTGTCCTGAGAGGAGCAGCGCTGCAGTGTGCGCAGGTATGGAAATGTGATGATGGCCTCAACACGGGTCACAAAGGTGGCGAGGCAAAGAATAAGGACGACGGAAATGAGTCCGTGCGAGCATGCTTCCTGCGGCTGCCGCCGGATGCGGTCAAGGAGTGGCGTGCGCTCATTGGTTCCGTCGTCGTCTGATTCGCTGTCCTCGACGCGTCTCATCCTCAGACAGCTCGTGGGTCACGGGCAGACGCTTCCACACGAACGCCGCCGCTGATCCAGAGACCACGTTTTTGCTGGTGCTTCCATTGTACCGGTAAAAAGACACCGGGGGGAGCCGGGACACCCACGGACACTTGAACCGGTAAAAAGACACCAGGGGGAGCCGGGACACTCACGGGACACACGGGACACGCGGACGCACAAAGGCACTCGGACCACACAGACGAACCTCACAACCATCCAAACCCACCAACAACACACACCCCGCACGTCAGCGCGACGACCGAAGCCGCGGCCGACTCAACAGCCGCAGGCCCAGAGCCGACCGCTCCCCGCGGCCGACTCAGAAGAGGCCACCCCCAGCAAACCCGACCCTGCCTCCACCCGCTCCCAGAGCGCCTCCCCGCGCCTGCTCGAAAGCGGTCGGCCGAAATGAAGGCGCGTGCGGCAGACGCGTATAGCGGCCGGCAGTGCGGTATACCGGGTATCCAAGATCGCCTTTCTCGAGTGTGAACGTGGGTGTGGTGACGGTTGGTGGTGGACTCTGAATTAGTGCGTTCGTATCATATACTGCGAGACGCATGACATGCTCACATTTGCTGCGCCGGCCGCAGCCGCTCGCGTACTGTGTCAACCTCCCGCACTCCACCATCCAGAAGGATCGTGAAAGAATCATCTACTGCGTGGTGCTTGAGGACTGTGGCCTTGAGGCGCGCACCGGTTGGGCGCTGATAGTAGTACACGAGCGCTCCCACTGAAAGGGTGCCGTCACTCATCGATGTGGTCGCGGAAGTGCTCGCGGCAGCTCCCAATCGCTGTATTGTTGCACGTGCCTCGACCCACCGAGTGGCGCCCATGTGAGCTTGGCAGTGCGTGTACCAGTGATTGCACTCCCGGGCTGGAATGTCGCAGCACCAACAATAGCACTGACCACAGAAGGGCACGTTGGCCATGCTGTCGATTTCGAATGGGTGGTGTCCGCACTGCGGTCGTGCATGAGGCAGGTCTCGGTTAGCATCGGCCCCCCGCCCTTTCTTGGTGAATATGACCTCGTCGTCGCTTTTGTCGAGCGCGGCTACAGGTTGTGAGCTTTGCGAGGCACGCCCAGGACCCGAAACCTCCTGCACCTCGTCATCATCACCGGGATGCACACGCTTGCGGTTCAACGGGGGAGACTCTTCTCCAGTGAGGTCGATACGCTCCCGGATGCGCAAGCGTGTCGGAAGGCGCGGCATCCGACCGCGCGTCTCGTCTCGCGAGTGAACAGGGAAACGCCTGTGCACCGAGCGGCCGGCCGTCAATCGAGCCCAGCCCCATGGACAAGTCGAAGTCAAGAAAATCAAATTCCCGCGTTCAAAAACACCGGGATGAGGGGGGGGCACACGGGTCAGACACACGGAGCACACAAACAACTTCAGTACATGTACCGGTCCCGGCTCCCCCCGGTGTCTTTTTACCGGTACCGGCAGAAAGCGCGAATTCCTCAGGCAAGATCAGGCAAGCGCCCGGATTCCCTTTGCATCGCCGAACACACCCGGACCCGCCACACCGCCAAGGTCGGCATGGCTGCACTTCGAACAGCTTGGAAGCTTTCTGGAAGGGTGGGCTCTCGAAGGAAAGTGGCCACGCTTGCTGGCAAGGTGGACGCGCTCGCGCGACATGTCGGCGTAGTCCAGCTTGCTGATGGCGTCTACGCTGGCAAGTCAGCAGACTTGGGCTGGGGTCGTGTGTATGGCGGCCAAACCATGGCGCAGGCTGTTGCAGCTGCACAGGCCACCGCTGGGCCGAGCCGTGAGATGCATCAATTCAGCAGCCATTTTCTCAAAGGCGGCGACCCATCGACTGACATTCGCTTCGAGACCAGCGTGCTTTCGAGCGGTCGCAGCTTCTCAGTGATCCACGTGCAGGCCCTGCAAAACGACGTTGCAATCCTAAGCATGACGGCTTCCTTTCAGACGCCTGAGGTCGGCCTCGAGCACCAGCATCCAGCGGGTCTCAGGCCAGAGTGGGGCCGACCTGCCGATTTGAAGCCGCTCGAGGCGCACATGCAGGCACACATCGACAAGGTGCCCAGCAAGATGGTGAAGCTATACTCCGAGGGCCCGCTAGAGATCCGCCCGTCGAAATTTGTGGCGCCCTGGGACACGTCGCTGCACGAGCCCGAGCGCGCCTTCTGGGTGCGTACGCGTGGAGCAGTGGCCGACGACGCAGCGCTGCATCAGCGGCTGCTCACCTGTGCGCGTGCACCCTAACGGCAGAGCACGCTCGTTATCCACCCCCTCCTCCGCAGACTGACGAGAAGACCCCCGCCCTCGCCCCACCTCCCCACCACCTGCCTTGCCGCGTGTGTGCCCGCAGACGTGTCCGACTGGGGTCTGCTCGAGACTGCCATCCTGCCACTGCCAGTCGCCATGTGGCTCCCGCAGATGCAGGCTGGCAGTTTGTCCCACTCGATGCACTTCCACCATCCTTCACGCTTTCGCATCGACACCGAGTGGCTCTGCCACGTGATGAGCTCACCAGTGGCCTCGGGCGGGCGCGGCTTCGCCCGGGGCGAGGTGTGGACCGAGAGCGGGCTGCTGGTGGCCACAACGTTCCAGGAGGGGCTGATACGTATGCGCAGTGCATCTGCAGTACAGTAGTTCACGGGGAACGAAACGGATCCCTCTCGGGGCCGAGAAAATCGCAAAACTTGCCGATTTCGGCTCAACACCCCAACGCCACGTCAGCAACGCGCCTCGCTCTCGCGTCAGCGACGTGCAAACACATCAACGCCTCGCACGTGCGTTTCGCCAGCCCGACCCACGGCCGTGACTGCACAATCCATGCTGCAGCACCGTTGAGTCGCCTCTTCGGTTCGTCGGAAATATCCCCTCCCCATCGGGGGTCGGGTCGCTTTTCTTCGTTCTGTTCTCTACCCTCGTTCTTGCCAGGTCACTCATGGCAGATGATGAGGCAGAACCAGGCATGGACCCGGATATGATGGCAAAGCTTATGGGTGCGATGGGCGGCGGCGCGGGCGGCGGTGGCGGCGGCATGGACATGGCTGCGCTGCAGGCCATGCTCGGTGGCATGGGCGGCATGAACGGTATGGATATGGGCGGAATGGGCGGCGACCCGGAGACTAGCGCAAAGCGCAAGGCTCAGATGAATCAGCAGGATGCGGCGGCAAAGAACGCCGGTGAACTCGACGAAAAAACGTACAAGTGGGAGCAGACAAGCAAGTACGGCGAGTCAGAGATCATCGTGCGCTTCCCGTTGGCAACGCCGGCTACCAAGAAGGACGTCAAGGTCGTCTTCAAAGCGCGCGAGCTCAAGGTGAGCGTGAGCGGCGAGGAGCTCCTGAGTGGCCGCCTTGCCGGCACAATCACCATCGACGACTGCACTTGGTGCCTGGTGGAGAAGGGCTCCGAGCTGCAGCTGCTGCTCGCCCTCGCCGAGGACGTCAAGTGGGGCACGCTGCTTGTCTGAAGGCGGCAAAATTGCGCCCCTGCATGCACGACGACCCGCACCTGTACTTTGCACCAGTACCTGTGGCCCGAGGCAAGCGGGGGAATCGCTGGTTGGAAACGGTAATTGTATCCGAGGTCGAAAGGCGCGGGCGGCGGTGCCGGCGGGGTCCACTCGACGGAACGACGAAACATAGGAATGCCAGGTCCAGAATCCCAAAACCAAACCACACTCCATGACCACACTCTAACACCCGAGAGGGGGCGGCGCGGTATGTTCACGTTCACAGCCAAGTTGTTGTCCAGGTTGTCATGGATTGCGCCGCGGGGGTCTGATAGCAAAGCATAGCTACAGTGCTTTGGGCAGAGAGAGCCACTCACTCTCACACGACTCACACGAGGTCGTGACGCTGGGTCGAGGGCCGTGACGCCGCGACGCTTCTCTTTGTCGCCTCGGCGTGCATCGCCGCGCACGATTGGTCGCCGATGATTTTCTTGACTCAAATGGTCGCCGCGGCTCCTTCGCTGGAGCATCTGTCTCGCCTCCTCTCCGTCCTCGAGTCATCTGCAGATGAGCGTGCATCGCACGGCACCGCAGCGGCCATGCGCAGAGCAATCCACACGGTATCCGGAAATGCCAGCATCGATCTCGCCCGCCGGTACGCGCGTGCATACCGCGCTGTGCTGGCTGAGAGCACTCTCGGTTTCCTTCATCTCTCAAAGTCGGGTGGAACCAGTGTGTGCGAACTCGCGAAACTCAATGGGTGCTCGCGAGCCGCTGCGGGCCAGAGCACGTTCAATGGCAACTGCATCGACCCGTTTCTCATGGACGGCCCGTGGTGGATGCCACCCGACGTGATCTCAAAGCTTGAGCCGGGAGGGCTACGGTCGTTTGCAGATCGCTCGTTTCGCTTGATGCCGCGGACGTTGAATGGGGTGCATTCGTGCCGCAACCGCGGCCGACGCGGTCAGCTTCTGTGGTTACACCCGCCGCGCCTGCCTCCCACATTCTTCGCGATTGAGGGCGCGGCGCCCGAGGGACGTCGCTGTACGGGCATCCTCGACATGCTCGTGCTGCGCGAGCCAGTTGAGCGTCTCGGCTCGTTCGGACGCGAGTTGATCAGGTGGGGCCTTCTGCCCTGCGCATCCGATTGTACGGCCTCGCGGGTCAGAAGCTGGCCGGGTGCGCCTGCCTCTTGCAGTTGCGAATGCCACCGATGCGATTGCGACACGCAGAGGGGCGAGCTTTGGCCGGCGAGAAGGGCGCGCTGCGATCAGCTGCGCCGGAGTGTGTGCGGCAACTACTCACTCATGGCGAGCTTCGCGCCGCCCGTGTACGACAACCAGCTGACGCGGGTGCTGCTGGGGCCGGAGGTGTATCGGCTTCCTCTCGGGGCGATCACCAGAGACCACTACCTGCAAGCGCGCGAGCGGCTACGCGGCGTGGACGTGCTGCTGGTGCTCGGGACGCATTTGGAGCGTGCCTTCGAGCAGCGACTCGGATGGACATCGCGTGGGCTGCACGACAAGTACCGGCGGCAGAGCACGCCACCGGCGGCTGGTCGCCGCCTGAGCGATGCAGAGCCGCAGGCGATGGGGCATCCTGTGGGGTCAAGTCCAGCACGGCGGGCCGGCGCGCCGCGGCGCCAGCTGTCCCGCCAGCTTCGCCGCCGCCAGCCGGCGCCGGCCGCTTCCGCAACGGCACGCTCATCGCTCCCGTGTACGTTCGGTGCCGACGTCGTCGGCATGGAGGCAGTCGCTCGTGTAGCAAACCGATGGGACGTACTCCTCTATGCGGAAGCCGAGGAGCTTGAGGCCGTGGACGCGGCCTTCTTCGCACGCGACGAGGTGCGCGCCGCACTTGGCGCAGGCGCTGCGCGTGGCGGAAGGGAGATGGGCATCGTAGCTGCCTCCCTCCCAGATTCAGTTGCAGCTGCAGACGCCACGGCTGCAAGCGGCGCAGTCAAGGACGGCGGTGCGGTTGTCGGCAGCCTCGCGCAGTGCGGCTTGTTGGCGGACACAGCCGCACTCGAGGTCGACGCAGCCCTTGGCCGACCAGAGGCGCTCCTACCTATGTGCATCTACCAGCGCTTTCGCAACGGTTGCTGCTGGTCCACGGGCCTCAACACACACGCGTCCCCGATGCCCGCGCTGCCACGCCCCTTCCGGTGCGTACTCCCACCTGCGGGTCAGCACTCGCGACAGACGAGCGTGCGGCTCCCCGCCGTGGCCACCAAGCACCATCACGGCAGCTGCGCCCTGAGCTGCGCCGAGCACGAGGTCTTTGGTCTCGAGGAGGCGGGAGGGTTCTGCATGTGCCTCTCGACGGCTGAGGCGGAGCACGCGACCGCGCTAAGCGAGCATGAATGCCAGCCCGCTTGCAGCGCGGCCTTGCGGCTGCATTCCACGCACCAGAATGAGGTCGAGAGCCTGCCCTGCGGCGGCTCCGAGGCGGTCGCCCTCTTCGACACGCGCGCGGTGCTCAAGGCGATGGCCCTCGGTTCGGGTGCAAGCGAGCATTCAGCTGATGGGACTGCCTCTCATTCACAGCTGGACCATTCACAGTTGGACCATTCAGCTGATGGGACCGCCTCTCAAGCGGCCGCGAGCGCCAAGATGAGCGCCAAGAATCGAGGCGGCAGCGCCAGGCGAAGCCTCGAACGCGAGCTGTGCGCGCCGATGGCCGATCCATGCATGTCTGCCGCCACCGCTCCTGCCACGGGCGCGCAGCTACGTGTGCGGTCACTCTACGTGCACTTGTCGGAAGCGCATCGAGCGCGCATCGATGTGACAGGCGTTGCGCACCATCGTGTGCTACTTGGCTGCTTTGCGGACGCGCAGCTCCAGCGCCATGGGGTCGCCCGCCGGCCTACGGCCACCTCGTCGCATGGCGGTGCGCTCGAGAAGGGTAACGCCTTCTCGGAACCTTCCGAGGAAGGTAACGCCTTCCGCAGCAGCCGCAGCAGAAGCGGCGGCGGCAGCAGTGGGAGCAGCTACGACTTCAGAGTGCTCTCTTGCAGTCAGGCCTGTTCACAGCACACCTTCTTCGCCGTTGGCTCGGAGCGGCTCGTAGGAGGGCCGTGCCTCTGCGGCGAGCTGCCACTGGTCACCTGGAAGCGCGATGCGCAGGGCATCGATGGCTTAAGGAAGATAGCGCTCTGGACCGTCCGCCCGAAGGCCCCGGCCTCCGCGCTCCGCGTAGCCTAGGCTAGAGCGCCCTAGGAAGTAGGATCGCTCGATGGCCTCTCGTGAGCGCGATCGACGCCGCGGCGCCAGAAGCAAAGCAGAACCCAGAAGCCGGTGGCACGGGCCGGTGGCACGGGCCAGTGGCAGTGCCGCGTTTGTGCCGATGCGCGACCGATGTCGTCGGTGCGATCTGCGAATCCAGAGGCAGTGCCCGGGTCGGGTGCCGGGAACGGCAGCCCAGCGGGAGGCGAGGTGTGCGCCCGGGGCCCAAGTAAAAAAGTAAGTTAGGTGTGCGCCCGGCCCTCCGCTCGACTTTATAATCGACTCAACGACGTGAGATCCCCGGGCGCCGGGGCGCGGGGGCGCGAGATCATCATCGCATGCGCTAGATCGCGAATTCCAATTCGTCACTTTCGGTATCGTTTGTCGGAAATCGCCGGCGATTGAGGACCGCCCGTCAGACGAGGCGCGTCGTCACCGGATATACATGTCAGTATTTTCAAAGACTTGACTCTTGAGAGATGAGACTTCCCCACACGTCAACAGATGCATACCCACCACGCTGGACGCCACACAGACGCACGAGTGGACGGCATATCGTAAGCATGCGCTCGGCGCGGTGCACCCGCTCCTCAGTAGCCAAACGCCTTGTTGGTCGTCTCGTACATGTCTAGGCGCACGGGCAACGGCTGCGTCATCTGCTCGCTCCATATCCCCTTCTTCGACGACATCAGCTCCAGTCGAGGGTGGGGGGCCACCTTGGGCACAATGAAGTCGATGTGCTTTGAACCGTAGAAGAACGACTTGTGCACACGGTCGTTGGAATTCACCATGTCGGGGTCGCGTTTGAGAGGGTCCGTAAAGTGCAGCGCTGTCATCGTCGCCTTAAAATCCAAGCCCATCTCGGGACCGTGCGAAAAGAGCATGGCGTTGTGCACGCCCTGCTTAGGCTCCACTGCCATAGGCGGCACTGCGCCGACCACCACGCCGTTCGACGGATTCCTGATCGCTGCCGCAATGTCACGGGACTCCTGCATCTTCATGAAATTCTGTGGGGGCAACCAATGCAAGGTGGCACAGCAACGGTGAGCAGCGATGAGCAGGTGGAGAGAGCATGCGCGCGGCGAGTGGGCAGACGGGTGAACGTACAAGCAGCGAGTCACTGATCGGCGGCGACTCCTTATCAAACTTTTCCTCCACCCAATTGCCAATTCGCACGCCCGCCTTGTACTCATTCTTGTGACCGGAGAGGCCGATGCCCTCGCCGACACCGCGGCCCCACGGGCTTGCTGTGGGCAGGATAGAGCATGGCAGTCAGACGCGGCACAGCGTAGCACAGGCTTATTCCAGGGTACTCGCGGCGTCGCGGGTGCTGGGTGCGGCGAGAGCAGCAGGCCGCACCCATGGATAGAACGACTTCTCAAAAAACCACGACGGCGCTTTTTGCAACACGCGTGTCTGAAAAGAGAAACCGAGCTGTACGGAGACCGACTCGGCGAAGCGCGTTGTCGCGGTGTGGAGTGTGGATGTCTCGGTGTCCGTCCTGGCTTAGGGGGGGAGGCGGTTTTTCCGCAGTGTGGGATCCTGGGAGTGGCACCGACTTTCGTGCATCGCGAATGTCGGTGCCACTTCTCTAGCTGATATTGTTCGCCGCTCACCGACCACGCGATGGATGATGCTCAAAAAGCGCTCGACGCTGCCGTCGCACGGCGTACAAAGATCGCGGAACTGCTTGTCGTAGCTCGCGCTGCTGTCGACGAAGATCGGCGCAATAATCTACGAAGAAGTCA
>Ga0210246_100963_pt1 | contig 25038 bp, 13 predicted proteins | sample ChrtobMetaP3_8mM_FD_155469 | JGI IMG/M metagenome (GOLD analysis project Ga0210246, IMG submission 155469) | Chrysochromulina tobin associated microbial communities from unialgal haptophyte culture, Seattle, Washington, United States - P3_8mM | ecosystem: Host-associated > Algae > Haptophytes >...
TCGCCAAGGTGATGCGCGCGGTCGCGATGATGTCCAACTCGACGGCCATCGCCGAGCTCTACTCGCGCATCGACCACAAGTTCGACCTCATGTACGCCAAGCGCGCCTTCGTCCACTGGTACGTCGGTGAGGGCATGGAGGAGGGCGAGTTCTCCGAGGCCCGCGAGGACCTCGCCGCCCTCGAGAAGGACTACGAGGAGGTCGGCGCCGAGTCGGCTGAGGGCGAGGGCGAGGAGGAGGGCGAGGAGTACTAAGCTCGCTCCCCCCCGCTCTCTCGTCTCGAGATCGATGCGCATTTTGTTATCTCCGATTGCGTTCGCGCGTGAAACCTTTAGTGCCAGCGTGAAACCTAGTGCAGGTGATGCCGCCGAATTTCAGCTTTCATTTACTTTTATAGACCGACGCACTGATTTTTGTTTTTTCACCGTTAGGACATTTGTCATTTCAGCGTATGAAAACTTATTGAAAACGGCTTTATATAACGCGGCTAACGGGTTTCGTAGCTACCCGGCACGTTCGCGTGAAAAATGACTGGGGGGAGCCGGGACGCGGAAAGCGTTCAAAGTAACCCAAAAATGTAAAATCGCGGATCGCGGTCGCTCCCGCCCGGCCTGGGCGGGTTGCTCCCCGCCCCGCGCCCAGACTCCATCGCTCCGGGAGCCGAGCTCACAGCGCTGGACAGCGGAACGCGCGGGAACATACCGCGGAAAGGCCCGGGTGCCGCCCGGGAAGCGCACGACCCGCTTTGGCCATGCGTTAGTCCGCGACGCCGTGTCGCGCGCGAGGGGCTTCGACACGCGCTTTGGTGTTCCTCTGTTTTCGCAGCGGTTCGTCGGCTCCACATGCGGTTCGCACCCGCCCTCCGGACTCCCTCGCGCGCTTTATCGAGCGCTTCTGCGCCAGATTCGATCCATCGGGAGGCAAAGGCGGTGCCAATCCCTCTCTGCTTCGCTCGAAGCGCGCGACGAAGAACCCGTGCGTCTCGTCGGCCTCGCCTGCGCGCACGCACAGGTCGCCGTGGGCCACTTCGGCGAGGCCGCGAGTGGGCCACTGCGGTAGGCAACGCGCGAGCCGCCAGCCAGGGGGCGCTGCGGCGAGCACGGCCTTGACGACGTCTTCGTTCTCGAGCTGGTGGATGGAGCACGTGGAGTAGACGACGGCGACTGCGCTGGGGAAGGAGAGTGCCTTGAGTACCAGCGCCTGCTGCAGCTCGGCCAGGGAGCGAATGCGATCCCAGTAGGCCGCATCCTGACGTGATGCCTCCTCCTGCGCCGCATCGTCAGCTGCCCTCTTGCCCATGTGGCCGTCCTCTTGCCTGCCCGTGTGCCCGCCGGCACCGCCCGAGCCCGAACACGAGGGGTCGACCAAGATATGCGTGGCGCGGTCAAAGGGGGGCATGTCGACGGCCGCCGTTCGAAAGTCCGCTTCGCACACGCGCACGATGCCGCCCGTGCCCGCACGCTCGAGCATGGAGCGAAGGGTGTCTGCGCGGCGCTTATTGCGCTCAAAGGCGAGGATGGTGCCCCCGAGCCTGCATGCCAGTCCGCCCACCATCGAAGCAAGGTGCGTCGTCTTGTTGCCTGGGGCCGCGCATGCATCGACGACGGTCGCACCGGGCGGCGGGGAGAGGGCGAGGGCGGGGAGGCACGAGGCGCGATCCTGGAGAATGATTTTACCCGCCTCGACAAGGGCATGGCCGTGAAGGCTCGTCTTCGGCGGTAGTCGGAGGAGGTAGGGGATGACCGGATCTGGGCGCGCCGACGGCAGCGCGGCAAGTACCTCCTCCAAGCTGGCTTTCACCGCGTTCACGCGCACGTAGCGAGGCAACGCCGCCGCCTTGGTTTCGCCAAGTGCGGGCCGATTGAGGGCGAGAGCTCCCTCCAGCCCCAAGCGCCGCTCCCATACGGCGCGGGCGAGGGCGTGCTTCGCCCCTCCCTTGACCGCGCGGCCCCGCACCACCATCTCGTGGGTAAGCACCGCGGCCAGGCAGCGCGCCGCCTCAGCCTCCCATGGGCCATCCACTTTAGCTAGCGCGGCACACAGCGGCTCGAGGTGCTTGAGAACCTCACTGACGATGGCGGTGACCGTGCTGAGCAGCTGCGGTGGCACCGCCAGCCGCTTGTCGTACAGAGCTGTGCGCACTCCGATGCCCTGACGCACTGCGAGTAGTACGCGACCAGCCATCTCAAATGGAAGCAGGGCTGCCGGGGAGCTGGAGGTGCCCACCTCATCAACGGGACCCACTTTGTCCGCGGGTTGCGGCGCGGATGCGATGCACGCCGCGCAGCGCTTGGCATCACCCTTTCGCAACTGCCCCTTGGAGAAGCAAGCCGGCTCGAGCGTGCTCTCGCATGCGGCGCATCGTGGCATGAGATCGGGGCGCGGCTTCGGCGGCACCGCGACGGCATTTCGCTCTTCGGGCAAAGGCCCCGGGGCCCGCAGGGACACGGTGTGAACGTTAACACGACAGAGACGTTTCACGTCCGAAGAGACCCGCTGACATTTCACGAGAACATAATCAGCGGCTTGCCTGCGGCTCTCGATCGTAGAATTCGCCTTCCACGAGGGCGCGAGCCACAGAGAAGCGCTCCGAATTTGGGACGGGCGCATCGTAGTCGAAATCCGGGTCCAGCTGGAAGGGCATGACCGCCTCCTCGTCTGCGTCCTCTGCCGGCTCCACGGCGAATGAGGGGAGCTCGGGTCTCGTCGCTCGCGCAACGGCCTCTGCAGTGGCTTCCGCTCTCGGGTCACACCCCGTGGGATGTGGCGGCACCTTCAACCACTCATTGGACTCAGCCGATTCTGGGGAGGAGGGTGCGGATGCCTGCGCGGTGAGAGCACCACCGCTGCTGCTCCCGTGCGCGGCTTCCGCCGGGGCGACGCGCGTGGCGGACGGCGTCGTCTCGAGCGCCCTCGGCGTCGTCTCGAGCGCCCACTCCCCCTCCTCCTCCGACACTGCGTCGTCGGCCGCAGCAAAGGCGGCGGCGGCGGCGTGTGACCCTCGAGGGTCGACGCTCCGGAGGAGCACACGCGCCGTGCCGGGCACGCGCGCCGTGCCGGGCATGCGCGCCGTGCCGGTGCTCGGGGCAGCGCCCTCTCCGGCGCTGGCTGCAGCTCCGGCGTCAGCAGCGCCTTCGGGAGGGGCTTCGTGTGCAGCTACGTGTGCCTTCCCCCCGCCCTCCTCCTCCTCTTCCTCCTCCTCCTCTTCCTCCTCCTCCTCTACGTCGTCGCCCTCGTCCTCCTCGTCTTCGTCCGCGTTGGGTATCCATGAGTCGAGCTGAAGCTTGTGATGCTGTGGGGATTTGGTCACGTCGCGCGTGCTGCCAGGTGCGATCTCGAGCGCCTCGATGCCGTCGAGATCGTCGTCGTCGTCGTCATTTTCTTTGGCGACGCTGGCACGGGCTGGTTGCGTGGTCGGCGAGTGCGGCACCGGCAGCACAGCTTGTAGCTGTGCTGCCTCGTCACGCCGGCGCTTGGCATCCATGATCATTGCGCCGCTCGCTGCTGCCATGCCATCGATGGGTGGCAAAGGGATAGCCACCGGCGCTCCACCGACCGAAGGCGGCAGGCCGAGGAGGCGCCGGAAGTCGTCGTATGTCTGCTCGCGGCCATCGTACTGATCGGCAATGTGATGAATGCCTGCTTGCACTGGCAAGATGGAACTTGCAGCACTTGCAGGCATCCAGTTCGGGTTCAGGTTCGGGTTCGGAATCCAGTCTGCCGGCTCGATTGGTGCCGTCCCTTCGGCGGGTGAAGCAGCCTCGCCTGCGGGTGCCATCTCGTCGGCGGGCACGGATGGTGGCGCCGCATCAGCGACAAGAGAAGCGCGCTCCTCATGAGCCGCGGAGGCGATGGAGAGATTGTCTACTAGTGCCGGAGTTGGTCGAGCAGTCGGCCTGGGCGGCAACGGTGGCAGTCCTAGGTCCTCCAGGAGGGTCTCGTCGTCGTTGTCCTCATCGGCCTTCTCGTCGTCATGCCTAACTTCTACCATTACATCAGACACAAATTTGAACCACGACGACGCTTCGGAATCACACACGACCTGCTGTTTCGAGGAAAACACACAGCATGGAGTCCGATACCCTGTGTTTGTGGGTGTGTTGAAAAGCCTCAAAAATCGGAACCGTGGAACGAAACGACTTTCTTCCGTTTTGAATCTCTGTAGGGAATCGAATCGGAGAGCAGCCGACTGAAGGGATAGTACCCGGACCCTGCACCGAGGCGTTGCGCACCGTGGCCCACCTTTCCACCACATGCAGAATGGGAATGGTTCCTCCTCGGACTCTTGGCTCGTTGAGGTGCTGGGCGGGGTGCTGAGTGGTGCAGAGGTGGCGTCCGTTGGTGTGACTCTCCACGAGCATGATGTGTTGACTCTCGAGGACGCCAAGGATTTGCGCTTCGACGACCTCAAGGAGATGGGCTTCTCGGTAGGTATGCGCAACAAGCTGATCAAGGCCTTTGACGCCGCCAGCGCCTCGCCGCTTCGCCTCGGCGTTGGTGCCGTTTGCACCGTCTCTGGGCTCGCGCAGCGCGACGACCTTAACGGCAAGAAGGCCCGCGTGGTCGGACATGACGCGCCCAAGGGCCTCTGGCACGTCACGGTCGACGGGGAGAGCACCAAGATCGCGCTGCGCTCGAAGAACCTCAAATTGCTCGTAGCGGCGCCCGATGTACCCGCCGCGGCGCCGGCGCCCGCGGCGCCCGCAGCGCCCGCGGCCCCAGGTGCCCCAGCCACCCCAGCGGCTCCCGCTGCGGTACCAAAGCTCGCTTTGTGCTGCCATCCCTTCTGTTCCAGCGATAAAGTCTCAGTGATGCACCCAAAGCAAGGTTATGAACCCGTCATCCTCTGGGTGACCGGCCTCCTGACCTTCATGGCGGGGCTTATCAACGTCGTTGGGTACTCTCTTTGGGAAAAGAGCATCGGCAATGTGTCCGGCGAAGTCACACAGATCTCGCTCGACTTGGCCAACGTGTCGGGTGAATTCGTGGAGCTCTTCTGGCAGTTCTGGGCGTTTGTCTTCGGCTCGTTTCTAGCCGGCATACTGGTCACCGGTCGCAAAGCGCCCAAAAAGTTGAACAGCCTGTCCGATCGCCCTGTCCGCCGCGCCAGCATCGTGCTCATCATGGTGGGCATCTTCCTCTTCATTGGCTGGGCGGCTACCAAAGCCGGCGGCTGGAAAGACGTCGATAACAGTGTCAAGTTTGCCCCTGCCATGCTTGCGATTGCCATGGGCATGCAGAATGGTATGACTTCGAAGCACGCGCACGCGGTCATTCGGACGACACACATGACGGGCGTCGCTACGGACATCGGTTTGCTCCTTGGGAACATTGCGCGCCGTGAGTTCATGCTCAAATATGAAGAGAAGTTCGAGATGAAGGAGATCGCGCCAGACAGGCTGTCGGCTGTCCGGAAGCTCACAAACGTGGAGCTGGAATTCGTACGACTTCTCGTCGTACTCCTTCTCTCATTTTTCACCGGCGGCGTAGTTGGCAAGGAAATGTACGACACTTGCGGGATCGACACGCTCTTGTTCCCTGCCATGGTCGAGCTGGGTATGGGGGTCGGCTACTTGTACTGGCGCGCCGCTGTGAGCAAGGAGGGGAGCAGGCTCCTGGCAGAACCTCTTGGCTTTTTCCAGTTGCTCAAATCCAAGTTCGGCAATAAAGGGCTTCTCGAGGAGGTTAAGGGCGCCGAGGCGCTGTAGCGACGTCGTGTGTCTGTGCTTGCCCCAGGCCTGCGTGAGACGGGGCGCGACGACAATTTGCCGTGCATGTCTCTTGGCAACCACCCGGTGCGGGGTTATGAATTTCGTGGAGCTGATCGTTGATGAAGGTGCATGTGCAGGACAGGACAGGCCATTGGGCAGGCAACGGGTCAGGCAGTCGACGGGTTCGCAGTCGACGGGTTAGGCAGTCAACGTTTGGCAGGCAACGGGTTAGGCAGTCGGCTGCAAGCAGTGTACTGTGTGCTGCATGGAGCTCGTGTCATATTCGCGCGGTTCCTGCACATGCAAATTGCGATATTATGTCGGCGAGAACCCAGTGAGACGACAACGTGAACAACGCTCGACGGGGGATTAGGGAAGCGATCGGATGCGTCAGTCTGTGACGAGCCCCGCGCCGGGCGTGCGGTGTGCCGCTGCCGGGTCCGGGGTGGGCCAGGGTCCCCGGCGTCAAGGGTGTTCCCATGCGACCATCACCATGCCCGCTGGCGCCGGGGGCGGGGCACGGTCCCCCGAGCCCCCGAGCGGGCCCGGTCGTGGCCCAGTGGGGCATGCCCATGATCATGTTGTGCTTTTGGCGGCTCGGCGGGGTGCCGCAGCGCGCGGCGGCCCGGGGGTCCTCAAATCGCGTGGCACGACCGTTGCGTCTTTAACGAGCCCCTATATAATCGGGAGTCGTGTGGACGTCTGTGGAGCGGGAAAGTTGAGTTCAAGATTCTTGAGACTTCTGACTTGACCCACTATGTGAGTGTCACTGCCCCTCAGGGCTGTATTGCCCCCGGGGCCTCTCCGCTGCGCGCTATCCCTGCGCGCTGCCGGTCGCGCGGGTGTCCGGAGAGAGGCGTTTACGATGAACCCCATTCGTGCAGTTCGCGCGGCGCATTGGAGGAGTCACTGGCCACGCTCATGCCCGCGAGCGATGCGCGGCACATGGGACATCTGGCCGCCACCCTCGAGGCGCCCCTCAGGATGTGTTGGAGGCACGTGTAGTGGAACGCGTGGTTACAGGGCGTGCGCCGGATGGGCCATTGGGGTGTCTCGGCGAAGGCCTCGGTGCAGAGCGCGCACGAGTCGTCGCGGTAGGCCTCGGGCGTGGTGGCGGCCACTGCGAACCGGCCTCGGCGCAGCTGACGTGAGACGCCCGTGCTCTCGTTCCGTTGTGAGCCATAGGTGCCTTGCCACTGCCCGAGCTGGTACCGCGTCAGCCCGATGTCAAGCTGCAGGTTGGCCCGCTGGGCCCACGCCGCCTCGATCTGCTCGCCGTGCTCGGGGGCGTACGCGTGCCAGTTCATCTCGACGGCGCGCGCTACATCGCTGCCCACCAGGTCGCACCACTGCCAGATGTACTCCGGGTCCGATGCCGTTTGCTCCATCGCTTTGATTTCCACCTGCTGCTCGTGCCCGGGTTGGTTGGGATATTCGAGCCGCCACATCCTCGTGGAACCTTCGTCCCACCAGTACAGCGTCGCCATCATGCCGGGCGTGCCCCGAAGCACACTGCGGTAGCCCGCAGGCTTGCTGCCGACGGCCGGCGTCGTCTGGTGGTGGTGGCCACCGCTTCGGTTGAAGTGGAGTACCGCGTTGAAGCACGTTGGCAAGTCGATGGACGGATCGCCCCGAGCGAACGCATCCTCGATGGCGGCGTTCTCGGCAGCCGAGTAGGGCGTCCAAGTGCCCGTGTTGCGCTCGAAGGAGCCCCAGACCCAGGGGGACGACATTTACGCTCACGAAACTTCTTACAAGCGGCAGCGACATGTTTTGCGCGCGCACAGTGTTATGTCTCATGTGTTCATGTCTCGCGATTCACCAAATTGGGCATGTTTCGCGGATCGTCGTCTCGGTAAGCGCGCGACTTCGAGCGAGCGCGTTCTTGGATCAACCATGGCGCTCAGGCAACGAAAGGTTCAGTCCCACGTGGAGACCGAACCGCCAGTGCTGTCGCCCGTGCTCGAGACGTTCAAGTCGCTCGACGCCTACCCAAAGACGCTCGACGACTTCAAGGAGCGCACCAGCTCTGGCGCAGCTGTCTCAATCGTCTCGTGCTCCGTGATCGCTCTGCTTGTGCTATCGGAGCTGCGTGCGTACTTCACGCCCGTGACGACCGATCACCTGTATGTCGACACGACGCGCGGCCAGCGGATACGCATCAACATCAACGTGAGCTTCCCGAGCATGCCGTGCGCTGGCCTCAACCTCGTCGCGATGGATGTGGCGGGCGAGCAGCAGATCGACGTGGTGAACAACATCGTCAAAACGCGGTGGTCGCTCGACGGGCGAACGAATCTCGGGCCTCTGCTCGACGACGAGCAGGTGCGCCGCAGGCTCGGGAGGTCATGCGGCCCGTGCTTCGCGCACCTGGACAAAGCGAAGCAGGCGGCGGCTGCGCAGATCGCATCGGACCGATGCTGCAACGCATGCTCGGACGTGAAGTCGCTGTTCAACAGCCTGGATAAGGAGCTCGGGCTCAAGTGGGAGCTGCACCCGCTCTGCCAGCACGAGGCCGTGATGCTCGACCCAGCTCGCCTCGAGACGATCCACGAGGGATGCAACCTGTTCGGTCACTTGGAGGTGAACAAGGTGGCGGGCAACTTCCACGTGGCACCGGGCAAGGCGTTCCAGTCGTCGCAGGGGCAGCTGGTGCACGAGTTCAAGCCGTTCGACACGCACAAGTACAACATCAGCCACGTGATACACTCCCTCTCGTTCGGCGTTCATTATCCCAGCCGCGTGAACCCACTCGATGGCGCTACGGCGGTGCTTCGTAACGGCTCGGGCGTGTTCCAGTACTTTGCGAAGGTGGTGCCCACGACGTACGTGTACGCGGACGGCAAGACGATCGAGTCCTGCCAGTACTCAGTCACCGACCAGTTCAAGTCCGCTCATGATCCGTCCAAAGGATTCGTGCTGCCAGGAGTGTTCATCATCTACGATATCAGCCCGATCATGGTCAAATTCACAGAGAAGCGGCCGAGCTTCACGTACTTTCTGACGTCGCTGTGCGCGATCGTGGGCGGCGTCTTTACAGTCGCGGGTATCGTCGACTCCGTCTTGTACAATTTCGGGCGAAGTGGGGGCGAGCTTGGCACGTGACACCGTCGCCGACCCGACTTGCTCCGCGCGGATCCACCGCGGGTGCTTGGCTGCGACCCGCGTCCTACGGCACCTACGCTTTCCCCCAGTCGCGTTCGTGCTGCTCGCCTACTTTACTCTCCCATCCTCCGCTCGGGGAGTGCGCCGCGACCGTTGAGCTGAATCGGGGTAGCGGAAAAGGTAGGAATTTCCTACCGGCCGTACGCGACGGACTATGCGCGCCACACGGGCGTGACGGTTTGCACAATATCATTTTATATATGATCTGACTAGCTGGCTGCGGGTTTTCAGCTTTTTGCTTTTAGAGCCGAATCACATGAGTTAACACGACGCGAGCGAGAGCCAGAGATTAACGGTTCATACACAGCAGGTTCACCGCCGACGAGCCAGCCGACGCTCTCAACAGTACCAATTTCAACGTGGGATGCTTGTGCTCGATTGCTTCCAACATCAACGTGGACCTTCTTCAATGCGCATTTCTCTCTTGCTCCGCGGTGCGTCACGACTTCGAGTTGAACGCGCCCATCGACCCAGCGATCCACAAGATGAGAATGATCACAACGGTGAGGCATACACCGCCAAGCAACATGCGCTGCTTAAGGAGCTGGCACCACATGTGCCGACGCGTTGCCTTGCTCGTCGAGTGAAAGGCCCGCGCCTGCGTCGCCAGCGCCGCAGATTTGTCCTCAAGCTGCGCCGTGCGCTCCATGTTGGTCACCATAACCTCCACATTTTCGCGCATGGTAATCTTGACCTGATCGACCTGCGCCTGCACCTTTCCGATAGGGTCAGCCTTGTAAGCCTGGTTCGAGTTCAGTCCAGTCGCCGGTCCATACTCGCGAGGCGGCATCCCCGAGGCAAAGGACTCTTGCCCAGGCACCTTCGTTCGCCCGCGTTCTCTTCGAGACGAAGACAAGAAAAGTCTGACTTGACTTGACTTCAACTTGACGCGTACTGGCGTGAACGTTTGAAAGAGATGTTACGGGGTGTTGGCATCTTTCACACATCTTTCACAAGTTTGCCGCGGACGGCAAATGGACGCCGCGTACCTCGCCGATGCCTTTGGGCAGGCCCTAGGCCACTCGCGCAAGTGGGCCGCGGAGCAGCAGCGCAGCGAGTCGCTCTTCGCAGCGCTGCTTGACTTTCACTCGCGTCTGCGCCAGCTGAAGATAGTTGAGCTCGCAGCTTTTGGCATAGGCAGTGATCTCGAGGACGTGCCGTCCCTGCTGCGTGCACGGCATGTGCGTGGTGTTGAAAACCTGATGAGCGCGTTGCGCACGAGCTCCATCCGCTTTCAAGAGCATCACGCCGCATTTGCAGAGGTCCATGCATCCATGTGGGAGCGGCACGACAGTGCGGTGGCAGCAGCTGTTGACAGTCACGGCCCATCGTTGTCGACAACATTTTTGGCCGAGCCGACCTGGAACATTGTGGGCGCGGGGCGCGGCCTCGACGCGCAGCGCATATTACTGCCACCGGTAGCGGAATGCATCGAGTGGCTCGCGGAGCTTGACCGCCAGTACGCTGCAGAGCTGCTGCTCAAGCTGGAGCTGCTCGATAGCATCGAGCTTGGCAGCATGAGTGCGGACTCGCTGCATGGCGTTGCGCAACTCTGGTCATTGCAGCCGCACATTAGCCTGCCAGCACTCGAACGGCTACGCGTTGTGGTCGCATCGCTCACGCTCGATCCCCCGGGCCCGATGACGTAGGACAGCCATAAGTCGCGATGCGACTCTGTGTTTTCTGTTTACGCGCGTGAGGTTCGAGAGCTACACTCCGGGGTCGCGGGTCAACACCTTCTAGAAGTTGGACCGGCGCTCATCGCATGCCGGCGCGGTGGAGAGAGGTCATTTAGTGCATCTAGGTTCAGGATAACGGATACGAACAGTCGACGCCCGGCGGGTTCCGGTTCGTCGCGTCGTATAAGTTAGTCGTTACGCGGCCGCCCTCGAGACCCAAAATGTGATGCCGTAGATCTGACAATGGCGCGCCCGCGCTGTGGTCGAGAAGGCTCAAGCTCGTGAGTTATCTTGCACTTGGACACCGAGCGCCGCTTCCGTCTCCGCAATAGACCACTTCATTCCGCTATTGTTCGACATGGCGTTGAGCAAGAGCAGCTCGCCGGGCGGCACGCGCGCGCCGATGGCCGCAGTGAAGCAGCGCAGGAAATCGCCGTTGCTCAGCCACATGTTCTTGAACCAATTCTCATCCACTGCCTGGTCGCTTGCTGCCGGTGCGCTGCCGCCACCGCTCACGGCGTTTTGGAACTGCGGTGGCGTGCCCGCGGGGTTGAGCGTCGAGGGCAGATTGTCTCCCGGTTGGCACCATCCGATGCGCAGCGCGATGAACGTGGTGGCACCACCCGTTGTCGCCGCGAGCGCGCGGGCCAGCTGCTCGCCCGCCAGCTTCGCCGCAGCATACGCCACCGCGTCGCCAGACTTGGCGCGATCGCTGAGGTCGCGCAGCAGCGTGCCGACCATGGGCGGCGACCGAGGGCTGACAGTCTTGACATCGGCAAGGTCCTTGTAGCCGCCCATGACGTGGTTGGAGCTCGCAAAGAGCACGCGGCGCACGCCCATCTGAGCCGCGGCAAGAAACACGTTGAAGGAGTGTGACATGGAGCCAGCCGACTCCGCCCAGTTGGCATTCGGATAAGGGTTCACGGCCGAAAAGTGCACGAGCGTGTCAGCGCCGCGTAGCACATGGGTCCATGCTCCGACAAGTTCCAGATCGGCCGGTACGACGGTCGCGCCTTTCGGCACCCGCTCGAGAAAGATGTACTTGGGGTGCTCGAGCAGGATGACTTGGTAGCCCAGACCGAGGAGATGCGTAGCTAGCTTGATACCGAGATTCCCGCATCCGCCGGTTATAACGACCGTCTTCGGCACCCGTGTGCGGCGAGAATAGAGGAGCAAACCCGCGGCGACCGCTGCTCCGCCGACCAGAAGAGGTAGCGTCGGCATTTTCGGAGAGAAAAGCGAGCGAAAAGGTGTGAAGAGAATGGGGTCACGACGCGTTTCTCTGAACACATGTGTTACAAGAAAGGTCTGTACATGCATTTTGACGAAATGAAATTCCCAAAATCGCTCGTCGATAAGCGGTGTGGCGTGGCGCGAGCCAAGGGGCTCGCCAGCCCCCCTTGCGCGAGCTTGAATTCCTATCATCACGCACGATGCTTGAGGAGGCGTTGCTCATTCTTCTGCTCGTGATACCTCTGCCACCCAACAAGACGTTCCGCATGGCCATCCGGATCCCTGCCACTGTCGCTCTGTTATGGTGGTTGCTGCCCAACGGAGTCTTTTTTGGAATTTGTGCAGCGCTGATCTTTGCGATTGGATGGTGGCTGCTCCAACGATTGCCACTGAGGTATCCATTCGCGTTCCGGATCCTGTTTGGGTTCTTGTTTGCCGAGCAGCTTGTGCCCACCTCCTTGACGGATGGCGAGGATAAACGAGCTGGATTACCAGATGGATGGAGCCATCATCTTGCGTGCTTTTCTGTTGGCCTTCTGGCACATGCTATGATGACAAAGGCTTTTCAAGATCGCTGAACCTGAGCGGGGTGCGACGCGCAAGGGGCTACGGTAGCTGGACCGCGGACGTCGCGTGTGGATTGCGGAGCTGTAGGCTCCTTTTGGTCGAGTCGTGTCACTCGTGTAAGGTGCGGTGTAGGGCGATCGCAGGCCGATAGCCGTATCCGATAGGGACGGAGCGTGCAGTGGCAGGTTCTGGTGTCTAGGTTAGACAGTCGCCGAACAAGCATCCGAGTGTGGCACACACGCACACACCGCTCAAACGATCGCACGAACCGACTGAGAGTGACGCCAGATTGAGAGTAGACGCCGTCGCTGTAGCTGCGTCTCGACTCTCGTCGACGCACACAAACAAGAAGACGAACGCCACTTGGACGCCGAGCGGCGAGCGGGAGCCGGCACGCTCGCACACAACCATCACGCGGCACAAGCATGACACCATGGTAAAGAGGGGGCGCAAGGCAGCATTCCACACGCCCGCAGTTTTGTAGCATGCACGTCAGCCACGCGTCGCCGCTCCTGGTAGTGCCCCTGCAGCACCGCCTTGCGCCGCCTCGCCGTGTCGCGCCGCCGCCGCCGCCGCCGCCGCCGCCGCCATGCCTCGCACTCGGCTGGGTGACTTGGTCCCCTGCCTCAAACACGAGGAAGCCGTCACCGCGGATTTCACCCGCTTGGCGCCTTGCGCTTGCTGCAGCATCGCCATCAGCGACGCGAGCTCGGCGCGATCTCGCGCCAGCTTGCGCTGCTGCTCGCGGTACTTCTCCTCGTACTCGCGCCGCTCAATCTCGGTCTGGTGCTCGACGGCGAGCGTGGCCTGCTTGAGATCGCTCACCGTGACGAAACCCTCCTGCTTGACGAGACCCGCCCGTTTCGAGTCCATCGCATCAAGGTGCTCTCGGTATGCAGGGTCCACGTTGGCCGCAGGAGCGAACCCCGCCCCAAACGCTTTGAAGGCGGACGGGTCGAGGCGCTGGCCGTACTTTTTGGACCACTCGTCCTCCTCGGGGACGGGCGGCGGCGGCGCGGGCGCAGGCGCGGCCGACGCCAGGGCCTTTGGCAGCCCGAAGCCCCCTCGGGCTTTGAGGAGCGCTTCCTTCTCGGCGAGCTGCGCATACTTCGCCTCGAGTCGTTTGAGCTGCTTGGTCACCTTGGCAAAGGCGCCCGGGTCGGCACACCACAGCGGCGCGCCACAGTAGTCGAGCTTGATGAGCTTCGACGGGTCCGTCTTCTCGAAGACGACGTCATAGTCCGTGTACAGCGTGAGCGCGAACTCGTGCTCGACGCCGGGCTGGTCGGTGAACGGGATGAGGACGTACGTCCCCGGCTCAACTGGGAGGGCGCCCAGCTCGAGCGAGACGCCGTCCGCCTTCTTGACGTCCGACTTGTACAAGACCTCGAGCTCCCCCCCCTCTAGCAGTACATGCTGCCCCTTGCCGCGGCAGAGCACAAAGCCGCACGTCGGGTACGCGGGCTCCGTCTGCAGCCCCTCGACATCGCGCATGTCCGTCTTCACGTTCCGAGCCTCGAGGAAGGCGAAGATGCGCGTCGGCTGCGAGAGCGAGATTTGGAACTGCGAGTTCTTGGACCACGTCGGACTCGAGGGCACAGGCCCGCCGGGCACCGCCCCGCCCGCGGTCGCGCCCGAGCCCTGGTACGGCAGGTTGTACTTGAGGAACTGGTTGCCCTTGCCGCCCTTGTGCCACGCGTCCTTGATGCACGCCTGCTTCCAGTCCTCCTCGGGCTTGATGTTCGAGAAGATGAAGTCGGGCTCGCCGTCATCGTCGCGGTCATCTGAGAGCAGGGTGAACCGGAAGAGCATTTCGCGCCCGGGCTCGAAGACGAAGGGCATGAGCACGTACGGCGTCTCGCTCGCCTTCTCGAACGTGTACTCGGCGAGCACCTGCTTCGAAAAGCGCGGTCCCTTGCAGAAGACAAAGTCGCCGCCGTCCTCCTCGTCGCCGTCCTTGGCGATCAGCTTGCGCCGCTTGTGGTCGCCCGCCGCGTTGGGTGTGTTGCCCTTGAGGATGTAGAAGCCGATTGCGTTCGAGTAGTGGCGCCCATTGCCAGAGGCCTTGCGCGCGTCAGGCTGCGTGAGCTTGATGACGAGCTTCGTATTCGGTCGCGTGATCGTGAGCAGCCACTGGTTGTTGTTGCGCCACGAGATAAAGTTGGTGCAGCCGCCCGCCGTCTCGTCCATCCAGCGCGAGCGCACGGCGACGCGCGTCCATAGGTCATCGAGCATGCGGCACATGTACACCTTGTTGAAATGGCGCGCCAGGTCCTTGTACTCCATCCAGAAGCACCCGTCCTCCGAGTCGGACCCATACGCGAGCATCTGGCGCAGTCGGTTGTTCCACTGCGGCGAGTTGTCGGACCAGCGCCCATTCCACTCGACGGCGGTCCCATCCTCGTTCAGCGGCACGCGCAGCCTCAGCAGCCAGTTGTCCTCGAACTCACCGCCTGTGACGATCGCGTACGCACGGTTGAGCAGCAGCCCTCGTTTGGTCGTCTGCGGCCGGTCCTGCCCCTTGGTGTTGTTGGCGCACCCGATGACGTGCTCCGTGGACATCTTCTCCATGATCTCGTGCCATAGCTTGTCCGGGTCGCTGCCCTTGGGCGGGACCCACTCCTTCTCCTTCTTCTCGAGGTCGAACTTGTAGCCGATGCCGCCCGTGAGCTCCTCGAGGCCCTGCACGACCGTGCCGCCCTGCATCGACTCGTAGCAGCCCGCGTACTTGGCGTACGCCTTCTCGATGATCATTGCCCAGTAGACGTTCGGGTCGGGCGAGCGGCAGAAGGCGGGCTGCCCATTCGCATCGCATGGGATACGGTCGTCTACGATCACCACCTGCCAGTCGTCGTCCGAGAGTGGGTCATCCTTGTAGAACTTGCACACGAAGAAGCCCTTCTCCTTCCAGGTGTCATCGAGCTCGCCGAAGAAGACGCGATCGAGCTGGCCGCGGTTCCCCGAGACGATGTTGAGCGCCGAGATGAACCAGCGGTTGTCGAAGCCGGCCGCCTGGATGATGCCCTCGACCGAGTAGTCGTTCTGGAACATGACCGGATGCTCCGCGAACTCCTCCGGCCGCCGCCAGTCGATGACGCTGGGCATGCCCGAGTTGTTGTACCCCTCTTCATTGTAGACTTGCGGCTGGTGGCCCTTGTCACTCCTGGCGCGCCCGGGCGCCACTGGGAAGCCGCCGGGGCCCGAGTCCTCAAACTTCTGGCCCGTGCGAGCGCACTGGTCGAGCGCTTGCTTGATCAGTCGGTCCTTGAGGTCCTTGACGTTCTTCGAGAGCGGGGCGCCCTCGACGGTGAAGAGCGGCACATTCTCAGGGGTGGTGAGCAGTTTGAGCTCCTCCTCCATCTCCATCCGCTGCGCGTAGCCCATCTTGCCGTCGTCCCCAAGCTCATCCTTCTCGCCCGCGCCCTCGGCGGCCGCTGGCGCCCCTGCGTCGGCCTCCGCGTACTTGGCCGCCGTCTTCGCCGCCACCTTCTGACGGACGAGCGTGAGGTCGTGCTTCGACACCGGAGGAGCGAGGTTGGCGCCCGTCACCTTTTTCGCTCCGTCTTCGCTCTTGGGCAGCAGCAGGCGCGCGCCCTTGACTGGTTTGATCGTCTCGTTGATCGCCGAGTTCTCATCCTCAATGTAGAGCGTCAGATTGAAATTGGACTGGAAGCCAGGCGCGAAGGTGCAAGGGACGAGTACGTACGTGCCTGGTCCGGGCGGCAGCTGAAGCGAGAGGGTCGCCTGCTCGTCGACGGCCTGCACGAAGGCCGATTTGGCCACGATCCGATCTGCAGGCAGCGCGTGCACGCCTGTGTACGCGGGTGCACCCTCGGCGTTCGCCTTCAGGCACAGCAGCCCGAGCGCCATCACGCCCGCCGTGTCCCCCCTATCAGCCTTCTCGTGCTCCTCCAGGCGCTTCTTTGTGAGCTCGGCCTCGGGCAGCTGCAGCGAGAGGACAGCCACTCCGACGGCGCCGCCCAGTTCCGTCGTGAACGTAATCTGCGGGTTCTGTGTCCAGCTCTCTGTGAAGTTCGGGCAGCCGCCCGCTGTCTTGGAGGCCACCGACCACGAGCCGACTAGATGCGAAACTGTGTAGTCGGACTTGGAGTCGATGGGCGTCACTTCGATCGGGCCGGAGGACACGATCGTGAACGTGTACGGCATGTACACATTGGGCTCCCAGGTGGCGGGCATGAGCGTGTACGAGTTCTCGCCGTCCGTTGGCTCGAGCTCGAAGGCGCGGCACACCTGGCGCGTGTGGGCGAAGCGGCACGAGTGCTGCCCCGCTGTGAAGTCCATCGCGCGCCGCTGGCCGCGGTCGGGGCCGCGGATGATGTGGAAGCCGATCGCACTCGGGTACGCGTCCGACGCGTCATTGGCGTCCGTCTGCGAGTCCTGCTGCCCGAGCGCGATCAAGACCGTGCAGCGCTGTTTGACCTTGAGCTTGTACTGAGGGTTGTCTCGCCACTTGGCCGAGGGTGCCGCAGAGAGCCGTCCGCCGCCGCTCGACGCAGTCCACTCGCCCTCGACCGTCACGTACGTATTCGAGGGTGCGCGCGGCAGGTAGCAGATGTTGACCTTGTTGAAGGCCGCCAGGAAGCCTTCGAAGGGCATCCAGAACGTGTGCCCTTTTGGCTTGCCGCCGAGTGCGCTGGCGAGCGCGGGCGCATTCTGCCACAGAGGGGACTCCTTCGACCAGTCACCTTTATACTCGGGCGCGGGCGCGTCGCCCACCTTGTGCCACGGGTTGTGGAGCTTCACGAACTTCTCGCCCTCCACGTCGCGCAGCTCAACGATTGGGTATACGAGCACCGTCGGCTTCTTGACCACGGCTGCCTCTGCGCTGCCCGCCGCCACCTTGCCCTCGACGGCCTTTTTCGCGGCCTCGCTGAGCGCAAGGGCGTTTGAGTCGGCGCCGAGGCCAAGGCTGCCGCCGAGCTGGGCGTACTTCGGCTTGTACGCCGCGCCAAGCAGGTGGCCCGCCTCATGCAGCGCGTGCAGCCGTTTCCACAGCTGGCCACTGCGCAGCTCGACGCCCACGTCGAGCTGTCCCTGCTTGTTGGAGCCGTCACTCCCCTTGACGCCGTCGCGCAGGTACAGCTTGTCGGCGATGCCGCCGGTGAGGTCCTCGAGCGCGCCGCCCACGCGCCCTCCCACGAGGTGCTCGTAGCAGCCGTACAGCTTCGCCAGCGCCTTTTGGACCACCGCTACTGGGCCAGCGGTCGGGTCGACGTTGGACGAGTAGATCAACTTCTTCTTGCCGTGACAGGGCATCAGATCGTCGACCACGACGCTGGTGAAGACGGGCGCGAAGCCCTTGGCCTCGCCGTCCTTGAACAGGCGCACGCCGTGCACACCCAGCCCGGCCGCATCCCCTGAGTGCAGCCGCTGCATCAGATCGGGCCGCGTGCTCACCATCCCGATCGCGCAGAGCAGCCACGTGTCGTCGAGCGCGGCGGGGCGCAGATGGATCTGCGAGCCCGTCTCGGAGGCGGGCTGCGCAAAGTCCTTGAGGCGCGTCCACGTGTCCACCTTGCTCGAGCTCGAGGCGCCCGTGGGCGGCTGGCCCGAGACGTACAGGATCTTGGCGTTGCTCTCCTTCTTACGGGTCTGCGCATTGACCACCTGCGCGGCGAAGGAGTCGTCCGTGTAGCACTCGTCGCCCTGCTGCTGCGCGGCACTGCGCGCCTCCTGGAGCGACTCGTCCGCGTCCCACCCAGCAAACGGCCCGAGCCCCGACGGTAGCACTGCCACGAAGCTCGCTGTGTGCGTCTCGTCGACCATGCCGTCGCCGTCTGCATCGGCGGATTTGGCCACCGCAAACGCTCCGGCGACGGCGCCTGCGGCGGCGGTGGCTGTGGCTAGCGGCGTGCGCGATGGCTGGAAGGACTCGAGCGCCACCTCGCTGCCGCTCTCGGCCTTAGCCGTTAGCGTGAAGGAGCCCGTGTGGCCTGCCTCTGCTGTCATCGCGAGCACGAGCAGCACGCGGCCGGCCGACGGCGTGACGTCGACGCGCCAGTCGGTGAGCGCCGACGAGCGAAAGGTGCTGCCGCCGATCTTCTGAGCCTCTGTAGGGAAGGTCGGCAGAGCCTCACCCTCGTTGAGGCGCAGCACGAGCAGCCCGGCCGCAGGGAGGTCGTCGCCATCGGGCTGTGTGAGGTTGAAGACGATGGTCTCGGCCGCGGACACGCGCAGAAGGTACACTGGGTTCGAGCGCCACGATTGGTTCTGCAGGTTGCCACCCGAAGAGGACGCCGTCCAAGCGCCCTCGATTGTGGCGGTCATGCTCGCGCTTAGGGGACGGCCATCTCTGTCCAGGCCCGCGCCAGTGGAGCGGGCACGTGTCGTAGTAGAGCCCGTCAGAGAGGAGGTGAAGAACCCAGCTGACGCCTCCATCGTGAGCGCTGCGGTGTCTGCAATCACAGAGGAGGCCAAGAACGAGGCCGCTGGCGTCTCCATTATGAGTGCTGGCGGCGACAGTTGCCCTTCGCGAAAGGTTGACGCGTAAATGTCGTGTTAACGTTCACACAAGCAACTGGACACCCCAATCCCCATGACACCGCGCACGCTCCATCGTCCATGGGATACAGCGTATTACCGGGACTCACTGACACTTTCGTGAACCCGGCCCTCACACTTTATTACAGTACACTGACAGCAGCCCCCCGACAGCGCCGCCGCCGAAGACGGCAATGGTACATGATGGTACAGATCACCCTTATGGAGCTCAGGCGAGCCAATGGCGGCATCGCGCGTGCGATCGCGCTCCACGTGCAGCAGCCCGATCAAGCCGCCGCGGTAGATGGGTGCTCGGGTGCGCCCCGCTCCCACACCCGCTCCATGCAGCAGTGAGCCCGCCCACGAAACCGACGAAGCTCCATACAGTGAGCAGCAGCCACCCGCTGTGCCGCTGCCATGGCGCGCTGCGCGCGCTGTGCGCGACCCTCACGAGGAGGAAGCTCGGCGCAGCCGGATACCCACTTGCGCGCATGCCGCGGCCGCGAGGGCGGGCTGCGTGGCGTGCTGCAGACCATAGCGCAGCGCCATGGCGGCTTCGAGCTGCGCGCGCAGCGTTGGGCACAGGTGGCACGAGAAGATACGCAGCTCGGACATCATCCCTGTGAGGAAAAAGGTTCCCGTGTGATCGCACCCGATGCGGATTCCGTCGAGGTGCGCGTGCCCCACCGCCTTGCCGCCCGCCTCCTTGATGCCATCCACGTAGAGCTCGGACTTGTCGCCGTCGAAGATGCACGTGTACAAGTGCCACGCGTCCGTGCTGCGCGTCCGACCGCGCAGCAGGCTCTTGGGATCGGGCGCAATCCCCCCAGATCCATTCGCAGCCATACAGACGTGCGGCGCGCTGCGCGAGACTGTGTCTGCCTTCGGGTAGCCGTGGCAGACCTGATGAGGGATGCAATCAGACGTTGTCAAGAGGTCATCAGAGGTCATCAGAGGTCGGCCTTCGGGTAGCCGTGGCAGACCTCGAAGCGCGACGAGCGCGGCGTGAGAGCGTCGATGAGCGTCACGTCGCCACGCGCGCGCGCGACCAGCATGATGGTCAGGGGCTGCGGCAGCGGCGTTGCAAAGGGTGCGGTCGCCAAATGGCACCGCTCAAACTCCAGAGCGCCCTGCGGCTCTCCCTGCGCGCTGCTCAAAGCATTCGCCACCTGCAGCCGAACAGCGCGAGGGAAGCCGGGTCAGCAGCATGCCGTCGCGCCGAGGTGGGGCGATGCCGTTGCACACGGCGGCGGCGGGGGGGTGGGGGGTGGGCGGGGGGGGGACACGCACATATGTGGGCGCCCGCTGCCCGCTGCAAGCAAAGGCGTGGTTGCCACGGCCGCTAATGTCTTCCCAGCGCTCGACGTGGCGTTCCTTGTGCAGCTTGAGCGTGCTGGATGCCGCGCGCAGCCACATTACGGTGCACGCCTCGACGGAGCTCCACGCAGCCAGCTGCGCGATGTGCGATGCCTTGCGTATCGTTTGACCGCCAGGAGGCGGCAGTGCGGCCAGCTGCTTGAGCATGGCGAGGAGCGCGTCGGTCGCCACATCCTGCGAAAGGGTGAGTCCAACGCGCGTGTGAGCCATTCGCGGGCCGTCGGGCGCCAGGACTGGGAGGGGGTCGCAGCGTTTGGAGGAGACGGTGATCCGCGCACCGCAGCGGCCGCACGGCACCCAGAGTTGACGCACGCCACCGACTTAAGGTCCGTTGTCGCGCTTAGGTTCTGGAGGATTGTGAAGAGAACGAGCGAGTCCAACTCGATAACGCGGTTCGCGAAGACAACGTCCATGTTCGCGAGCGTTCCGTCCGGCTGCCGATTCGCGATTGGCGCGATCTCCTTCCGTTGTTGGAGTGAATTTTTTGACGAAACTGGAATTGTGGCGAGGCTGCTGGTCGAGTGCTGGTGGCAGGAGCACATTCGATAGGCTTCCGTGCGGTTGTCTATTGTTTATGTATTGACTTGACTAAATGGAATTGGAGGTAATTGAATTAAACAGTACATTGTACTTCAGTTGTCAGTTCAGGGCTTGGGGTGAGGAACGAACGGCCAGCGTGAGCGTCACGCACCTCAGCTCGAACGCACGCGTCACACATCAACTCACAAGTGCGCACTCTCTCGGGCTCGCTCGGCGGCGTGCGGCTTGTGGTTGTGCTCGGAGCGCGGCATCGCGCCGGTCGCCTTCAATGCCGCCGGCCCCGCATGCTTCCTCAGAGTTCAAGCTGCAGGGCGCACTTACACAGCTCGCGCGCCATGTGGTTGGGGAGCATGGCCTTGCTCGAGAGCCTCTCACCCGTACGAGGCGACAAGTCGAACTGCGCGAGGTACGCCTCAACGGCCTTGCGCTCGTAAGTGTGCCCGTCAGCGAGCACGACGGGGTCGCGCATGATTTGCTGGGTGAAGGGGCAGTACAGAGGGTTCTCGGGCGGCGCTAGCAGCCCCTCCGCGGTGAGCATGCTCGCCGCAACGGCCGCAGTGCCCTTCGGCGGAGCCGCCGGAGCCGTTTCATCCTCACTCTCGTCTTCGTCCTCGTCGTTGCCATCGCTGCCGTCGGCGGCGGGCGCGCTGAGCGCCCAGTTGAAGGCGAAGGCTTTGGAAGGCGGCGTCGTGGGCGGCGGCGTCTCGACGGACGCCGCGCTGAAAGCGCTGAAAGAGAAGGGAGCGGCCGCCGGGGACGAGGCCGCGCCCGCTCCCCCCGGCAGCCCGGTCGTGGTTTCGACGTTTGCCTCCTCCTCCTCCTCCGCCTCCTCTTCGCCGAGCGCGGACCCTGCACCGCCGCCGGCCGCCGCCGCCTTAGCAGCTTGCTTGCGCAGCTGCTGCTTTTCCCTCTTCTTGGCGGCTGCGGCGCTCTTGCGCGCCGCCTTGGCCGCCTCCGATTCGTCGCTCTCGGCCGTTGTGGGCGACGCGGGCGCTGCCACCGCCGCCGTCGCCTCGGTCGTCTTGGCGGCCTCTTGAGCCGCCTTGGCCTCTGCGACGCGCTTCGCGATCTCGGCGCGCTTGGCCGCGAGCGCCGCCTCGTCCCACGCCGCCTTCGCCTCCTCCTCAGCCTTGGCATTGGCCTCAAGAACGGCCTTGGAACGCTGGCCGACGCCGCTACCGTGACGCCCGCACTTCTCGCGGAGCCGCTGGCGCACTGCCTCGCGCTGCTGCTCGGGCGTCATCTCCTCGCCGGTCTCGAACTCGACGCAGTCCGGGCAGATGTCAAAGTCGCACTCGACGCACGACCAGCGGGGCTCTCCGACATAGATTATGCCGTCGCCGTCGCGGCCGCAGCAGCGGTCGTCGGGCCCATCGCACGTGAGCGGACCCTCCCGCCGATTGCCGTTGGTCTGCTTCATCCGGTGCTCCTGCGGGCACAGAAAGACGTCGGGCACCTTGTCGAGGGCCTGCTCGAGCGGGACCGCGTTCTTGACGATCTTGCAGCCCCCGCGGCCCGCCTTATCGCCCCCCTTGAAGCCGCCTCCGCCGCCGCACTTGGACATGTGCGCTGAAGCTGCGCGCGCGGTCGCCGGTATCGGCAAGTCGGGTTCGCGCCAAGAAATAAGGGGGTAGGTCTGACCCTCCCCCTTACAAGAAACATGGACGAGTTTTTGGGACGATATTCCCATGCATTTGAGCGACTTCCAGTGTCGCAGGCCTAGACGGGCAACGTGTGTAGGCACGACGCGGAACGCGTCAATTGTTTCGAGTTTTATCCTGAGCCTTCTACCCCGAGCCTATAGAGTATTCGAAACCAATTTACATCCCGGAGTTCGCCAACGACGCGTAACCACACGATCCAGGCTCCCTGAGCGGGGCCTGTAATTGCGTGACGAAACCATTCATTCAAATCAATTAAATCCTGCATAGGACCTTCCTAAAGTGTGCCCAACTATTAAAGGGACATAATTGGAAAGTAACGCGTCTCCACGTGCAGGTTCCCAGGAATCGCAATCCGCCACACACGCCGCGCGATGCCACCTGCGCGCGCGCGCGCACGCCGAAGCCTGATGGCCGACGACAACGAGCCTCCGACGGCCTCAACCAGCGCACTCCGCTCCGCCTGGGTCGACGACCCCCCCTTTCCGCCGCTGCCAAGTGCTGCACGAAACGTTTCGCCAGCAGAAATGGTCGTGGATGCCGTCGCGGTCATGCCGGCCGAGGGGCCAGCCGGTGCGCGTCTGTGCAGCATCGAGCGACGCACCAGCGCAGGGCGACGCCCGCCGAGCACCTCTTCATGCTCAGGCGCTACGAAGACAGGAATCCGCAGCAGCAATTCAGGCTCGACGTTATGCGCCCGAGAAGAAGCAGGCGTGCGAGGTGCGCGCGTACGGCAATGCGGCAGTGGCGGCGGCGGCAGCGACGGAAGCTACCTGTGCACTCGACATCGTCGTGACGCGACGATGTCGAGCGCATCTATGCGTACCCCGAGGTAACCCCGAGGCGCCGGAGGGGGACTGTGCCAATGCCATCACGTCTTCCTCAGAACCGAAAAAACCCTAACCACAGACTTGCCCACGCAGCATTCCCGGTTCCTAGCGTTATGTCACGAGGCACGTACATGCAGTTAGGTGCGAGCGAGGGAAGCTTGCCCGTGGCGCGCACAATGCCGCAATACAACTCAGAGGAGGAAGCAGGGGCACTCCCCGAGGTGCCGGAGCGCCTCCTCGCTCGCCACGTGGCGATCCAAACTTTATCCTGAGCCTTCTACCCGGAGTTCGCCAACGACGCGTAACCACACGATCCAGGGTCCCTGAGCGAGGCCTGTAATTGCGTGACGAAACCATTCATTCAAATCAATTAAATCCTGCATAGGACCTTCCTAAAGTGTGCCCAACTATTAAAGGGACATAATTGGAAATAAGAAACGTGAATCCGCGTGCAGAATCCCAGGAATGGAAAATCGCACACCGCCACACACGCCGCGCGATGCCGCCTGCGCGCGCGCGCGCACGCCGAAGCCTGATGGCCGACGACGACGAGCCTCCGACGGCCTCAACCAGCGCACTCCGCTCCGCCTGGGTCGACGACCCCCCCTTTCCGCCGCTGCCAAGTGCTGCACGAAACGTTTCGCCAGCAGAAGTGGTCGTGGATGCCGTCGCGGTCATGCCGGCCGAGGGGCCAGCCGGTGCGCGTCTGCGCAGCATCGAGCGACGCACCAGCGCAGGGCGACGCCCGCCGAGCACCTCTTCATGCTCAGGCGCTACGAAGACAGGAATCCGCAGCAGCAATTCAGGCTCGACGTTATGCGCCCGAGAAGAAGCAGGCGTGCGAGGTGCGCGCGTACGGCAATGCGGCAGTGGCGGCGGCGGCAGCGACGGAAGCTACCTGTGCACTCGACATCGTCGTGACGCGACGATGTCGAGCGCATCTATGCGTACCCCGAGGTAACCCCGAGGCGCGAGGGGGACTGTGCCAATGCCATCACAACAGCCTGAGGTCGCCTAGTGTCATGCCGTTCCGTCTTCCGTGTGTGCGATCACTTACTGTATCGTTTCTTCGTCCCCGCGTCGTTCCGATCACTTCAACTGATGACTCGGGCATGCGAAGCATCCTGGGTCCAGCGTGCGGGCGTTCTTCAAAAATTGCCCACACACCGCTCCCGAGCACAGGTACATGTATCAAGACACTGGTAGGGGTATGCTCCCTTATGCTCTAATATGCTCCCCGGCCTTTCGCGTCCGTAACAAGCTTGGTGGCGGAGCGGCTTTCCGGAGTACATCAGAACCCTGCATTCTTCCCCGGACCCCTCATGCGAAGCTCCAACAATCACCTTCGCTTCGCCATCTCTTGAGTTTCAGGTGGGGCGGACTGGCTGACATCACGTCTTCCTCAGAACCGAAAAAAACCTAACCACAGACTTGCCCACGCAGCATTCCCGGTTCCTAGCGTTATGTCACGAGGCACGTACATGCAGTTAGGTGCGAGCGAGGGAAGCTTGCCCGTGGCGCGCACAATGCCGCAATACAACTCAGAGGAGGAAGCAGGGGCACTCCCCGAGGTGCCGGAGCGCCTCCTCGCTCGCCACGTGGCGATCCAAACTTTTCGTCGTTCCAACGCGCGAGGAATGAAGAAGTTGAGGAAGCTCCGCGAGGTCGCCGCTGAGCAGGCCATCCGCCAAGCGCCGCCGCATCCCTTCCTGGCGGGCGTCTCCGACGATGAGCCCTTCTGGCGCGACCTGCCCGACATCCTTCAGTCGCAGAT
>Ga0210246_100964_pt1 | contig 25024 bp, 17 predicted proteins | sample ChrtobMetaP3_8mM_FD_155469 | JGI IMG/M metagenome (GOLD analysis project Ga0210246, IMG submission 155469) | Chrysochromulina tobin associated microbial communities from unialgal haptophyte culture, Seattle, Washington, United States - P3_8mM | ecosystem: Host-associated > Algae > Haptophytes >...
ATACATCTTCTATGAGCTGCGGCTCGACCACGAGTCTATTTTATCGAGATCTGGGCGTGCGCTGACTCACGCAAGGAGCCCATTGACATTCAAACGGCACGCCGTGAAGACAAGGGAACTCTTTTTTCTTGTTCGGTATTAATTCAACTTCCCCGCATTGTGTCTAAAGTACCCGGTAAGAGCTCCTCACCACCGAAACGAGAAACGACAAACGGGGGTGGGGAAGCCGGCGGTAGCACTCTAAACATTACAAAAAACACGCGTCTTCTTCCTTGTGGACAGCTCACAGCATCAACAGCCGCGACTGTGGTTCGCCACCACCTAGTACCTGTCGGCCGTAGGCTCTGAGCAGCGTGCAACCATGCTGTACACCGGCGCCATGGAGAAGGGCCAGATGCATGGCAAGGGCGCCCTGGTCTATCCCAACTCGGAGAAGTACGAGGTGCGCGGACGGCGGCGTGTGCGGCCGAAGCACGTGGCTGAGAGGCGGTGAGGGCGGCTCGCGCTCTGAGCCCACGTGTGTGCGTCTGGCGTTCGCAGGGTGACTTCCAGCACGGCAAACGCCACGGCTATGGCGTGTACACCTACGCCGATGGCGGCCGCTTCGAGGGTGAGTGGGTGGACGACAAGGTGCACGGTCGGGGCGTGTCAGTGTACTCGAGCGGGAACCGCTACGAGGGCGAGTGGGTGGACGGCCGCATCAACGGGCAGGGAACCCTCTGGTACGCCGACGGCGACCAGTACCAGGGCGAGTGGCGCGACGGCAAGATGCACGGCCGCGGCACGTACACGTATGCCGACGGGGACCTCTACGAAGGCGATTGGAAGGACGACCGTCGGCACGGTAAGGGTACGGTGACGTACGCGGCGATCGAGGGCGGCGCGGCGGAGAAGTACGAGGGCGACTGGAGCGATGGCAAGATGCACGGCTATGGCAAGTATTTTTACGCCGACGGCGGCGTGTACGAGGGCGAGTGGGTCAACGGCAAGATGCACGGCCGTGGCGTGTACACCTTTCCAAATGGCAACAAGTACGATGGCGAGTGGCTGGATGACGTCAAGGACGGGTACGGTGTGCTGCAGTACGTCAACGGCGAAAGGTACGAGGGCTACTGGAAGGAAGATAAGGCGGACGGGAAAGGAACCCTCACCTACATTCACGGCGACAAGTACGTTGGCGACTGGGTGGCGGCGAAGAAGCAGGGGCAAGGCGAGCTGTACTATGCCAACGGCGACATGTTCCGCGGCGAGTGGGTGCAGGACCGCGCGACTGGCCAGGGCGTGCTCATCTACGCGAACAATAACCGGTACGAGGGCCGGATGACGTCTGAGTGCATCCGAGTGCTTCTGAGTGCATCTGAGTGCTTCTGAGTGCGTCTGAGTGCGTCTGAGTGCATCTGAGTGCGTCTGAGTGCGCCTGAGTGCTTCCTCATCAGGTACGAGGGCCAGTGGCTGGACGACCGGCGGCACGGGCAGGGCACCTTCATCCACGCGGATGGCTCGCGTTACGATGGCGAGTGGGCCTCGGGACGCAAGGAGGTACGAGCTCGCGTCGAGATGTGTTTCGTCGGGACCCGATTGCCCTCTTGATTGACCTCTGGAGTGCCCTCTGGATTGCTTTCTTGAGGAGCGCGGATCGCTTCGTTCATCAGGGCAAGGGGGTGCTCTACTTTGCCAACGGCGACTCGTTCACAGGCTACTGGTCGGAGGGCGTCATCTCGGGCCCGGGCATGCTCGCGCTCCACGACGGATCTCCGTGGAATCTCCCCGACCTGTGAGGAGCTCCGCCGAATCTCGAATCGCGATCTCGGCGGAATCTCCCCGATCTGCGAGGAGGAATTTGGCCGGATCGCGGGTCGGAGATCCACCGAGATCGCGGACCGGGAGATTCCACCGAGGTCGCGCGGTTCGGGAGCTCCACTGCAGATCGCGCTGATGGGGATTCGTCCCCACCCACCCATTAGATCCTGAGTTTGCGAGGGGGTCCGCAGGCGCGGCGGCCGGCGGCGAAACGCGCGAGACGGGACGACGACGAGATCGCGCGTCGTCATGAGCGGCATCGGGTGGGCGTACCGGTACCGGCGTCCACCTTTGGAGTGACCAGTGAGGGCGTACCGCGGTGCGCAGCCGTGCCGTGCCGCTGCTTGGTTTTTGAGCTTGGTTTCGCATGGGTCGGTGGTCTAGCGCTGCCAATGTGTGCCATGTGCCATTTTGTGTCTCGTCCGTGACCGGCCGTATCGTTTGTCGGACGGGACAGTGACCGCCGAGGCCCGAGGTCGGTCCGGATTCCCCAACGGGGCTGGACGGCGCCGTGCGGTGTAACTAACTCGATGCGCATTCGTTTCCCGGATCTACCCGCGCGTTAATGCGGCCGGCCGGGGCGGTCCGGGCGGGCGTGGGCCCGGGGCGCGGCCTCGGCTCACGTCCGTCCGGGGGTCCGGTCGGGTGAGCGTCGTGGTGCGCCCCGCGCGCGGTCGTCCGGCGGTTCGCGTGTGCCGAGTCGCGTGCGTATATCCTTAGGTGCCCTCCCTCGGTTCGGTTCCCGTCAATCCTTGTTCCCATGGACACACATACTCGATACACATAGTCTGATGTCTGTCACCTCTGCGCTCTCACTGCCGCACACCATCCGCGCATCCCTCGGCCAGTCGGGCGCAGAGTCCGCTGGCCCTCACGCACATGCACTCGCGCCTCACTTGGCTTCGCTCGTGGCATCGGCAACAGCGGATCGACTCCGCAGCATCTGCGGCATCTGCAGCTGCAGCTTCGGCAGCTCCGGCATCTGCAGCTTCGGCAGCTGCGGCATCTGCAGCTTCGGTAGCTGCGGCAGCATCAGCAAGCCTCTCTGCCGCTTGTCTCGTGCGCGTAGCTCGTCAAGGCAGGCAGGCTCGAGCCGCGCCGTGGCCGCATGCATCGCCGCCTGGGTGAACTTTTTGCGAAGGCTCGAGGGGATCCAGCTCGGCAGCAGCGTGTCCTGCGTGTAGTACACGCGCGAGCCGGTCGGCCGTTGCTCGATGTACCAGTAGCCGACCGAGTCGAAGATGTCGGAGCGCCGACTGTAGTCGAGCGTCCACACCATGCAATGCTGGAGCGGCTCGTATTGGTGCTCGAGGTAGTACCGCAGCTTGAACGGGCCCACCGCCGCCGTGTACCTCGCCCAGATCATCTTTCCTCCGGTGAGCGTGCGGTGCTTTTTGTAGGGCTCGCACGAGGCGATGCCGCCCACAAACTTTGGATAGCGCGGGAAGTCGAGGAGCAGCTTCCAGACGACCTCTGGCGGCGCCTTGATCTCTTGCACCGACGTGCAGCGCATGGTGCCCTTGGGGCTCGATTTCGAGACGGGCAGCGCGATGACAGAGCACTCGGCCTGATTGCCACTCGTGATCCGCGCGATCTCAGCTGCTGTGAGCCGGAAGCCAGCCTTGTTCGGCGGCCCTATGCTGTACTTCTTGAACGCACCATTGTGCATGTGCGGCACATTCGGGTCGTGCGCGCCGACGCACACGCCCGCCAGAAGCAGTAGACCGACGCGCACCATAGTCCGCAGCATTCGGAGATTTACTCTCTGATAATCAGATCATTCACACGGTAAATTTTCGAGCACCCACGCAACACGCCCACTCTCTCTGTAGATGACGTGTAAATTAACGAAGTACATTAGGCGCTCCAGGCGGCACGCACATCGCCATATCTACCACCGATTGTGTAGTTCTGTTACGATGTGTTGTCGTAGACGGGGCCCGTCGGTCACACCTCCGTCCATAGCGACAGTGGCCCTCGTGCTTGGGGGTCCGGAGAGTGTGCGCGCGTTGTGTTGAACAGCAGCAGCAGCACATGCGCTTCTCTCAACGCCGCCAGCGTTCACGCAGCTGTCTCCGACGCCATCTCCGACGGCATCGACAGCCAGCTTCGATTCTGCGCCCGGGCGCTTCTGTCCCTTACGTGCTTCCTCTGGGGCAGCTTCGGTGCTCATCCAGCCAACTGGTCCTGGGTACACCTCGAGCATCTTCTGGCGAACCCAGATCCGTCCGTTGGCTCCTCCCCGGTGGGACGCATCTTCGCCACCGAGGTCTACATGAAAAATGTGGCTCTGCTGAGACGACTCGCCGTAGAGTCCAACGGCGATCTCGCGCCCTCTTTCAACTTCACCTTCGAACATGAACCGCCCGCAGGGGACCCCTTCGATCGAACCGCCCTCATCTACTCTTCTCGTCTTGCGCACGATACGCTGCGCTTGTTCGAGGGCGACCTCATTTCGGAGACCACGTGCGTACAACTTGGACGCCGTCGCCGACCGGTGTGGCTGCTCCTCTCTGCTGGCGTGGTCGTGCGGTCGCATGCATGCCGTGATGATGGCACCGATTTTATGACTTTTAAGGAGGCGATGCAGGTCATACCCGCGTTCGCGCGTCGTACGGGCTCCGCGCTCCTTGCTTCGCAAAGGGCGTGGCACCAACTGATCGCAGACTTACGCGATCTCGACGTTGAATCGGTCCCGCGCGAAGCTGTCCTCGATGCTCAGGCGATCTGGAGGGGCACGGCGTTCAACATGGCCGGGGCGCCCGACGGTTCTGCCAGCACTGGATCTCGCGCCGAGCTCGATGACCTCATTCAGCGCATGGCGAACGGTGATGTTGCTGCCGCGAGCGAGTGGACGGCTGCTTATCGTACCTGGGCGGCAGTTCCGCCGCCCCCCCCGCGATGCGAACGGCCGCTGCCGTCGCCTACTGCCGCGGAGCTCTGCGGCGGTCCACATACCCGATTTCTTGTTCCGGGGCGCGGAGGGGAGATCGACACCATCGTACGGGGGAAGCCCGCTCCCTCCTGCTCTGCTACGGACGCCGCAACGCTTGCGCGGCTTAGGTCTCAAGCGTGGCGCATCGCCCCAGACGGTCGCTCGATGGCCTGTTCTCTCGGCACCGAGCTTCGTCACGCATCCGTCATCGTTCAACTCTATGCGTCCGCGCTCCCCATCGCCGTCGACGCGTTCGACCGGGAGCAAGCCGCCAAAGCCCAACGGCGCCTCAAAGTCAACGAGAAGCGCAATCTCGCTGGCCTCGACCCGCTACCGCCCGATGAGCCTAGCCCCGAGGAGAGATCATGGCAAGGGGGACCAGGATTCTGCGTTGCGCTCGCCAATTCTACACTTGACGCGATGCTCGCCGATGAGCAGAGCCAAGGGTTCGCCTACACTGCTGCGGTTGTTGGCGACGGCTCGTGGGATCCTCGGCGGAAGCGCCTCTCGCGCGCCGCGCTGCTGCACACGGGCGCATGCCTCGGAGGCGCCCTCGCCGCCGACGACCTGGTTGGAGGCGCACGCGACAACTATGACGCCGAGCTCGCACACCGCGTCGACGCGCTTGCCAAGCTCGAGGGACAGCGCGTCCTTTACATCTTTGACTCCACCTCCCCCATTCTCGCCGGGGAGCATTTCCGCCGCCTGAGCCTCCCGGCTCGATCGCGCATGCTCTGTGACGATTGGCTCGCCTGGGCTATGGCGTTCGAGCAGCGCCTCGAGACGCTCACCTATTGGTGGTCGCACTCCCACTGCGGACATTTGCCCGAAGCCGCCGTAGACGCGCTTGCCAAATCGTTCCTTTCGGGCGAGCCGGTGCCCCTCCCTCGCCCCCACGAACCACTTCGTCATTGTTCTATCCGGCACTATGCCAAGGGCTCGGAGCGCGACCTCATGCTCCACGTGTACAATCTACATGTCGTGCGTACGCACTACACTACACCTTCGTCGATGTTTGCACGCCCAGGGTGCCTTGAGCTGCTACGGGTCGCCAAGCTCAACGACCAGCAACGATCCACCGTGCTGGCCGCCAGAGATGACCGAGTGCGGCTCCTGGGTAGTCGCGTCTTCCGAGACACTGGACCACACTCTCTTGGAGCGATACTTGCCAAACGGGGCTGCCCCTGTGGCAAGGGGCGACAGACTGTTGAACATGTTCTTTGGGAGTGCGAGCTCTCTAGCGTGGTCACGCGTCGTGCGACGCTTCTCGCTCCCGCTTGCGATGCTCTCGGTGCGGCGCTCGACCGCTGCGAACCCGTCACTCGCGACCACGCAGTCTCCTCGATTGTGCGTCGCGCTCTCGAACGCAGACGACGCCCGGAGGCATACCGCACGCTCACCGGTGCTGGGACACCCACGAGCATCTCGTGCGACGAGGCCAACCAGGCCGCCCTCGCGCATGTGCTTGGCATCATTCGAGAGCCCTTCGACTGGTTTCGCCCGACCATCCATCTCGCCCGCCCTCTCCTACACGCCTCTCTCGCCATGATTGCCGCCGCCATCCAGGCCTCTACGACCACACTTCGGGCCGCCATTCTCACCAGTCGCCGTCTCACGACCACCCATCGCGCTCTCCAGCGGCTTCGGTTCCAGACGTGGACCCACCCTAAGCCCGCCGGAACGCCATGCAGGTGCTGTGCAATTCCCGGCTCGCCCGCGCCGGGCGTTCACGTCCTAGGGTCGCGCCGTCCGATCGATGGTGCCCGCGCCGTTCAAGCTGTTCAGCAGCGGGAAGGCGTCCGCGCCCAGGGTCCCCCCCAGCTCTCGAGCATTCGCTCTTTCGTCACTCGCGCTCGTGAGGAGGCGTTCCAATCGAGCAGCGCTGCTCGCGAGGTCTCTTTTCGGCTACTGCAGGATTGCCTCGCACGGGACGACGACGCATCCGCCGCGCTTGCACGAGCCAACGACGCTCGGGCGCTTGCTGACGACGCTCGGGCGTCTGCTGACGACGCTCTGGCGCTTGCTGATGCGCTCGGCGGGATCGACGAACTTTCTTCTACGCAAGCATGTGCAGATGCGGAGCGTGCACACGCAGACGCGGAGCGTGCACGTGCAGACGCGGAGCGGGCACTCGCTGCGCATCGCGCGGCCGCCGTCGAAGCCGCCAATGCTGCTCGACTCTCGAACGCGGCGGACGCCCGCTATCGTGACCTCAATTCGCACGCCCATCGTGTCTCGGACTTCACGTATTTCGCCGCCCAACATGTCTCCGGTATTATTCTTGACGGCCAACGTGCAGCGGTTCGATCACATCGGTCCCAGAAAGCGGCCGCGGCGGCGAGGGCGGCGGCAACGCCGCGCCTCACCCCTGCGGAACGCCGGGTGCTCACGGTCCAGCGTAAGCGGCGGCGAAGGGAGGAGCAGGAGGCAGACTCAACCGTCCAGTTTCTTCTCGCTAAACGACGCCTCGATGCGTGCCCGGGAGCCGCTGACATGGTCGATCGGGCTCGCGCTGCTGCGCGCAGGTGTCGCGCGAACGTCTTGAGCCTCGACGATCGACTACGGGCGACCCGCCGATCGGCGATCGTGGCCAGCTACATGGCTTTGCGCCGCGAGGTGGCGGCCGCTAGCCACGCGGTGCAGGAGATCGTGCTGCGTATGCGCACGGCTGCGCGCGACATGCGCAGAGGGGTGCTGGCTCGGAGACTTCACGGGCCCCCCCCTCGGATGGGGTACGAGTGGCGAGTGCAGATACGGCTCGCTGGAGTTACGGCGCCGCGACGGTCGCGAGTGCGTGCTGCCGCAGCCAAGGCTGCTGCAAACAGCGGCCCCATTGGCTCCTCTGGTATACATTCGGGGGAAGAGGGACACCAGGCTGGCGAAGATGCTAGCTCGGGGTTCTCTCTTCCCCCCAGCTTCGCCGATTAACGGCCTGTGTTAATACGGTTGTGTTAGCACGGGTTGTGTCGGCCACACCTCCGTCCATAGTGATAGTGGCTCTCGTGCTTGGGGGTCCGGAGCGTGTGCGCGTTGTGTTGAGCAGCAGCAGCAGCACATCGACGGACTCGCCTCGTCGGCCGGCGCGGGCGCGCGCGCGCGCATCGAATCACCCTGATCGCATGGCGCCGCACGACCTCTTCCCACCGCTTCCGTTCGTGACCTCGCTCGAGGGCATTGGCGGTTGCATCAAGGCGAGCGCGAGCGACTTTTGCGTCACCGAAGTTGGGGACCCGTCTGAGCCGTGTGCGGATGGCAAGCATGCTCACGTGACGCTTACGCGCTCGGATCTGAACACGCGCGACGTGCAGCAGCGCCTCGCCAAACTCTTTTCGGTGCAGGTCGACGAGATCGGCGTCGCGGGACTCAAGGACCGCACCGCGCGCGTCACGCAGACCTTCAGCCTGCCGCGAGAACGTTTACCCAAGGAGTTGCGCACGACCGAGTCGACGGCGCAGATCGCGGCGATGCTGAGGGAGAGCGCGGGCGCGAATGGATGGGTCGCCCCCGCCGAAGAGCCATCCTGGCACCGCTCCAAGCTCAAGAAAGGTCATCTGGTGGGCAACCGGTTCGAGATCATCATCTCGCAGGTGAGGGCCTCTGATGGCCTCGGATGACCTCTGATTTCCTGTGATGACCTCTGATGGCCTCCGATCGACTGCGAAATCCTCGTCTCGCAGTGCGCCGTGCCGCCCGAAGTGGCAGTGGCCCGCGCACACGCGATCGCCGACGAGCTACGATCTCGCGGCGGCTGGCCCAATTACTATGGGCCGCAGGCATGCTGCAAGCCTGATTGCGCCTGATTGAGCCTGATTGCGCCCAATTACTATGGGCCGCAGGCATGCTGCGAGCCTGATTGCGCCTGAGTGTGCCTGATTGCGCCTGATTGCGCCTGATTGCGCCTGAGTGTGCCTTCCCCAATTACTACGGGACGCAGCGCTTCGGGCATGGAGGCACCTCCGCCACTAATTGCCTCTAATTGCCACTGATTGCCGCAGCGCTTCGGGCATGGAGGCTCCTCCGCCACCCGAGGCCGTGGGATCCTATTTGAACGCTTGAGGGTGCGACCGCCGTGGGGTTGGGTCGAGGGCAGCGAAGGCGGCGGCGGCGGAAAGGCCGAGGGCGAGGGCGGCGAGGGCGCTGTGTTGGGCGGCGTGAGCGCTGTGTTGGGCGGCGGAGAGGCCGAGGGCGAGGGCGGCGAGGGCGGCGAGGGTGCCGAGGCCAAAGGCGGCGGTGGCGGCGGTGGCGGCGGCGGCGGCGGCGAGCGCCCCACCAAGCGCCAGAAACGGAAGCGGCGTGCGCCTTGGCTGGATGCGCTCTACCTCTCCGCGTTCCAGTCATCGATGTTCAACGCTTGGCTTGCGGAGAGGGTGTCTCGCGGGCTGCTGGGCACGTTGCTCTGTGGGGATCTGGTCTCGTTCCCACAGGTGAGCCTGATGGCAAGCATGCTGAAGAGTGCCTGCGCGAGTCCATGCTGATGGCCGCCCTGTGGGGATTTGGCCTCGTGCCCATGACGGCGCCTCCGCCCTGTGGGGATTTGGTCTCGTGCCCACAGTCTGCTGCCAAGCCACGCCTCATCAAGCCGCCAGCTGGCAAGGCTTCATCAAGCCTCATCAAGCCTCATCAGCAAGGCCATCAAGCCTCATCAAGCCTCATCCAGCCGCCAGCTGGCAAGCTGGCAGCGGGAGCTGACGCCGAGATTGCGGGAGCTGACGCCGAGACTGGCGGCAAGGGCGAAGCGGAGATTGAGGTGTTGGGGAGCAGCGCGGAGATCAAGGGAGATCAGGGGAGCAGCGCCGAGATCAGGTCTGAGGTCAAGGCTGCCGTTGCTACCGGTACCGGCACCTTCTCGAGTGCGGACTGGAGCGCTACACCGAGCGCGGAGGACTTGGCCGACTTCGCGAGGGGTCTCATCACGCTTACGGGGCCCATGTACTAGGGAGCATTGCCCTGATGGTCCTCTGATTGCTGTTCTCATCACGCTCACGGGGCCCATGTACTAGGGAGTCCCTGATGGTCCTCTGGTTGCTGTCTGACTGCGGTCTGATTGCGGTCTGGTTGCGGTCTGATGCTGTCTGATTGCCTCACTGAGTGCCTCAGGTACGGCGGCCAGATGGCACGGCCGTTTGGATCTCCCGCTGAGCTCGAGGCGGAGATTTGGGCGATCCACGCGCCCGGTCTGATGACCGACGCCATCAAGCCCTCGCTACTGCAAGGCGGTCGTCGTGTGGCGAAGCTACCAGTCCCTGAGGACCTGACCATCGAAGCTCACGTACCCTCCGGCGGCGTCCGGTTCACCTTCTCGCTACCTGCCGGCGCATACGCCACCACGTTCCTGCGTGAGTTCGTACGAGCCCAGGACGACGCTCTGCACGTAGGGATGGTTGGCGCTGAAGGCGCTGGAGGTGCGGGCGGGTCGGGCGGGTCGGGTGGGCAGGTGCCCGGCGGCGGCGATGGCGAGGCGGAGGACGACGAGGATGTGCTGTTCGCCAGCGCAGATGCATGCTGAACGCCCCTGAGCCCTGGGCCAACGTCACTCACCACAGTAGAGAGTCCCTACCTTTTGAACCTTTGGCGTTGCCAGCCTTAGTCTTGGTGGGACGTCGGGTGCCGTCGGGTCGCGTACACGTTGGCAACGTCACTTTCCTACAGATGGATACTCTTCGTGAACGATCCTCCACGCTCTGCCTCGTGTAACATTACATGCTGGACTGGCGCACTGGCCAGGAAAACGTATGAATCGTTATAGTACGTCGAGTATTCAATATTTAATTGAGCTAACGTCAAACGTGTTCGCGCGCAATGCCAATGGCGGTTGGCGCACAATCGCACAGTTGACAGTTCTTCCACCCACATGGTCTGCAAACCAGTAAACCAGGACTCTAGGAGGTAGGAGCCAATGAATGCGCCCCCGCACTGAGGCTTGTGAGGCAGGAATGCAGCTCTATTGATATCTTTGAGGAGCAGCCAGAGAAGGCACCATCACCTAGGCTCGTGAGGCCGGTGGGCAGCTCAATCGGCATAAACTGCCGGTACAAAGCAAAGGACGGCACTGGGAGGCACTTGGGCAAACCTGAGAATGCTTTCATCAAAGCCAGCAGGCAGCTCAATTGACATCAACGAGGAGCAGCCACCGAAGGCCCACTTACCGATGCTTGTGAGGCCGGCAGGCAGCGCGATTGATGCCAACGAGGAACAGCCACAGAAGGCGCTCTCACTGAGGCTCGTGAGGCCAGCGGGCAGCTCAATCGACGTCATCGAGGAGCAGCCAGAGAAGGCGCGCACACCGATGCTCGTGAGGCCGGCGGGAAGCTCGATCGACGTCAACGAGGAGCAGCCATAGAAGGCGTTCACACCGATGCTCGTGAGGCCAGCGGGCAGCTCAATTGACGTCAATGAGGAGCAGCCCTCGAAGGCGCCATTGCCAAGGCTTGTGAGGCCAGCGGGCAGCTCGATCGATGCCAACGAGGAGCAGCCACGGAAGGCGCTCACACCGAGGCTCGTGAGGCCGGCGGGAAGCTCGATCGACGTCAACGAGGAGCAGCCATAGAAGGCGTTCACACCGATGCTCGTGAGGCCGGCAGGCAGCTCGATTGACGTCATCGAGGAGCAGCTAGCAAAGGCGCTACTCCCGAGGCTCGTGAGGCCAGCGGGCAGCGCGATCGACATCATCGAGGAGCAGTGAACGAAGGCAAAAGCACCGAGGCTCGTGAGGCCGGCGGGCAGCTGGATCGACGTCATCGAGGAGCAGCCATAGAAGGCGCCCTTACCAAGGCTCGTGAGGCCGGCGGGCAGCTCGATCGACATCAATGAGGAGCAGTCATTGAAGGCGTACTCACCGATGCTCGTGAGGCCGGTGGGCAGCTCGATCGACGTCATCGAGGAGCAGCCCCAGAAGGCGTCATCACCGATGCTCGTGAGGCCGGCGGGCAGCGCGATCGACGTCATCGATGTGTCATCACGGAACGCGCCCGCCGGCACGCGCGCCTCACCGTTGCGCAGCGCGCACGCGGCGAGCAGCACCTCCATCGGCGCCTCGCCCTCGCCGCGGATGCACGCGCGCACCCCTGCCATCGGATACGGCTGCGTACCATCTTCATATTCTTCCGATACATCCGATGACGCCACGCGCCTCAGCGCGGCCACATCCACCTCGAAGCCGCCCAGCCCCGTCACCTTTGCCAGGCTGGGCAGCCAGCGCAATGCGTCGACCGCGTCCGCGAAGAGGCGACCGGCGGCGCGGCTGCCCGAGAGGTCGAGCTCAGTCACCTCGACGAGGTTGCTCGTGAGCGGCAGGCCGACGCGTGCGCACAGCCGCGCGCACAGGACGCGCCGCGCCCGCGCGCGCCACGCGAGGCTCACGCCCTTGAGCGCGCGAAGCGTCGGCACGTCGGCGTCCGCGAGGGCGTCCTCGAGGGCGTCCTCGTTGACGAGCTGTGTCGAGAGCCAGCACACGGGCGGTGCGGGTGCGTCGGCCGCTCGCGGTGCAGTGGCGTCGTGCTGAGCGTCTTGCGTGTACAGCGGCTCCTCCGTCGCCGCCTGCCGCTCCATCTCGGTGGGAAAGTCGCTCACGACACCAAGCAGCCGCCCGAGCTCCGCGCCACTCTTGCCAGCGAGGTGGCCGGTGCACAGGGAACGCGAGAGGAGGCGAAGAAGCTCGACGTCCACGTCGAGAAAGTGCGCGCCATGCAACAGCTGCGCGAGCTGCGCGAGCGAGCACCCCTCCAGCGCCCCGCCATCCTCCGCGCCGCCCTCGGCGACGCGCGAGAGCGTGCGGAGCGCAGCCGCAGGCACCAGAGTGGCGAACGCCCCCTCGGCGCCGCCCGTGTCGCTCACCCAGTTGGCGAGCGCGGCAAATCGCGCCGCGGCCGAACGGGACCACGCGACCTCCTCGCCCTCGGCGCTTCGCACCCTCACATCGCCGTTGACGCCGTCGCCGACGATGACGTCGCCGCCGCCGACGTCGCCGCCGCCGCCGACCCGACGTCGCTGCATGGAACCGAACACTTTCACGAACACAGGCAAGACCTTTTAGACAGCGAGTTGGTGCATTCTCGGGAGCCGCACTCAGAGCCGAGAGTTTCCTCACTTTCACGGCTCTCTCTCTTCTGCCCCGATTCGCCGGCCGTCATCGTCGGGCGACGCCATGCCGCCTGGTCGACTCTGGCTTGTGGTGCTGGCGATTCGCGTGCATGGCGTGCACTCTGCACCAAACCCCACGTCGGCTCTGAAAGGTGAACGCCCAACCGAGCGACGCCTCGCGCACACGTGCTCATGCAAAGCCCCGCTTGGCCCTGCGCCGGCACCGCCCCGCCTCCGGCACTCGGAGCGTGCAGGCCGCGGGCCGAGCCCGGAGAGCAGCGACCGCTCCATGCGCCTCGACTGCCCATCTGCCATGACAGCGCGCGACGCATCGAGGGAGCCCTCTCGCCGTGCCGCCACCCCCAAAGACGGAGTCTCCCCGCTATCCTCGCCCACGGGCTCACCTTGCCATGCCGTGTGCGCCCGTGCGTGTGTCTCTCTTGCGCGCAGCCGCGTCTGAAGAAGGTGCCCCACCGCCTCCGCCGCCTCCGCCGCCTCCGCCGCCTCCGCCTCCGCCTCCTCCGCCGCCGCCACCGCCGCCATCGCCACCACCCGCACCCCCGTCGATCATCTCTCCTGCATCCGAGCGAGTGACGCCGCCATTGCTGCTGCCCTCCTCCTCGCCACCATCTCCTGCAGACGAGCTTCACGGAAAGCGTCGGCTATTCTTCTTTCATTTTCACGTACCGTCTCCGTCTCCGCCATCGCCGCCTTCGCCGCCGCCGCTGCCGCCCCTGCCGCCGCCGCTGTCGCCGCCACCGCCCCTGCCGCCACTGCCGCCGCCGCTGTCGCCGCCACCGCCCCTGCCGCCGGCGCTCCCGGTGCACACGTCGGCGGAGCTTCGCGACGCAATCACCTCGGGCACGGCGAGCGCCCTCTTGCTCGACGGCGACGCGCCGTTTGTGTTTAGCACCTCCATCGCCTCCGCCGTTGGGCCGACGGCGCTGCTCGTCAATCGCTCGGTGGTCCTCGTGGGCCCAGTGGGCAGAGTCGCCGTGCTCGATGCGAACGCGAGTGCCGCCAACCCGCGGCGCGTGCTCACCATCTTCGGCACCGGCGGCGTCGTCGAGCTGCGCAGCGTGGAGCTCACCGGTGGTTTCTCCACCGAATGGGGCGGCGGCGCGCGCGTCGAGGCCGGGGCCGAGCTGCGGCTCGTGCGGAGCGCAGTGCACGGCTGCGTGGTGCGCACAGCGGGGACGGCGGTCGCGAGGGGCGGCGGCGTGCTCGTGAGCGGCGGCGCGAGGCTCACGGCGATCGGCGGCTCGCGCGTGAGCAACAACACCGCCGTCACCGTGAACGGGCAGGTGCAGGGCGGCGGGCTGCAGATCAGCAAGGGCGGCACGGCCGTGCTCTCGGCGAGCGCCGTAGACGGCAACACCGCGCGCGATGAGGGCAGCGGCGGCGCCTACGGCGGCGGCGTGGTCACCGAAGGCACCTTCACCGCGAGCGATGGCGCGTCCATCTCGAGCAACACCGCCGTCACCGTGAACGGGCAGGCGCAGGGCGGCGGGCTGCGCATCGCCCCCGGTGGCACGGCCGTGCTCTCGGCGAGCGCCGTAGACGGCAACACCGCGCGCGCCGAGGGCTTCGGCGGCAGCGCCGGCGGCGGCGTGCTCACCGACGGCACCCTCACCGCGAGCGACGGCGCGTCCATCTCAAACAACACCGCCGTCTCCGTGAACAGGACAGCGCAGGGCGGCGGGCTGCAGATCAACTTCGGCGGCACGGTCGTGCTCTCGGCGAGCGCCGTCGACGGCAATACTGCGCGCGCCGAGGGCAGCAACATCGCCTTTGGCGGCGGCGTGGACACCAAAGGCGCCCTCACCGCGCGCGACGGCACGTCCATCTCGCACAACACCGCCGTCACCGTGAACGGGCAGGCGCAGGGCGGCGGGCTGCAGATCGACCTCGGCGGCACGGCCGTGCTCTCGGCGAGCGCCGTCGACGGCAACACCGCGCGCGCCGAGGGCAGCGGTGCCGCCATCGGCGGCGGCGTGCTCGCCGTCGGCAACCTCAACGCGAGCGATGGCGCGTCCATCTCGCACAACACCGCCGTCTCCGTGAACGGGCAGGCGCAGGGTGGCGGGCTTCAGATCGAAACCCGCCGCACGGTCGTGCTCTCGGCGAGCGCCGTAGACGGCAACACCGCGCGCGCCGAGGGCAGCGGTGGCGCCGCTGCGGGCGGCGTGTACACCAAAGGCGCCCTCACCGCGCGCGACGGCACGTCCATCTCAAACAACACCGCCGTCTCCGTGAACGGGCAGGCGCAGGGTGGCGGGCTGCAGATCGACCTCGGCGGCACGGCCGTGCTCTCGGCGAGCGCCGTAGCCGGCAACACCGCGCGCGCCGAGGGCAGCGGTGCCGCCGCCGGCGGCGGCGTGGCCGCCGTCGGCACCCTCACGGCGCGCGATGGCGCGTCCATCTCGCACAACACCGCCGTCTCCGTGAACGGGCCGGCGCAGGGTGGCGGGCTGCAGATCGACCCCGGCGGCACGGTCGTGCTCTCGGCGAGCGCCGTAGCCGGCAACACCGCGCGCGCCGAGGGCAGCGGTGCCGCCATCGCCGGCGGCGTGGCCGCCGTCGGCACCCTCACGGCGCGCGATGGCGCGTCCATGTCGCACAACACCGCCGTCTCCGTGAACGGGCCGGCGCAGGGTGGCGGGCTGCAGATCAACCCCGGCGGCACGGTCGTGCTCTCGGCGAGCGCCGTAGACGGCAACACCGCGCGCGCCGAGGGCAGCGGTGCCGCCGCCGGCGGCGGCGTGCTCGCCGTCGGCACCCTCACGGCGCGCGATGGTGCGTCCATCTCGCACAACACCGCCGTCTCCCTCCGGGGCGGAGCGATCGGCGGCGGTGTCACTGCCACTAACATATCCTTCGGAGCCGCCTGCGCGGTCGCGCTGAACGATAGCTCCGTCCTCAACAACACGGCGCGCGCCGAGCGCGGCGCGGGCGCCGACGGCGGCGGCCTCGCGACCTTTTGCAACCTGACGGTGCGCAACGCGACGATCGTCGGCAACCGAGTGTTCGCTGCAAACGGCACCTGCCGCGGCGGCGGCCTCTTCCACGCCGGCCTACCTGCCCTCCTCCACGGCGGCGTCATCGACGGCAACGTGGCCGTCGGCCGCGTTGCGTCGGGCTCCCAGGTCCTCGTCGGCGCGCCGCTCGCCTATGTGCTGCCCGCGCCGCTCGGCCGTTGGCTCGACGGCGTGCGCCAGTGCAACCGCGCCATGTGCCCGGCAGGCATCCAAGGTGGCGAGGTGGAGTGCGCGCTGCAGCCGTGCGACTTTCACGTCTTTGGCGACGAGGTCGAGGGCCAGTGGATCGCCGTCGCGCTACCGGGGCCCGCCGACGGCGACGCCTACCCGCCGCGATGCCTCCCGGGCTCATATGCCGCGGGCGCCGACCCCGAGGCCGACCAGAGCGGCCGCACGTGCTCCGGCCTCTGCCCCGCCGGCCGTGCGTGCTTCATGCCGGGCACGATCGCAACCGGCGGCGATGCGAGCGCCCTGCCTGCAGCCCCCGCCGGCATGGCCACGGCGCTCGGTGACGCCACAGGCCGGCCGTGCGAGGCGGGCTTCTACTCCGAGGGCGGCGCCGCCGACCGTTGCCAAAAGTGCCCCTTCAACTCCACCTCGGCATCAGGCGGCTCCTCGATCGACGCCTGCTTCTGCGAGCCCGGCTTCTTCGGCGAGGCCGGGGCCTGCCGCCCCTGCCCGCCCGGCCTCGACTGCGCAGCTGGGGCGGACCCTGTGAATGTGAACGTGCTACCAGGCTCGTGGCGGCCGAGCCGACGCGCGGCAGAGGCGCACGTGTGCCCGGGTGGCAGCCTCACGTGCGCCGGTGGCTTGTCTGCGGCCGACTTCTCCGTCGACGACCCCAGCACGTGCGCCCCTGGCTTGGCGGGGCCATACTGCTCCGCCTGCACGGATGCACAGAGCTATCTCGATGCGAGCTCACGCACGTGCCGCACCTGCATGCAATCCTTCTCCTTCTTCGGAACCATCGTCGGCAGCGTGGTGGGCGTCGCCGTCGCGTGCCTCCTTCTCGCCGGCTTCATGCACGATCCCGCCCTCCCCCTTCGCGATCGCATCAAGGGAGCCTGTTCCAATGGGAAGCGCGCCCTCACCGCCTCTCTTCTGAAATGGGGGAGCCACCCGCGCATCGTCGCCCTCCGCGCCGCCTCCGACTCGATCACCCTCCTCGTCAAGGGCAAGCTCCTTCTCGGCTTCGCCCTCGTCATGGCGCAGATGGGCGACGTGTACCAGATCCGCTACCCTCCAGGCTTCCAGTCCCTCACCTCCACGCTGTTCAGCCCGCTGAGGCTGCAGCTCTTCGGGTGGATCCCTGGTCTCCACCTGAGCTGCCTTGGCATCCGCACACTCGAAGCGGAGCTGCTCCTCAACTCGCTGCTACCACTGTTGGTGATCCTCCTTTCGTTTGCCATCTCCTGGGGTCGAGCGAGAAGCTTTGCCCCGGCTCTCCCGTTTGTGCTTCGCCTGACCTACCTCCTCTACCCGTCCGTCGCATCGAAAGGTGCCTCCCACTCCGATGTCCACAGTGGGGCCTCTCCTGGGGCCTCTCCTTTACACGTGCTTACAGCTGGGGCCTCTCCTTCACACGTGTTCACAGCTGGGGCCTCTCCTTCACACGTGCGCGTGTGAACGTGTGTGGCAGGCTTCCAGACGCTCGGTGCCTGCGACTGCTTCCCACCCTTAGACGGATCCACGAGCATCTGCTTCCTGCCCGCCGACCCATCCGTCCTGTGCCCGAATGGGTATGCTGGCGCACCGGAGCAGCCCACGGCCGTGCTTGCCGTCGCTCTGTACGGGGTCGGCGTCCCCGTCCTGTACGCCGCGCTCCTCTTCGTCTCGCGAACGGCGATTCGCGACGAGAATCCGACGCCGCTCTCCACCGCCCTCTCCTTCTTGCATGAGTCGCTCCATCCTTGGGCGCTCTACTGGCCGCTGGTGGAGGCGGCGCGCGCCATCTTTCTCACCGGCTTCCTCGCGCTCGTCACTCCAGGTTTGCCAATCAGTGAGTGGCGCTGATTGGCTCTGATGACCACTGATTGGCTCCCTCGCGATCGTCACTCCAGGCGAGATCTTCCAGCTCCTGTGTGGGCTGCTCGTTGCTAACATCTTCTCGATTCTTCAGCTCTGGTGCGCTCCCTACCGAACGGCATCCAACAACTTCCTCGCGATGGCGATCAACTTCTCGCTCGTCCTCAACTTCGTGAGCTCGATCGGAGTGCAGGTAGCTGCCAAGTATGGCATCGCAGCTGTTGACCCAGTGCTCCTCTCGATCGCGCTCTACACCGCCGCCTTCGCCGTCTTCCCGATCACCCTCTTCACCCTCCTCCTTGCCATCCGCAAGCCTACCGTCACACCGGAGCAGCTGCGCGCCTACCTTCTTGACGATCCGGACGACGAGCCAAACACGAGCGGACCCTCGGCAGGAGTCCAACTCCCGCCTCTCGTCGCTCGGTTCGGCCAGTTCTCGATCAACGTCGCAGACGTGACGAAAGCCCTCAACGCGCCCCTCCTCTCCGACCACGAGCGACGCATCCTTACCGAGACGGTGTCGCGGGTCGCGGACGGGTCCCGCTTCGCCTCCGACCCGGCCGCCCTCGTCTTCGGCCAGCCACGCGAGGCTGCGCTCGGGATCGACCCATTCCTCTGCGTCCCCCCCAACCAGATCCGAGCGGGCATGTCGGAGGGAGTCGTCGCCATCCGAAGAGAGATTGAGGCGGCTGCTTCCACTGGGGAGCTGATGGCGCTGGACACGCTCGACTCCACTGGGAAGCTCCACACTGGGAAGCAAAAGGCGCTGGACACGCTCGAGTGCCTCGACTACGTCCAGCTCTCCCGTGCAGGCTCGTCGGCCAAGGTGTGCGCTGCCCGTGTGCGCTCACTCGCACACGTGTTGAGCGTGCTGCATGCATGCTCATCACCCCAGCGCATGCATGCAGCTCATCACCCCACCTCTTCCTCTCGTTTCTTTGGTCAGACGTTCCCCAGCACCTCGCCCCACCCTCGGGACTGCGACGAGAACGGACTTCGATCCGACCGCCGCACGGCATCGGGGGACGGGATGACGCTCGCCGACTTTGTGGCCGCCCCAAACTCCCGAGAGGCGGAGCTGGAAGAGGCGCACGTCCTCGCCCTCCGCCTCTACACGACGAGGGCCTACCTCCTCATCAACATCCCTCTCCGAGACCTCGGCCGCCACGAGAGGGGAGAGGCCCATCCCCTCCCTGTGACGGTCGCCTTCCTCGCCGAGGCGATCCGCCGCTTGCGTGCGGTCGGCGCCAAGCAGGCGAACGCGCGCTCGCCGGTCGTCCTTTACCGTGGGCTCAAAAACTCGACTGTCCCCCCTGCGTTCCTCAAGGAGGGCGGCACCGAGTATGCCCCCATGTCGACGACGAACGACCTGTCTGTCGCGGTGCGGTACAGCGCGAGCCGGAGCAGTGTGTTGCTCCGCATGGTCACCAAGTCCTTCATCGAGCGAGGCGCAGACATCTCGTACCTGAGCGCCTTCCCTGACGAAGCGGAGGTCCTCTTCCCGGTACGATTCGACTCGCATCTTTGCCGTGCCTCCACCTGTCTTCAACTCTCTCACTCACACGCCACTGCTCCTCCCCCCCGTGTATCGGTTGCAGCCACTCACGTACTTGAAGCCGAGCGGCAGGACGGAGGAGGTGGACACCGGGGACGCTTCGTTCACCATCATCGACGTCGTCCCACGGATGTAGGCATGTTGGTGACGCTGCTTCCTGTGCTACGTGACTGGGTGCGTACACGCACCCGCTGCATTAACATAGAGCAATAGTACCAAAGCATATCCGATTTCCAGCCCCGTGTGAGGGCCACATGCAGTTTCAGTGCATGTCTTACAGGTCAGTGGTCACGCCCACATCATTTGGGTAAGCATGCAGGTTCGGTACGGTATTGCAATACGGTATCGTATGCAATCGCTAAATTGAAAATTCCGAATCGCACAGCGATTTTCGCCCACCGATCATGGTCTGCCAACAGGTAAACTAGGACTCTAGGACTCTTGGAGCCAATGAAGTTGCCCCCGCACTGAGGCTCGTGAGGCCGGCGGGCAGCTCAGGCGGGCAGCTCAATCGATTGACTCAATCAACATCAACTATCGGTCCAAAGCAAAGGATGGCACTGGGTGGTACATGGGCGGACCTGAGAATGCTTTCATCGAAGCCGGCAGGCAGCGCGATCGACAACATAGAGGAGCAGCCATCGAAGGCGCCCTCACCAATGCTCGTGAGGCTGGCGGGCAGCGCTATTGACGTCATCGAGGAGCAGCCCCAGAAGGCGTACCCACCGAGGCTCGTGAGTCCGGCAGGCAGCTCGATCGACGTCAACGAGGAGCAGCCAGCGAAGGCGCGCTCACCGAGGCTCGTGAGGCTGGCGGGCAGCTCGATCGATGTCAACGAGGAGCAGCAAGTGAAGGCATAATCACCGATGCTCGTGAGGCCGGCGGGCAGCTCGATCGATGTCAACGAGGAGCAGCCGCGCAAGGCCCACTCACCGATGCTCGTGAGGCCGGCGGGCAGCTCGATCGATGTCAACGAGGAGCAGCCATGGAAGGTGAACCCACTAATGCTCGTGAGGCCGGCAGGCAGCTCGATTGACGTCATCGAGTAGCAGCCATAAAAGGCGTGCTCACCAATGCTCGTGAGGCTGGCGGGCAGCGCTATCGACGTCATCGAGGAGCAGCCCCAGAAGGCGTACCCACCGAGGCTCGTGAGTCCGGCAGGCAGCTCGATCGATGTCAACGAGGAGCAGCCATTGAAAGCGTTCACACCGATGCTCGTGAGGCCGGCGGGTAGCTCAATCGATGTCATCGAGGAGCAGCCATAGAAGGCGCACTCACTGGTGCTCGTGAGGCCGGCGGGCAGCTCGATCGACGTCATCGAGGAGCAGTAAGAGAAGGTGTACTCGCCGATGCTCATGAGGCCGGCGGGCAGCTCGATCGACGTCAACAAGGAGCAGCCAGAGAAGGCGTACCTACCGAGGCTCGTGAGGCCGGTGGGCAGCTCGATCGACGTCAACGAGGAGCATGCACAGAAGGCGAAACTGCCGATGCTTGTGAGGCCGGCGGGCAGCTCGATCGATGTCAATGAGGAGCAGCCACGGAAGGCGCCCTCACCAATGCTCGTGAGGCCCGGGGGCAGCGCGATCGATGTCATCGACCTGTACCCACGGAACGCGTACGCCGGCACGCGCGCCTCGCCGTGGCGCAGCGCGCACGCGGCGAGCAGCACCTCCATCGGCGCCTTGCCCTCGCCGCGGATGCACGCGCACACACCCGCCATCGGATACGAGTCTTCACCCGATGACGCCACGCTCCTCAGCGCGGCCACGCCCACCTCGAAGCCGCCCAGCCCCGTCACATTTGCCAGGTTGGGCAGCCCGCGCGACACGTCTGCCGCGTCGGCGATGAGGCGACCGGCGGCGCGGCTGCCCGAGAGGTCGAGCTCGGTCACCTCGACGAGGTTGCTCGTGAGCGGCAGGCCGACGCGTGCGCACAGCCGCGCGCACAGGACGCGCCGCGCCCGCGCACGCCACGCGAGGCTCACACCCTTGAGCACGCGCAGCGTCGGCACGTCGGCGTCCGCGAGGGCGTCCTCCAGGGCGTCCTCGTTGACGAGCTGCGTCGAGAGCCAGCACGCGGGCGGTGGCGGTTTGGGTGGTGCGTCGGCCGCTCGCGGTGCCGTGGCGTCGTGCTGAGCGTCTGGCGTGTACAGCGGCTCCTCCGTCGCCGCCTGCCGCTCCGCCTCGGTGGGGAAGTCGCTCGCGACGCCCAGCAGCCGCCCGAGCTCCGCGCCACTCTTGCTGGCGAGGTGGCCGGTGCACAGGGAACGGGAGAGGAGTCGGAGAAGCTCGACGTCCACGTCGAGAAAGTGCGCGCCGTACAACAGCTGCGCGAGCTGCGCGAGCGAGCACCCCTCCAGCGCCCTGCCATCCTCCGCACCGCCCTCGGCGACGCGCGCGAGCGCGCGGAGCGCAGCCGCAGGCACCAGAGTGGCGAACGCCCCCTCGGCTCCGCCCGTGTCGCTCACCCAGTTGGCGAGCGCCGCCGATCGCGCCGCGGCCAAACGGGACCACGGGACCTCCTCGCCCTCGGCGCTTCGCACCCTCACATCGCCGTTGACGCCGTCGCCGCCGATGTCATCGCCACCTCCGACGTCGCCATCCCGACGACGCTTCATGGAGGCACTTCCTGGAGTTCCTGATTGGTCACTGGACACTAGTGATTGGTCGGCACGACGACTAGACTTTCGGGGAAAATGAATTTCCCAACGAAAACGCGAGCGCCGAACGAAGCGGCTTTGGGAATGCACGATGTGCGACGACCTGGCTTTTCGTGTAAAAAAAAGGGTTCACACGAGTCAACTTCCTCATGAAGGAATTTTTAGTCTAGTATCCTCCAAAGAAGAAAGATCCTCCTCTCGCTCTTCTTTGAATCGAGCCGTACCATGCCTACAATGTTTTGTGTCTTCAAAGTTCAACATCCTACGTATCCTACCTGAATTGTAAACAGTGTGAGCGGCTGAGCGCTTCAGAATGAGCGCATCCGCGCACGCAGCGCTGTCCCTGGATGTCAACGTGAGGGCTGAAAGGCGGATGACGATGAGCCAGCACCGTAGCCTGTGCAACCTCCGATCAGCATGCATTTGCGCTCTTCTGCCTAGTGTGCTCAAAGAGGCGGAGCCGTCGAAGCATGCATTCACAGCTCTGGTAGACACGTGTACTCGGCGGAGGGAGCGGCGGAGGGATTGTGCTCAATGCTGGCGGGGGCCTCGGCGGAGGGAGACGGCGGCGGCTTGGGTGGCGGGAGGTGGCGCCGTAGTGAGCACTTGCATGCTGAGCACGAGCAGCAGGCGGGGTGTCGGAGTCGGCGCACGAGTCCTGATTAGGCAAGCCCGGCGCCTCGAGCGGCGGCGGGGTAGGGGGCGGGGGCAGTGGATGGCGGACAAGATGGTGCGCTGGATGGTGCGTCACTGAAGAGGGATGGGGCTCGGCAGCTGGCGATGGGACTGCTGCCGATCTCCTCACCGGAGATCCCTCCTTATTAGGCAAGTCCTCCTCGACTGCAAACTGGTGCTGATCTTGTTGGAACAGCCCATCTTGACTCCAATCGACGGTCCCGTTCAGGAGCCGGCCGAAGGGCGCCTGGCGCGGCGTCACGTACGTGCGGAGGAGGCCCGCGCTCGCCAGCGTCTCGAGGAACCAGTCCACGGGGCAGTCGCCCACCTCGCAGGGGTCGATCTGCGCGTCCGAGAGCTGCTGAGCAGCATGCTGGCTCAGGTAGTAGGCGGTGGTGCAAGAGGTGCCGTGGCAGTGGCCTATGAGCTGCCAGTCGTCGTCCCGGAGCTCGATACGACGGAGCTCGGCCGCCACGTCGCTCTCATTCTGCGCGCCTATCGACCAGTCGTCCTCGAGCAGCAGCGCCTTTGCGTCGGGCCGTCTGAGGAGCTCGCTCACCGTCTTCCACATGTGCACATGCACGGCGAAGACGCCCGCTTGCTTCGCAGTGAGCTTACAGCCCCTGCGCAGGTGCTCCTCCGCCGAAAGATAGACCGGGGCGACGCGCCTCGGCGCAAATCCCAGCCGGACCAGTTGGGCGGCCCTATCGTTCGTGTAGCGCCGTGCGGGCGAGGCGACGAAGGCATCGACGAGGCCGACTACGCCAGCCTCCTGCTGGCCGCGGCCCACATCGAAGACGGCCAAAAGGAGCGCGCACCTCTTTGAACACCCCATCGTCCTCGTATCCAACGTCCGGCCAAGGGCCCCAGCTCGGCGTTGCCCCACGCGAGCCGACCCGGGAGCGATTGTGTGAACAGGTGTTGTTGAGAAATTCCCAGTCAAACTTAAACTTTACCGCCGATTTCAATATTTAAGTCGCGTAAGTACATGTACATGTACAACTTGGTCCTTTCATGCCCATATCTCAAAACACCAATTGCAAAACACATCTTGGAGAGCTCAATTGGGAGAGCTGGAGGACACAGTCTAATCGAAAACGCAATTTCGCGCGCGGTGACGCTACAACGCCTTGGAGTCGCCACGCTCCCTCCGCACTTCCCTCCACATCAAGACGAGGTCGGCGGCTTGCCAGAGCGCAACGACCGACGCAACGCCGAAGATACCCGAGTAATATCCCGCGGCCGTCGGCCAGCCGCGGTGCTGCAGCAGTGCGCCCCCGAGCCGGCTGAGCGGGGTCGCGATGCATCCTTTAAGGAGCATATTCGACGCCAGCCGGTGAGATCGCATCCAGCCGCAGCGCGCGGTCAGCGGAATGGCGACGAGCCACGCGGCAAACGGCAGGGCGAAGAGCACCGAGAAAGTGTCGAAATTGGCAAAGGCGCTGTAGCGGCCCATGGCGTAGCCCGCGGCATCCATCACCGCGAGCGCCATCAGGCAGCCGTAGCCGAGCCGGCGGTGCAAACGCGCGCCCGAAGTCGCGAGACCAAGTGGCCGGCTTCCGTCCTTTGTCGGTGCGCGGAGCATGCCGGGCACCGTCTCCTTTTGAAGAAGCGTAAGCAGAACGAGGACGATCGCGCCGCATGAATGCGCGTGCAGCAGGGGCAGTGGCAGTGGGGCGACGAGATCCATTGCGAGGCCTTCACCGCTGATGCTCCTCGTGTCGGAGCGCTGGCCGCGAGATAGGAAAACCGAATGAAAGATGTACATCGCGAGCACCGGAACAAGAACCCACTTTGCGCGTCGGTTGTAAAAGTCGGTGGCGTCAAGCTCGATGAGGCGCTGCACCCTTACGTCGCGCTCGGTGGACGGTGGAGTCGGCATGACCCGTACGATACCTCCAGCCGGCAGTCCGGACGGTCCGCGCGTCTCCACCGCTCGCGTGCCGCAGCCAACCGTTTCGTTGACTCGTGTGAACCCGTTTTTTTCTAACAAAAGCCAGGGATGTCGCACACCGTGCCACGAGCGGCGACTTTGGGAAATTCATTTCCAAAAGTCTAGCACGAGCCAAACCGTTTCGAGCTTCGCCGCGACAGCGCGCGATGGCGGTTGTCGGCTGGCTGAGGGCCGCGACGGCGCGGCGCGAGGCCGTGTTCCGGCTCTCCTCGTCTCTTACGCTAGTCGCGGCTGCGTTCGCGCGAGGCCCGTGCGCTTTTTGCCATCATGTGCGCGTGCGTGCGCTTGGTGCCATCATGTGCGC
>Ga0210246_100965_pt1 | contig 24998 bp, 32 predicted proteins | sample ChrtobMetaP3_8mM_FD_155469 | JGI IMG/M metagenome (GOLD analysis project Ga0210246, IMG submission 155469) | Chrysochromulina tobin associated microbial communities from unialgal haptophyte culture, Seattle, Washington, United States - P3_8mM | ecosystem: Host-associated > Algae > Haptophytes >...
TAATGCCCCGTTTGATTCCGGTCGGGCGCTTCGTGTCCGGCGCCGTCGCCTGGCTCGCCTCTGCTCGCTTCTGATTCTCAGCGATGGCCGCCTCCAGCAGCGCATCCTCATTGAGCTGTGCCGCCGCGCGCCGCTGCCGCCGCCGCCGCCGCCGCCGCCGCCGCCGCCGCGTCCTTCTTCTTCGCTTTCTTAGGAGTCGCGTCCTCCGCCTCCTCCTCTGCCTCGCCGCGGCAAGCGGAGCAGGCGGAGGTGTGTCGCCACCTTCCGTATTAGGATGGGTGGGTTCGTCACCACCAGCCTCGTCGGCGTCCTCAGCGGGCTTCTTCTTCTTCTTCTTCTTCTTCTTCGAAAAGTCGACCATGGGCTCCTCCACAGTCGCTGTGGTCGCCGTCTCGACCGCCGAGCTCGACCTCTCAACCTCGGCGACGACGGGGGGTTCGGGCGCGGCTGTGCTCTGCTCCTCCGAGATGACACCAGCCCCAGTGGAAGGCTCCGCCTTGACAGCCACCGCTGGGGCTGGGGCTGGGACTAGTGCTTCCACAGCCGGCGCAGCCGCGGGCGCACTGGCGAGCGACTCCGGGCGCGCCTCGGTCGGTTGCTCCTCTGCCTTCTTTGGCAGCGGCAGACTGAGTGCCTGTGCGACGCTGTCGAATGCCTTGCCGATCTCGTCGCCACTCTGCTTGAAGAACTGCTCTGAGCCCTTCAAGAATGCCTGAAATGGGTCGAGTTCGGCGGGTGGCATGTTGCAAGGCCCACCAAGAATTATGAGGGGACCTCCGCGTTGTCAGTCCATAGCACAGAGGGTCCACGTCGACACGAGCGACGGCCCATCACCGTTGAAACGCGCAGTGTGAACCGCGCGGAGTGAACCACGCCGTGTCAATCTGTGTTTCAGGCCGTGACAATCTGACCTTATCTTCCCCACCCGACTCCAACCTGCACCCATTGCTCAGATAAGATACAATATGAGTCATCGCGGCATGAGTGTGCACAAGTTCTCAGGAGATCAGGACTGTATATAACGGTTGGCTGGCGTCAAAAAGTTTTTGCCGCCCCAATGATTTCGTCAATGCGATGCAGGTTTGTGCAAACCCCATATATTTCGTCATTCCTACGGCAATCGCGCCACATTTGCTTCGTCAACATTATATCTTCACAAAATCCGCGCACTTCCGACTGTCCACCGTCCTCATGCTGCCCACTCGTGCTGCCTCGGCGTTTCACGCGGCCGTGCATGACCTCCGCGTCGCCCGCCTAGTCCGTCTGGCCAACAAGAATGTGCCGACAAACGTCTCGATCGAGAGATTCGACTACGCCGGCATGATGCGCGCGGTCGAGCTCACAAGAGCCGAGCTACTTCTAAGTGGAAGAGATGTCAGCTTCCAGGCAAATACAGCAGCCATGAAGCCGATGATGCGCCCCCTCCCGACTCCAAGCCGGCAATACTTTGCTCAGAACTGTCAGATGTGAGTGCCAACGCGGCGTGAGTGTGCACTCGACTACTGTAAGCGGTAGCCAGTACGAGTCCGTGTCACGGCTTTTCGCGATGCATCGAGCATATGGGGCCAGTAAGCGATACTTGTAGAGGGCTGTCGTGTGGCCACGCCGAATCGCTGGTACTTATGAACTACAGGAATTCAATAGTACACTCACGCGTACGAACTAATATGAACTACACGAATTCAAAAGTACACTCACCCGTGTGTTGGGCTCTGCTGCCCTCCTATGAGCGAAAAGGGCTCACCGTCGCCATCTCATCGACCGCGTCCTCTTCGTCCTCGACCTCGACCTCGTCCTCGTCCTCGTCTTCTTCGTCGACAGGCCTGCCCGCGGCCGCCGCCGCAATGGCCATCGGATGCCCAAGCACCATCCACGGCAGCTCGCGCGTCGCAAACGAGGGCCGCCGACGCGCCGGCGGCGCCCCTGGTGCGGGCGGCAGGTGGGTTCGAAGCAGCGGCATGGGATCGCCCTTCGGCGGTGGTGCGGGGCGCGTGTTGGCTTGGTCGTTCGCCATGCGTCCGACGAGGCGGCTGGCGGGCGAGGCCACCTGCGGCGGGTATGCGGACGCGCGATGCCCAAAAGCCCAAAAGGGTGCGGCGCCTGCCGTGATGGGCGCCGTACTGAGCGCCTTGCTGAGCGTGGTGCAAGCTGCCACGGCCTCTGTGCCGCTCCCATCGCAGACGCTCGCGCCGACACTGCCATTGACGACACCGCCGCCCCCACCGGTACATGCACCGGGCGCCGCGCTGGGCGCCGCACTGGGCGCCGTGCTGGGCGGCTGCAGCGCGGACCATGGGAGTGACCGCGACGCAAACGCTTCCTTCCGCCATCCACGGCGGAAGGGCATGCCGGCCGCGGCCGCCACAGCCGCCGCCGCCAAGTCCACTGCCGCTGCTGATGCTGCTGCTGATGATGATGCTGATGCTGATGCTGATGATGCTGATGCTGCTGATGATGCTGATGATGATGAGCTTGCATCCCTCTGGAAGTTGGCACTCTTCCACAGCCCAGCGCCGTGGTGGGCACTCCTCCACAGCCCGTGCACCGCAGGCAAGCCTCGGCTGCGGTGCAGCGCGAGCATGCGACGCACATGCGCCTGCATCCGGGGAGGCGCGCCGGCGAAGCTTGCCTGTGGGGAAAGGAGCGCGCGCGCCGTGGTGAGCACACTCGCATGCACGCCACCGGGGAGGCGCAGTGGCGAAGCTTGCCTGCAGATGCGACGGGCGCTGCAGCAAGGCTGCAGGGGTCCCGTCCTCGACACAAGCACCTGATGAAGGACGCAATCAGTGGCAATCAGAGGGGTAATCAAGGCTGCAGGGGTCCCGTCCTCGACACAAGCACCTGCCAAATTAAGAAGGATGCGGGGGGCAGTCATATGTGATCATATGTCGCAATCACCTCTAATGGCTACTGATGTCATTAGAGGTCATCAGTAGTCATCAGAGGTCGCAATCACCTCGTTCGAGCACGAGGACGCGAGAGAAGAGATATTAGAGGTCATCAGTAGTCATCAGAGGTCGCAATCACCTCGTTCGAGCACGAGGACGCGAGAGAAGAGGTGGAGCAACGGCAGCAACCGATGCGTGATGGCGAGCAGTGTCGCATGACCTAATCGCTCATTGAGCACCTGATGAGGCATGCAATCAGCGGCTGATGAGGCATGCAATCGGTGTCTGATGAGGCATGCAATCAGTGACGATCCAATCAGGGGCACACTCACCCCGTGCAGACGGGCCGACGCAGACGCTTCCATCCCCGCTGCGGGCTCGTCAAGCAGCACGGCAATTAGAGGCAATTAGAGGCAATTAGAGGCAATTAGAGGCAATTAGAGGCAATTAGACGTACCTGCGGGCTCGTCAAGCAGCACGGCAATTAGAGGCAATTAGAGGCAATTAGAGGCAATTAGAGGCAATTAGAGGCAATTGGACGTACCTGCGGGCTCGTCAAGCAGCACGAGCTTCGCGGAGGAGCGTTGGAGCAACAGCCTCGAGAGGGCAATCAGCTGCAGGTGGGTTGCGGAGAGGGTGATGGTGGTTTCGCCGCCGCCCCTGCTGCCAGGCTTGCCTTCACCTCCGCCCTTGCCGCCGCCCTTGCCTCCGCCCTTGCCGCCGCCCTTGCCTCCGCCGCCGCCTTCGCCGCCGCCTCTGGCGCCGCCCCTTCCCGCCGCCCCGAGGTGCGTATGAAGTCCATGTGGCATCGCCCTAATTAGGTCCTCCAAACCCGCAAGCCGCAGAACTTCCCACAGGGCTTCCTCTCGGCTGCCCGACTCGGCGCCTCTTGGATGAACTCCGCCATCGCCGCCGTCGCCCGCTGCCCATGTGCCCGACACGACGCCCAACGGGTCCAGATTGTATGCCACCGTGCCGGCGAGCAGCAGAGGCTCCTGATGAAGGACGCAATCAGACGGTCATCAGTGGTCATCAGTGGCCATCAGGGCCTCAAGTTCGCCCACCTGATGGAGGACGCAATCAGACGGTCATCAGTGGTCATCAGTGGGCATCAGAGGCTCCTGATGGAGGACGCAATCAGTGGCCATCAGTGGCAATCAGTGGTCATCAGTGGTCATCAGCGCCACTCTCACCTGTGGGATCGCACGGATCGCAATCAGAGGTCATCAAGTCGCAATCAGTGGTCATCAGTGGTCATCAGCGCCACTTCTCACCTGTGGGATCGCACGGATCGCTCGGCGCCATTGGCGAAGAGGAACGCTCGCCGCGTCACACCCATCAAGCCTCATCAACCCTTCGCCCAGGGGAAGCAGGCGCGAGATCGCAGCGAGGAGCGTCGACTTACCTGCCATCCGAAGCCATCAGCGGCCATCAAGTCGCAATCAGAGGTCATCAATCGCAATCAGAGCTCATCAAGTCGCAATCAGACTCACCCGCGCCCGAGCGCCCCACGATGGCCACATGGTCCCCAGCTCCGATCGAGATTGTCAGCCGTTGCATTGTCGGAAGACCCTGTGGGAAATATGACTCGTGACGTCATCAGTGGCAATCAGAGGTCATCAGAGATCATCACGAGTAGGTCATTCGTGCCAATCAGATTTCATCAGTGGCAATCAGAGGTAATCAGAGGTAATCAGAGGTCATCAGAGGCAATTGGCCCTCGCCTGTGGGGAATACGCCGCCGGTCGAAAGTTCACCAGCTGCAGCGCGCCGCTCGAGGGCCACGTGGCGCCCGGTACGGCGCTCGAGCTCGAGCGCGCCGCACAGTCAGCGAGCTCCTCCTCGCTCAACACGGCGCTGAGCGAGCTGAGCCTTTCCACAGACGCGAAGGTCGCATCGGCGCGCGTGGCGTACGAGACAAGATACCTGATGAGGGGCGCAATCAGAGGTCCTCAACTGGGGCCATCAGGTGCACTCGAGATTCAATCAAGGCGCAATCAAGGCACAATCAAGGCGCAATCAAGGCGCAATCAAGGCGCAATCAAGGGGCATCGCGTACTTGGCGAGGGCGGTGAGGGTCATTGAGTACGTGAGCGCCAGTCCGGAGAGCCCGAGCGCTGCATGCAAGCGGGCGATACAGACGCAATCAGTCGCAATCAGAGGGGTAATCAGCGCCAGTCCGGAGAGCCCGAGCACTGCATGCAAGCGGGCGACACAGACGCAAGCAGTGGCAATCAGACGGGTAGTCAGAGGCGATGAGAGGGGTAATCAGCACCTGCATGCGAGCGCGAGGCGACGGTGGTGAGGGCGACACAGAGGAGCATCAGAGCGCCTATGATCTCCAATTGCAACGCCAGCCAGCGCTGCAGCCCGATGCTAAAGAACTGCGCGCGCGTCGACCCCTCAATGAGTGCGATTGCATGTAATCAGAGGCAATCAGAGGCAATCAGAGGTGTAATCAGAGGGGTAATCAGCACCTGCGCGCGCGTTGACCCTTCAATGAGGGCGATTGCATGCTCGCATGCAGCGGCTCCCTGCCCGAAGGCACGAATGTACTCGCGACCATCGATCACCTGATGAGGGACGCAATCAGCATGCACTCAGGGAGGCACTCAGCGAATGTCCTCGCGACCATCGATCAGCTGATGAGGGACGCAATTGGCGGCGGGCAGTCGCAATCAGCCGCAATCGGGGGCCATCAGCCGCAATGATGAGCCATAAACAGCCATCAACAGCAATCGATAGCAATCAACAGCTATCAACAGCCATCAACAGCAATCGATAGCCACCAGCAGCAATCAGTCGCAATCACCTCGAGCAGATGCGACACCACCGGCCCGTGGAGCACAGACACAAGCCGCTTCGCCTCCGCCGCTGTCGGCCGGTACCTCGCGACCAACCGACCGAAGATGATTGCGAGCACCATCACCGCGGGGGCGGCGAAGGGGGAGGCGGCGAGGATCGCGACTAGTGCGGCCAGCAGCGCGGCGACACATGTGAAGGCTTGTGCGAGCATCGCTGGAAGCGCCGAGTCGAGCGCATCGAGATCGCGCGAGAAGCGGCTGAGTAACCTGCCATCAGAGAGAACGCGAGCACGCAATCGAGATCCATCAGCGAGCACGCCATCGAGATCCATCAGTGGCGCTCAGAAGCCACGCTCGCACTGATGAAGGACGCAATCAGTGGCGCTCAGAAGCCATGCTCGCACCGCCCCCGCCCCCGCGCCGTGCTGAGCACGTTCTCACGCGGGATAATCGAGCGGTGTAATCAGGGGTAATCACGCGGGGTAATCAGGGGTATTCAAGCGGGGTAATCAGGGGTAATCAGGGGCTCGCACCGCCCCCGCTCCGTGCTGAGCACGTAATCCAGCGGAGCTCGGAGGACGTGACGAAACCCATCAGCATGCAATGAGCTCGAGACCTCGAGAGAGCACAGACCCCACAGCGCCGCCTGCGCCCCCACTGCGAGCGCTGTGAAGGCGGCGAGCACGCCCAAACCTCCGAGATTGGTGCCGAGATCGTCCTGCTCGTCTGGCGGCAGTCCGGACCATCGACCGAGCCACCAATCGTACATGACGAGGGAGCCCTGCAACGCAATCAGACACAATTAGGCGCAATCAGACGCACTCAGACACCGATCGTACATCACGAGGGAGCCCTGCAACGCAATCAGGAAGGTCAATCAACAAAGGCGATTCGAGCTGTCCATCGCAATCAAGCGCACTCAGGCGCAATCAGGCGCACTCAGGCACACTCACCTGCGAGAGCCCGAAGAGCATCAGCACCAACGGCAATCCGAAGCCGGCGCACCCAAACCGGCGCGCATAGTCCAGATACACTTCCACAGGGAGGTCGACGCCGCCGCTGCCCTCGGCGCGCCATACAGAAACGAGCTGCGCAGCTGCCTTTTTGGGAAGCGTCGTGCCGATCTCGCGCTCGAAGATCGCGGCGCTGTCAACGGCCGTTTCGTCGATCGCGCCCACCACGGCGCTATGCTCGGGCGCGCGGGCGGGTGTGAAAGTGCTGCATGCAGCTGTGAACCGCCGGCTTGGCAGAGCCGCCGACGACGTCTGTGGGGAAGAAATGGCGCCGTGCTGAGCACTTGCATGCACCATCAGAGCCGCCGACGACGCCGACGCGTCCACTGGTGGCGCCCACGACGACGCGATGTCAGGGTGCGCGATGCCATCCACAGAGGCGGAAGCGGAGACTGGCAGTAGCAGCGGAGGCGCCGTGTTGGGCAGAAGCAGCGGAGGCGGCATGGTCGCCAATGCATGCGCGCCTGCCAAACTAGGCCATGGCAAGGACGACGGCGTAGTTTCCAAATAAGGCATTGGAGACCCCTCGTCAGCGTCAGCGTCATGTTCAAGGAAGGCCTCGCGCGGCGAAGGAGGGCGCCTCGGGATGGCAGGGGACGTCACTTCCAAATGAGGCATCGGAACGACAGGGGACGTTGCTTCCAAATAAGGCGAAGGAGGGCGCCTCGGAACAGGGGCACTCGCGTCATGGCCCCTGTCATTCCATTTCTGAGTGCCACGGAGTGCCTCCCTGATCTCCCTGGCTCGAGATTGCCGCTGATGGCCGCTGACGACGGGCGGTGGTAGCATCCCCGTTGTGGAATCAGTTGTGGAAGTAGTTGTGGAAGTAGTAGGTGCCCGAGTGCTGCAAACAGCGCCGACGCCTCCGCGCATGGCCGCACGCACGTGGGCACTCGAGAAGGGCGCGCCGCCCACGACGGCGCCAGTGTCGATGGATGCGCCGCCCACCACGGCGCGCACGTGAGCACTCGAGAAGGGCGATGGAGGTGCGCTGGGGGAGGGCGGGGTACTCGGATCAGTTGATAAGGTTGCCAAATTAGTACCGCTCGATGCGCAGGCACGTGGCGCCGTGGTGGGCGGCGCATCCATCGACGCTGGCGCCGTGGTGGGCGGCGCATCCATCAACCCCGCCTCTGCTAGAAGCTCGGCGAACGGCCCAGGCGCAGCGAGAAGCGCCGTCGTGGCACCGCTCTGGAGGACACGACCCGCCTGTAGCGTGAGATGAAGAATGTAATCAGAGGACAATCCGAGGACAATCAGAGGGCAATCTGAGGGCAATCAGAGGCCATCAGAGGCCATCAGAGGCAATCCGAGGACAATCACATGGCAATCAGAGGCTATCAGAGGCCATCAGAGGCCATCAGAGGTCATTCGAGGCACTCAGAGGCACGCGCCTGCACATGATGGAACAGCTCATCAGTGGCAATCAGTGGCACTCAGAGGCACGCGCCTGCAGCAAGATGATCCAATCGGCGCGAGCTGCCAAATTTGGAGATGAGGACGTAACCACCACGGCCGAGTCTCGAAGTAACGGTCCACGTAATGCATGCTCCCACACATGCATGCTGGTGGACGGGTCGAGAGCGGCTAACGGCTCATCTAAAAGGGCCACCGCCGGAGCTGCGTAGAGGACGCGTGCCAGCCCGACCAATCAGAGGTCATCAAGTCGCAATCAGTGGTCATCAGCGGCATTCACACCTGCGTAGAGGACGCGTGCCAGCCCGACCAATCAGAGGTCATCAAGTCGCAATCAGTGGTCATCAGCGGCATTCACACCTGCGTAGAGGACGCGTGCCAGCCCCACCCGTGCAACCTGGCCGCCGGATAGGGCGTTGCCGAGCTCGCCCACCTGCCCATCCACGCCAATCAATGGTCATCATAGGCAGTCACAGGTCATTAGAGGCCATCCACGTCAATCAATGGTCATCATAGGCCATCACAGGTCATTAGAGGCCATCAGAGGTCATCAGAGGTCATCAGGCGCCGTCAACACGCAATCCGCCCACCTCGGCGCGATCGCCATGTGGCCACTCGCGCATGTCGACGTCCAGAGCGACCGCATGCAACACGCGTGTGTACCGGGTTTCGTCAAACGGGCGGCCGAGGAGAATGTTCTCACGGATGCTTCCTTGGCAGAGCCACGCTCGCTGGCCGCAGTAGCCGATCAGAGGTGTGCAGAGAGGGGAAGTGGAGGTGTGAATGGCAGCGGCTGGCTGGCGCCGGTGGTGTGAATGGTGCTGGCCGGCGCGCCGCTCCCCCGTGCTCGCACTTCCTTTTGGGGGCACCGCACCGGCGTAGCGTTCGCCGCAGATGTGTATCTCGCCCTCGAGATGATGCATCTCATCAAGGATACCGGCGAGGACTGAGGACTTGCCAGATCCCATCTCGCCCGTGATCACAAGCATCTGGCCTGCGGTTACGCGCGCGTTAATGGGGCCCACAACCCAAACGCCATCGCCGTCGCCGCCGCTGCTGCCCCCCCCGCCGTCGCCGCCCCCGCCGCCGCCGCCGGTATCGTCATCGTCGTCATCGTGATTACCATCGTCAGCTCCCTCGTCCCCGCCTTTGGTTTCGCGAGCTGCACTGGGTAATAGCGACCGCGCCTCCTCCTCTTGCCGATGCCGATGCCGATCCCGGCGCCGAGCTCGATCGCGATCTCGATCTCGATCTGGCTCCTCGGCAGGTTGCCAAGCAAACGACGCGTCGGTGATGACGAGATTCGGCGGAGATCGACGCGCAGATTGTGCATGCAATCGAGGCTCGGCGGGCAAGCAAGGTGGCTTATAAGTGCCTCCGAGCCCTGACGAACCTGACGAACCTACGAACCGGCTCGGGTCCGCCGCTGACGAACCTGACGAACCTGACGAACCTGTGTCGGCTTTGCCGCCGCCACCACCTTCCTTGTCGACCCAGCGTCGACCCAGTTCACCGCCCTCGCCCTCGCCCCCGCCCGCGCCTACGCCCTCGCCCTCGCCGTCTGTCAGGACCGCTCCCAGACGAGCGAGAGCGACGCGCGCGTGGGCCAGGGCGGCAAAGAGTTCAGGCAGCGCCGAGAGAGGGGAGCGGAGCAGATTGAACAGCGCGAGGGACGCAAAGACGGTGGATGCATGCAAAGAAATCCCCGAGAAGGCGACGCATGCAAACGTGGCGAGAGAGACGAGGGTCGGAGCCACGGTCACGAGGATGATGTTGGCAGCCTTGAGCCATGCCTCCCAGCGAAGCGCCGCTTGTTCTGCGTGCCTCGCACTCATCACCTGTTTGCAATCATACGCGCAATCAGGACGCCATCAGTACGCCATCAGTGGCCATCAGAGGTACTCATCACCTGTATGCGATCGGTGACCATCAGCGACCGTATCTTTGCCATCAGTGCTGCCAATCGCAATCAAGTATCCATCAGCACTCCTCTCACCTGCCGTTCACAGAGCTCTTCCCACACCTCCAGCTTCACAGCACGGCTCGCTGCGAACGCAGCCTCCGTACCTGATGAGGGACGCAAACATGGTCCATCAGCCGCTCGCCTAGAGGTAATCTGAGGCAATCGAAGGCAATCAGGCATCGGTTCGAGCGTCGTATCGGTACGCCGCAATCAGAGGTAATCAGAGGTAATCGGAGGTAATCAGAGGCCATCAGGCATCGGTTCGAGCGTCGTCTCGGTACGCCGCAATCGCTCGTCAGTAGCCTTTGCTGTGAACGTCCGTTGCTCCGAAAGGGCGCGTGAGAGGCTCGCCTGCATGCAACGAGTGGTCATGAGTGGTCTTAGGTGGCAATGCGTGCTAATGAGTGGCAATGAGTGGCGAATAGAGGCGTTCATCCTCATCAATGGCGAGCATCCTCAACAAAGGCACCCTCACCTGCACGGGCCAGAGCAGCAGCATGACCGCCGCGCCTCCGAGCACCGGCTGGCCCAGTGCGTTCCACAGCATCGCGAGGGCGAGGCAGAGCTGGAGCGGCGCCGACCACACCATGTTGAGCGAGCCGCACGCGGCGTTCAGCCGCCCGCAGTCGGACGAGATCATGTTCGCAAGCCGGCCGCCGTCGGCGCGCTCGCACCGCCGGTACGCGAGGGCGCGGCGTAGGATGGCTGCCGTGAGCACACCGCGGACTTGTACGCCCGTCCGCAGCGCGTGCCAAAAGTACTGGTTCACCAGCAGCGCCTGCGCCAGCGTCGTCAACGGGAGCCCGACGGCCAGCGAGTACGCCTCGAGTGGGCCGCATGTGTGCATCCGAGAGAGCAGGCGCGCGAGCAACAGCGGCGGCACGTAGCGCAGCAGATCGGCAGCGAGCTTGTACGCCGCGGCGCGTGCCAAGCTCGGCCAGAAGACGCCCAACAGGCTCATCAGCAGCGGCTCGCCTCGGCGCTCCCGCCGCCGCTGCTCGAACTGAGCGTCCGCCCTTGCCAAGCCACCCTCAAGACGCAGCGCGACACTCAAGCCGTGGCGCCCGCCGAGCGACGCCCCGATCCAGCTGAACGAGGCGCCGCTGAGCAGTCCGCAGAAGCTCCGAGGTGATGATGAGCCGGACGGCTTGCCAAGGAGCGGCGACATGAGCTCTGCGTGGCGGGACGCGGGTGCGCCGGCCATGGGGCGTCGCATCCTGGGGCTTCCGAAGTTGAGAGCGCCATCCTGATCATGTCGGGCTCGCGAAAATGAGATTACTTTGAAATCTGTACGACCGCTTGAGCGGATCGTCCGGGAACAAGACACTAGCCATTGACGCTGACACCGCCGTTGCATGCGCGACGTTCTCTTGCATCCTGCATCATGGGGCCATCCGACGCAGCACACCACACTCCTCACGTGCACAGCCATTCCATTCCCAACATCTGTCCAACTTCAGTGTACGCAGTCACACAGGCTCACGCGTCCAACTCGGCCTCAAACTCGGCAAAGAAGTTGGCAACATCTGCCTCCTGCAGCACCAAGCCGATGAAGTCCTCATCCAGACGCGGCATCACGACTGGGGTGGCGCCCCCTATGCTCCGAGAGGCTCCCTGGGCCTCGAATGCATACAAAACGCCCTCGAACGAGGTGGTCTGCGGCGCACCCGCCTCGGTGCCGAATGGAACCGCCATCGCTTTACCGGCGGGCGCAGCGGCCATCGCCTCGACTTCCTTGAGCGCCGCCGCCTTGGCCGCCGCCTTTTGCTTGAGCGTCTCGTCGTTCCAGATCAGGGCCTGCTGGCCAAAGTGGAGGAAGCGTTCCTTGCTGCCGGCGCTCACGAACTCGATCGAGCCGTCGCGCGCCTTCTCCTTGGTCATCTCACAGTGCACGAGGTACTCGTCGTCGCACTGGTCTTTGAGCATCTTGCGCAGCTGCTTGTACGCCCGGCCCGTCGCCGCCTTGGCCTTGGACGGCGAGGCCGACGTGCTGCTTGCATCGTCTCCGAGAACGCCCTCGCCCGCATACACTGCCTCAAAGGTCTTGATCGCCTCGACCTCCGCCCTTGAAACCGCCTGCGTCGGCAGCCCTGCAGCCGACGGCAGCGGCAGCCCCGCAAGGCGGCCTGCCGCGGCGCAGATCTTGACGATCCGAAGGCCGGCCGAGATGATCTTGCGGTTCTCGACCAGCCACTTCTTGGGCACTTCCATCTTGTAGCCTTCGCCGTCGGGGCCGCAGCGCGCCGCGCAGCCGGTCACCGGGTCGAGGAAGACGAGGCGGTACTTGTCCTTGAGAAACTCCCTCTTGACGAGCTGCATGAGCTTCGAGCTCGATGCCTCCATCGGCAGGAGCACAAAGAGGCGGGGGCAGTCGAGCTCGCCTTCGGCAAGCCGGCTGAGGCTGCGCTCAACGCCCTGCATCTTGGCTTCGGTCTCCACCTTGAGCTCGCTGAGCTCCAGCATCGCCTGTTGGAATATGTCCGACTGCTGCTGCAGCATCGCGACCAGCGCGCTCGCGAGCTCGCCGAAGGTGCCGCCGGGCATCTGCGAGAGCACATTGAAGGCATTCTGGCGCAGCAGGCCCTGCGACGTTTCCAAGGCTGCCTTCTCCTCCGCCAGGTCGGTCTGCTCCGCCGCCGTCGTCGTCGCGTCGCCCTGTGCCGCACCAATCTGCACGAGGGCGACGCCCAGTGTCTCCGCCTCGGATTCGGTCGAGATCAGCCGCGTCACCATCGCCAGCTGCGACGCCTCCATCTCAGAGCCCTTGGAGAGCGAGTACTCCATCTTCTCGAGCATCGCGACGATGCCACTCCTTGCCACCTTGCCTCCCTCTCCTTCGCCCTCTCCGCCCACTCCGCCCTCCTCGTCGCTTCCGCCCGGGGGAGCGCTGCCGCTGCCAAAGGTCGGGCGCTGCGTGGACTCGGCGTGCCAGCAGCCCTCGATCAGCCTCACCATCGGCCCGGTGGTCTTGTCCTGCCACTCCTCGTTCGGGTCGGCCAGCGTCGGCCGCACGCCCTGGGCCACCGCCTGCGGCAACGACGTCGCAGCCGCCAGCATCTTTGCGTACGGCTGCTCGCCACAGACGACGATCCACGCGAGGATGGCAAAGGCGTAGACGTCGGCCTCGGGCCCCACGTGCGGCGGATGGGCGAAGAGCTCGGGCGCCTTGAAGGGGAGCGTGCCACGCCCGCCCACGGTCGACTGCGACATTGAAGCCTTGTTGGCGGAGGTGGAGAGCCCAAAGTCGGTGATCCATGGCACGTCGAGCGGGCCGATGAGCACATTCTCTGGCTTCAGGTCGAGGTGGATGATCTTGTGCGCGTGCACCGCCTCCATGCCGCGCGCGATGCCCGCGAGCAGCCGCACGATTGCCGAGGGCGTCTGGAACTGGTGGTCGTCGAGCGCGTCCTGCAGCGTGCCACTTGGCGCGTAGCTCATCAGGATCATCGGTGTGGGCTCGAAGCATGCGCCGTGCAGCTTGATGATATTCGGATGGCGCACGCGCGAGAGCGCGCGCACCTCACGCCGGAGCGCCTGCTTGAACGAGTCATGCACCGACGTCGAGCCGATGGCACCCCGCGAGCTCGGCTTCCTGCGGCTCTCCTTGGGCGGTCGCGGCTGCTTGACGGCGACGTCGATGCCGTGCCACCAGCCGCGCAACACGACTGCCTGCCCGCCCTCGCCGAGCTTCTCGAAAGTCGTGATCTCGCTCGCGTCGACCTCAAACGCCTTGAGGAGCTCCTGCGCCCGCGTCATGCGTGCCTTGGCACTGGCGCTCGCGCCCTCGGAGAGCGTGAGCGAGCCCACTATGGTAGAGGACGATGTCGTGGAGGAGTGCGAGTAGCTCGTACCGCTGGCGCTGCTCAGCTTGGCAGGCGCGATTGATGGCGCGGGCACGGCTCCCTGCTGTTCCATGCAACATTTCACTGCCGCCCTCGCCATCGCCGTCACTGCCTCCACGACAGCCGCCGCCCTCGCCACCGCCCTCGCCGCCGCCGCCCTTGCCAGCGCCCGCGCCTTGGTCACGAGTCCGCCACTGCTCACCATCGTCGGTTCGATTATCGATGGCTCTTGGGCAGCGGGTTGGGGCTCATTGGTTTTGTTGAGGCACATATCGCGGCGACGACGGTGCCAGATGACCAGGGCGAGGGCGAAGGCGATGATCACGCCGACGACGACGCCGACGATGACGCCCGTTGGGTCGCTCGTCGATGGTGGCGTGTTTGTCGTCAAGCTACCCTCCCACTCCACTGGAAAGGCGCACGCCTCAAAGCCATTTGAACTGACGGTCATGTCCGTGACCCAGCGCATCTCTTCGTTGGCAAGCATAGATACTCCATCGGGACCACGAGGGTACTGTTCGCTTCGATACGCGACGTTGCGTATGGAAAGATAGTCAAAACGCGCCTCCACAAAGTAGGTTGCCATTGAGATGGTGAGCGGCTGTAATGCTATGACCGAACAGCCGTCAAGATTTCTATACGGGCCTGGGCCATCGGTGATGCATCTGCCGTCACGGCTCAACTCACACCCTCGGCCCGTCACGATCTGCCAGACAACGGACGCCGTGGTGTTCCATTTTCGTGCTATAGAGGGCGTCGCGCCCTGGCGGGCGCCCTTGCCGTCCAACCAATGCCCCCCCCCCTGAGCCTGTAACTGTAGTTGGATTAGGCCAAATGGCCTCACGACGGACCGGGGAATCCCCCACGGCCGCGCCGCGTCCCCCTTTCACCGCCCTCAGTGACCGGCAAGCCCTGAAGGCCCACTCGACGGACATACGTCATCGGGAGTTCGGGACCTCTGGACCGTTGGCCGTGATACTGAGAGGATACAGCTCGCTCGGCAGCGGCGAGAAGCACTCTATTGTCTGCAGCTGCTGATTGTACGTCGCGTTGACAATCACGCCGCCGCCGCCGCCACCGCCGCCGCCGCCACCGCCCACGCTACCGCCCACAGGCGGCGGTGAGGGCGCGGCTGCTCGAGCACCACGCGTGCGGTGCAGGCAAGTTCTTACCGGCTGGTCTCCCTCTACTCGAGGAGCCCAGTCGCAATCGATGAGTTATTTTCGATCTTTAAACTTACGTTATCGATATCGTTAGGCGGGGTACCACGTGTTGGCTCATATTGCACACACTAGATCTACCGTCACGATTGTCAACACATGCCAACGAAGCCCCGCGCAGGGGCACAGCATCAGCGAGCCGACAGCATCTGCACACTGACCGTCTGCTCATCAGCTCCAGAAGACAGAGATAAGAGCAAGGACAGTGCGCCATCAGCGCCGGCAAGGACGAGGGGATACTCTACATGTACAAACATATCCATGGGCGATTGCTCGATGCTCTGGATGCTGAACTCTGCTGCCGCCTCCTTGGCCGCAGGCACAGGCGACGGCGGCGCCGGCACCTCCGCCGCAGGCACAGGCGCAGGCGCCGCCGGCACTACCACCTCGCTGGTGACAGCCAGCACACTCGCAGCGATCACTCCCTCCACCAACGCCTCCGCAGGGGTTTGGGGCCTTGGAGCGGGTGCGGGCACTGGCGCGGCCGTTGCAAAAGCGGGTTCTGCTGCCACCGGTGCCACTATCCCCACCTGCTGCGCCTGCATCGCCACCTGCTCCGTTTGCGTCGCCAGCACCTTCTTCGCCACCGGCTTCGCTACCTGCGTCGCCACCTGCTCTATTGGTGCTGTTTGCAGAGCTGATGCCACAGATGCTGTTGGTGCCTGCTCGGCCGCTGCCGTCAGGTTCGTCAGGTTCGTCACCGTTGGTGCCTGCTCGGCCGCTGCCGGCGACGCGAGTCCCGTCTGAGCAGTGTGAGAGGATACGCCCGCCTCGTCAAGCTGAACACCCAGCTTTGCTGCCGTCCCAGACTCATCAAGCTGTATACTGAGCTTCGCCATCGTCCCCACCTTGTCAAGTTGCATGCCGAGCTTCACCGCCGTCCCAGACTCATCAAGCTGTATACTGAGCTTCGCCATCGTCCCCACCTCGTCAAGTTGCATGCCGAGCTTCACCGCCGCCCCAGACTCATCAAGCTGTATACTGAGCTTCGCCATCGTCCCCACCTCGTCAAGTTGCATGCCGAGCTTCACCGCCGTCCCCGACTCGTCCACTCGGACAGTCAGCTTCGCTACCACGCCACGGTTGCCGTCCGTCCCCTCAGAAACCAACAGCACCAATGCGGCTTGCTCCGCGGCTTCGGATACCGCGGTCTTGGCGGCTTTGGATGCCTCGGGCTTGGCGGCTGTGGATACGCTTGCCTGGGGTGACGAATATGACGAACCTGCGGACACGCTTGCCGGTGCAGCGGAAGGTGCGGCGGAAGGCGCAGCCGCTGCGTTCAAAATGGCATCAAGCTCAACGTCGGTGGCGTGGGAGGCGTCGGAGGCGATGTCCATATCATCCTTCTTCACCTTCTCGGCCGCCGCCTTCTCTACCTCAGCCTGCCATACAGGCTCCGTCTCCTCATGCTTCTGTATGATAGTCCGCGCCTTCTGCTCCTCGAGCTTCCCCACAGCCTTCTGCTCCTCGAGGTTCCCCACAGCCTTCTGCTCCTCGAGCTTCCCCACAGCCTTCTGCTCCTCGAGCTTCCCCACTGTAGCAGTGAGCTCGTCGGTTACGTGCTGACGCTGCATGCGCTCCTTTTCTAAGCTTGCATGCGCCTCGGCCAGCTGGACTTCGAGCGCTGTCCTGAGCATAAGCTCCTTCTCCGAGCTTGCATGCGCCTCGGCCAGCTGGACTTCGAGCGCTGTCCTGAGCACAAGCTCCTTCTCCGAGCTTGCATGCGCCTCGGCCAGCTGGGCCACGAGCGCGCGCGGGAGCGCCGTCTTGAGCGCCACCGCGAGCGCCTCGCTCTTGCGCCCCTCGTCCTTGAGCTGTGCTCGCTCATGTTCGCTCTCCGAGAGGGCCGCGCCCAGCCGCGTCACCTCGGCCTCGAGCTCCTGATTGAGATTGAGATTGCATTCTCCCAGCCGCGTCACCTCGGCCTCGAGCTCCGCGCACCTCCCCTGCTGCAGCGCCAGCGCGGCCTCCGCCTCGGCCAGGGCGGCTTGCATTCTCGCGAGGTCTGCTTGAGATTGAGATTGCACTCTCGCGAGGTCTGCTTGCATCTGCAGCTGTGCGTCCAGAAGCAGGGAGAGCTGTGGGGAGGTGAAGGGGCGCCGTGGTGAGCACATGCATGCAGCTATTCAGGACTCAGAAGCAGGGAGAGCTGTGGCGACGGGTTTCGATCCACACAACGTTTGACACAACGCTGGTTGAGTTGCAGACAGGGCAACAGGGTAGAAGATTTGGCGCAAGCTAGAGCGGGCGCCGGCGACCTTCGGGATGGGAGGGGTTGAGGAGGGGGGTGAACTGTGAAGGCCTTCGGGAGGGAGCCTGTGGCGCACTTTGCGGCGCACACCTCCTCGTCGAACGTCTCGTTCGTCTCACTGGCGCCGAGGAGCTCCACGCGCTGCTTCTCGACGGTGCGCTGGAGAGCGTGGAGGCGCTCGGCGCGCAGACGGCCCTGGCGCTCGGTGCGCACACCCTCCGTCAGCGTGGCCAGCTGGTCTTGCAGCTGTGTGACTCGGCACCGGAGGCCGGCAACGAGTGCGGACTGGTCCGGAGTTTGCACCCTCATGTTGTTGTGGCCTGAGCTCGGCCGCGGACTCGTCCAGCTGGGCCATACGCTCGTCGACCAGTCGGTCGTGCTCAGCTCCCATGCCGGCTTCGGCAGCAGCTTCGGCTCGGTGGGCTGTAGTGGAAACTTGCTCCTGCGGGAAGATGGCCGCGTTCCAGGCTGGGCCGGGGGAGACAGAGCCGGGAGCGACCTAGAAGGCGAGAAAGATTGGACGGGCATCGGCAGAAGCTGGAGGTACGGGTTTGTGAGCTTATCGCTCATCGTGCGCCGACGACGTGTGCCAACTCATGTGCTTATCGTGCTACCAGGCAGCGAATGAATGAGCGAAACCGTCAATCGAGTTGCATGCTCGAACCACTTTTTTAAACAATATGGGACGAGCGACCCTCACACGAACAACGCGCTTTGAGGGATCGACAGTCATCAACCGAACACAGGCACGTACCGCCGCATGACCCGCAATGCGATATTACGTGAACGCAATTTTTCACACACAACGCAATGCTGGCTTGGATACCTCTGCATGCTGCACAATGATAGAATTTACCACGCAAACCGAACTCCTCTCGTGTGCACCTCGGTCCGCCCCTGCCACCTGCCCGCACCTGCCCCCCCCTGTCCCTGCAGTCATCGGTCGAGTTGCATGCGGTTGCCCTCTCGAATGGAGCCATCGCCCGCGCCCGTATGTCCGTCGTCCGTATTGCCCCGTTGTAGCCTCCGTGCCGCCGCGCCACGTCCTCCTCCTCCGAGGACGCCTCCCTCTCTACTCCCGCTCCGAGATCCAGACACGATCCAGAATCGAGATGATAGAGAGCACACACCCTTGGCTACCGGTCAATACCTCACCAGGCGGTCGCGTCGTAGCGAGCACTTGCATGCAGGCGCCCGCTCACCTCCGCCTCCAGGTGCCTCTGCACATTGTGGCCCTCACCCGGCGCACGCACCGCCGCGTGCACGCGTGCACCGCGCGAGCCGAAACCACAGAGCACACCTCCGCCTCCGAGATCCATCCGAGATCCAGATGTCGAGCTCGAGGGGCTCGCGCGCGGTCGCGGGCACCCCCCGCCTCACTTGGCCTGCTCCGCCGCGAGCGCTGCCCTCGCGAGGTTGGCGATGCCCGCCGACCTCATAGCCATGATCTTCGCCGCCGCCTGTGGGAATGAGGGAGGCGCGCCGTGGTGAGCACTTGCATGCGGGGGGCAGGGTCTGGGCTGCCTTGGATGGGCGCCGTGGTGAGCACTTGCATGCGGGGCAGGGGGGCCGGGCGTGGGCGCGATGCGCACCGCCTTGAGCTTGCGAGCGGCTTGGAACTTTCGCAGGTTGCCAATGTCGATCGCGACGTCCGGCGCGTTGCCGTTGATCCACGGATGAGCCAGCACGGTCTGTGCGGTCGCCCGCTTGGTCGGGTCGACTGTGAGGCAAGCCTTGACGAGATCCTTCGCGCCGGGCGGTTTGCCCGCCACGCCGCCGGTGATGGTGTCCCACCAAGGGGAGGGGAAGTCGTACCTGATGAGGGATGCAATCAGAGGCCATCAGAGAAGCCATCAGAGAGGCCAGAGAGAGAAGAATACCTCGCTGTGAATGAGAATTCCTCGCTGTGAATGAGGGCGAACTCAATCACAATCTCATCTCGGAGGTTGAGGATCTGGTCGACGAGGGCGGGCAGTCTGATGAGGGCTGCAATCAGAGGCGCCATCAGGCGTACCTAGCCTTGAGGATCTGGTCGAAGAGGGCGGGTAGCTCCTCCTCGTAAAAGGGCGGGAAGCCGCAGAGCAGGATGTACAGGATGACGCCCGCCGACCACAAGTCGACTGCGCCCGAGTCATACCTGTGGGGAAAGGATTGCGAGCGCGCGCGCCGTGGTGAGCACTCGCATGCACGCCACGTGGCCGTGCGCGCGGAGAGGGGAGCACAAGTCGAGCGCGCGCGCCCGCGTCGTCCTACCCCTTGTTCGTAAGCACCTCTGGCGCCACGTAGCCAGGGTAATCAAGGGTGATCAAAAGGGTGATCAAGGGTCCGCCTACCCCTTGTTCTTGAGCACCTCGGGCGCCACGTAGCCCGGGGTGCCGCATGCCGTCTTCATCATCTCCTTATCGGAGATGAGGCGCGCGAGCCCAAAGTCGGCCACCTTGATTGCCGGCCTGCCAGATTAGGAAGGAGGCGACCGGCAATCAGATTAGGAAGGGGCACTCGGTGCCAAATAAGGAAGGTGACACTCGGTGCCAATTTAGAAACGTGGCGCATGCAGACACAGGGGCGTTGCCGCAGGGCGCGGCGATGGCCCGCGCGCGGCGATGGCGGCGGCGGCGGCGGCGGCGGCGGCGGCGGCGGCTGCCCGCGTGCCGGCAAGCGGCCGCCCCGGCGTCGGCATGGAGGAGGCGGTGGGCCGTGCGACCCCCGCTCGCCCGTAACGACGCGGCGATGGCGACGGCGGCGGCGGCGTGGGGGGGGCAGCGGCGGGGCGGCGGCGGCGGCGGCTGCCCGCGTGCCGGCAAGCGGCCGCCCCGGCGTCGGCATGGAGGAGGCGGTGGGCCGTGCGACCCCCGCTCGCCCGTAACGACGCGGCGATGGCGACGGCGGCGGCGGCGGGGGGGGGGCAGCGGCGGGGCGGCGGCGGCGGCGGCGGCGGGGCGGCGGCGGTGTCGGCGGCGGCGTCGTCGGGTTGGCGGCGGGGCGGCACGCTTACTCGACGCCTGGCCGGGGCTTCTCGGCGAGTAGAATGTTCTCTGGTTTGAGGTCGCGATGGACGATCTTTTTCGAGTGGAGGTAGGCGAGGGCGTTGCACAGCGTGCCCATCACGCGTGCGGCGTCCTTCTCCGAGTACTGGCCGCGGTTGACGATCTCGTCGAACAGCTCGCCACCGGTCACGAGCTCCATCACGAGGTTCATCTTCTTCGGCTCGTCCCAGATTTCAAAGAGCCGGATGATGTTTGGATGCGAGATCTGCTCCATCACCTCGATCTCGCGGGTGATGTCGTTCATGTCCTCGACCTTGGCTTTGTCGATGTCCTTGATCGCCACCAGCATGCCTTTCGGCAACTTCTCGAACGTGCCATCCGGTTTTTTAACCTCGTGGTCATTCTTGACCGTTGCCTTGTAGACCTTGGCAAAGTTGCCCGAGCCGAGGACCTTCGGGTCCTTGTCGTAGAACTTCTTCAGAGAGTCCTTGGAGCCCGAAGAGAAGAACGGCATCGCGCGCGCCGCTCAACCCCTGTTGTGAGAGCAGGAGCGTCTGGAGCGTGCAGGAAAAACAGGCCCCCGCCCCACCGCCGCGGCACCGCGCCATGAAGAGTCCGAACAAGGTTCGTTGTTCACAGTTCATCCGAGCTCATGCGAGCTCACAGCTCGCGAGGCAGCGCGTAGGATACCGAAGATGCCGGCTTGACGCCGGGACTTCGCCATTGAGGCAATGTTAGTTCTTTCCGCACCCCCTCTTCTGGACAAACTGGAGACGATCGAAATTTACATCCAGATCACATCAGACGCCCAGTCCGGGGGTCTATATCATAGGTCCCTCGCCTGCCTACGTGGCCTTCCTTTTGCTGCGCCCTTCGACCGAGAGCGAGCGAGCCGTACATGGGCGCCTGCGACGACGCGCCGAGAGCGAGCGAGCCGTACATGGGCGCCTGCGACGACGCGCCCAGGCCCGTGCCAACACTGGGCGGCCTGGGCGCGGCACCGAAGGTGCCAGGCGACGACGCGAGCACTGAGGATGCATGCGAGGGCGCCTTGGCATGCTGCTGCTTCGACATCATCGTCATCAGCGGCTGCCCAGCACCACCAGCAGCAGCACCACCACCAGCGGCGCCCACTGAGGCTGAAGGGTGCAGGGCGCTGCCTCGGGCGCTGCCTCGGCCTAGGCCGCCGCCCAAGCCGCCGCCGTCGTCGAAGCCGACGGCCCCGCCGCCGCGTGCCTCGACCTCGCGCCTCAAGCTCCGATTCTCCTCACGGAGGCTCTGGAGCTCCCGTTTGAGATTGACGAAGTCGGTGAACACCGAGCGCCCGTCCCCTTCGGGAGGCGCCGCCGGCCGAGATATCATCTCGGGCGGCGGCGCGGGCGGCTGGACGAGCACCTGGGGCGGCGCCGCCAGCGCGGCCGCCAGCTCCGCGCTCATCTTGTCAAGCAGTGAGCTCAGCCCGGCCACCTCCACTCGATGAGATTCAGCGACCTGATGAGGGAAGCAATCAGTGGTCATCAGTGGTCATCAGTGGTCATCAGCACTCGATGAGATTCAGCGACCTGATGAGGGAAGCAATCAGTGGCCATCAGTGGTCATCAGCACTCGATGAGATTCAGCGACCTCCGCAGCTGCGGCCTCGAGCCGCTTGATCGTGAGGCGCGTCGTCCTGAGCTCGGCCTCGAGCATTTGCCGTTGCGCCTCGGAGGCCTTCACGTGCTCCTGCGCCTCCCCGAGCGCCGCGAACGACGCGTCACGCATCGCTCGAGCCTCGGAGATCTCCGAGATCTCCTTTTGGAGCTGCTCAACTGCTCCTTCGGCCCGACGCGCCTCCTTTCGCGCAGCGTCCCGTTGCTCTTCGGCCGCGTGCGCGCGCGCTGTGGCCGCGGCGATGGCCGCATTGGCGGCGGCGGCGGCATCGGTCGCGCGCCGCGCGATGTCATTCGCGCTGCCGCTCATCAACGCCTCGGCCTCCGCCGCGCGCCGCTCGACGTCGCTCAGCTGACGGAGCGCCTTCTCCTTCTCTGCGGAGGATAGCGCGAGCTCGAGGGCCATCGCGGACAGCTGGACGCGCCCCGCCTCGCACTCGTCGGCGCGCTCCTCGAGCTCCTTGGCGTACGCGCCGCGCACCTGGTCGAGCTGCGCCACCGCCATCTGCGCCTGCCTCCGCATCGTCTCCTTTAGGTCCTCGACCTGCTTGGTGAGCCGCTTGACCTCGTCCTGCGCGGCGGCGACGGAGGCATCCCTGTGTGCGCGGCCACCCGCAGCCTGCGCGCGCAGTTGGCCGACCTCGCGCGTCAGAGCCTCGATCTGCCGCTGCTCCTCGACGTACAGCGCATCGAGCTCCTCGGGTTTCATTCGGGCGTGGACCTGGACCTGCGGCTGTGCGTTCAGCCGCCTCTCGAGCTCAGCGTTCTCGCGCTTGGCGGCTTGGAGCTGTTCGAGAAGCCGAATGTTGCTCGTTCGGAGCTGCTCCGCGTTCCCATCAGCCAGGGCATCGGCCAGTGCCGGCCTGGGCATTATGCCGACCGGGCTCCTGTCCTCAATGGCATTAAGGGAACGGTATGAAGTTTTGTTTCACAGTTCTATCTAGGCCACTAGGCGTGAAATTCAAGTGCCCCAAGTTATACCGCGCTGTCGAGCAGCCCGTGCTCGTCGGCCCGCTCCTCCTCCTTCTCTTTGAGCTCCTTGAGTGCCTGGTGCATCATGTACCCCATCGCCAGCACGAAGCTCACCGTGAGCGCGAGCGTGCCGATGGCCACTGTACGCGCGTGACGTCCCTGCCCTTGGGCGTGCGCGGCCACGACGCCCACGTCGGCGACCAGGTCGTTGTGCGCATCGAAGGCCTTCGCGAGCGAGCCTGCCTCGATCCCCACCAGCACGTCCGCCGCGAAGTGAAGCAGCTTCGACGGGAGCATCGTGATGATCAGTTAGTGGCAGTCAGTGGCAATCAGTGGCAATCAGTGGCAATCACGTGACGAACCTTCGACGGGAGCGCGCCAAGCACAAATGATCCAAAGGGCAACTCATGGGCGGGAATGAGGAGTCCGAGCAGCAGCGGGAGCGAGGAGGTGGGCAGCGGCGCCCACATGATGAGGAACGACGAGCGCACCGGCCGCGTCGCGATCGCGCGCCGTAGCGGCGAGAGGTACGCCACCATCGACGGGGGCAAGAACTGCTGTATCATGCGGCTGGCGGGCGGGCCGCTGAAGCCGCGAGGGCTCTCGGGGGACTCGTCGCGCGCCTTGCCACAGCCGGAGGCGAGGCGGCGGCCGATGAGGAAGGGCAGCGGCACGCCCACGCTCAGCGACGCCACCAGGATCGGGTACGCGCGCCAGCGGAAGAAGCATCCGATCGCCACCGCCCAGGCCTGGTGCACGAGCGGCACGGGCAAGCCGAAATGGAAGGGGATGGTCACTGCGAAGAAGATGAAGGCGTGCCAGTGCGAGCGGCGATCCACACGATGCTCGGCCCAGTGAAAGAGCTGCAACACGTAAGTTGCGAGCTTCCACAGGCTCAGCCCGACGATGAGCGTTACGACGACCATGCACGTTCGGCGCCTGCACCTGGCTGTGCTCGCGTGGCCGCGCGGTGCCGATGGTTGGATGCGTACCGTCGGGGCGTCCGAGCCATTGTCACCGCGCACGGATGTCGTTCGCTCGACGTTATCCGAGTGGCGGTGTAACATTGCGCTGCCGAATACTGCGCCGACATTTTGCGACTTCAAGTTCAACGAGTGACTCGCGGGCGCACGGAAAGTGTGAATTGGCTGTGAAAGCCTCGAAGAGGAGCTTTCGCCTTTTGAGAGCCCTCTAGGCATGACCCGTGCGACGTGGCACACGCGGCGCGAGCGGCCAACGGACACTTATTAGGTCCGCCTTAGACGCTTTGAGGCGCTCGACGACTCGAGAGGGACAGCCTGGTTCAACGGCAACGCGCGTTTGCCGCGGCTCCGTCTCTCTTTCGCAGGCTCCTCAGAGATGAGCGCGCCGCTGAGTGCCTCTGAGAGCCTCGACGGTGCATCCATAAACTGTGTCTCGAAGTTTTACTTGTGGTGAGCTTTTGCCTTTTGAGAGCCCTCTTGGGCTCTTGGCACACTCATTGACGAGCTCGGGATTAATTTGCGAGGGGCGACGGGCCGTGGCTTTCGCGCTCAGAGCACACAGACGGACAGACGGCGAGGCAACACACGAGGATCGAAGCGTCGTCGCGGGCGGCGCGCCATGTCCAGGGCCAGGGCTCCGGCGCGCGCGCGCTCGAGGCGAGGCGAACGCGGCCGACACTGCTCCTTATACCTTAAGTCTAATAAGTCAGCTTTGTAATGCTTTGTTTTTTGAGATGCATTCATGTGCATTTCCAAACGGAAGTGGGGTTGTGCTATTTTTGACACCATCCCGAACACAAAAAGAGTCCAAAGGAGATAAAGACGGTGAAGGACGCTAAAAACTCCGCTCTCGAGTCTCGTGGAGCGCGTCTGACGGGCGCCGCGAATGTCCAACGCGACCGATACGGATGAACCCATCAACACGCAAGCCTTCACCAAGGCGCTGCTCGCCGTGAGTTTTGCCGAGGTCTTTGACAAGACGTGGTTCGTGACACTCGTCATGTCGATCC
>Ga0210246_100968_pt1 | contig 24945 bp, 20 predicted proteins | sample ChrtobMetaP3_8mM_FD_155469 | JGI IMG/M metagenome (GOLD analysis project Ga0210246, IMG submission 155469) | Chrysochromulina tobin associated microbial communities from unialgal haptophyte culture, Seattle, Washington, United States - P3_8mM | ecosystem: Host-associated > Algae > Haptophytes >...
TCGCATCGGGTGGCATGTTGCGTCGGGGAGCGACTTGCGCAACATGGCATTGGTTGTGGCGCTCTTCGCAATGTCGATGCCCGTGCTGCAGCTCCTCGAGCTGTGCTGCATCACCCCGCTGTACAGTGTCCTCTACGCCAGAGCTTGTGCGTCGGGCATCCGGGTCAGGATTTCTACGCCGGTGGCGCCAATCGAGGTCCCGCCACCTCCCCCACCGCCTCCGCAGCCACCACAGCCTCCGCCACCGCAGCCGCCGCCACCTCCCCCACCGCCTCCGCCGCCACCACAGCCTCCGCCACCGCAGCCTCCGCCTCCGCCACCGCTGCCTCTGTCATTGGCCGCTTCGTCGAGGCCAACACCCCGTGAATCTCGTCAAAGTAGTGGCATGGTGACACCACAGGAGGATCGACTTGCGCTTGCCTCAACAATGGAGGACGATTTGATGCGGTTGTCTGTCAACTTGGACGAATCTCGTCAATGTAGTGGTATGGAGACACCACAAGAAGGTCGACTAGGGGTTGCCTCAACCCTGGCGAACAATCTGTTCAGGTTCTCTGTCAACTTGGGCATGTCCTCGAATGAGCCGTCGACGCCATCCTCAAGGTATCCGTCAACGCCATCCTCCGTTCGAGGTCAGCAACCGGCTCCGCCCTGGGGTTCGGCCGCCGTGCAATCACCAACCCCGCCGCCCTCAGCGCCAGCCTCTATGCCACCCTCGAGGTGCTCGGCGAGGGTGGCGCCGGCAGAGCTCGCGAGGCACGATTTTTAGCAACACCGGCACCTCGAAAGACGGGGGGACGATTGAAAAACATTGTATAATTGAGTCTAATTGAGTACCAAGTGGGGTACGGTTAACCGTCCGTTCAGGGTGGTGTGGTGTGGACCGCGACGAAACATCGAAACTGACTACGGGGAGCCGTCCGCACCGTGCCTCCCTAAGTTGTAAGTATGTGTATGAATGAGATGCCTTGATGATATTAAATCACACAGGTCCACAGAATATGTCTGATGATACTCAGGGTGGGAAGGGAGGGGAGACGGAGAGAGCTAACCCCAAGGAGGCGCCCGCGACGGCTCCCCTTTGAACCTATTCCCGTCTGCGCCCTCCACGGTGTGTCTCCACGGGACCGGTGGTCGTGCGTCTTGCCGAGATGGCAATTTAACGTGAACGTGAACGTGAACCTATTCCCCACAAAACAAACTTCACGAAAAGTACGACTGTGGGTCAGACTGTGCTGTCGGAACATGCAGAGCGTCGCTCTGACGGCCGCGTTGCTCGCCGCGGCGCTGCAGCCGCCGATTAGCAGCAGCTCTGCGACGCAGCTCCAACGGCGGCACGTGCTTTCCGCAGCAGGTCTGGCCGTCAGCGTCTCGCCTCTCGTGCGACTCCGCGCCGCTCGCGCCGAGGAGGTGGCCAGCAGCAGCGCCGGCGCCGGCGCCAGCGCAACTGCACTGCCGCTGGCCGAGCTCGCCGACAAGGAATTTGGCTACCGGCTGGAGTATCCGGCCGACTGGAAGGCAGCAGGCAAGCCGGTGAAGACGCACCTACACGAGGCGTTGCTCTCGTCGCCCGGTGGCCTCAAGCTCGGTGTGACTGTCGACCCGGTCGTCATCGACTCGCTCGAGGCGTTTGGCACGCTGGACCAGGTTACCGAGCGTGTGCTTGCCGTCGAGACCACGCGCGATGGCGTGAACAGTGTCATTCTACGCACCAACGCCGCGCAGGCTGCGGACGCCGCCAGGCGCACGCCGTCATACTATACGATCGAGTACGCGACCGACTCGTCGCGCGGCAAGAAGCTGTTCAGCTGCAAGTACTGCATCGCCGGCCGGCGGCTGTACGTGCTGCAGTTGCAGGCCAAGCTCGACGACTTTGACGGCGACGAGGCCGTGCGCGCGCAGGTGCGCTCCATCGTGGGCTCATTCGAGGTGATCGTAGCGTCATGAGAGGGTCTCTGAAGTTTGAGGAAACGAAACGCAGGTAGGCTGTTTTCCTCCGGATGACATGACACGCTTCTTAGTCGAACCACAGTCGCGCGCGCGTGCGCGCCGCCCTGGTCTGAGTGCTGCTCACCTCAGACCCTCACCCTACACCTGGGCCCCGTGGTCGCCGCAACGGGGCTTCGTGTCAGTGCAGCAGCATGAGCCCTGCCGGAGTGAGCGTCACTCTCTTACAGCTCTCCGGGGCAGAGGGGGTGTCCTGTTTTGAAAAGGCGCGCCGTCTCGGCGGTCTAAACTTTACACAACGCCTTCGCCCCTGCACACTCTCTCCAGCACTTGAGACGGACATGGAAGTGAACACCAGCGCAAGTGCCGGTGACGCGACTACCTCGGGCATCGTGTCTGCAACGATGGTGCCGCCCTCACCTGTCGTGTCGCCGCCTCCCGAGGCGACCGCCGACGAGTCATCCGCGGAGCAGCCTGTGGAGGAGGAGTCTGTCCTCCAGCGTGCTCGCCGCTTGCTCGCCGCCGGCGAGGCGACCATCGACAGCGCTCTGGGCATCGGCAGTGCACCGGCGGCGGCGGCGGCCGAAGCGCCGACAGCCGACGCACCGGCTTCGGACGCGCCGGCCGCTGACGACGAGTCCAAGGACGGTGCTGGCTGGCTCCAGTGGGGGAAGGGTGCGCTGAGCAGCTTCAAAGCGTCGGTGCAGGAAAAGGGACTGAAGGAGTTTGTCAAGGACACAGCGGGGGTCCTGAAGTCGAAGGTCGATGAGGCCGACCTACGTAGCAAGGCGAGCGGCCTCGGCAAGCGCCTCGGGGAATTCCTTGCCGGCGGCGATGACGACGACGGGCCGGCGGCGGAGGGAGCACCCAACACGGCGCGTCCCGCAGTCGCGACGCCACCAGCGAACGTTGGCGCTGCCGAGGGGGCGGCGTCTTCGGAGGCGGGCACGGCGGCGGCGGCGGAAGGCGCGCCCGCACTGGTCGCTGCCAACGGGGTGGCATGCGCCGAGGCAGGTGGCGCGGCGCCGGCCGCTGACGGCGCGACGGGCGCCGCGGACGGCGCAACGGGCGCCCGGTACGGCGCAACGGGCGCCGCGGACGGCGCAACGGGCGCCCGGTACGGCGCGACGGGCGCCGCTGCCGCCGAGGGCGCCGAGGTGGGCGAGGCCGGGGAAGAGGGGCGGATCGCGCGCGCTCGCCGCCTTGCCTCGACAGCATACGAGGCCGCCGCGAGCTCTCAGACGGTCGCCCGCGTCGCCGAAGTCACGCGATCGGTCGCCTCCAAAACCCGTGACGTGGCGTCGAATGCGCTCGATACGGCGTCTACGGCACGCCCCGCGCTCTCGAACGCCGTGGTGAGCGCCGTCTCGGGCACGTACAGCGCGGCCAAGACGCTCACTCCCGCGTTGGCCGGGACCGCCGGCGGCGCGATCGGCGCCGGTCTCGGCGCAGCCGGCAATGCCATCGGTGCGGCGGCGGGGGCGGCGGTGGGGGTGGCGGCGGCGACGCTCGCTCATCGTCGAATGCGGCGCGCGATGCGTGAGGCGGGCGTCGAGGGCGTCGAGGTGATTCTATCGCATGGCTCTGATGGCCTCGCTGATGGCCTCGCTGATGGCCTCGCTGATGGCCTCGCTGAGTGCCTCTGATTGCGTCTGATGGCGCCCCTCATCAGGTGCCGCCGAAGCTCCTTGATTGCGTCTTGATTGCATCTGATGACCTGTGATTGGCGCTGATGACGCCCCTCATCAGGTGCCGCCGAAGCTCCTTGATTGCGTCTTGATTGCATCTGATGGCCCCAGTTGATGCCCTCTGATTGCCTCCCTCATCAGGTGATCTTCCTCAGCGCGCGGGTCCACCCGGGAGAGACTGATTGCATGCTGATTGCCTCCCTCATCAGGTGATCCGGCTCTCCGAGTGCTACATTCGCATCCATGATTGCCTCCCTCATCTCTGATTGCCTCGCTCATCAGGTGATCCGGCTCTCCGAGTGCTACATTCGCATCCATGATTGCCTCCCTCATCCATGATTGCCTCCCTCATCAGGTGATCCGGCTCTCCGAGTGCTACATTCGCATCCATGATTGCCTCCCTCATCCATGATTGCCTCCCTCATCAGGTGATCCGGCTCTCCGAGGCGCTCGACCAGCACGGGGCGAACGAGTCGCTCGCGCAGCTCGAGTCCGCGGCGGTGCGCTCGAGATTCCATCGGAGATTGAGATTCCATCGGAGATTGAGAGTGCACCTGCGCGCAGCTCGAGTCCGCGGCGGTGCGCTCGACGGAGGCGTTCCGTTCGGAGCGTGCCATTGATTGCCTCTGATGGGCTACCTGATGAGCTCCCTCATCAGGTACGCTCGACGGAGACGTTACGTTCGGAGCGTGCCGCGCTGAGCGAAGGCGGGAGGGTGGCGGCAGAGGGCTCGGCCGTCTACCTGTACGCGCTCGCACCTGAGATGGCACCTGAGATGGCACCTGAGATGGCACCTCAGATGGCACCTCAGATGGCGCCTGAGATTGAGATGGCACCTGAGATTGAGATGGCACCTGAGATTGCACCTCGTGGCGTCTCGAGGGAGTGCCATTGAGTGCCTGAGTGTGCCTATGTGCCTGCCTGATGAGCTCCCTCATCAGGTGCACCATGTCGCCCTGATTGCCATTGATTGCCGCTGAGTGCCTGCCTGATGAGCTCCCTCATCAGGTACGCGCTCTTCGACGACGCATGTTCTGTGCCCTCGCCGCCCTCGCACCCGACACCGCCCAACCGCCCGCCCGCGCCCACGCTGCCACCCGGAGCTATGCTGGCCTACGCGACGGCGGTGGAGGCGTGCGTACGTCACACTGACGACGCCACCGCCCGGCTCGAAGCCTTCTGCAAGCGCATCAAGCCTCTGCGTGCGCAGGTCGAGGCGGCGGCGGTCGCGCTCAGTACGGCGCTGCCCGACGCCGACGCGGTCGCCGGCGGCGCTCAGTACGACGCGTCCGAGGCGGCGCGGCGGAAGCAGATGGGCGTGTACGGCGCGCGCGCCGTCTTGGGCGCCGCGTGCACGTGCGTCTCCGAGATGGCGGCGACCTCTGTGGGTGCTCTGGGCGATCTGGGCGCGCTCTCGCTGCAGGCGCGCTGGATGGCCTCTCTGATGGCCTCTCTGATGGCCTCTCTGATGACCTCTCTGATGGCCTCTCTGATGGCCTCTCTGATGGCCTCGAGATCGAGCTCTCAAACATTCATCAGCGCTCCAAGTCTGAGTGCGTGAGTGCGTGATTGAGTGATTGCGCCCCCTCATCAGGTGATGGTCGCCCTCGAGATCGAGCTGATTGCCTCCCTCATCAGGCTGATTGCCTCCCTCATCAGGTGATGGTCGCCCTCGAGATCGAGCTCTCAAACACGCAGAAGCGCTCCAAGTCCGCGCCGGAGCCGTTACTCTTATCAGCGGGGGGCACGTGTGCGGCGCTCGGGACGGCGCTCCTGACCGAGCTGGCATGCTTTGTCGGCGTGGCGCTCGAGGCGGCGCGAACGGCGCATCAGCTTGCCACGGAGGTGACCACGTTGCTGCCGGCGCCCGAGCTCGTCTCGCCACTCGCAGCGCTTCAGGTGCGCTGTGGACCTCCATGATCTCCAAGATCTCCCAGATCTCCCAGATCTCCCAGATCTCCCAGAACTCCTCCTTGATGGCCTCCCTCATCGACTCCCTGAGGACCGCTGAAGGACCGCTGATTACCCTTGATGATCCCTTGACGAACCCTCGCTGCAGGAGACCGCTGATTACCCTTGATGATCCCTTGACGAACCCTCGCTGCAGGAGACGCTCGATGCGTTTGAAGGTGGTCTGGCGGTCGATGCTGCGGAGCTCCGATCTCGTCTCACCGAGGGCCTTCGCCATCTACTGCCCCTGGCTGCGCTCATGCAGCCGCCCCCGGACGCAGGGCCCACTGCCGCAACGACCTCGTCGGTGGCGTCGGTGGCGTCGGTGACGTCGGTGGCCCCCCCCGCGCCGCCCGCGCCACCCGCGCCGCCCGCGCCGCCTGCGCCGCCGCCGCCGGCCGTGGCGCCCAACGGGCCTGCCGACGGGCCTGCCGACGAGCTGCCGACGCCGCCGACTGTGACGGTGGATGGAGCACCCTCGCCGGCGCCCGACAGCTTGTTCGCGCCTGCCTCGCCCAAAGGGATGCTCGCAGCGGCCGCCGTGACCGTCGCCACAAAGGCTGCTGCCGCCGACGCCGCCGACGCCGCCGCCGCCGCCGCCACCGCCGCCGCTGCCGCTGCCGCGAAGCAGCCTTTGACTGTGGATGAGGAGGAGGCGCAACTTGAGGCGATGGTGGCCGAGGCGGAGGCCGCCGTCGCCGCGAAGCCGTTAACGAAGCCGTAAGATTGCGCCGTGGGTGTCCGACAATGAGGGCTGTAAAGAGGGGCTGCCTGAACGCTGAAGCAATTTAAGTGCTGTGCTTGCCACGATACGATACGTGCGGTCGGAGCGTAGGACTGCGGGTCGGTCGTCAATTCCAGATCCAGCATCCACCGAGCTCCGAGGCCGGGTCGCGGTTGCTGTATCCGGGCGCGGGTCCAGGATGTGGCAGCCCTATATGAAATGCTAGAATGAAAGGGATCTCATAGAGTTTTGTGGCGGACTGACAGGAGGTCTTACCATCATACCAAATGGACATTGGGACATGGACAGGTGAATCGTGAATGGAGCGCGAGCGCATGTCCTCTCTTTTAACGTTGCAGTTGTCCAGACACAAGTGAAGAAGCTCTGCGCGAGGCTGGCACGCGAACGAGGACGGGCCGGCGGAGTGAGAGGGATGGGCGAGATCGGGGAGAAAAAGGAGCGGCGGGGAAGGGTCAGCAGCGTCTGCGGCGGTGTGCGCAGCCCTCGCATCTCCGGACAGGTCGGAAGATACCACAAAACAGCGTGATCGTCAGACGGCGCAGGAGTCCGTAGGTAGAAAATTGCTCTGCTGTTTTTCGTCATCCCTGCCCACAGTGCGGCCGCGCGTTGCCTGGGGAGTGGGCGTGCAGGCGCCGCGGCGCACCGCTGTGATTGACGGACAGGCAGGTCGACGACGCGTCGCCAGACTTCACGCATTTCTCATTCACGCCATCACGAGATTCCGCACCGTAGATATTTCGCACAACGCTTCATTCTCATGCTCGCGAATTCACGGTGCTCCCCTAGCCTTTTTCCACTTTCACACTTCTTGGATCTAATCCACCGCATCTCCGAGATACCTATTTGCTACTTCCTACGTTGCTAAGTACTGAACTACTGACCCACGGGCCTCTCAAAGACAAAACCTCGGGTAGAATTCGGGTAGCGCCTCGGATCCAAGGGCCGATGGTTGTTCTCGAGCGAGAGCGGGATGTCCTCCCACCTGCCAGCGTACGGCGCCACGGTGATGAGGTCCGCGCAGCTCTTCGGACCGCCAGAGTGCACGTACGTCATCCCGCCGCCCTGGCCCACTTCGAAGCCTTGACGGTCGCATCGAAAGCGCACGTTCGGGCTCCACATGCACGCGTCGCGTGCCTCAAAAGTCTGGTAAGGAAGGTCCCCCGGTCTGCGGAAGGCCATCGGGATTCCGACGCGGAACTGGCGGTAGCGCATCACCGCGGGTAGGTGGGAGCCCGGGTGCGTGACGCCGTTGAGGCTCAACGGGTGGAACCGTTGTTCCCTCCCATGGCCGGCAAGCTCGAGTGGGGTCGATCCCGAGAGCAGGTTGTGTGCGAAGGTGCGGTGGAGGTCCACGAGCGAAGTGCACTCGGTCATCGAGGGAGGTACGGATCCTGAGAGCCGATTATTCTCAAGGTGCAGAGTGCGCAGCCTCGAGACGGCCAGCTCCGTGGGCGTGATCGCGCTCGCAAACGAGCCGGCCGGCCCACCTGGACCTCGAACCCCGTAAGATTCCGGCCAGCTCTGGTTGATCCGCACCGCGTCCGGCAGCGTCCCCGAGAGCCGGTTGTTTTGCAGCCGCAAGTCACGCAGCGACGTGAGATTGCCGAGCTCGAACGGGATAGACCCCGACAGCCGGTTGTCTTGCAACGCGATGTCGCGCAATTGGCCGCTCAGACGTGACGGGCTGCGGCCGAGCCCGTAGACGTTCGGTTGCACGGGCGTCGGGAGCACAGCGAGCTCAACGTTGCCGAGCTGCGTGGGCAAGACGCCCGAGAGGCGGTTGCGATGCAGCTCGAGCACCTGGAGGCCGCGCGGCACATTGCAGCTGCACATGCAGCACCGGCCGCAAGGGCACTCGACCATGTTCGCGCAGTAGTTGAACCCATCCGTCGAAGGCGAGGAAGCACCTATCGAGCCATCGCCACAGTGGAAGGTCACTTGCGTTGAGCGGATGGTACCGAGCTCACTGGGCAAGGTGCCGCTGAGCGAGTTGCTGCTCAGTAGCACAGAGGGCGGCTTGCAATCGGTGCGTGCGCGGCCCAAATGACCGCCACACTCGGCGGCGCGCCAGCTCGACGCGGAGAAGAGTGTGGGCGGCAGCGTGCCCACGATGCGGTTGTTGGAGAGGCTCAAGCTGTAGAGGCTTGTGAGGAGAGCGAGTTGCGTTGGCAGCGTGCCCGACATTCGATTGTTGTACATCTCGATGCGCTGCAGGTGGCGTGCGAGCCCGAGATGCGGGGGAAGGATGCCTGTGAGATTGTTGCCTGGGAGGTAGAGGCGGGTGAGCCGGTACTCGGGGGTCGGCACCGCCACCTTGCGGTACACATCGAATTGCAAGTCACCCTGGCCGCAGTTGTTCAGCTCATCGCTGGTGCCGCACTCCCCGTCACCTTCGCAGAGTTGGCCAAACGCTGCCGCCTGGCAGTTGGGAGAGACTTGGAGCACATTTTGAGGTGGGCACTGGCTTCGAGGTATTGGCTCCAAGCACATATCGCACACGGGGATGCCGGCCGTGCAGACAGTCGCAGGGGTGATCGGGCTGCACATGGCCCCTTGCCACGAGACACCCAACTCACCCGTTAGTGCTCCGTTCGCGTCGCGTAACGGGCGCCCACAAGGGTCAGCGCCGTCCATCCACCCTGTATTGAAGAGCCATGATGGTCCAGCGGTGGCCTCGTACAGCTCGACGAGGGCACGATAGTCATCGTACGTGCCGTTGCCGCTCGGTTCGATTGGGAAGTTGGGCGGCGTGTAGTTCAAACTATGGGTGTGGACTATGCGTCGCCCGAAGATGACGTCCGAGTGGCCGCCCCAGCTCTTCCTAGTGCTATAAGCAAGCTGGTGAGCCTCGCCGTCGAAGCCAAACACGCTGCCACCGGTTCCCACGCCATATGGCAGCCCCGGTGGCGATGGCGTGGGGGGTTCCGGAGAAGGGCGGAGGCTCGGCGGCGGTGGTACCGGCGGTGGCTGCGGTGGCTCGTCAGGTGGCAGGGAAGGCGGCTCTGGAGGTGGACTCGGCGGCGGCGGCGAGTTGGGTGGCTCTGGCGGTGAGGGCGGCGGCGGCGGCATGATACGGCACCTAGCAATCTCGACGGTCCAGTCTTCGTCCCAGACGCACCGTCCCGGAGGACCAAGGCCTGAAGCAGCATCCGCCTCGACCCAATTGATCATGTCACCACGCGGGAAGAAGTAGGAGACGACATCCCCTGGCGAGTACCTGGCGAGCGAAGACTTCATGAAGTACTCATATCCGTCGTTGATACCGCGTGCCTGGCAGCATCCATCCACATGATGGATGCAGCTGGGCGGCCTAGGCCGCCACTCAAGCCCATTCGGCGTGCCCGCGCATTCGACGCACGCAGCGTCATCGAGGTCGTACTCGCACTCGTACACGGTCCGATCTGTGGCACCCCAGAGCGATGCCACCGGCGCGAGCCGTGCCAAGCCGAGCAGAAGCAAGGCGGCGCGAATGGCAGTTGCACGGCGGATCCGGCCCCGTTGCGCGAGCTGCCGCGGCGGACGAGTAGGCATTCGCCCTCCAAGCAGCAAAAAAACACGTGCCGAGACGACGCGAGATGTTTCAAAAAGTCTCAAGGCCAAGGTTCACGTATGGTTGCCCCGCCGTGCTGTTTTGTATGGCGACCAGTCGACCGCCTGAAACACCCACAGGCCGGCTCCGGACCGTGACCGGCCACCAGAGGGGGGCCGTAGTAGCAAAGTAAGGTGGTTCTCCGCTTGCCTGCCAGCCCTTACGAACGGTGGTGCTCACAACGCGCCGTGCCTTCTCCGCTGTGGAAAACTTGCTCGTCTTGACTTGTCTTGACACCTTCACGCGGTGACGAAGCGTAAAGCAAGCGTAAGAGCGGGGTTGCGTGTCCAGGAGCAACCAAGATGCCTGCCGTCTCCAAGGCGGCGTCCAAGGCGGCAGCCGCCTACACCAGCTTCCTCGCCGAGGATCCGGTTGCCGGGCCGAGCGCGGCGGCGATCAAAGCGCTCACCGAGTCGATCAAGGGCAGCAGCGCGACAACGATCGTGGGCCTGAGCGAGGTGCTCCGCGAGGCGGGCGCCGCGCTGAGCTCGCTGCGCGACGCGCCGATGTCGATAGCATCGCTCTGCGAGCTCTTTGTCCGCTTCATTACACGCACAGCGCTCGAGGCGCGCGACTTCGACGACATCCGGCGGCTGCTCATCGAGCGCGGCGAGATGCTTGCCCGCACGACCATCGAGGCGCGGAGCAAGATCGCCAAGATCGGCGCGCCCTTTGTCGACGCCGGCGGCGTCGTGCTCACGCTGGGCTACTCGCGCTGCGTCGTCGCGCTGCTGCTCGCGGCCGCGAAGACGAAGCACTTTAGCGTCATCGTGGCCGAGTCGCACCCTCAAGGCGACGGGCACACAACGGCGCAGCAGCTGGCGCAGGCGGGTGTGCCGGTGACAATGGTCGAGGACGCCGCGGTCGCTTACGTCATGACGCGCTGCCAGATGGTCCTCTGCGGCGCAGAGGCGGTCCTTGAGTCGGGCGGCGTCATCAACAAGACGGGTACGCTGAGTGCCTCTGATGACCTCGCCGATCGGATGCCTTTCTGATGACCTCTGAGGGCCCCTCTGATGAACTCTGAGGACCCCTGATGACCTCTGATGACCACTGATGACCTCTGATGACCTCTGATGACCTCTGATGGCCCCTGATGACCTACCTGGCGTCCCTCATCAGGTACGTACCAGATGGCGATCGTCGCACACGCGTTCAAAAAGCCCTTCTACATCGCGTCCGAGTCCACCAAGTTTGCGCGCCTCTTCCCGCTCTCGCAAAACGACCTCCCCGAACACGAGTCAGCGCGCGAGCACGCGGCATTTGTTGGTCGAGGACCGCCGCCGCCCCCGCTCATCGCGGAGAAGCCCTCACGCGACTACACGCCGCCAAATTACGTGCAGCTGCTCTTCACCGACCTAGGTGTACTCACGCCGAGCGCGGTGAGTGACGAGCTCATCAAGCTCTTCGACTAGTCTGAAGGCTCCGGGTTGCAGTGCGTGATGATGAGCTCATCAACCACCTCGAGTCTATCCGAAGGACTCAATCTGCCTCAATCTGCCTCAATCTGCCGCTGAGCATCAAGGCAGGAAAAGGGCATCATCACGACCGACTAGCAGCACACTGGGTCCTCGGGCAACAGTTACCTGAGGACCGCTGCGCCCTCTCGCGGACTACATACATCGAAGATCAGGTGTATACGCTTCTCACTGGCATAAACTCGCATAAACATGAGAAGATGAAGAAATTTTCAGTCAGGTAGAGGTACGTCCTCCTTTTTTCATGCCTTTTTTACGATATAGACGAACATACAAGAAGTCAAGACGTGGGCGACACAAGTCACGACACTGAGAATATCATGCTTTACTACACACTACATTACACACTACTGCTACTGCCACACACGAGTCACGACACCTCTCACGAGACTCGGAGCTCACAAAGACACAAACGGTCCCATAAAAAGCTGAACGGTACGTAGTGCTACTTCCACAGTAGAACTAATTCGTCGTACTCCTCGAGCGCTGAGGTCTCCGTCTCGCAGACGTAGGGCGATTCTGGCACGGTGTCAGTCGCTCGACCCTCGACGGGAGTGCAGCTTTAGGAACGAATCCAGAAAGGGTTCCGCCGGGGGGCGACGTCAACGGTGCTTCGAGCCTGTTTCAGGCAAGGCTGCAATAGCAGCCATGTACTGAGACATGTCGGACGCACTCGGAAAGGTGAAGTCGGAGGCGGAATTGCGGCGCAATGCAAGCGGAGGAGTGCCGTGCTCCTCGAACTCGAACACTTCGATTGATTTCGGCCGCGTCAGTCTGTTGACGCTCGCCTTGAGTGAGGGGCTGAGCTCTTTACGTGTCCCTGGAAGCGAGACGGAACTACCAAGCGCGTGGAGTCGAGCGATTGACACCCTCTCCTGCCTATGCCAGACGGTGTTTTTCACGGTCTGAGCGTGGGTGGTGGTCATGGACTTGGAGGAGGGCTTGGACTTGGACGCAGCCCCCCCGAAGCGAGCTTGGTCTTCCAGCCGCTCCGGCAGCGAGCGAGCAGCACCAAGAGGAGGGTTTAGGGTGAGCACGAAGCTCGATTCCCGTCTGTGTTTCGCGAAATCCCGCGGGCGTAGCGATGGGACGCCCACCGTCGATAGGTTCACCTTCGCTAGGTTCGACATCTGATTGTCGTTCGTCCAGGACCTTGAAAAGGAAGATTTCCTTTTCCGGGGTTTTTTCGATGTTGTCCGTGCTGAGTTTTACAAAAGAGTTCGTTTCGGGCTGGTGGCCGCTTTTAATCACGTCTCATAAGAAAACAAGGGGTTTGGAAGACCTCAGCTCTTGAAGATGTGAACATTGTTATGGGCGCGTGCGTTCACGCTGCGCGCGCGTTCACGGTGTGCGTTTTGAGATTCGGTTGATTGTCAACCTGCTCCGCTGGAAAGAGAGGCGCAGTTGAGATGAGAGTGCCCGCCATGATGTAGAACTAGCCTAGCCCAGGGCCTATCCTGATCGGAGGGAGCAGCTCGGCTGGAGCTAAGAATAGCCTCGGCTGGAGCTATGAATAGCCTCGGCTGGAGCTATGAATAGCCCCCGGGCTGCACAAAGTCCTTGTGGCCAAAGGAGCCAGCGTGCCTGCGGGCCTCCTTTTCGCCGTGAACGATCTGTCCGCAGGCGGCGCACCTGTGGGAGGGTCAACGGCGCCGTGGTGAGCACTCGCACGCACGCCGGATCGGGGTGGGATCTGGTCGGTGGGATCTGGTCGGTGGGATCTGGTCTGTGGGATCTGGTCAGTGGGATCTGGTCAGTGGGATCTGGTCGGTGGGATCTGGTCGGTGGGATCTGGTCGGTGGGATCTGGTCTGTGGGATCTGGTCTGTGGGATCTGGTCAGTGGGATCTGGTCAGTGGGATCTGGTCAGTGGGATCTGGTCGGTGGGATCTGGTCAGTGGGATCTGGTCTGTGGGATCTGGTCGGCCCGCAGGTGGCGCACATGAGCACCATTGTCGCCTGATCCGTGTAGCCGCCGCAGGCTCGTTGCTCGGTGGCGAGCGCCGCGACGAGCGCATCCGCCCTCGCGATGCGCGCCGTGGCGGTGGTGGGCACCGTCCGCAGACCCTCGACGACGACCGCGTCGAAGTGGATCCCGCTGAAGAGCATGTAGATGCGCCTTGGAAAGCCCTGCCCAGAGCCGTAGACGTCCGCTCGCCCGGATTGGACGTCCGTAACGGAGATCTCGGCCTCGAGATTCTCGGCGAAGATCGCGAGCTCCACCTGCCATATTTGGTAATGATTGGCGCAGGTCCGCAATGAGGGCAACCACAGGCAACCACAGTCTGTGGCACTCAGAGGCAACTCGTGGCACCGAATGGCGAGTCAATCAGAGGAGCCCTACCTGCCCGCCCCATCGATTATCGTCCGAGATATACGCGAGATACTCATGGCGAGTCAATCAGAGGAGCCCTACCTGCCCGCCCCATCGACTATCGTCCGAGATATACGCGAGATACTCCTCGATGGGCCTTCCGAGTGTCGCTACGTCCCACCGCACGGGATCCGATCGCACCGACTGCACCACCGTCTGGCGCAACTCCTGCGTCGACGACCACGGACTCAGGAGGAAGCTCACCGCATGGAACAGGCAGCTGTTGTCGTCCGGCTGCGAGACGGGGCGAGACGGGGCGAGCGTTGTGGTGGGCGGGAGAGCGTTGAGATATCACGCGCACATGCCGGTTGATTGAGATTGGCACTGCTCCATGCTGGCAGCGGGATGCGGCCGGAGCGGCATGGGTGGCAGGCGCAGCAAGGGCAGCGCCATCGTGAGCGCTCACCATCTTCTCGAGAGCCGCAGCAGATCCATCACCGTTCATATCTCGCGTAGATCTCGCGTAGATCTCGAGCGTCGCAGCAGATCCTTCACCGTTCATCACGTTCTCAACGGTGGACAGATGAAGTGCGGCTTGCACATCCATATTAGGCAACTCCGCTCCACCTAATATGGAGTTGCCTAGTATGGAGCGATCATCGGAGACGCTAGGCAACGCCAGTGCAGCAGAGCTCCTCATCGGCCGCTTGGCCGCTCGCCGCTGTACACGCCAGGCTTCCACAGGGTCGGAGGGAGAGGCGTCTGCTCTACCGGATCCTTCCACAGGGTCGGAGGGAGAGGCGTCTGCTCTACTAGAGCCAGCTGCACTAGTTGCGCTCATGGCTGCTCCCGTCCGAGCGCCGCCGCATGCGTCGCACACGAGGGCGCTACCCGTATTCACGAGCGTGCAGGCAGCGCACGCCCAAGGGCTGCTGGGTGTCCTCCTGATGAAGAGCTCATCAGGAGGACTGCTGGGAGGCCGATCGTCTTCCTCGAGATCGAAATCGAGATCGAGGCCACCGCCTTCGATGAGAATCTTATCGATGAGACTTTCGGTCCGCGCTACGAGACCATCGCCGTTGAAAAATATCTGCTCGAATGGGTCAGGTGGCGTGGGCGGCGGCGGCGACGGCGGCGGCGGCGACGATGGCGCAACGGCAGCTCGAGTCGCTTGAGCAGGTGCAGAGGGAGCTGGCTTCGAGATGACATGAAATGATGGCGGCTTGATCCCCAGAGCGAGCGGTCTGATTACGATCGTGTCACCCGACGCAGCGACGGCGGAAAGGTGCCTCCTATCGAGCGGCGCGATCCGCTTAGGAGGATCGCCGATGAGCACCTCGACGTCTGTGTCGCCGCAACCGAGCAGAAGCTTGGCTTCCTCGGCAAACGCCACGAGCGTCATGTCGCACGGCAGCCATCTGCTCGTCTGACCGTCTGGCCCGCGAATGCGTAAGCGCAGGGCGGCGCTCTCCATCGGCGATTTCGAAAGAATCCATGTTTGGCATCGAAACTGTATGGAGAATCTAACCCGAGCATTGCGAACGCAAAGCGCCGTTCTGATCAACGGCAAACTTCCAACTCTCGGTAGGCATCCACTGGGTGGCCGTTCGAACACATGGCTGAAGCCGAGGCCGAGCCAGCATACGACATCGCGATTCGCGTGCACAAGGGCGCCGCTGGGTATGGAATCTACTTCACGATGGATCAGACACAGATGATCAAGGTGACAAAGCTGGATCCGGGCAGCGAGGCAAGCAAGGCGGGCGTGCAGGTGGGCGACATCTTGCACAGCGTGATGGACCTGGATAAAAAGAAGCCCGAGTCAGATCCGGGGGCGGAGGTCGTCGTGGGCGCGCACAACTACCAGGCCTCGCTGCAGATGGTTCGCGAGATGAAGTACTGCCAGCTCACCTTTAAAACCGCTGGGTTTGGTTGATGCACCGCACGTGGCACCTGCAGACAAGCGCTCGTGCTAATCTTGGGAAACGGTGCAATCCGTTGCGAGTGCACGGGCGGGTGCCGCCGTGGACAAATAATTACTCAAGGCCGCGGGCAGTGGGTGATGTGCTGCTTCACACCCTCTGTCACACTGCTTTTTGAGGGTCTAGGTTGTTAGAGTATAGAAGAATCGCGGCAGGCGGATCGAGTGTCGAGTCACCGTACTGACAAGCAATGTGGCTTTCATAGTTTAGACCTGGACTTTGGTACACTGAAGAGGGTCTTTTTAGAATGTACACGGTTGCATGACAACCGTTCGGTAATCCCCTGCGCCGGCCGGGCGAGCCGGGCGAGACGGCGGAGCGCTTTGGGGCCGTGGGCGGTTGGCGACCGTGTGGCGTGTCTGCGAAGCCGTATCGGTATGCGCTCAGCAGGGGCTACAACGTAGCGTCACTCGCGAGTGACTCCCGGCAGGTAGCCCTGCGCCAGCAGCCAAAGTACGACGCCGTTACTCCATCCGAAGCCCTCCTGCGGCGTGTACTCGCCGCCGCCGCCGCGCTCGCCAGGGCGCGATGCGTCCATCTTCTCGTACATGACGCCGTCGCGCGTCCAGCCGAGAAGGGTGGAGTTGAGCCAGCTCGAGGCGAGGCGATTTGCGAGCGCCTTCCCTCCGGGTGCTCCGCATGCGCCTAAACCTTCGACGAGCATCTGCTGTAGCGGAGGCCACGCATTTGGCCAGTCCCACTGTTGCCCTGTGGAGATCAGTGTGGTCGCGACGCCGCCCGGCTGCAGCAACGTGCTCGCACCGAGTGCCGCAACTGCCCGCTCGGCCTGAGCACCGTCGTGGGCGCCCGCCCACAGCGGCATGTAGGAGGCAGCACTCTCGCGCGCGAGGGGCATGGCAGAGGCCCACTCAACGTCGTTCCAGTAGCCCAAGCCCTCGGCCCACATCCAGCTCTGCATGGCGGCACGGCGTGCGGCGGCGGCGGCTGTGTAGTTCGAGGCCAGCGTCATCTCAGCCTCATCAGCCGCGATCTCAGCCTCGTCAGCCGCGATCTCAGCCTCGTCAGCCGCGATCTCAGCCTCGTCAGCCGCGATCTCAGCCTCGTCAGCCGCGACCGCCGCAGCCGCCGCCTCGGCCGCCGTCGCTGCAACTGCACCCGCCGCGTCGCCGGCGACGGCGGCGGCGGCGGCGGCGTCGGTCGCGGCGTCGGTCGCGACATCGCCGCTGGTCGTCGTGGCGGCACCTCGACGCAACGTCTGCTCAGTGGTGGCGGGATGCCGACGACGCAACGTCTGCGCCCGCCGGCGGTGTAGATCAGCGAGGGTGCGCTCGTTGCGGTACAGGATGCTATTGAGCTCGACGGGAAGGATGGCGGAGGTTCGAATGGTGCACAGCGGCGCACAGCCGTCCAACCCTAATTTGGAAGTCTGCCCCTCCCGAAACGGATCCAAAGAAGGATCCAAACTCGGATGGCGATTCGGATTGCCACCAAGCCATCGCGACGAGTAGTCCCATCCCGTCTCCGCACCCGCCGAGAGCTCAGCATAGAGATGGCCCCTCTGCGCCTCCGGCAGCGCCGCCGCCGTCGCCACGTCCTCACTCCAGGACTCGGGTCGTGGCTGATCGGTGTCGACCACGTATCGGTTCAGAATGGCGGCGGGTCGGCCGTCGTGCGGTGCAAGGCGCACCGCGCTGCCGTATGTGCCTTCGCGCATCCACCAGCAATACTCGGCATCCAAGACAGGCAGGGCCGTCTCAAGCAACGCCTCCGCTGCCTCCGCCGCCTCCGCCGCCTCCGCCGCCTCCGCCGCGCTCACCACGGCGCTCACCATCTGGGCGAGGAGCGGCGGCTGCGAGCGGTTGAGGTAGTAGCGGCGCAGCCCGTTGGGCACGAAGCCGTGCACACGCGCCGTGTCGAGCAGATTGGATACCACCGAGGCCGCCGTTTGGCGCATGCCGACCGCCAGCAGCCCTAGCACGATCCAATACGTGTCCCAATAATAGAGCTCGCGGAAGCGGCCGCCAGGCACGATGAAGCCGTGGTGCACCGGGAGCAGCGTCGTGCGCTCGGGGTGTGCGAGTGTTGCCTCGCTCAGGCGCCGACCGAGCACCGGCCACAGGTTGTTGAGCGCCGCCGCCCAGTCCTGCACTGTGCCGGCCGGCAGCCGCGCGAGGAGCGCCGGCGACTGATTGTGGTCGGGCGGCGTCCACTCGACCAGGTCGTGCCCGGGAGGCCCAAACGTGGCCTCGACGAACGCAGCAAGCGCGTCGCGCGGCACTGGCTGCGGCAGCGCGTCCCAGCGATGCCAACACTCGTCGGGCGGGACGAGCAGCGGCGAGTCGACAAAAGTCTTGGAGTCCGGGAAGAGGCGAGCGCTCTGGACTGCTTCGAGGATTGGACCAGAGCACCAGATCTCACGAGGAGCACCAGCGCTGGAACCAGCAGCACCAGCGCTGGTGCCAGCCGCTGCTGCCACTGCTATCAGCCCCGCGAGCATGTGTTTTTCACGCTGGGAGCTTCTGTCGCCTGATGTCGTGAATTTGAATCTACGGGACCCTGAGCCGACCCCTCGTTGGAGGCACGCTCGGCTTCCTACGCTTCATTTGTGAATTCTCACATTGACTTGCGGAATGTCTTCGGCCTTCATCGTGAGTGTCATGGCATTATTACTCACGCCGCCACAGCTCTCGACACGCAATTGCCTGCAATTCGTACGGCGCGATGCGGTACTAGGCGGTACTGCCGCACTAATTGCAGGCAGTTGCGCCAAGGCGGAGGAGCCTCCGTTCCGAGTGGCTCTGACCGTGCTGCTCGACAGGCAAACAAAGGCTGAGGGCCGGGTCACCCTCGAGGTGCTGCCCGACTGGGCGCCGCTCGCAGCAGCGCGCTTCAAGGAGCTGGTTGAGCTGGGCTTCTACACGCGCAGCCGCTTCCACCGCGTGCTCCCTGGCTTCCTGCCCGGAGATCTCGCCATCGCACAATTTGGCATCTCGACCTCTAGAGAACTCAACCAAGAGTGGCTATGCGCCACGTGCAAACGTTTGCCGGACGAGAAGCGTCGCCAGTCGAACACGAAAGGCACAGTCTCGTTTGCACAGGCCAGCCAGCCGGGCACGCGCCAGACGCAGGTCTTCATCAACCTGGCCGATAACGGCGGGCTGCCCAATTTCCTCGACAACCAGAACTTCACGCCGTTTGCACGCGTGGTGAGCGGGATGGAACACCTTTCGAGGCTGCGAGCAGAGTCGCAGGTGAGCCAGCCCAAGGCTGCCTACTACTGCGAGGAGTATCTCGACGAAGTTTTCCCACAGCTGTCTCTCATCGAGGACGCCTCTCTCTCAACAAGCTGACCCACGGCGAACAACTTCCGCCAGCGACCAGGGCACCAGCGAGACGACTGGCAATGTGGGTGCTGGCACGAGGCTGGCACGGCACGGGGCGCAGTCTGTCCGCTCGGTCACTTTGTCGATGACTTTGTATCTTTGACTACGATTCTGCTTTTTTGCACGGTAGACGGTTCTCTCGCCGCGCCTCGGCGGCTGCAGCGGTTCGTCAACGTCATCTTACATCCCGGGCGTGGTCCCGTACATAATTGCTTATGGTTCGTGCCGCCGGTTATGCCGCCCGGCCTTTGGCGGGAGGCACAGCGCCATCGGTATTGCGTTGGCTTTTTGGGTTTCTCGCTGGGGCCGGGCCCTGCCGCGCCCGCCGCGCGCCGTGCCCTGGGTGCCCATCGGCCGTGCCGGTCCTGCGTCGGGCGGATACGGAACGCCGTCTAGGAAGCCGTGAGGTCGCGCCTGAAACGCGGTGAAAATCTAACCTCACGACTGTGTAGAACCGCGTGGTGTACGTTTCTTACCACGCTCGTCTCTGCTCCGCTCTGTAACTGCCACTCTCCATCTCTCCTACTCGGATCGTTCGGATCGCATTCCGTTCCACACAGTTGTCCTCGGAGTCACCCGGGCCCCCAACCGACAAACCCTTAGCCATACGTGCCGTCGCCGCTTGGGCGCACCGCATCGCGTCCAGAGGGTCATTTCCCTCCGGGGCAAGCTGACGCAGCCTCCAGCGCCTCGACGCATCTTCCCTCCATCCGTCCCTCCTTCTCGAGAAAGACGCTCCGGCTGCATGCCTGCCTACGCCTGCATAACGAGCGTGAGCCGCCGCGCCGCCTCTCTACATGACGTCAATGGGCGAGGCGCCAAAGTTGAAGCCACCGACGACCGCGGGCGCATTACCGCCAAAAGCGAAGCCGCCGTTGGCCACGTTGGGCAGCAGGTTCTCGTCCTCGTCCCCCTCCTCTCCAAAGTACTTTTCGAGCAGCGAGATCGCCTTCTGGTAAATCTCCTCGTTGGAGTGCTCCTGTGGTGATTACATTCGGCAATCAGTGGTGATGACACTCCACGCGGCAATCACGCGGCCATCACTCGCCATCAGCGTGCATGCACCTGAAGCGTCTCGAGCTTGTCGATGCCCTCCGCTTCGTCAAAAGGCACAAGGAAGGGGTTGACGCCCTTGGAGGCGCCCAACAGCTCGCCCGCGCCAAGCAGCGAACCAAGGGCCTCGAGCATGAGCTTCTGCATCGCTGCGTCGTTGACGCTGAGCATGGCCACCTGTGATCAGTGAGGCAACGGGGAGGGAGGAGGGACCTCAGCTCAGCACGCATGCACGTGCTAATCACTTAGAATGCACCCAGAAGGCACTCAGCATAGCATGCTCACCATCGGCGGGATTGCGCCCAACTGCACCAGTGTGCTTGCACGCATCGCGCAGTGCGTGTTGGTCGGATCGGACGAGAACGAGTGCAAGATGTTGGCGATGACCCACGCGGCCTCCTTTCGCACCTCGAAATCGTCATTAGCGAGTCGGTCGACCACGTTCGCGAGCAGCGGGCTGCGCATCACGAGGTCCACCTGATCACTGGTGCCCGCAGCCACGTTGGAGATCGCCCAGCATGCCTGATGCAACGAGAGGTGAGGTGAGGCCATCATCGATCAGCGAGGCAACTCAGCATGCATCATCATCATCACATCATCATCAACCATTATCATCACATCATCAGTGGCGGCAGTGTGCACAAGGCAGCAAGCGCCTAGGCCTTGGCCTGAGGGGAGCCTCCGTGAAATCTCATGTGGTTGTGATCGACCATCTATGTTGAGTCTCGATCGATATGTAATCATCACTGGCTCCCCTTTTCGATGGCTGGCGTGTGCGCGCGTGGTTAGCTTCCTCGGCACCCTGTCGAAATCAGGATCCATCAGCATGCGCATACCTCCTTGCGTGTCTGTGCCTTGGTGGACTTGATCGCCTCGGGCAACACCTCCAGAATGCCAGCGTCGATGACGACCTGGGGGCCATGGGCGTAGCCGGAGTGAGAGGACGTGGCACTTGAGAGGACGTGGCACTCAGTCGCAATCGGTGGCCATCAGCGTGCACGCACCTTGGTAGCCATGTGCGAGTAATCAGCGTGGCACTCATTCGCAATCAGCATGCGCGCACCTGGGTAGCCATGTGCGAGCCAGTGAGGATGTTGCACAGCGTCCGCAGCGCGGGAGTCCGCGTCTTGTTCTCCGCCTTCTCTCTGAGGACCGTCATGAGCGCCGGCACGACGCCAGCATGCACCACGAGGTCGATGCGATCGTCTCCGCCGTCGGAGATGTACGAGAGCGCCCAGCACGTGTCCATGAGGACCTCCTCGTCGTGCAGCAGCAGGAGCTTGGCTGCGAGAAGGCCGGATGAAGTTGACGAAATCGGCCACCGAAGAGGTCGACGCCACTCTCACGCGGTTAGCAAAAAGGCAAGAGGAGAGAAGAGGAGAGAAGAGGACACAAGGACAGGGAAGGGAGTAAGTGCGTGTTCGTGTGCTCGCACCGAGGGTGGGCAGCACCGATGTCACATGGGCTGCCGACGGCTGCGGCTTCCCGCGCATCAAGTTGGAGAGCGCCCACACAGCATTGCGAAGGGGGCCCATTTGACCCATCAACGCGGTCGCCTGTGCACGAGAGACGCGTGTCGTCATGGGCGATCAGTAAGGGGCGAGGCACACGTCGGGCGGAGATCGGGCGGAGATCGGGCGGAGATGCGGCGGAAGGATAGGGAGGGTGTCTGGGGCGATGGGGATTAGCATGGAGGCCTCAGACACAACTGGGTTTCTTCTCCACCGTGAGCCACCGTGACGAGGCGTCAGATAGTAATGGCGTTGCGTACATCAAAGGCAAGGCGGGGAAAGGGATGGGCCGGGCAAGGATAGGGAAGCCGGGGCGGGTGGGGAAGGGGAAGTCGGGGCGTGTGGGGAAGGGAAGGAGTAGATGGAGGAAAGGGATGGGGCCGGCATGAGAGGGCTGCTAGGACGGCATGTCGCCGGCGCGCACGCACCTCGATGAGCTTGACGAGCTTGTCGGTGGCGCCGTTCTGGAGGACGAGGTCGCGCATCGCAGGGCAGTCGCCGGCAATGTTGCCGAGCGCCCAGACGCACTGCTCGCACACGTCGATGCTCGGCGATGACAGCAGGCCGATGAGCGGGGGCACTCCGCCGTGGGAGACGACGACCTCGCACTGCTTGCTCGTGCCGCTCGCAATATTGGTCAGGCACCACGCGGCCTCGAACTGCATCGTCGACTCGGGGTGAGCGAGCATTGTCACGAAGGCAGGCACGAGGCCCGCCTGGATCACGTCATCAATCGGCGGGTTGCGCGCGAGCGAGAGCTTCTTCCGCAGCCACTTGGTGGCCCCGAAGGCGTCGTCGAACTCTTCGGCCGGGCCATTGCGCTGGACGAAGCCGAGCACGATGGCTGCCTGCTGCGAGATCGAGGACGCAACCTCCACCTCCACCGGCGCCTCGATCTCGACGCAGACGTCGGCCATGTTCCGGCGCTTCATCAGGCCCTCCTCCTTCTTGGCCTTGCGCAGCTCAACCTTCTGCTGGTTGCGGTTCTTGCGGCAGTCGTCCTTGTCCAGGCCAGCCTTGACCGCTTTGCGCTCGAACATGGGCATGGTTGCGTGGGTCTTTTATTTTTGGGTTCCGACGGGCGACCGGGTTATTTGAATTTTCACGAGCACCTGCTGCTCGCGACGACGCGTTGTGATAACCGAGAGATACAAGTATCAATCTCCGCCACGGCCACACGCGGCACGCCGCACAGACCCAACTCGACACACGCACACCGAACTTTCCACCATCACAACCGACTCCGATGCAAAGCCGTAGCCAGAATGGCACATGGTGGCACCGCCCGCCGGACACCACTCACGACGCGAGCGCCTTGGAGAGCGCGCGCGGACGACCTAGGGTTGGGCGACGCACCTATACATGACTCCAGCCCTCGCGCGGCCGCGGCGCGCGTGGCCCTCACCGCTGGCACCGCCCGTCGCCGCTTGCGCCGGCGCAACAGAATGCACCCTGACTGCTACTGCCCAGCACGGCGCCGTCCATCGTTTCCCACAGGCGCCGTGATGGGCACCGTGCTCATGGCACCGCCTGCCGGACACACCTCACGACGTGCGTGACTTCAGTACCACGCGAGAGCGAATGAGACGCTCGCATTGCACAGTGGACGGGTTCACCAACACCATTCCGGCGATCCGGAGCAATCCATCCAGGATCATGTGCCCATGCTCCTTGCACCCATGCACACACCCAACATGTAGGTTCGTATCGCCCTCAGTCCCACCCCAGAGGCCGTTGGCGTTGACCGTTGGGGTTCCGTTTCGGCGCCTCCCCCATTCCCCCCTGCCCTTTCTTCTCTTCCCTACGGCATCGATAGCTCATGCGTTGAAAGTGCCCTCGAGAGGGTGCGAGTCCGCGACCGCGTGGGGGGGGTCCGAGATGTGCGAGTTCTTCACCTGGCCAGAGAACTCGTAGCAGCCGAACATCTTGAAGTTCACCTCGGCATAATGGAAGTTCGTGTCATAAATGGGCAGGTTCAAGGCTTTCACTCCAGTAATGTCGGGAGTCCAAATATAGTCGGGCTGGCCGATGGTCGCCTTACGCACCCGGATGTGCGCTTTTTGATTGAGCCACTCATCAGCTTTCGTGACCATCGAGAAGAGCCCGTTGCGCTCGTGCTGGTTGTCAAACGCGACGTTGTACCCATGAAACCCATGAACTGGATAGCAGCAGCAGACGGGCGCGCAGCATGGCCAGCACGCGACGCACTTGGTCGCCTTCGCTGCGAAGTCATCCCACGGCCTGGGCTTCCACTTTCCACGATGCTCAATGACGTCGTCCACCAATTGAGCGAGCTCCTTACCGGTGGCCTTACCGGGGTCGCCCACGATTTCCCCATTTGAAGCTTTAATCTTAATCGTCACCTCTTCGCCTTTGAGGGCAGCGACTAGGTTCGCGAAACCTTGTTGAGTGTCCTCGTGTTCGATGACGACCACGTGGGACTTCCCCAGCATCTCAAGGTAGTGAGGCGGGCTAGCATCGAATGCACTCCACCGATAGATACTCATCAACGGATAGCACAGCTTGCACCCGGCAGATGCATAGACCTGTGAAACAAAAGTGTGGTCGAAGGATGTGAGTAGGCTGCGGAAGCGGGAGGGCGAAGGACCGGGAGGTGACCAGAAAAGCGCTCGCACCTCATCGAGGTTGCGCCGGCGTTCCAAGAAATCCATTTCGAAGTCCTGGCCCAACCCATACTTTGGGAAGTACTTGCCATCCGGGTCCTTGATGCACCTGCGGATCACCACAACCGGGCTCTGCGACTGCGCAGCCTTCGCAATGGCCAGGGAGTACAACATCGCCCAGATCCGATGGCCATTGTTGCCTTTCTCATCTTTCTCTGGAAGGCTCTCAATAAACTTAAGGGCCCTCTCCGGGTCTCCTTCATACGAGATGCTCATTTTGTTTGCGCCCACTTTCTTCTTGTGCTCCAAGTATTTCCTCACGTGCGCGAGGAAAGACTGCTTGTTCGGGTCGAAGAGTACGTCATGCGCCCTGTCGTCCCGCGTGTTTTTGTCGCCCTTCCCGCCGCTCCTTATGATGTCGGCAACGAGACCCGAGATTGCCATGCCCGCGTCCTGAAAAGGGGATCCATTAATTGAGATCTTTGCATCTCCGAATGCTTCGGTCTTGTAGTACGATGAGATGACGGTGTTCGCGCCCATACGCCCCCAGGAGGCATCAGACTGAAGCATTTTCTTCAGCACAGTCTGCAAGTCTTCGACTCCGAGCTCTTTGGCCTTTTGGGGGGTCTCGGACACCACGTCGCGCAAGAGCATCCAGAGGTTCTGCAGCTCAACGGCGTGCTCATGCTTTGGCGGATGCTTTGGCGGATGAAATCCTGCC
>Ga0210246_101019_pt1 | contig 24085 bp, 12 predicted proteins | sample ChrtobMetaP3_8mM_FD_155469 | JGI IMG/M metagenome (GOLD analysis project Ga0210246, IMG submission 155469) | Chrysochromulina tobin associated microbial communities from unialgal haptophyte culture, Seattle, Washington, United States - P3_8mM | ecosystem: Host-associated > Algae > Haptophytes >...
GAGAGCGCGCCGTGGTGAGCACTTGCATGCTGGACAGGGCTGTGGGGATCGTCCATTCGGGTGCCGTCGGCGGCGGCAGCACCGGAGGCTCTGGCTGCATGCCTGAAGGGCTCCCGAGGCTCAGCTGTTGAGGGGGTGAGGGGGGCGCCGCGTCGACCGTAGCGCGCCACGCCTTGGCTGCGCGCTGTTGCTCCTCCTCCAAACGTTTGGAGGCGTTCAGGGCAGCACGTGGTGACTTGAGCGGCGAGGTCGGTGCGCCAAGCAGGCTCGTCCCTCGCGTCGCCTGCCACTGCGCCGCCCGCAGGCTGGCCAGTAGGCGGCCTAACGAGCGGCCCGAGTTGAGAGCCAGCTCCTCGGCGCGAGGAGTGAGCACGCTGCCGGCGGCCGCAAGCACGCGTGCGCATGGCGTGTGCCCGAGCTCAAGCGCCGCCTCGAGCGCCGATGTGCCATCCGCGTCGAGGGCATTGGGCTCGGCTTTGGCCGCTAGCAACGCAACTACCGTGCCAGTGTGCCCGTTGAGGCTCGCGTAGTGTAGAGGCGTGCGCCGGTAGCGCTGCTGGCTGCCGCCGACACTCGCTCCCGCACGCAGCAAGGCGCACACCTCGTCGGTCTCGCCCCAGGAGGCGGCTAGGCACAGCCAGCGCGCCTGTTCCGCCGCCGTGGCTGCCCCATGAGTCGCGAGAACCTCTCCAATCGCGTCCTGCAAAAAGGCGCGCCTGGGAGTCGCACCACGTGCCTTGTGCATCGCCCTCCTCCATCGTTCGGCTTCGGCCGACGACGCGGTCGCAAACACGAGCTCCGATCCATCGCGGAGACGCACCCGCAACCTCGAGCCGCCGATGACGGCGAAGGCATCCACATGCGCGAGTGGCACGCGTCGGAAGAGCCCACCACACGACCAGAGCGGACGCTCGCCGCCAGAGGGAGGGATGGCCTCCAGCAGACGCAAGTCCGTGTGCCACAGCTGCACCCAGCACGGGCGGGTCCCACGCAGCCAGCCGAGCTCCAGTTGCAGTAGGCCCTCCTTCAACGTTCTCGTCGAGTCCCACAACGCCAGCTCGTCCTCGTCATCCTCATCGTCCTCGTCGCCATTGTCGCCCTCAGCGCCCTCGTTGGCCCTGCTGCCCCTGATGGCAGACGCGGCCACAGGCGGGGCCACAGGCGGGGCCACAGGCGGAGCCACGGGCGGGGGCGGAGGCGGGGCCACAGGCGGGGCCACGGGCGGGGGCGGAGGCGACGGCGGAGACGGCCTTGGACTCTCAAAGTAGCCTTCTAGTAAGGACGCCGAAAGGCGACCACGGCCGACTGGCGCGGGCGGTGTCATCGGCAAAGCGGGCGGCACGGGCGGCGCGGGTGGTAAGTTGCTCGTCGAGGTGTTCACCGCCACCGGTACCGGTAGCGGCTGGGGCGTCCCGCGCTGCGTCGCCGGCGACTGCAACAGGGCTATCTTGTGGGGAGTGGCAGGTGAGTTGAAGCCGGCGGTCGGCGAGGTCGAAGCAGCAGCAGTCGAGGCCGAGACCGCAGCAGCAACCAGACTGGACACGACTGGGTGAGGGCACGCATGCAAATGCTCAACACGACGAGGGCCGAATGCACCACCTTCCAAAATAGGGTCAACGGCACGAGTCTCTTCGAAGAGGACCGCAATCGCGTGCCCGTCAAAGCTGCAGCTGGCCGCGATCATACGTAGGGCGGACATCTTCGGCTGCTCATCCGCGCCCAGCTGGCCGCTCGGATACAAGCAGACCATCGCTGCGCCCTCGGCCGCCGTGAGCGCCACCAATCGACCATCGGCAAGCTGGCACAGTGTCAGCTGACCGCCCGTATGGACTGCCATCACTCGTTGGCGCTCAAACGCCGTGAATGGCACCAGAGTGGGCCAATGGCGTGCGACACGGTCGCCCAGACCCAACTCGCCACTCGCATTCGCGCCGCATGTAAAGAGGCGACCATCCATGTCGACAAAGGCCGAATGCGCCGCGCCTGCGGCCGCGCATGCAATCGGGATGCCGCGGAGGGACGCGAGGGCCACCGGCCGAGGCTCGTCGCTGTCGAGCCCGGTTCCCAGCCGGCCGCTGCCGCCGGCACCAAAGGCGCGCGCGACGCCCTTGTCGTCGATGAGGATCGAGTGCTCGTGGCCAGCGGCGATTGCGTGCACCTGATGAGGGAGGCCATCGGAGGTCATAATAGGCAATCAGAGGTCATCAATGAGGATCGAGTACTCGTGGCCAGCGGCGATTGCGTGCACGAGTGCGGCGTGCACCTGCCCGACAGTAGACGACAACGCCTCACGCCACACGACTTCCACTGGCGTGAGCGTCCCAGTACCCAGCTGGCCAGTACCCAGCTGGCCGTGAGCGCCGTCACCAAATGCGTACGTGACGCCGGCACGCGTGAGCACGAGCGAATGGTGCGCGCCGCACGAGAGCGCGAGCGGGCCGAGAGCACTCAACTTGTTGAGCGGTCGAGGGAAGAGCTCCGAGGTGCGCGTGCCGTGCCCAAGCTGCCCATGTTGGCCACTGCCCCAGCTGAGCACTTCGGCCGCTGCGCCCGCACAGAGCGCGAGGACGTGCGCCTTGCCCGCCGCAAGCGCTGTCACGCGCCGGCTGTAGAGCGCGGCCTGCAACGCCCAGGCAAAGTCAGCCCTCACGTGCACAGCGAGTGACGCCGACGCCGCCGTCGCGGCCGGCAGCGCCACTGATGCAGAGGGGCACTGTGAGTGGCACTGTGAATGGCACTGTGAATGGCGAGCCACAGTGAGCGTTCTCGCGGAGTCTCTGCAGTTCACTGGACTATCGGCTGCCTCTGGAGGCGGGGCGGCAGCGGAGAGGTCGGCACGCATCGTCAGGCCTGAGATCGTGGTGTGCATCCACAGCGGCGGCGGAGGGCAGGCGGCGTGAGCGCCAGCAGCCACGCCATTCACAGCCACGCCATTCACAGCCACGCCAGCCTCCGCCATTGCCGCAAACGGCTCGGCGGCGCCGTCGTACACGTCAGCCATCGGCGCGACGAGAAGTGTGCCGCTCGAGCGCATGGCCCGCGACAAGCAGGTTGCCAACCACTCGGCGTCCGCAGCCGCAGCCAGCCGCCCAGGCGCGCTGCATGAGCATATCAGCAGCTGCGGAGTCAGAGCCGCGTGATCACCTTTCGTCACCTCGACGCCTCCGCCAACGGCCGGTGGCGCGGATCGAACCCTGACGAACCCTGACGAACCCTGGCTGCTGCCAACGGCCGGTGGCGCGCCGTCGTTGGCAAGCTCGGCGGCCTCGAGGGCGGCCGCGCACTCCTGCAAGAGCGCGAGCAGCGCCGAGGGCGTTGGCAGCACCGGAGGTGGCCGCGCCAGCTTGGGATGCAGCTTTGGATGTGGATGATCAGTGCTTGCGCTGCGGGGCGGTGAGGCGAGTGCCGTCGGCGCGTCGCCGGTGCCCAACACGGTCTCGCCACCGTACCGCGAGGACCGTGCAAGCTGCTGACTGGGAAGCTCCAGAAACTCTTGGAGCGCGGGCGCGTCGAGCCAGTCGTCGGTCTCGAGCAGCTTGCTGAGATACGACCCGAGATAGGTCATGCGTGCGAGTTGGCTGCTTGTCATGAGTGAGGTGGAGAGCATCCACGGCAACGGCGGCCGTGCCCTCTCGCGTTTCAATGCCGCGTGGAGCGCTTGGAAGTCGGCGAGCGTACGCAGCACACTCGAATTGCCACCGGCGCGACGCACTTGGATGCGGTAGAAGGTGTCAGTGCGCGTGTTCGAGGTGCCGATTATGTCGGCCGAGATGGATGGTTTGGCTATGCTTCGGCGGGGCTCATTGGTGCTGCTCACTAGCTGCGCGGCTCCACGGGCGGCAACGCGCGGCACTTCCACTGGCGACGCGTTGGAAGCCGGCTCCATCGGCTCATCCAGGCGTCGCCGCATAGGAACACAATGCACACAATCCGAATTCACAGGAGGTCCTGTGAAAACGGGAGTTCAGAAGTACAGAAGGTCTTGTTTCTGGTCAAGCGTGTGCGGGCGGCGGGATCTGAGTGGGGTAACACGAGCGATTTCCATATTTTGCCGGAAGCGATTTCCAATTCGGGAGATATTCCGGAGCATCCACACGATTTGAAATGTGCGTCTGCCTCTAGCCAGCCTTCCTCCTGGCGTCCCCTCACCACTGCAGAATCCCTTTGATGACTCACAACACGCTCACGACACTGCCCGTTGCAATGCGACGCAGGTCCGAGTTCATTAGCGACCGCCCGTCGTCGCGTGTGCTGGCGGCACCCGGAGGCGCGCAGTCGTTCAACATCTTCGGTGGCGCTGAGCCGGCGCCTGCCCCGCAGCGACGCGCAGCGCCGACTCAGCCGACGCAAGGCACCTACGGGGTCTCTGTTGCCGCTGGCGCGCGCATGCCCGTGCGCACCGAGCACACGGGCATCTCCGAGCACCCCTCAACCCTGGTTCATGCCCCGCCCGGTGGCCGCCAGAGCTTCAACATCTTCGGCGGCGAGGGCTACAGCGAGCCGACGCCCGCTCCGGCCGCTGCGCCGGTCACTTCCGCGCCTGGGGTCATGGCCGCCGGCCAGCGCGTCATCCAGCGCACCGAGTTCCACGGCATCCAGGACCGCAACTCCACGCTTGTCCACGCTGCCCCAGGTGGAGAGTCTTCGATGGCGAGCATGCTCGGTGGCAGCACAGCGGCCGATCGCATCGCCGCGATGAAGGCCAGGCGCGATGCGACCGCCATGCCCCTCGCCGAGGCGACCAACAGCACGCGCCCGTGGTGAACTCACCTGCCTAGCCGTCCTGCTGCCGCTCTCATCCTCATCCACCGGGAGGGATTTTTCCGGGATGTTTCCGGGAGGAACGCGCGGAGGCAGAGGGCTCGCGCTAGGAGAGGGAACAGGGGCAAGTGCTTGGGCTCGTGCAGCTGCTCCCGGTTGTGGCTCCGCACTCGGGTGGGGCACGCCTACGTGCTGATTGGGTGCTGCTTGGGTCTTCGGTCCTCGAAGCACGAAGGAGACGCAGCGAGAGGTCATCGTCTCGACGGATCACCCCCCGTACAGGTAATCGCGCATGGTCTTGCTGGTGATTTGCGGTTCACATGTGGTGGTTAACGCTCCGAGTACTTCTCTGTGGTCAGAGTCGGGGGTCCACGCGTGTCACACGGCACAATTACAGTCAACAGTGTGCGTGTGGTGACAGTGATCAGTGTGGGGGGGGGGTACAGCTCGCACCCGGGTCTCCGGCGCGGTCCGGGGGTCGGGTCTGTTCGCTCCGGTTCGTCTGGGTGGAGCCCGGTACGTGGCCGGCTCCCGTCGGGGCTGTTTGATAACTTCAACATGATTATCGCATTATCCCAAAACTATTTCAAAACATCCCTAATATCAGCATGAGAGATGGCGCAGCACGGTCGCACAGAGCAACACGTCGGAACAAGACGCGTCTCGGAGCGGCGTGGACCCGGTGGACGCGACCGACAGCGACAGCCGACACCCCCCGTGCGCCGTGTGGTGCCAGCGCGTGCTGGAGTGGGTGGTGCGGGCCGGGTGCAGTGGAGAGGTCACGTGGTTAGTGGCTTGAAATTTGTGGGGCCTTCAAGGGGCCTTATGTGCGCGCGGGCGCCGGGGGCGGCCGCGGGCACATGGTGACCATCCGATCATCGGATGGTCGGGTGCGCGCATTGGGTGCGCCGGGTTGCCGGTTGGGGGTCCAGAACGGTCTAAGCCATTATTTATACCCATTCGATTCGAATGCACACTTCCTACGTCTTAACCCTGCCACCGACTCACCGACACCGTATTGGTCCAGTGCGAGCACTGCACGTTTTACCACATTGTCGCGCCCCACAGTGTGGCCCACAGCGTCGTCGCCGCGCGACCGAACCGCGCACGCCCTCCACGCCCTGCCTGCGGGCGCGCTGCCACCGCAGCAGGCCCACTATTCACGGGTCGCCGCTTAGATCTTGCTCGGCGCCGGCGAGCGCCTCCTCGATGGCCTGGTGGCGGATCTCGCGCGCCTCCTTTGCGATCGAGCAGCAGCAGCACGCGGCGTGGCACACAAAGTCGCTGAGCGCCGAGCCGCCTATGCCATACTTTTCGCGAAGCAGCCCGCGCCGCCAGGCGCCCACGGCACCGATGAGCATCATCGCAAAGGGCAGCGCATACGAGTAGGCCGTCGAGCGGCTCATGCCCTCCGCGGGCGCCGACAAAACACCCGCGCCGACTTCAGCCGAAGGGGACGAGAATGGTGGTGATGGCCGAGGGTGATGGCCGCCAGCTTTGCCGTGCGACGACGGCGTGTGCGCAGCAAGTCCGCCCTGCTGCGGGTGCCCCTTGCCCATCTTCTGCTCGACGTTGCTCACGATCGCGTCCGCCACCGACATGGTCATGGGATTACGGTTCGCGTGTTCGGCTGCCGTTGGAGGAACCAAGTGGTTGACCAGCGCGTACAGCAGGAAGAGCGGCAGAAGCCACAGCACCGTCCACTTGACGGCGCTCGCGCCAAAGGCCATGCGCTGGTTAAGGCCGAACTGGATGCACGGGCAGCAGCAAGACGGGATGCACGAGCTCATATTTCGGTGGCATGCAAAGGTCGGAGTGGACCAGCCTCTGGCCTGTGGAATGTCCACGACGCGCTTCGTGGCGAGCGCCTCGGCTACTGCGGCGCGGAGGTCCTCGTCGTCATCTTCGTCGTCAACCGGCACCGCCTGACGCGGCGACGGCATGTCGTACAAGTAATGGGTGGAATCGCGCGAAAAGTAAATAGACTGTACGCGCGCCATGGCAAGCGCACGCTAGCGAGCACGCGCGTTGTGTTGAACAGCAGGCTGCTAGCTGCAGCTAGCGTGCGTCACAGTGTGAGGGAACCCCTCACAGTGTGATGACTTTGACTTGGTCTGTCTCTTTGGGTTGGTTGGAGCCACCGACCTGGTAGGAATCTATTCATCTGGGTTTGGATGGTTGTGAGGTTCGTCCGTGTGATCCGTGTGCCCGTGTGCGCCCGTGTGTCCCCAGTGAGTCCCGGCCCCCGGTGCTTTTCTGTGTACAATGTATTCATACTTCGGTGGTGTAGCACACACCCCCGCGACTTTCGGCGTGTTGAGCTTCGGTGCGCACACGCGCGAGTCGTTCCTGAGTCGCGGTTCGCCGCGATCCCCCGCCGCCATCCCCCAATGGACGCCATTCAAGGTTTGCCTGCCGGACTGATTGGTGCCTTCATAGCCAATTCGGTCCTTTTCTTCATCCCAACATACGTCCTGCACACGGTATGCTACCCATTGCTTCAATCGAGAAGGATCCGGTATGACCTGCAGTCTCATGCGTCCGTGACGTTCTCTACACTCTTTGCAATGGACGAGCAGTTAGGCCGAGAGTGGAAGAACGCCATGCAAGTTGCAGTTGGTGGCTTGGGCACTGTGATCTTGGAGAAGGCTCTCGTCGAGATGCAGGTCCTTGAGGCACTACCGGTCAGCACCCCCATCGACTGGAGTCTGATCACCCGTCAGTATTTGATCTATTTCGTTCTCTTTGATTGCTACTACTACTTTCTTCACCGTTTCTTTTTTCATTCCAGCTGGGGCTGGAAGATTCACAAGGTGCATCATGATAGCCACGTTTGCTACCCATCAACCGGCTTTTCGTTCCATTGGTTCGAAGGAGTGGTGACCGGAGGGTTCAATCCGTTCCTTGCCCACTGCCTCCGGTTCGACCAACGCATCATCATGGTCTGCCAGCTGTACGGCATTTTGAATACCGTGTTCGTGCACGCCGGCATCCAGATAGTGCCCACATGGTGGGACAAAAGATGGCTCAGTAAGTGGTACCTGTCCTCTCAATTCCACGAGGTCCACCATCACAAGGTCGGCTGCAATTACGGTGGCTTTACGACTCTTTACGACCATTTGTTTGGCACCGTGTATCATAAGTACGACGACATGGTGAATCGCTTGGCAGATCATATTGAATCAGTGGCACCACATTGATTTAGTCGTTCGACGGCTACATTCATTCCACATCCCCCGACGACGCCGCTGAGATTTACGGGCGTGGTGGCAGTGAGGGAAGCCTACATGTAAGGCGTCTGGCTCGGCTGGCGGTCTGGTAGTCCAGTGTGCGTACTGGCGGTCTGTTAGTCCAGTGTGGTACAACTGGCCCGCGTGGTACTGGACCCACACACTGGTACGCGATGTGTAGCGACTAGCGTAGGCGAGAGCATCCCCCCGACTCGCGCGCGACCGGATCGGATGTGAGGTGTGACGCTTGATGGTTAAGTTCACAGCAACACTCGTACACAGTCGCATCTTCACAGAGATTTTGAGAGTACTCGACTCTCGTTTCACAGACACAGTGATCCCACCGCATCCGGTCCTGCCCCGCAGGCCGAACTGTCTTGTTCGGCATCGCCCCTCATGCCGGTCGGAGGCCATACATGCACACGGGAAAGACGACACGCGGCAGGCCGGGCTGCATCTCAGCGTGCGCGACGCGCAGCCCCGCTGCGTCAAAGAGGCGGCGGAAGTGCCTGTCCGTGCGCGTGATCGACGCGTCCGACCGATCTACGTAGAAGCCGTTCGCCTCGCGGGCCACACTCTCCTTGACGATGACCCAACCGCCGGGCTGCAGCGCTCGGGCGCAGCGCGACAGGAAGCTCACCAGGTCGTCATCGGTTAGGAAGATGAGGACCCACTGCACCCACACGGCCGCGTACAAGCTCCCTTCAGGCGGCACAAAGCGCTGCAGTGGGCACTCGTGCAGCGCGCGCACGCGCGCCGGGGGCAGCACGTTGCGCGCGGCAGCGAGAAAGGCGCCGTTCGGCTCAACCAACTCGACCGCTTCGAAGCGCTCGAGGAGCACTGAGGCAGCGACTCGCCCAATACCTGCACCACAGTCCAGTGCGACGCCCTGGGGTAGCGACGCCTCCGCCGTGGCGCGGAGCGTATCGAGCAGCGCAAGAGAAGCAGCCACGTCCGCTGGGTGCACGAAGCCCATTCCGCCGAGCATGCCTGGAACGTCCGCGCGCACGCCGGCCCAGTACTGCTCGCTCACAGCGTACCACTGATCCTCAGAGCTCTCTGTGCCTGTGCCGAGATGCCGCTCCTCCCAGACCTCGCGCGCGCTCGCATACATGTGCTGAGCGCTGTCCTTGCCGCCGTCACGGCCGTTCGCCACGGCGCTCGCGCCAACCGCGCCGACCGCGCCGCTCGCTGCGCCGCTCGCTGTGCCGCTCGGCGCGCCGCTCGCGCCGACCGCGCTTGCTTCGGTGCCAGCCAGGGGGTTGGGTAGGATCGCCAGCTGGAGCTCCTGGTCGCCGTCACCATCGTCCTCGCCGTCAACGGCTCGACGCACGACCTCGTGCACGACCGCGGCACTGTTGGCGTCCAGACCGGCGGCCAATGGCTCCGCCCACCCGTGCAGCCGGCGTGCCGCCGACACATCAGCGTCCATCGCCGCCCAGAGAGCCTCCAGCGGAGCCAGCAACGCCCACCCCGCAGCCGCAAGGTGCGGCAGCAGGTGCTCTCGTAACATCGAGCGTGTCGCCTCGTCGGCGCCGGGCCGGAGGCTCTGAGACAGCCAGTACATCAGCGGCGCGTTGAGCGCAATCAGCTGTGCTGCGGCGCCCGCGCCGTTGTCGACGATGGACATGACATTCGCCGCGCTGGAGAGGGCGAGAGCGTTGGCGTCGTCGTCGGCGTCTGCGGCCGCGGCCTCGACGCCGACGAACACGGCTTGCGGCAGGTAGTACGTATCGGCTTGGAAGTAGCGCCGGCGCACGCCTTCCCACTGCGCGTCGGGCGACGCGATCGCAAGAGGCTCGAAGGTCGTCCGAAGCCCAATCGCCCGTAGCTCGCGCTGGACAACCGAGCAGGCCACCCCTTGGAAGAAGAAGTTGAAGGGGCACATGCCGTTGAAGAACGAATAGAGACCGCCCGGCCTTAGGAGGCGCGGCAGCGCCGCGTGGAACTCGGCCATGTCGCTATTGTGCTCGCCGTACGTGTCGAAGAAGATGCCATCGAATTGCATGCCCTCCGCGAGGAGCACTGGCAGCGTTTGCTGCCAACGGCCACCGAGGATTCGGACACCGGGCCGCTCTGCCCAGCCGTCGGCGCGCATGCGCTCGAGCACGGCCGGGTGCGCCTCCATGATGGTGTGCGAGCGCGGCGCACGCGCTGCGATCAGCCCGTCGATGATGCCCATGCCGAAGCCCACGTTGAGCACGTCGCCACCGGTCGCGCACAAGCGCGCTGCGTGCGCCTCCATCAGCGGGCGCTCCCACTCCATCATCACGGCGTCGTTGGCCTCGTCGAGCAGCCGCTCGCCATCGTAGCGCACACTCCGGGACAGGTACTCGGCACTCTCATCCTCCGACGCGGCTGCCGTAGCGCTCGCAGCGCGCCGATGCTGCTCAACACGGTCAGCCGCTGAGAGCAGCAGCTCGGCGCGAACAGCGGCTTCAACTAGCTGGTCGACGATCAGCTGATGGCCAGCATCAAGGGCATGGTTGCCCGCGCATCTGCCGCGACGATCGATTGCGTTCCATGGTGCGCCGGATGCGAGCAACTTCTCGACAACGGCGCCGTGGCCACCGCCGGCTGCAAGCATCAGTGCAGAGACACCGTCGTCTTCGCTAAAGGAGTATGCAGGCGCGCCCGAAGCCAGAAGTCGTTCCACCTCGGCGATATCACCGTTTGCACTCGCGCGCAGCAGCGGCTGACTGCATTCCGCCTCGTCGTCAGACGGCTCGTCGTCGGCGTCGGCGTGACGCTTCATGGGGATTCTGCCGTTACGTGTCGGCTGTCCACGTCGCCGACTATTCATACGGGCGCATACTCTCCTTTCAAAACCACACCTCCGTCTCGACGGCTCAACCGCCGCCCTCTCGGTCGTCGGTCCACACAAGTGTCATCGGTAGGTTCCTACACTTTCAAGTATCACACCCGGTCTCTACGCTCTCGCGCTCTCTCTCGGGGGCGGGGCTACTCAATTGTTTCGCGGGTCACACACACGCGCCCATGACGCGCCCATTGCCACACCACAATCATTCCGTCCACGCGAGGGGCGAGGCCGATACGGCATACGCGCGTCACGGCGGGCCGGGGGCGCCCGGGAAACACCATCCACCCCACAGGAAACACCACGCGGAAATCACGAGACCACCGTCCTTCACGCACTACGCACACCAAGGACGGGACGACCATAGGGCTCCAAGCAACAGGGCCTTGTGGCGCCCCCGCGGCCCGCGCAGGTCTCGCCGGGACCACTTGCTAGTCATGTGTAGGTGGGTTATAGGTGGGTGTAGTGCCACTTCTCGACCGACATGAGAGCTCACATGCACTTGCTCAGCCTGCTCATGTGTAGAAGTGGTCTCAAACTGGCTGCATGCTACTTGCTGGGCACAGCATACCTCCGCAGTCTCTCTCTCCTCTCTCTCCTCTCTCGCGCTCTCACTCTCTCTCGCCCTAGGACTCAGACTCAGCAGGTGGGCACGCACAAGGCACAACGAGGAACGTTGCCCCCCCCCCCCCCCCCCCCCCCCCCCCCCCCCCCCCCCCCCCCCCCCCCCCCCCCCCCTCCCCGCTATCTCGGTGCTCACGCTTCGAGATCCGACGCTGTCGCTTGACCGAGCACGCTCGACCCAAGCACGCTCGACCCTCCATTGGTCTTACCGCGATTCCGAGTCTTGAAACTCGTACCGAAGCCGCTGAAGCTATTTGCTCCCCATCCCTTTGCGCCCACTGTGCGGAAACTCTCGCCAAGGTTGCTCGCGGCACCTCGCAGCCAGCCGAGACTCTGCTCCATGATCGAATCGCCGCTCAGAATGCTCGAAAAGATCGACTTGCTCTGAGGTGGAGCCTGTACTGATGCCGTCTTGAAGGCATTCGCCACCTTACTCGCGGTCTTGATTTTCCGCAGCTTGCCCCAGTTCTCGGCGCCGCTGCGCCTTTCCGCCGCCTGCTTTTTCTTCGCCTCCTCGAAGATGGGCGTCAGGTACTCGAGCACCTTCGCGATGCCCACATTGCTCGAGGCGCGCGCGAGCTCGAGGGCCGTCAGTCCATCCTTCGACGTGACCAACAGATCCGCCACGCTCGTGACGTGCCCACCCTCGTGCAGCAGCTTGCACACCGGTGCGGACCCGCCCTCGGCGGCGAACATGAAAGCGGTCCAGCCATTGGTGGCGCATATGGACACCGTGGCGCCGTTGGAAAGCAAACGCTCCACCGACGCCTGCGCGCCATTGGCCGCCGCCATCATGAGCGCCGTACGGCCCTTTTGGTCGGTGTGATCAATGTTTGCGCCCGCTCCAATCAGCGCATCGACCATTTCCACGCGGTCGTACATGGCCGCCTTGATGAGAGACGTCGTGCCTTCAAAATTTTCCGAGTCCACGCACTTCTTTGCGTCGGGCAGCTTGCAAATCTCCTTGACCCGTGCAACGTTATCCTTCGAAGCGGCTGTGCGCAACTCCTCTCCAAGTTCAATAAGCTCCAAATAGCGCTTGGCCTTCTTCAACTCCGATTCCAGCTCCTTTTCCCGATAGGCGAGTTTCTTCATCTTCTCGCGCTTCTTGGACGTGAGCGCAGGAGCTTTCGGGTCGGCGTCCTCGAGCCTGAGGGTTGAGAGCGCATTCGAGCACAACTCGAGCTCCGCCTCGATCTCTTTTATGGGTCGCTTGGTGGAGCGAGGAGTCTCCACCTTCTCAGCCACGGGCTTCTCGGGCATCTCACCTCCCCTTCCTCACACAAGCCGTGCGCCACACGGCACACACACGACGGCAGACGCACCAGGAAAAAGCACTTTTCAGAATTGAGTTTGGACCGTTTTGTCAAGTTCCAGCAGGTCGCACGAGATCGCGAAGCTCATCCTCGAAACTCTTCCTTGATGAAACAGAACAAGTCCTCATGTTGCCAATTCCCACCTCGGTCTTCCTTTTGCACGAGAAAAGAGTTGGTCGATTTTTGGCATCGCGCGCGTTGAACTCTCGGAAACTTTTTTTTCGTGGAGTTCGCGTCGCGCGGTTTTGGCCGCGCGGTCATGGCGCCCAAGAAAGAGGCCGAACGCCAGGGCGGGAAGGAAATTACAGCGCGCAAGACGCGAAAGGAAGTGCAAGCCAAACCTTCTGCGGCAGCAGCTGCGCCAGCCAGACCGCGGCCGCCGCCACCGTCAGCGGCCTCCGCGCAGGAGCAGGAGACCACCACCATGTCAGGCGCGGTCATTGCGCCCGATGGCCGCGTCTACGAATCGGATGGTGTGTCGCTCCTGTGCCTGAAGCCAAAGATGTTTCCACGGAGCGCCGCCATCGCTTTGGTCTGCGCGCCGTGGTTCGAAACACTTATCCTTGTGGTGATTACTCTCAACGTCTGCTCAATGGCGTGGGAGTCGCCGATGGACGAAGATGGCACGTGGAAGGCGGGTGTGATTGCTTTGCTCGAGGTCATCTTCCTGGGCGTGTATACGGTCGAGATGCTCGTCAAAATGCTGGCGTATGGCATCATCGGCAGCAAAAGTGCCTACTTGCATGATCCTTGGTGCATCCTTGACTTTACCGTGGTCAGCTGCGCGTGGGCCCCGATCCTGATGACGGGAGTCGAGCTGCCGAATGTGAATTCGCTCCGTGCGCTGCGGGCGTTCCGCGCGCTGCGCGCCATGAAGATCATCCCCGGCCTGCGCGTGATCGTCGAAGGCATCATGGACGTGATTCCGAAGCTGGGCAACGTCGTAATGCTCTTCATCTTCGTCTTCGTCGTCTTCGGCATCATCGGCATGGAGCTCTTCCAGGGCACGCTGCACTACCGATGCGCGCTCGAGGGCTTTGCACATGCGAAGACGAAATGAGGCTTCGACGAAGCCGAATTTGACACCGAGGTCGCATGCAATCCCGATCGTGACGTGTCTGACTTCTGCGAGGTTGGCCAGACGTGCGCCTACTTTGAGGGGATGCCGTTCAACGGGATGATGTCGTACGACAGCGTGTTGATGGCCTCGATCACGCTGATGCAGACCACCACCTGGGACACGTGGGAGATCTCGATGTTCGCGCTCATGGACTACACCGGCTCGGCTTGGGTCGTCCTCTACTACCTCATCGTCATCATCATCGCCGCGTGCTTCGTCAAGAACCTCTTCCTCGCTGTCCTCTTCGAGGAGTTCACGCAGCTTGGCCGCGTCGACTTGGCCGTGGCGGCGATGGAGAAGCGCCAGCAACAGATCGACGAGGCGTCCGCGTCACAGAAGCTCCCTACCAAGAAAGGAGCGCAGCCGGGCTTCCTCGAGACCGCCGCCAACTCGTCCATCCTCGCGAACTCGTCGATTGCACTTGTGCTGCTCAACATGGTCCTCATGTCCATGCCGTACTATGGCATGAGCGACGAGTACGCGGCGAGCCTCGAGTTTGCCGGCCTGTGCATCACATGCCTCTTCGCGCTCGAGATGGGCGTCAAGTTGCTCGGCCTCGGCTGCAGCGGCTACTGGTCGGACAACTGGAACGTGCTCGACGGCACGATCGTGCTCCTCTCCCTCTTCGAGATCCTCGTGACGGAGGTGCTCACCATCTTCGCGGACGGCTCCGTCCCGCAGCTCTCCTTCCTCCGTATGCTTCGGCTGCTCCGAATCGCGCGTGCGCTGCGCCTAATGCGCTCGTGGCAAGGGCTGTACAAGATCGTGCGCACGCTGATCAGCGTCATTCCGAAGATTGCCTCTCTCGCTCTCATCACCTTCCTCTTCATGGTCATCTTCGTCATCGCCGGCATGCAATTCTTCGGAGGCATCTTCACGGAGGAGTATGGCTACTCGGAGGTGCCGTGCCACGAAGACCAGTGCCCCAACCCCGACCTGGAGGAGAGGCCCCACTTTTGCAACTTCGACTACTTCTTTCCCGGTCTGCTCTCGGTCTTCATCCTGTTCACGGGCGAGTGGGTGGATTCGTCCCTCGCGGCCGCGTCCATCTATGGCCCGAAAGTCCTCTTCTACTTTCTGCCGTGCATGTGCGTCGGCAGCTTCCTCATCATGAACATCTTCATCGGCATGGTCCTCTCGGCCTTTGGCGAGGAGGACGAGGAGGTCCCCGGCGAGGAGGCAGCACCCAAGGAGGAGCCACCTATGCCCAAGTCCAAGTCGAAGACGAACCTGCTCGTGGAGAAGCCCTGGCCCCAGGAGCACGCGCTCTGCCTCTTCGGCCCGCGCAACGGCATCCGCAGGAGCTGCGAGGCGCTCGTCTCGCACAAACTCTTTGAGCAGTTCATCCTGCTCGTCATCCTCGCCTCGTCGGTCTCCTTGGCCATGGACTCGCCCCTGCTCGACCCCTCGTCGGCCACCGCGGCTCTGCTCACGTCGACAAACTACATCTTCACCGCCATCTTCGTCGCGGAGATGCTCCTCAAGATCATCGCCTACGGATTCGCCTTCACCGAGCGTGCCTACCTCAAGGACGGCTGGAACCAGCTCGACTTCTTCATCGTCGTCATCTCCGTCGCCGTCATCGCCGCCGAGGTCCTCGACATCCCCGCCCTCGCGCCCCTGACCTCGCTCCGCGTCCTGCGCGCTCTCCGGCCGCTCCGCCTGATTGGACGCATCGAGTCGATGAAACTCATCGTCGCGACGCTCATCCGCTCCATCCCCGCCGTCGTCAACGTTGCCCTCGTCTTCCTCTTCATCCAGGCCGTCTTCGCGATCCTCGCGATGCAGCTCTTCGCGGGTACCTTCGCCGAGTGCTCCGAAGACCACACGATCAAGGGGAAGCACCATTGTGAGGCCAAGGGGTACACGTGGGAGAATCCAGTAGGCAACTCGTACGACGACTTCGGCCAGGCGATGCTCAGTCTCTTCCTGCAGACCTCGGGCGACCTGTGGGAAACAGAGATGTTCCAGGCGATGGCGTCGACCTCCCCAGGCCACGCGCCCGTGCGTAACGACTTCTCGCCCGCCTGTCTCTTCACGATCGCGTGGATGTTCGTCGGTGCCTTCATCGCGCTCAACCTATTCGTCGGTGCGATCGTCGACACGTTCAACTCGATCTCCGCCGAGACGGGCGTGGGCTCGGCCACCATGACCGGTTCACAGCTCCAGTGGGTGCAGACAGTCAAGGCGACTGTGAAAACAAAGCCGGCCAAGGGTGTACGTGCGCCCGAGGGCGGGCTGCGCCTCTGGGTCTTCAACATGATCACACATGTCAACTTCGACATCTTCATCATCACCATCATCCTGCTCAACACCGGCCTGATGGCATGCAAGTATTACGGGTATGAGGAAGACGCTGGTGCGTACGCGTTCTACAACCACGGCATGCGCTTCTTCACGACCGTCTATTACACGGAGTTCCTTCTCAAGATCTTCGCGCTCGGCCCCTTCGGATACTTCTCCGTCGGCTGGAACCGCTTCGACTTCACGCTGGTCCTTTTCGCCTTCGTCGACGACGTGACCCACGACCTGTCATCGCTTCTGCCGGTGCCCCCCTTCCTTCTTCGCGTGATGCGCCTCCTAAGAATCGTGCGCATCCTGCGCATCCTCAAGGGCGTCAAGGGGCTGCGCGACCTCGTGACGACCATCATCCTGTCGCTCCCGCCCGTCTTCAACGTGTGCTCGCTGCTCGCTCTCGTCATGTTCATCTATGCCGTCCTCGGCATGCACCTCTTTGGATTCCTCGCCCTTCAGGAGAACATCGAGTCCCACGTCAACTTCCAGACCGTAGGAAACGGCATGCTTCTCCTGCTGCAGGCGGTCACCGGCGATGGCTGGACCCTGCTGATGCAGGACGCGCGCGTACGAGAGCACCCGGACCCCGCCCTCACTGTGTGCACCGCGGAGGAGGGCAACTGTGGCTCGTTTCTCGCTGTGCCGTATTTCCTCTCATTCCAACTCATCGGCACCCTCGTGTTCATGAACCTGATGATCGCTGTCATCCTCGACAATTTCTCGACCCTCTCCGAGCAAAACCCGGACCTCGTCTCGCCCATCGACATCGATGGCTTCATGGAGGCGTGGGCGGAGCTCGACCCCGAGGCCAACAACAGCATCCAGTCGTATCTGGTGCCCCAGCTCATCGGGATGGTCGCGCCTCCTCTCGGCGTCATGGGCGAAGAAGACCCAGAGACCAAGGCCAAGGCGCTTGCCAGGAAGCTCAAGGTGACCGTCAACAAGTCAGGCGAGGTCAAGTTCGCCGACGTGCTCCTCGCCCTCTCGATGAAGCGCTACCTCGACAAGTCCGATCTTGCTGAGACCGAGCTGATCAAGCTAAATAAGGATGTGGAGCAAGAGCTCACCGAGGCCGAGAAGAAGACGGCGGAAGAAGACTACACCGCGTAAGCGTGAGCACCATTGTGAGGAGAAGCCGTGTGGGCGGCTCCAGTTAACGGCAGATTATAATCCGTCGAGGAGTACATGTATGTTGCGCGGCCTTGTGCATCAGGCTTCAGACCACGGCGCGTGTGGCCCATGGCCATGGACCGCTCTGGACCGAATCGTCGGCCCTCTCTGGCCACTTGACTCCGCGGGTCGCTGGGGAAATCTACTTTCTCGTTCAACGATGGGATTTGTTTCAATTCACGCATATATTGTGGACTCTGTGCGTACATGTGTACTGTGACGTGTGAGTGTGATGACTGATCGCCGTAGCTACCGATATGAGTCGTGTGATCTGTGACTGTGTTTACTATTGGTGATGGTGTAGCCGGCAGCCGGGACGCGGGAGAGCGCGACGCGCCTGTGTGATTCGCGAACGCGATCCTCCAATGTGAATATACACGTTCGAACCCATCGAAGATTGGCAATCCCGCTATCGACCGGACCCTCCCCCCTCCGCAACCGAAACCGATGGCGAAGGCCGCATACTCCATACACGGTAAAGGTAAAACGTAGAACGGCTAACGCGACGGGTGACTGCCACTGTGCTCGTATGCGGTATGTAGAAATTGGAGTTTGGAGACTGTATGCTCTGATTCATGCATCATGCTTCATTGACAGGACCGCTCCACTCAGTAGCTACCATTATTGTACATGTTTGTCATGTAGCGTGTGTGAAGTGTGAAATACACAAACGTCACAAACGTTTGCGCTGTGGGGCTTTATGCGCCCGAGACGCGGGCACGTGCCTCGTGCGTGCCTCTCCGTGACCCCCCACGCTCCGGCCGCTCGGCGGCCGGGCCGGCCAATTGCTCATGTTTCAACCACCGCCCGCCGCCCCGCCGCCCGCCCGTCCCCCTTTGAACTAATTCAGGGAACCCGAAAGCGGCTTCATGTGTGTCCAATGAGTGTCGTCTCAGAGTCATCCCGTCGTTCGCCTCTCCTGGCCTCCCTCTCCGCGGCATGCGGGTTCGTGAGAGGTCTTCGGAAACTCATGTAGATTCACATGGATTGACGAAGCACACCCTCCGCGACTTTTGTGTGCGGACCAAAATCTTGACCAAAACGTCGCGTCCCTGTGAGGCGCGGTCGGCGGAGACCATGGACCCCGGCAAAGTGGCGAGACCTGGGCTCTCCCCCAAGGGGCTCATCAGCATTCACCAGTGCATTATGGGCCTCATCATCATGACTGCCAACGCCGTCGACTTCCGTGACCCGCACGGCGAGTCTCCTATTAGTGCGTGGGGGTTTATTGTCGGGTTTTCTGGTCTACTCGGCGCTGATGTGTACCAATGGTGGACAGCTCCCGACGACGGAGTCGTGCTTCTGAATATACAGCTTAACGCAGTCGCCCTGTTGCTGATGGTTGTCGGTGGTATCGGCCATATCCCGGAAATCGAGACGGCGTCGGCCCCGTGGAACGGCTTGGGCATGGACTGCTGGCTGGCTGGCTCGATGTGCTTAACCGTGTCACAGTTCTGGAAGGCCTACCGGGCGATCAAGACGCAAACCTGCTTCGACGAGTTCGGCGCTTTTTTGGTTGAGATCAGCGCCGGCACCGGCGCCTGGCTGTTCTATGTGGGATGCGTCATGTATGATTCGAGGATGATCGATGACTTCGCCATCCAAATCAACCACGTCTGGCTAATAGGCTGCCTACTCTTCACGGCCGGGCCGCTCTACCTCATTATGACTCACTTCACGTGGCCCTACTTCATTGCGTTTTTGGGCGGCATGCTCTTCATCCTTGGCACCATTGTCGAGTACTTCACGACGTGGCGATGGGAGCCGTTGCTGGGCGCGTCCATCTATTTGGTCGGTTGCCTCGGCTTCACGTATGTTGATGGCCTCGAGTTCTGCACGATTCCCAGTCCTAGCCTTGCGGTATGGCTGAACGCCGCGATGTCTGTCATCGGCGACCTCATGTATACGGTTGGTTGCATCGGCTTCCTTCCTATCGTGAAGCACGAATGGGGTAATGAGAACAGCCTCGGCTGGGGTGGGCAGTTCTTTTCACGGCTGGGCATCGAATGCTTCATCCAGGGCTCCATCGTGATTGGCGTAGCGCAGTATTGGAAGGCATGGAGGCTCCAATCCGAGATGACCACAGATCGGCTCGAGTACACCTCAGTCATGGGAGAGCTCATTGCCGCATTTGGCGCGGCGCTCATTTTTTCGGGCGCCCAGTTTTATGACGCCAACATGGTGCCCATCTGGTGGCACCACATCTTCTTCATGCTGGGATGCATGATGCTGACCGCTGCCCCTATGTACCTTGCGTTCTCGGAGGTTGTCAAGGGCGATCGCGTCGTCGTCTCAATGCACTAGGTGGAGAACTGGACGAGCACGAGCAAGCTGTTCTGGCAGCAACAGCACAACATAGTGCCGAGTGTGCAAGGGTTGTGGAGACCCAGTGTATACCGAGGGGCTCATACAAAAGTGTGTATTGTGAGACATGTGTGCGTCTCCGGTCGCGCGCGGTTAAACGGCGGTGCGGACGGGCCGGGGTACACGTCGGTGCCTCGCGGAATCAAAAGACAAAACCGCGTTAACGTTTACGCCCGCGGGGGACGTGGACCGCCTCGGAGGCGTGTGTACCCCCAAACCGCCGCCTCTCCACCGCGGTTTAGTCTTTAGATACAAATGCCGTGTACGCGCGACACCTTGTACAGCGGCACACTATCCACACGACCCACCCTTCTTACAGTAGAGACCCGGGACACATCAACGACCAGACATGAGACAACGCCTCAACGGTCGTGGAGACTCGATGAGCATGCAGTCACCTATCATGTACACTTACTCTACATTGACCCATGCGGCATAACCCCTCCTCATAAATATGTTGACACGACCATATAATAGTGCGGAGATGGTCTTATCAGCCTCGAGCGGCCTCTCAGAAGGCTTCTGTGGAGAAAGTGTCCAAGTGCGGGGGTACGCGCAAGCGAGCTGTGCACTTGCGATCGACGGCATACACGGCGGGTCGACGGGGCGCGGGGCACGCAACGAGGAGCTTGTGCGCCTCGAGAGCATTCGGAGCCCCGGGTGGGGTCTCGAGGCGGTTGGCAAAGGACGAGATGCGACCACTCTGCGAGCCACCGAAGCTGCTCAAGGATCCGTGGGATCCGCTTCGAGAGAGCAAATTGCGAGAGCGGGAGCGGGGCGAATCTCCCGAATCTCCCGGGATCGAATCTCCGGCGCGCATGCCGAGCGGACTGTATCCGTGAATGCCGTACGTAGACCCGTCGGGACGAGGGCTCGGGCGAAGAGCTCGAAGGGTCGCATGCAGTGCCGTCGAGGACCCAGCAGTGGAGGTGTCATCCGCGCATCGTGTCTCCAATCGCGAAAGGGCCGAGGAGCGCAAGGAATGCGCCCGAAATACGATCGAGGACCCCTGCTCGGATTGTGCACGGATTGTGGAGGTGTCCTCCGAGCATCCTCGGGACATCCGAGACACTCGGCTGCTACCGGTACCCGGGCCTAGCCCGCGGCCAAAGTTTGGGGCGGAGATGAGGATTGGAGGCGCTGAGGTATCAGGGTGTGACCCGGGTGAGGAGCGGCGAAGGGAGCTCCCGCCGCGGCTACTCTGCGGCCGCGCGGGGTGCTTGAATACGGACTTGGAGAGCAAGTTCAAGTCCTGCAAGTCGTGGTCCACGTCTGAGTCGCCGTCCGAGTCGCCATCGAAACTGCGCACGCGCTTCAGCTGTGAGCAGATTCGCGTCGAGATTGCTGTCGAGATTGCTGTCCGATCAGCCATAGCCACGCCCTCGCCCTGTTCTCGCTCGGCCTCGCAGCCATCTTGGCCGTGCCCGCCATGTGCTCGCTCGGCCTCGCAGCCATCTTGGCAGTCGCGAAACATCCCCTTGTCACACGCCTGAGGGGTCAAGCGCATAATCAGCGGTCGATCGATGATCATGGGCAGGGGCACGAGTGTGGGGCGACCGCTTTACCGAGAGGGCGGTGAAATCGAGAGTCGATGCGCATTTGACGGAAGCCTTCTTCTGCTCTCGCACTTCAAGCCGCTGTACCCTTGGTGATGACATAGGTGCCCTTGACGACATCTTTTTGCGTGGACTCGGAGGGCCGAAGTCCGTCACGCCACTCTGCTGCTGCTCTCGCAGCGTCTCGTTAGCAGCGAGGTCTTTCTCAGGTGAATCCTCGCCGCGCGCATGGGCATGGACGTCGGTTGATGACGGAGGTTCCTTTGACAACCTCCTTTTTCGTGGACTCGGAGGTCCGTAGTCCGTCACGCCAATCTGCTGCCGCTCTCGCAGCGTCTCGTTGGCAGCGAGTACTCTCTCTGGTGAATCCTCGTCGCGCACATGGGCATGGACGTCGACGGTCCTGGTGGCAAGGCTGACGCTGGACCCTCCGCCTCCGACACTGGTCGCCATTTCTTGATTGCGGGCTTGCATCTTTTTCGCAGAACACTTGACGCTGAGTGCTCCTCTTTCTACTTTCGAAGAAACTTGCCATTCTGGTGAGGTCGATTCCTCGGATCTTCATATTCACTGTGTTTCGGTATTTTAAGTCATTATTTTGTCGGTCAATTAGACCCCCGATAGCGAATAAACAGTGGACGCACTCAAGAAGCTCTCAAGAATCAGGTTTGGGCGGGAGCAAACGAAAAACATTGCTGCGTGACGCCCAAAGTTACGCAGCTGTGAACTCAACGTGAAGGGCCAGGTCACAGGGACGGTCTCCATCATGGAACCAGATCGGGGGGATACGGAGAGCCCTGGGTATGGGGCGTCTCCGCCGTTTGGGGGGATGGGGCTCCCCAGGGGAAAGCCTCATAGGCACCCTGTGGGAAAAACGGAATGAGCTTGTATGCTGCTCACGCGGTATGGGCACCAGAGGAAACTTAACTCGCCGACGGTCCGTCGGCGTCAGTTCCTTCTCGGCTGCTCCGTTCCGACGATCGATGCGCACAGGCCAGATGTACATGAGAGAGATGATGTGTTGCGCCGGCCCGAGTGCTCGCGCGCTAATGCTCCTCGCCCTGTCCTTCGGTGCGATCACGTCGAGTGTCGCGTTACTCCCCCCTAACGGTCAGGCCTTCGTTTCACCGCGTGCTGGTGCGGGGCTGGTGCTGGTGGGGGCGTTCGTCGACGACTATCTGTTTGCGTCTGACTCTCTCCCTGGTCTCGAAGTACCCGAAGACGGATACACCGTGACCGACATGTTCTACAACGTTAACAAGTGTGAGGTTTCATCGGATATGTGCCTCTCGAGTTCGTCGGTTGTTTCCAATGAATGGCAACCAATTTTAGCACAAGTTGGGATGACTCTGTTGCTTCGCGCACGGTCCCCTTCGGCGGCCATGCTGTCGCTCCTCCTCCATTCGCTGCCGGGCGTACGCGCGGTCAGGTCGATCTCGCGGAAGTACAGCATCAGGAGCTCGTGCGCCACCTTCCAGGACTCCTTCATCCGGATGGCGCTATAGACGACGTCGTCCAAGAACTTCGACACAATCGTCGCCGAGGCCATGCCGAGGGCCACCGTCAGCATGATGAAGAGGTGGATCATCTCGTAGAACTCGGCCTCGTTCTTTGGGCGTACGAGCGTGGCCGTGTGGCTCGCCGCCTTGCCCTTGCCCACCTCCAGCTTGAAGGTAGGGTCGTTGCGCTTGGACAGGATGTTCGAGATTCTCGCCCAGCAGAACGCCAGCACGCCCGAGGAGGTATGGATGGCCGATTCAACACCGAGCTTGAGGGAGTCCAACGCGCCCCTGATCTTGTTGACCTCGAGGTCGGTCGTGGCCGCATCCAGCCGCTCAGCGAGCTCTGCAGAAGCCTCTGCAAAGGAGGCATGACCATAGACAGCCGCCTTGACCACGGCGTTGGCGTGCGTGTACGCCGCCGACTTGAGATCAACTTGGGCTCCTTGGCATGGAGCGCACGCGATGCCCATGATCGCGTCGACGACGGGCCTCGTGAAGTGCGCCGCCATCTCGTGCGTCAGCGAGTACGTGAGCGTGGGCGAGCCGCTGAGCGACTTGGTGACGAACAGTTGCGCATTGGCAGCAATGCCGACTCCCAGCGGGCATGCCGCATCGACGTGAGCGGGCGCGATCGTGTCCTTGCAGAGGGTGCACGACCCGATGCGCCTGATGCACATGGGCAACGTCTATCGTCGCTGTGGCCAAGATACTTTGCTCTCGGAAGCGCGGCGTAATGCTGCAGCCTTTTTTCGTGCTGGCGGGGGGAACCTGCAGCTCGAAGGAGCCATCGATACCATTAAGGACACCAAGACCATTAAGCCCAACGGCAACGGCGACGACAAGAGCAAGCGGCCGTGTGCCGACTTCAACGCCGGCCGGCCATGCAAACAGCTCAAGCCCGACGGCACTTGGGCGAGGCGACGGTCGACACGATCACCTTGATCAAGCAGTGCTTCCCGGCGGCGTTCATCTTCCCGATGGGGGCGACGGCCAAGCCGCTTGAGCCCGACAAGGCGCGCCCGACAGATGATCATCGGGCGTGCCGGCTCGCGCGGGCGAACACTTGCGCCATTCGGGAGCAAGAGCACGACGACGGCTTTGAGCCCTTTCGCATGTGCGCCTACGGCCCTTTAGCGCGGGCTTACCTCCGAAACCTGGCTTTCGTCCCGGAAAAGATCCCGGTGAAGATCCCTTCGAGCCCAAAAATCCCGGGCTTCATTGCGGCGCGTGGGGGGCATAAGACCGTGCGCCGCGGACGGCGAGGCTCGGGGCTCAAGACCGCAGTCCTTGCGTCGCTGCTCGGATGCGGCATGGCGATGCCAGCTCGGG
>Ga0210246_101024_pt1 | contig 23998 bp, 29 predicted proteins | sample ChrtobMetaP3_8mM_FD_155469 | JGI IMG/M metagenome (GOLD analysis project Ga0210246, IMG submission 155469) | Chrysochromulina tobin associated microbial communities from unialgal haptophyte culture, Seattle, Washington, United States - P3_8mM | ecosystem: Host-associated > Algae > Haptophytes >...
TCCGAGAGCGAGAGAGGCAGCGTTGATCGAGAGCGTTGCCAACGCAGCTGCGGAGGCGAGCGTCACACCCGACACAGTGATCAGCAGTGCACATGTCGAGCAGAGAGAGGCCTATGCAGCTCAAGCTTCCGAGAGGGAGAGCAACAGCGTTGATCGAGAGCGTGGCCGACGCAGTTGCGGCGGCGAGCGTCGCACATGACAGGGCGATCAGCGGTGCCGACGCCGAGCAGCGAGCGGCCTGTGCTGCCCAAGCTTCCGAGAGAGAGAGCAGCAGCGTTGACTGAGAGCGTTCGCTGACGCAGCTGCGGCGGCGAGCATCACACCCGGACGGGCAATCAGCGGTGCAAACTCCGAAGAGCGAGAGTCCTGTGCCGCCCAAGCTTCTGGGAGCGAGAGCGGCAGCTTTGATCGAGAGTGTTGCCGATGCAGCTGCGGCGGCGAGCGTCACCCCGACAGGGCGATCAGCGGTGCAGACACCGAGCACCGAGCGGCCTGTGCCGCTCAAGCTTCCGAGAGCAGCAGCTTGATCGAGAGCGTTGCCGACGCAGCTGCGGCGGCGAGCGTCACACCCTACAAGGCGATCAGCGGTGCCGACGCAGAGCAGCGAGCGGCCTGTGCCGCCCAAGCTTCCGAGGTCGAGAGAGGCAGCGTGGATCGAGAGCGTTGCCGATGCAGCTGCGGAGGCGAGCGTCCCACCTGACACGGCGATCAGCGATGCACATGTCGAGCAGAGAAAGGCCTATGCAGCTCAATCTGCCAAGAGCGAGAGCAGTTGCGTTGATCGAGAGCGTTGCCGACGCAGCTGCGGCGGCGAGCGTCACACCCGACAGGGCGATCAGCGGTGCAGACACCGAGCAGCGAGCGGCCTGTGCCGCCCAAGCTTCCGAGAGCGAGAAAAGCAGCGTTGATCGAGAGCGTTGCTGACGCAGCTGCGGCGAGTGTCACGCCCGACAGGGCGATCAGCGGTGCAGACACTCACACCCGACTGGGCGATCAGCGGTGCAGACACTGAGCAGCGAGCGGCCTGTGCCGCTCAAGCTTCCGAGAGCGAGAGCAACAGCGTTGACCGAGAGCGTTGCCGACGCAGCTGCGGCGGCGAGCGTCACACCCGACAGGGCGATCAGCTGTGCACATGCTGAGCGGCGAGAGGCCTGTGCCGCTCAAGCTCCCGAGAGAGAGTGCAACAGTGTTGATCGAGAGCGTTGCTGACGCAGATGCGTCCGCGAGCGTCACACCCGACAAGGCGATCAGCGGTGCAGACGCCGAGCAGCGAGCGGCCTGTGCCGCCCAAGCTTCCGAGAACGAGAGCAACAGCGTTGACCGAGAGCGTTGCCGACGCAGCTGCGGCGGCGAGCGTCACACCCGACAAGGCGACCAGCGGTGCAAACGCCGAACAATGAGAGTCCTGTGCCGCCCAAGCTTCCGAGAGCGAGAGAAGGAGCGTTGATGGAGAGCGTGGCCGACGCAGCTGCGGCGGCGAGCGTCGCACTCAACAGGGCGATCAGCGGTGCAGACACGGAGCAGCGAGCGGCCTGTGCCGCCCAAGCCTCCGAGAGCGAGAGAGGCAGCGTTGATCGAGAGCGTTGCCAACGCAGCTGCGGAGGCGAGCGTCACACCCGACACAGTGATCAGCAGTGCACATGTCGAGCAGAGAGAGGCCTATGCAGCTCAAGCTTCCGAGAGGGAGAGCAACAGCGTTGATCGAGAGCGTGGCCGACGCAGTTGCGGCGGCGAGCGTCGCACATGACAGGGCGATCAGCGGTGCCGACGCCGAGCAGCGAGCGGCCTGTGCTGCCCAAGCTTCCGAGAGAGAGAGCAGCAGCGTTGACTGAGAGCGTTCGCTGACGCAGCTGCGGCGGCGAGCATCACACCCGGACGGGCAATCAGCGGTGCAAACTCCGAAGAGCGAGAGTCCTGTGCCGCCCAAGCTTCTGGGAGCGAGAGCGGCAGCTTTGATCGAGAGTGTTGCCGATGCAGCTGCGGCGGCGAGCGTCACCCCGACAGGGCGATCAGCGGTGCAGACACCGAGCACCGAGCGGCCTGTGCCGCTCAAGCTTCCGAGAGCAGCAGCTTGATCGAGAGCGTTGCCGACGCAGCTGCGGCGGCGAGCGTCACACCCTACAAGGCGATCAGCGGTGCCGACGCAGAGCAGCGAGCGGCCTGTGCCGCCCAAGCTTCCGAGGTCGAGAGAGGCAGCGTGGATCGAGAGCGTTGCCGATGCAGCTGCGGAGGCGAGCGTCCCACCTGACACGGCGATCAGCGATGCACATGTCGAGCAGAGAAAGGCCTATGCAGCTCAATCTGCCAAGAGCGAGAGCAGTTGCGTTGATCGAGAGCGTTGCCGACGCAGCTGCGGCGGCGAGCGTCACACCCGACAGGGCGATCAGCGGTGCAGACACCGAGCAGCGAGCGGCCTGTGCCGCCCAAGCTTCCGAGAGCGAGAAAAGCAGCGTTGATCGAGAGCGTTGCTGACGCAGCTGCGGCGAGTGTCACGCCCGACAGGGCGATCAGCGGTGCAGACACTCACACCCGACTGGGCGATCAGCGGTGCAGACACTGAGCAGCGAGCGGCCTGTGCCGCTCAAGCTTCCGAGAGCGAGAGCAACAGCGTTGACCGAGAGCGTTGCCGACGCAGCTGCGGCGGCGAGCGTCACACCCGACAAGGCGACCAGCGGCGCAAACGCCGAACAATGAGAGTCCTGTGCCGCCCAAGCTTCCGAGAGAGAGAGCAGCAGCGTTTATCGAAAGCGTTGCCGACGCAGCCGCGGCGGCGAGCGTCACACCCGACAGGGCGATCAGCTGTGCACATGCTGAGCGGCGAGAGGCCTGTGCCGCTCAAGCTCCCGAGAGAGAGTGCAACAGTGTTGACCGAGAGCGTTGCCGACGCAGCTGCGGCGGCGAGCGTCACACCCGACAAGGCGACCAGCGGTGCAAACGCCGAACAATGATAGAACAATGAGAGTCCTGTGCCGCCCAAGCTTCCGAGAGAGAGAGCAACAGCGTTGATGGAGAGCGTTGCCGACGCAGCTGCGGCGGCGAGCGTCACACTCAACAGGGCGATCAGCGGTGCAGACACGGAGCAGCGAGCGGCCTGTGCCGCCCAAGCCTCCGAGAGCGAGAGCAACAGCGTTGATGGAGAGCGTTGCCGACGCAGCTGCGGCGGCGAGCGTCACACCCGACTGGGCGATCAGCGGTGCAGACACTGAGCAGCGAGCGGCCTGTGCCGCTCAAGCTTCCGAGAGCGAGAGAAGGAGCGTTGATGGAGAGCGTTGCCGACGCAGCTGCGGCGGCGAGTGTCACACCCGGCAGGGTGATCAGCGGTGCGCGCGCCGAGCAGCGAGAGTCCTGTGCCGCTCATGTTTCTTAATGAGCGAGAGCAGCAGCTTAGATCGAGAGCGTAGCCCAGAGTTGGAGGTTCCCAAGCCTCCTCCGAGCCACACCATAGTAGGGGTCGCCACAAGCCCCGGGAAGACAGCGTGCATGTCGAGCCATCCCAGCGTGGGGAACGCTCGATAGACGGCACATGCAGGTGTATTCCAGCACGAGCTCGGTCCCTTGAGAAGAGCACATCTGGTGTTACTTGTGAAGACGTGCGGCATAGCCGGCAGAGCAATCCCTGGCGCTGCCTCCACCCTGGTCGAGAGGAAGGTCCTTGTAGGCGGCGCTGAAAGCGAGAGCGCAAATGTATCTGGTCCCTATGCACGACAAACGCGGCGGAGCCGCTGACCAGGATGCGCGACGCGCTTGGGGCGACGTCTCAGGAGATCTATGCGACACGTCACGCAATACGGATCTTGCTTCGCCAGATTTGGCAAGCACAGTGCTTCTGTATATTCATGCATGCATGCATGTTAGTTTCACCCGCCCGCCGGCGCTCGGGCTCGACAGTACGGGTCGAGGTGTTGCGCCTACCGCCCTTAACGTTGTTCGCTCTGGAAGACAACCAATCTAGCGCAAGCGCTAGAACCCACCGGGTCGAGGCTCTAGTAGCCTTTTCACACCGGTCCCGCCGGTCCGCTCACCGGTTTAGGTTGCACCAGTACACCCCACAGAGCTCATTAGGAGGTCATAAGGAGGTCATAAGGAGGTCATAAGGAGGTCATCACTGGTTCAGGTTGCACCCGTACACCCCACAGAGCTCCCGCTGGCACCTGTCGATGCCCACGTCGGCATGGCCTGGCGCGACGCTGTCGGCGAGGGTGCTGAGGGCCTCCCCCAAGCACTTTGGCCGTGCCGTCAGCCCGGCTGGCGCGCGCGAGAGGTTGCGCAGCGCCGCGCTTGTGATCGCGCCCTTGAGCGCCGCGGTGCGTAGCCCGGCGGCGGCGTAGAAGGCGGAGGGGCGGAGGGTCATCGAGGAGAGGCAGAATCCTTGGATGTAGTAATCGAGGGACACCTTGATCAGGTTGCGATCGGCAAGGTCCTGACGGCCGACCAATTGCCCCTTGAGCTGCTCGTGCGCAGTGCGCCGGTCCCTGTACTCATTCGTCGGGTCGATGCCGACCCCCGGCGTAATGAAGGCACGCTCACCGAGCAAGCTAAAAATGGCCTCCTGAAGCCGGGGCGCATCCACGGCGACGAAGACCTTGGCCTCGACGCCGCTACTGCTCGTTGTCGGAGTAGCACGCAGCTCGTCGGCCGACACGGGGTTGCCGCCGCTGATGACGGCCCTCAGTTTCTCTAGACAGCTCACCGCGGCGCCTGGCATCACGAGAGGCAACTCGGCGCCACGGCGGCGGCCAGCAGTGCCGCCGACGACGAGGGCGCTGCCGCCGCCGCCGCTGATGGACATGTTGCGGCAGCGCAGCCGATCGCGAGGTCCCCAGAAGGTCACGTCGCCGAGGTTGCCACTGTAGGAGCGCCAGAGGTCGTCGATGGCGTCAAACGCGGCCGGAGTCTCGTCAGGGAAGAATCGCTTATCTTCAGCGTACCTGATGAGGGACGCAATCAGCATGCACTCAGAGTCTCGTCAGGGAAGAATCGCTTATCTTCAGCGTACCTGATGAGGGACGCAATCAGCATGCACTCAGAGTCTCGTCAGGGAAGAATCGCTTATCTTCAGCGTACCTGATGAGGGACGCAATCAGCATGCACTCAGGGCGGCAATCAGAGGTCTTATGAGCCACTCCGAGGCGCAAGGAGCGTAAGATGTCGTGAATGGTGCGCGCCTTGAGACAGACGAGGGGCGCAATCAGCATGCACTCAGGAGCGCAATCAGCATGCACTCAGGGGCGCCATCAGCATGCGTACATGGTGCGCGCCTTGAGACAGACGAGGGGCGCGGAGGCAGCTATCGGAGAGCCGAGCAGTCGACGATGGAGGAGCGCTCGTGGGCGGTAATTAGCCCAGATGGCGCACGAGATGCAGTGCCAGGAGGGCGAGCCCTGCCCACGTGCACCCGCCGGTCCCGCCGGTTGGAAGAGCGGGTAGCGGCCGAGCACCGCCGCGGCGCTGGTGCGACGGCGCTTGATGGCGGAGGGGAGAGCCGGTCGCAGGATGCGGCCCCAGTTGACGGTCGTCGCCCAGCCGTTGAGCTGCACCCACTGGGTCCCGTTGGCGAGGTGCTCGGATAAGTGCTCCTCCCAGTCCTCATCCCCCTGATGGCTCCCGTCTTCATGGAGCACCTCGAGCACCGCTTTGCTCACGCCCGCGCCGAGGAAGCGCGCCTTCCACATGCGTTGCTTCGCGGGCGTCCAGCGCAGGTCGAGGCCCGCGTGGCCGCCAAAGTAGCGCGTCCAGTCGTACCGGCCGTAGTTCTCGACGTACACGTACAGCCCCGTGCCCAGCGCGTAGAGGACGAGGGCAGCGATGTGACTCGGCATGAAGCCCATGCCCACGTTCCTCCAGTGATCTCGGATGACGAGCAGCTGCGATGCGCCGATGCCCTCGACGGGCGCGGGCTCGCGGGTGGCGGTCTCGTGCATCTCCGCGTAGCGCTCGAGCGCCTCGCGAAACCCGTCGCAGCCTGAGCCGCGGCTGCAGCTCGCCTCGAAGCTCTCGATCTCACCGTAGTAGTCGGGAGTGGCGGCAGGCGGCTCGGCGCAGTCGGCAAACGACCCGGTCGTGCAGCGGCCGCCAAGCCACGCGCAGACCCGATCCGCCGCCGGCCGCGCGCGCTCGCACTCGGCGCGCGTGCGCAGGCTCGTGCACTGGCGTGGGACGGAGCTCACGGCCTCGCAGCATGTCTCGCCGTTGACGCCGCCGCCTTCGGGGCAGCTGGCCGGCGCAAAGGCGGCGCAGCAGCGTGGCGCGTCCGCAGGCAGGCGGCCGCCACCGCGTCGGCGCCGTGCGCGAGCGGAGGCGGCGAGCGGACGCACGAGGACGAGGACGATAACGCCGACGCTCAGCAGCACATTCCGCATGAAGCTTCTCCGCGGCCCTCTCATATCACTCAGCGGGAGCGTGAAGTGTGAATATCATTTTGTGAGGCTTGGGGCCCCTAGGTACAATGTATCCCCGGCGTTACGTTTTCAACTCTGGCCGTGCTGTGGAATCGGTCTGGCCGCCAAGACCGAGCGCTCTGGGCCTGTGGGGAATCGGTCGGGCGGCCAACCCAAGATTAACCGATCGATCGGCTTCTTTGGGTCAAATAATGATTACCCAAGAATCTATGACCTCAAAGGACAACTCGTAAAGTCAAAAGTGTTCAATTTATATTCCTATGTCTAACGGAGAGTAATCCTAAAGCCCTGCATCACACGGCCTCATCGTAGTCGTCCGCAGCGAGGGCGGCGATGGCGGCCTCACTCTCCCGGGAGAGGGCCTTCTCACGCCCCGCGAGCTCGTCGATCCTCCTCGCGAGATCGTGAGCTCGCGGTCGTGCGCCCATCACAGCGCGTACTACCGGGTGATCGCGCTGCTGCGTGGCGATCTCAAGGGCGGCATGCAGGATCTGGTGCGTGCGCGGCGTGCGGAATCGCTTCTTAGCGGCCGTGGGCTCACGCCCCCAGTGATGATGCTCCTCATCAGCCAGGTCGAGCACGTCCATCAGCATGGCACCCAATCCGAGCGTCGCGAGGCGCAACGAGACGGGCAGTGTGTCGGGCAGACGCCCTTGCTCCACACAGCGCCGTCGCCACGTGGCGAGCGGCCCAGGCGCGCCAAGCCGCTCGAGGAGCTCGATCGTCTGCCGCTGTGCCGTCGCCATCCGTACCAGTCTCTGTTGGGTCGTGAGCGCCTTTTGGATGGCAAGGGTCGAGGCGAGGCGGGGCAGTTGCTCTGCCCTGGAGGAGAGCTGACGGGAGGCGGTCACGTACTCGTACAGCTGGCTCACCCGCCCGTAGGCCACGTCGGCGAGGCTTCGCTCCTCGTCAGAGTAATGCATGCCACCTCCTTTTTTGGCAATGGCGAGCCGCGAGCCCCAAGTTTCGTCCTTTTCACACTCGAGGGGAAGATGGAAGCTCTCGAGGCGCGCGCTCACGCCCTCAAACCAACCCACCACTGCCAACGAGTCGTCCTGAAAGCGCACCGCCAAGCTCATCGCCACCGGCCTCGAGGGCGGCGGCGAGGGCGGCGAGGGCGGCGAGGGCGGCGAGGGCGGCGGCACCTGCAAGCAGACCCAAACACGCGGCCTCGGGCTCGGTGTGGGGAATGTCTTCTCATTGAGCTCAGAGAGCAAAGCAAGCACATCCTCTCGTCGCTCCGCCAGCACCACGTTCGACTTCTTACGCAGCTGCCGTCGCACTCCCTCTTCGAAAGACACGACAGTTGGGGCAGCCGGTGAGCCTGGGGTAGGGGGAGGCAGGGGCGCCGCGTCAGGCTTCGGAGCGGCCGCCGCGTGCACCATCGGCGGCGGTGGTGGCAGTGACGACGGCGGCGGTCGCGGCCCACTGCCAGCCATGCCCGCCATGCCCGCCATGCCCGCCGGCGGTGGCGGCGGCGGCGGAGGTCGCGGCGGAGGTGGCGGGCCGCCTATTCCGGGCAGTGGCGGTGGCGCGAGCGGTGGCGGCGCGAGCAGCGGCGGTGCGAGCAGCGGCGGCATAAGCGGTGGTGGCACGAGCCCACCAGTCGGTGCCGCGTGCGACGACGCTGCGGAGACCGTGCCAAGGTTGCCTCGGAGGTCGAGCTGTTGCCGTGCTGCAGCAATGGCACTTGCCCACTCCCGCGCCTCGGCCTCACGATTCGCCACCTTGCTGGTATTGGCGCGCACCATGATGCGGCGCTCGGGGAAAACATCGGGCGACGTGCCGGAAAAGTGCACCTCGAACTCGCCCATGCGGCCAGGCCGCACGTCAATCCACTCGAGCAGCTGCAGACGGCACGCCGTGCCCTTCTTGGTGAAATAAGTGAGCGATTGCTCGTCCAAGAGGAAGAAGCGCTTCTGCCACACGTGCGGAAACGCACGTGCGCGCTTCCGCAGCCAGCCACTCTTGTGCTCCTTGAGGCCCTGCGGCGCTGCTGGCCGCGGCGAGGCCATTGCGTTCACGGCCAATGTTTAGAATTCGTTCACGCCGACAGTTCGGCCCGGCCCGGCGTGTCGAACAAGTCTGTCAAGTTAAATACTTGTAATAAACGGCCCTTCTGTCCGGGATACACTACTGTAGGGGTTGCGACCCGCCGCCGCTGCGCTCATGGCTGCCGCTCTCCCAAGCCAAGCAGCACGCGCCATCACATGCCATCAGGGCATCACCTCGACGGCGCATCCGGCTCGAGTTTGACCGCAGACCATGTAACGCGACCCTGCTCGGCCGGCGCACCCATGAGCACACCGCCCACATGCACCTCGCCCTCGAAGACTCGCGATCCCGCTTCGGTTCCACTGCGGCCGCCGGCGCCGCCGCCGCCACTGCTGCTGCCCACACCGCCTGCGCTCTCGCCGCCTCCGCCTCCGCCGCCTCCTCCTCCGCCTCCTCCTCCTCCTCCGCCGCCGCCTCCTCCGCCGCCTCCACCAACCGTCGAGATCGTCGAGATCGTCGAGATCGTCGAGATCGACCCGAGGCCCGAGAGAGGCGGCGCGGGGCTGACGTTGCGCGTGGCGGCGGGCGAGGAGGTCGCCGAGGCGACGGGCGATGTACTCGGAGAGGACTGAGGCGAGTATCCGCGTGCAATCGATCCCCCCGGCGTGTTGAGCGCGAGCCTCAAGGGATGGTCCTGGTGCAAAATGAGCCCACACAGCACGCCGCACATGCCGAGGCATGCAAAGAAGATGGAGACGCCAGCGTAAGGGTTGGGGTCGACCGACGGGGCATCCGCCGTCGTGAGCTCAAGCACCTGTTCTCAGGGGTCATTGGAGGGTCAGGAGTGGGTCATCAGGGGGTCATCAGGGGTCATGAGGGGGTCATGAGGGGGTCATCAGAGGTCATCAGGAGCTCAAGCACCATCCCCACGACGAGCGGCAGGATGAAGAGGACGGAGTTCTGTAGCGTCGTGACCAGTCCGTAGGCGATACCAAGCTGCTGGCGGCCGACGACGGAGGGGATGGACGGCCAGATGACGGACGCGAAGACCGCATACCCGAGGCCGATGCCGACGAGAAGCAGAGGCGCCGGCAGAGAGGTGAGGGCGAGCAGCGCGTGCGAGGTAGCGAGCAGCGCCGCCGAGAGCACCACTAGTGTCGCGCGCTGCCCGTAACGATCGACCATGGACCCGAAGAGGGGCGTGAGCAGCGCTGAGAGCACGTACGGTTCACTCATCACGAGGCCGGCCGTGGTCTGCGCCTCCACGAGCGCCTGGCAGAAGGCGCTGTCGCGTGCATGTCCTTCGCGGTTCGAACACATGATCGCCATCTGATGATCATTGGAGCCGTCGTAGACGAAGGTCTTCTGTCCGCCAGGGTACTTCCACACGGACCCCTGTGGGAAGTAGTCGCGATCGAGCAGCAGCGCCGACGCCACGTTGTTGAACGGGAGCACCGTCCCGTACACAATGCAGCACATGATCGCGAGCAGCCAAAAGGGGCGCGGCAGCGTGCGCACGTCGCGCGCCATCGTGAGCATGAGCGCTTCGCACGCGCCCGCGCACGTCGTCGTCGCCGCTGCCGCCGCTGGAGGCGAGGGAGGCGGCGAGGGTGGGGGCGTGCCCGCCGCGCCTCCCGAGCCACCGTTGCCGCCATCCGAAGGCGTAACCGCGGGCGTACGTTGGGCGGCAGAGGCCGTAGGGCGGCTCGGGATGCTAGGCAGCGGCGGCGGCTGAGTGCGCAGCGGCGGCAGCGGCGGGGCTCGGTAGCGAAAGGAGGCCGAGGGCACGGCAGCCGCGACGACGGGTGATGCGTTGGTCGAGGTGGCTGCGAGCACGAAGCGGGGCGGCGGCGGTGGCGAGGGCTCGATTAGTAGCGAAGGGTTCGCACGCAGGATGCGAGCGGCGTCTGCATCGAGCCACTGGACCGCGACGCAGGAGAAGAGCCCGAGGGTACACAGCAGGGTGCCAAACCAGAGTGGCGCGGCGACCGAGTACGTGGCGGAGGCGATGTAGGGCGAGAGCGCGTTGTTGATGACCGATCCTAATCGGGAGATGGAGAGCACTCCTCCTAAGGCAAACCCGAGCTCCCCAGCCACGAACCATCGCTCGATCAGGGCGGACTGCGCGACCGAGATGGACTCTCCACCGAGGCCGAAGAGGAAGCGTCCGACGAGCATCAGTGGCAGGGAGCCGAGGGAGCAGCCGGTCGCAAAGACGGCCTGGCCGACGAGGATGAGCGCCGAGAAGAGATTGAGGGAGATGTAGAGGCCTGCCTTGTCGACGAGCAGCCCGCCAAAGAGCGGCAGCACAATGTTCGGGATGCTGTACACGCTGTACAGCAGGTCGTAATACACCTCAAACTTCGGCTCGTTCCTGTATGCGTTCTGGAGCGGCCGGTAAAGCGCGGCCGGGTTGTCGTAGCAGTAATAGTTGCACCCCATGAAAAAGGAGGTGAGCGCGAGCACGAGCCACCGCCGCCCCATGGTTGACCGTTCGAGCTTCCCGGTCGTGTGGAGCTTGCCGTCAGCTGGCGAAAGGAAGGGCTCGGTCAGCGTCGCCTTGGACGGCCGCGGCAGCTGCGCCTGTGTCCACAAGCGCTGCACCATGGGCGTCTTTGTCATGATGACACGTGCAGGCGTGCGCACGGAAGCACGCAAGATCGAGAACGGAGCTCACGGTCCCAATGCGCACGAGGACTATCGACCCAGCGCCGACTAAGTCCGCCGACACCTCCTTTCTGCAATCCGACGCAGCCGTGCGAGGCGATCTGCGGTGTCTCGCGCGGGCTGTGGTCACACGTTGGACTGTGAATGCTGGACCGATCCCAAAGATTGTTCCTGGGAGAAGTCATAAATCCAGAGCCAATATTTTCGCGACACTGCACGTAACACAATCCGAGCAATGATGCCTCGGAACGTCGATCGTCCAGTGGCTGCATTCGCATTGATATCCAATCTTGAATCTAAAAGAATTCCCCCTTTGGAACTGTGTTCTAATAGGCTCTGCGTTAGGTTCCAAGTCAGTCACTCCTTTTTAGACACAACATCTATTCCAAGAGCTCCCATTTCACCTCCTCAAAATCGTGAAGCACTTCCTGACCGCTCATGAGGCCTTCCCCTCGGTCGTAGCGCACCCGCCACATCGTACTGCGTTTGCCAGTACGCATGATGTCACGGTAGCTTGAGTTCAACGCCGAGGTCGTACTCCACGACTTCGGCGTCGAGTAGGGCACGGGCGAGGAGTACTCAACGACCTCGCCCTTGTGCCACTCGTTGTCATCAGACCAGAAGACGCGCACTCTGGAACCGACGATGCTCCTCGGCATGCGCCGAAAGTGCGGTCTGAGCACTGGCGAGGATGCGTCTGTCTCCGGCGCGGCTGAGTCAGCGGTAGCGGTAGGACGAAGTGACGCCACATGGAACTGGCGCTTCGAGCAGTTACGGATGGCGCTCTTGAACTCGTCGTACTCGAGGGTCCCGTTGCCATCTGCATCAAGCTCGTTGAAGAGAATGTCAAGATCTTCTCTTGATGCGTCGTAGCCGAGCGCGGCGACTGCGTAGCGAAACTCCTTCGCGTCGATCAGGCCATCGCCATTTCGATCCCAATCTCGAAACAGATCCAGCAACTTGACCGAAAACCTGTTGAGAATGGCTTTGAGTTGGTCAGGGACGCTCTCACCACTCTGCATCGAGAGCTTGACCATATCAGGCAGTGCAGTGACTCTTGCCGCATAGAGACCCCGCTCAATCTTCTTCACGTTGAGCTTCTCGGCGCGCCTCAAATTCTTCAAGGAAGCTTCCGACCCTGTGCCCTTGCGCAACATCGTGTTGAGCTCCTTGTACTCGAGCGAGCCACTCCCGTCCTCGTCGAGCGAGTCGAATAGCTTATCGACCTCCGGCCGTGGAACGTCAATCCCAAAGGACCGAATCGCACGGGCAAACTCGCCCTTGTCGATGGTGCCCGACTTGTCCTCGTCCCACTTCTTGAAGAGATCACACACGCGTTCAGATGCCCGCAACAACGCATCGCGGAGCGAAAACTGCAGGAACTCGGACATGTCAATCTTGCCACTCCCGTCCTCGTCCAGCGCTTGGAATCGCTCTCGCAGCTCTTGCTCGGAAGGATTGCCAACTTCTCGATCACGCACATACCTTTTGAACTCGTTGTAGTCGAGCATCTGATCTTGGTCTTCGTCGGCTGCGTCACGCTCCATGGCGTTCTGGCGCATTCCAATCGCAAACTCCTCCTCACCTGTTCCACTCAAATCATCTTTGGTCGAATGAACTTGATCCTGTGGCAAAGGCACGTGGGCGGGCCGGGCCGCGTGCGCACTTCCGCCCTTCACCGCGGCAAGCGTCGCCATATTCCCACGCCGCGAAACTACCCGGTACCACAAAAGGCGTGTTGTGCGGGTCGCACTCTTTGTGGACCTGTGAAAAGGGTTTTTTCGACGCCTCAGTACATTCGCTTGGCCCCACTCTCCTCCTCAGAGTCAGGCCGCGGGAGCTTTCTCTTCTTCTTCTTCCCCGCGCCAAGGCCGCTGTTCGCGCCCGCTACGGCGCCCGTCGCCGCCACAACCTCTCCAGAGCGATCGCACTTGAGGCTGCGTGCATTTGGTCCGAGCACGGCGCTGGTCTCGCCACCAAAGATGAGCCGGTAAGAGTCGGGTGCGCCCGAGACGGCGCCGGCGGAGCCGGAAGGGGAGGGCGCCGTGATGGGCGCCGGCCGCGGTGGCAGCAGCACACGCAGCGCGTGAAGCTTCTCATTTCGTCCAAAGGCGATCTCGAGCACCTCGTAGCCAGCCTCCGTGCCGCCGGCCGCCGCGCCGCCCACGTGTGCGCCCGCCACGGCGCGCTCGACGTCCCCAACGGACCTCGTCGATGGTGCCCACGACGGCGCGGTTTCGTCGATCTCGATCCGGAGCTTTGGCGGTGGCTTGAGGTCTGACGAGAAGGCGCCGAGCGTTGGGTGCGGGCGCCACTGCTGGCTCATCGAGGCGGCGAGCCGCGCCGGCAACGCCTCCACGGCAAACGGCCTATGCCCGAGCCACACGTTCACCAGGAAGGTGACGCGGGTCGTGCCGGCCGGAGCGCCACGCCCCGGGCAGGGCACCGCACCATGTAGCTTAGCTCCATCAAAGACGATGGTCTTGCCGAGGCGTGGGTAGCTGAGGGCGCCGCCGCGCACGGGGCCATACACAGACGCCACCGCCTCCGGCGACGCCGCCGTCGGTGCACCGGCATCGAGTATAAGCGTTGGCGCGCCGACTGCGGTGAGGTACGTGACGGTTGAGAGGTGAGGATGGACGTGGACACCGCCGCCGCCGGGCAAGTCGCAAAAGTGCTCATCCACGTCCCAGTGGAACTCGATGCCTTCGTGCCGGTGCCCGCCGCCACGCACCTGCGCCCACCACTCAGCTCCTGACGTGGCCGGATTGAAGGGCACACCGGCCGTGTGGCGCTCAAAGATGGCACGGGCGAGCCGCTCGAGGGCGCAGCGCGGCTCGGCGTCGGCCGCGAGCCAGTTGGAGGAGTTGAGCGCGAACGCCATTGTGCAATCCTTGCACAGCACCGTCGCCTCCGCCTCGGTCAGCCGCAGCGCGCCGCAGCGGAAGCGGTAGTCGAGCGCCTCGCCACCGGTGACTCGGTTGGAAGCGTCGAGTTTGGGCGGCTTGGCAGGAGATGCTACGGGTACGGCCGCTTCCGACGTCCAGGAGTGCGAGGGCGGCGCCGCGCTGCTGGGCGCCACCTTGGCCTTCATCGAGCCGAGGATGTCATCGATGTTCATCGTGTGCGTGCGTCGCGTGGCTCGAGCGTGCAAGAGTGTGAACAAGCGGGCGCGCTCGTGTTTGAGAACGCATATGTGTGAATGAACTCCTTTGGACGTTACTTCTTCCACCGGTCGGTTTGCCAGTCGTACCTCTCGCCGTCGCTCGGGTAAGGGAAGCTCTCAAAGTCCGCAAACGAGGTGCCAGGCTGGTGCAGCGGCTTTCCGTTGCGGCTCGAGCACACGTCGGGCTGGGCAAAGGAGCGCAGGTCGTGCGAGGCGACGCATCGCGGCTTCGAGCCGGCGTACGCGCCGCCATAGCCAGGTGGGCCGAGCTTCGCGCCCGCGGCGATGGGGCGGGTGCACGTGGCATTGTCCTGCATCAGGTACAGCCGCATCCAGTAAGGATCTCGGGCGTAGTGGCGCCATAGATCATCCTCGCACCGAATGGGCACTGCGCCTTTGGCGACGCTCGGACGAAAGGTCTGCAGGGCCGCATACCTACCAGCAGTGGCCGTCACGAGGCCATCAGCGAGGCCATCAGCGAGGCCATCAGCGAGGCTATCAGCGAGGCCATCAGCGAGGTCATCAGCGAGGCCATCACGAGGCCATCAGCGAGGGTCATCAGCGCACTGCTTCAGAAGCTCCGCCACGTAATCGGCGACTGCATCCGTCGTGAGGGCGGCCATTCGCGCGCGCCCGGCCATCGCAACTGCACGGGCGTATGCGTCGTTGGCCTTGAGCCATCGTACCATCGCAGGCACGGCGGCCGCGTCGGGTACGGAGACATAATGGATGCCCGGCAGCAGCCCCAGCTCATAAAACTCCTGATGGGTCATGCCATCACGCACGTAGATGACCACCGAGCCGCAGAGCAGCAGGTACTTGAACTTGTTCGCGTACCCAATCGACGCCGAGTTGAGCAGATACTTGTAGCTGCACTGCTCGGTGAACGTCATGTAGCACAGGTGTTGCTGGAACCCACCGGTACGATGCCGGTTGATCGTGGCGCAGGTCGAGTTGATGCGGCCGTGATCTCCGATGAAGAGCTCGTTCACAAGCATCTCGGCCGGCGAGATCTTCGCCTGGGCGGCGAGCCGTTTGCGATAGGACGAGCCCACGTTCCCTGTATGGACCTGATGAGGGCGACAATCATCACGGAGCTCACCACCGCGAGCACAATCTTATCTGCCCACGAGATCGCAATCAACGGCCATCCAATCACGGAGCTCACCGCGAGCTCAATCTTATCTGCCCACGAGATCGCCGCGCTCTGCTCGAGCATCTGTGGCTGCAGCCGGCTCCACGGAGGCGTGCGCAGTTTGTGCGGCCGACGCGGCATGTAGAAGCTGAAGTCGGGCCACGCGAGGTCAAGGTGGGCGCTGTCGATGGTCGATGAGAAGAGAGGAGGCGGAAGGCCGCCGCCGCCGCCGGCGACTGGGAATCCGGGGTAGAGGCGCACGGTGCGCGGCCACTCCATGCGGTCCACCTTGATGCGGATGCGCGGCTCGTCCACGGCCGCGACGACCAGGTCCACGTCGGGCAGATTCGGGTGGCGGCGCAGAACGTCCAGCATGGGCATCAGTCTTGCGGGTGCGTAGTGGCGATCGAAGAAGACGGCGCGATAGTCGCTGAGGTGAAGCTCGCCGCCGACCACCTGCAGCCGCGCGCAGTACATAGTGTCGTTCTTGAAGCACTCTTTGATGGCTGACTCGATCATGCCCGGGTCGATGTAGGTGAAGGGCTGCAGCTGCCGACGCGCAATCGCCTGCCAATCCCAGTGCGCGTGCAGCTCGAGCAACTGGCGCGTGAGGCTGCCGGCGCTCGTGCTGGATGCGCTGCCGCCGCCGCCGCCGCCGCCGCCGCTACTGCTGCTGCTGCTGCCGTTACCGCTACCGCTGCTGCTGCTGCTTCTGCTGCTTTCAGCTACGGTCGCCTCGATCGCCTCACAGGCCACAAGCTTCTGTCGGAGCCGCTCATTCTCGGCGCGGAGCTCATGCAGCTCGGAAGTAGATGGTCCTTTTGCTGGTGCTGAAAACCCGTGGGAGACCAATGCAAACAGAAGGAGCGTCGTGGCGAGGAGCAGGGCGATGGTTCGGGACTGCATGGCTTTCGCGCACGCCCGATACGACGCATATGTCGGCTTTCGTTGGAGTTTCTAGGGCGCCGGCCCGAGGTCAAGTTGGAAAATATAGGGGCCCAGCACCGCTGTACACACCGATGCTCTAGATTTGCTCAGAAGAGGCCGGGAGTCTGATGGCCACTAGGCCACACAGGAGCATACGGAGCGTATATAGCCGCGCGACTAACGCACGACGGGCTTCCCTCAATACCGCGCCAGCCGCCGAGGGGAACCGCGGGCCATCCCCCCGGAGACAGGGCGCGCCTCGCCGCAGCGTGTCCACCTCTATGGCCACGCCCGAAGGCCGCCTCTTTCCTTTTCCTCCGAACCGCTTCCACGCACCGCTCAGCTCTCACTTCAGCCAGCTCGGGATCCGGTTGATCTCCGGGCCCGGGCCCAGGCCGTTCGTCGGATGCCGCTGGTACTTGGAGCCGCCGGGCATGTGCGGCACTGCGGGCAGGGGGATGGCAGGGTGCGCGCGACGACCAGTGTGACCAAGGCGTGATGGGGGAAGTGCATGGCGACCTCGAGAGAGCAGAGGGCGGGAGGAAACGCGCGGGGGCGGCTGCGGCGCGGGGGAGCGCGTCGGGGGACTCACGTGTGTACGGATCTGGGTGCCTAAACTCCGCCAGCTTCGCCTCGCCATCGCTCACAATCTTCTCCACCAGCCGCGGGTCCTTGACAAACTTGTTTGCGTCAAACTCCGCACGCATCGCGAAGCCGCGCTCGATGAAGAGGTCGCGGTGCACTGCCCAGTTCTGCAGATTCTTGAGCGAGTGCCGATACAGCTTCATCACGCGCATCGAGTGCACGGAGTAGGCCGACATGCTGTTTTCAGGTCTCGACACCACGCCAAGGCGACCGCGACGGCGCTCCTCATCTTTCCGCCACGCTTTCATCATCTGCTCGGCACATGGGACGCGACCCCGAATCGTCGAAGTATGAATGTCCAATCATGCGGGGGAAATCCCAACGAGGGAGGCGTCCGATCGGCCCATGACGTCGGCCGTGAACGCGGCGGCTTGCGCGCCGCTGCAGGCGTGTTGCGAGCCTGGGCCATCTCGAGCGGCCCGCGAGAGTCCCGGACAGATGGCAACCATCCGCGCGTACCTCGAGGACGTCTACCCGATGGGCAGCCTCGGGCCGGGCGGCAGTGCCACCGACGCCGAGGCATCCGGGCTATTCCGCTCTCGACACTGGTACTACGCGGGCGCGCCCGGGCTCGTGCGCGACGAAGAACTGCTCTCGCAGCTCCCGCTTGTCCGTGCACCTCGGCACGAGTGCACGGACGGCTTCTTCCGTGGCCTCTGGCAGACGGACACACAGTCGCGGTTTCCGCAGATCCTGCCGTGCCGGCCAGGCGAAGACTGCGTGCGCCGGCAGGCATCGCACCTGCCACATTGCGCGGCGGAGTTGGCGCAGCGTGGGAGTGACCTGTGGGTCGAGGTATGGCACCTCGCGTGGGACGGGCGCACGTCGAAGAGCCGGCCGACGCGGCCATCCGAGTTGCTCGACCATGGACCCGCGGGCTGGTGGTACATCCACGCACCCGGCAGTGGGATCTTCTATCACGCGGGCCGGTCGCTCGCGGCGCCCTCGAAGGCGGCGATGCTCGCCAAGCTGCTCGAGGAGTGGGCCGCGAAACCCGAGGCGCAGTCCGAGGTGAATCGAGTCGGCGGCAAGGGCGGCAAGGGCGGCAGGCGCGCGGGCGGCAGCAAGGGCGGCGGCGGCGGCGGCGCCTCCGGCACCGGCGGCGCCGATGAAGGCGCCGTCGACGCCGCCACCGTCAAGCACCTCCACCGGCTGATGGGCGAGAAGCCGCTCGATCTGGCGCGCCGACTTCGCATGATCGAGTCTGGGATCCCTTGCCATAACGTGAGCTGGGGCCGTTGGCGATGTGTGGGCGATCGGATCCCGTCGGATAACTGGGATCCTTTGCTGGTGGCGCTCGGGCGTGCGCTTGGGTATGATTCGCTCTTCATGACGGCCCTCATGTGGGGCCGTGCGCTCGGCGCCTACAAGGATCTGCTCGCCATCGCATCGGGGCACCCTCCATGGATGGCATCGCCTCCAGTGCCGCCGTCGGCCTTGCCGCCCACGTGGTCGGCAGAGCTCACTGCCGAGTGGCTCGACCTGCGACGGCCGCCGCCGCCCTGGGACCGCTCCAAGCTACCGTCCGAGGCGGCAGGCGCCGAGCGTGAGGCGCTCGCGCATGCATGGACGGCCCAGCTGCTCCATTCCACGCCGCCACGACTAAGCCTTCGCGATCCCCTCCACCCGGCGGACGCAGCCCGCATGCTGCCGTGCGCCTTCAACGCCTCGGGCGGCCCGACCATGCGCCTCGCGTGCTACGGCCACCTCTCGTGGCACGTAAGGCACGAAACCCAGCGCCAGCAGGGGTGCACCGACCGGTGTGCGCCCCATGTGGGCGAGTCGCCGCTAGGGCGGCGCGTGTCGCCGCTGCCAAAGGAGCAATGCTCTCCGTGTCCCAGGGGCGCCCGCAGCTGCTCGGGGAGGGCCGTGACCTGAGCGCAGCGCAGGGCCTGCTTTGAACATCTAGTGCGGCGGAGGCGTGAATGTGAAACGACGGTTTTGTCTCGCCTCAAGACCAATGGGTGAGCCACTGCGGCCGTCGACTCTCATCACTCCCTACGGTGGCGAGCAAACATGTCGGCCACGTATTCGATGATGGAGGCGTCGTTCTCGGCGCATGGGGACGAGCTGCTCTCGCCTTCACAGGCGTCGGTTCTGCTGCCCACGCACGTGTACGCGCGGCTCGCTTGGTCGCAAGAAAACAACCGCAAGAAGCAGATGGAACAGCGGGCGCAGGAGGAGCACCGGCGGATCCTTGAGGAGCGCGCGCGCGCACTGTACCGCAAGACGCAGGGGGATCGTGCCTCGCGCGCGGGCCTCGACCGCGCCGCCGTGGAGGCCGCGCACCAGCGCAACTGGCAGATTGCGCAGCAGGAGCGGCGCATCCAAAAGGAGGACGCGATGATGCGCGAGGCGGCGCGGAATCAGCTACTCGAGACGGTGCGGCAGCGCAAGGAGCAGCGCATGGGACGCGTGGCCCAATCGCGATCGGCGCTCCTCGCGCACAACCGGCGCGTGCGCCAGGAGGAGGGGCGCATGGAACAGTTCGCTCTCGACGAGAAGAAGCGCCGGCTGTATCAGATGAAGCTAGAGCACCAAAAAGAGCTGGCGAAGCGGTTCGTGATGGTGGACGACCGGCTGCTACACACGCACCCCGACAGCTTCCGCTTGCTCGGGCGCGGCGGCGGCTCCTCGCGCGCCCTCTCCGCCACCACCACGCGCTCGATGGCGCAGCTTGCGTACCGGCCCGCCTCGGCGGCTGACTTGCGCGGACCAGCGCTGAGTACCTCGGAGCACATGTTCGGCGCGGTCGGGCTGCGCAACGTTGAGTCAACGGTGAGCCCGCCGCCCACGCCGCACCCGCGTGACGCGTGCCCCTTCACTGCCGCCGCCGCCGCCGCTGCTGCGGCTGCTGCTGCTGCGGCTCCTGCTGCTGCCGCGGCCGCCGCGGCCGCCGCTGCTGCGGCTGCGGCTGCGGCTGCTAGGTTTGCTGCTGCCGTACCCGGCGTTGCTGTTTGGCTTGGCGCTGGCCGCTGCGCTGCTCACGCATGCGGGGCTCACTCGTGCACATTCACATTCACATGCGAGGCTCACGCGTTCACATTCACATGCACATTCACATTCAGATGCGAGGCTCACGCATGCGAGGCTCACGCGTTCACATTCACATGCACGTTCACATTCACATGCGAGGCGCACGCATGCGAGGCTCACGCGTGCACGTTGTGTGCTGTCCAGGCGAAACTTGCGCACAGGGACGACCTCTTCGACAGCGCACATGTCAAGGGGCTCCTTTCCGACACGCGCTCCTCAGCGCTCTCAGAAGCGGGTGGATCGGGCGCGCCCAGCCCGGCGCTCGGCCCGACCGCAGGCTTCTCCATTTCGGGCTATACGATGGCGAGCTGAGGGCGTGCAGCCGAGGGCTCCGAATGCAAGTGCTCATCACGGCGCTCACGGCGTGCAGCCAAGGGCTCCGCATGCAAGTGCTCATCACGGCGCTCACGGCGTGCAGCCGAGGGCTCCGCATGCAAGTGCTCATCATGGCGCTCCCGGCGTGCAGCCGAGGGCGTAGGCGTAGCATCGACGCGCCCACGACGGCGGCGCGAGCTAGAGGCAGCGGCGTGGCAATCTACGGCACTCGATGGCATTCGATCGCATGACATGATCGCATGGGAGTTCGAGCGTCGTCACGAGCGTCAGAAGGTTGCGTGCTGCGCTCTGTGCTGTGCCAGGCGCGATGCGCCAAGGCCTAGCTTGATGTACATTGATGAGTCATGAGTGTTGAGACCTTGTGGTTGTATGATTTAGTTGTGTGCCTCAGAGAGCGTGACGAGTCGACGTGCGAGTGGCCGATGTGTGACGTGTGAGCGAGGGAGCCATGTCGTGTCTTGTGGGCATGCAGCTTGCAGGGCGTGTGGGGTCTGTGGTTGTGCTTTAAAGGCAGTGCGTGCGAGCGGTGCGCTCTGATGTGAATCCAAACTTTGCCTCGTATTGCCACTTTATATGCGCGAGTTTACTCTAGATTGGCGCTAGCTGGTTCGTGCTGGTTCGCTGCGCATCGGCGCATGCATCACTCAGACAAGACGTTCAGCACTCGGTGACAAAATACAAAGTCTTTCTTGAACCGCCCGCCTTTGCGTGCGCACTTTGCGTGGAGCTCCGCGAGGCGCCCGTCGTGAGCTAAACCACAGCTATGACCGTCTTCAAATCCATCTTCGCACTGAAGCCCACACAGCCGCCGCCGTTTCCGTCGCCTCCCAAGCTGCCGCCATCGCCGTGGCCTCCGCCGTCGCCGCCGTCGCCTCCTCCTAGTGGGCCCCGGCCCAGAACACCGCCCCACCCCACACCGCCGCCACACAGGCCTCCGCCAATGCCTATTTATCCGCCGGCAACCGTACCGTGCACATTCTCGCACTCCAATGGGAAACTCTTCTTTGATTGCATGCCATGGTGCGACGAGAGTGCTGTACAAGTACCTGGGCGCACCCACTGCTACAAGGAGTGCCACTGCGCCGCATGCGTCTGGTGCCCCGACGACGTCTTAGCCGTCTCGATCACCCACCCACGCTTCCCACCGCCACCGCCTTCGCCGCTGCCGCCGCCGCCGCCACTGCCGCCCTCTTCACCGCCGCCGCCGCGGCCGCCGCCACTGCCGCCTTCTTCACCGCCGGCCGCGCCGCCGCCATCCCCTTTACCGCCGCCGCCAATGTCTCCGGCAGGTTGGGGGTGCGTGCACGGCCGCGAGCCTACCGCGAGCCCCTACTGCACGTCCGACTTCGTCACGACTGAGGCTCAGTGCGACCGGTACTTTGTCCTCACCTTGTCCGGGGAGCCGCGCCCCTGCGGCTGGCGACCCCTGCAGGGTCCGAATGGCGACTACCTATCACTGACGGAGGCGGCGACGACGAGCACTCAGACGAGCACGTGGGGATGTGTCCGGCTGGATGAGTGCAAGTCGTATACCGATCACCTTGCTTGGCTTGCCGCCAAGGACGGGAGGCCGCTGCCTTATCCGTCACCGACACCTCCGCCACCCCCGCCATACCCGCCAGCCCCATCGACCCGCCCGGACGACGAGTACGAGGAGGAGGAGGAGGAGGAGGAGCCTGGCGGCGGTGGCGCGGGCGCGGTGGCCATGCAGGAAGACGTCGTCTCTGATGCCGACGGAGGCTCACAGCTGACGCTCGACAAGGCTGCTCCAATCAAGGCTAAGGAGCCCACAGAGGAGCCAGCTGCGGAGATGAGTGCAGTTGGCATCACGCTAGTCACCGCGTCGCCAGCCTCCTCCGTCCACACACGAGGCACGGGAGGCGGCGGAGGGACGCTGCTGGTGGGGCTACCCTCATCATCTGTCCACGAGCCGCACGACCTCGTCATCGCCAACCTCAAGGCCGATTCGGCTCAGCGCGCCTCCGTGCTCATGGGCCTAGCGATGCTCGCTGGAGGCGTGGCCTTGGTAGCGGCGGCGTGCGAGTTGATGATGCGCGCGTGCGGCAAGCATCAGGCACATCTGTTACCGACAACCGACGATGCTGTGGCGGAGGATTGAGCAATGGTGGCAGGTGTCGTTGACGGGTGGGGATCCGCCGGGAAGGTGCCTTTATCTATCCTCTGTATGAGGGGGAGGCTGGAGGAGCGCCCCCCGGCACACGTTCAACGATGAAATCTAAAGACCTCCTACGGTACGGTACGATGTACGAATACACAGAACACTCGATGTCGTTCGGTAAGTAGTAAATGTAATCAACGTGATGAGGCGCCCTCGAGCGCCTCAATCGCCGTCTTCACCGAGGACACTAGCTGCGACGCCTCCGCCTCGTCCCGTGGGCCATCGCGACGCCACCGATCGTCGTCGAGGTGGCTCGCGGCATTCCTCCAAATACGGAGCGAGTGCAACCGATCTTTGAGGTCGATCCGCATGCCACACTCGCGATGCCAATAGTTGATGCGCTCTTCAAAGCCCTCGGGCGCCTTCGCCGCCCTTGCTGCGTAGATGGCGTCGAGTCGAGACATCACGCTGCTGAACGCGAGCAGCATATTGTCCTTGATGCCCTTGTGCGCATCGGAGCCCTTGCGCATCTCACGCACCTGCATCGAGAGCGGCGTGGGTACGTAGCCAGCCGCTGTGCTCGCGGGCGGTGCCGAGCTTGTAAGCACGGAGCCGTCGAGCGCGCCGCGGCCGGTGCCAGTGCTCCCATCGTCATCAGCCAGGCTCGTGAGCGTCGCCAGCGCGGCGGCTACTGTGAGCCTCTTCCGCACACTGGCGTGGCACAAACCCGAAGCGGTAGACCGGACAAGGTCCTTGAATGCCGCCGCCGCACGAGACGGCCAGCCTGCAGTAGCGTCAGCGAGCTGTGCTGCATCGATGTCCGCAAAGTCCTCATCAAAGTCCTCCTCGCACTTAGTGATGATGCTCAGGGGCGAGCGGCCGGTAAGCGCCACAAGTAGCGTGATGCCCAGCGCCCAGCCATCCGTCATAGTTGCGTACGCGCCGCCCTCAAGTACGCTCGGGTCCAGATATCCGCGGGTGAGGTAGAGCGCATTCGACGCGCTCTTCATCTTCGACGCCTCGGGCCCGGCGTCCATCTTGGCGAAGCCCGTGTCCGCGAGGTAGGCGTTGAGCTCATCGTCAAGCAGGATGTTCTCGGGCTTGAAGTCGCGATGCACAACGGCACCCTTGCCGCCAGGCACTGGCGTGTGCAGGTAGAGCAGCGCGTCGGTCGCCTGGCGTAGGATGCGCAGGCGCTGGTGCCACATCAGAGGGCTCAGCGACGCACCGAGGCCGAGGCGACGCAGGTGCTCGGGGTCGGCCTCTTTCGGCCACAGCCGATCGGCGAGGCTGCCGCCGCGCATCAGCGGGAAGACGAGGCACGGCGGCGCCCCGTGCTCCAGACAGTAGCCGAGCAGCGGCAGCACGTGCGGGTGGCTGCACTGCTGCAGCACACTCACCTCGCGCTGCAGGTCGGCGAGATCGTGCACGCCCGACTTGGCGCGCTTGACGGCGACGGGCTTGTGGCGCAGCCAGAGCGGCAGCGCCTCGGGCCGCAGCGACGACAGCGCATCCGCGGTGAAGACGTTGCCGTAGCCGCCGCTGCCGATGAGCCTCTGCTCTCCAAAGCCGTC
>Ga0210246_101037_pt1 | contig 23829 bp, 17 predicted proteins | sample ChrtobMetaP3_8mM_FD_155469 | JGI IMG/M metagenome (GOLD analysis project Ga0210246, IMG submission 155469) | Chrysochromulina tobin associated microbial communities from unialgal haptophyte culture, Seattle, Washington, United States - P3_8mM | ecosystem: Host-associated > Algae > Haptophytes >...
CGTACATGTACATGTCCTGTACATGACTGAGACTAGACAACTAAAGTGACTAAAGTAAGAGAACCTCACCACCGAAACGAGAAACGACAAACGGGGGTGGGGAAGCCGGCGGTAGCACTCTAAACATTTTAACACCGCCTTTGAGAGTTTGAGTAGCCTACAAATATCATGTATACGAGTATACCGTCGTCAAAACCCCGCGATTCCGCGACCACAAATGGAAATCCATTGACGCGCGTCATTCATGAGCCAATTGAATGACGCGCGCTCAGCGGTAGTACAAAAGTGCGGAACTCCCGTACATGTAGACTTGACTTGACTTGACCCCGGAGCGCGGGGTGGGTAAGAAAGGTCAGCTCTGATTCGACCACGCGCTTGCTCAACTTTGGCCGCACACGACTTGCTTGCCGGGATGACCCCTATACATCATCCCACTCTAGCTGATTTATCTCGTTGGTATAAGAATGGATCGCGCCTTTGATGATCGCGAAAACTGGATCCCGCTGCTTGTCGTCATATGCGTGGCTCAGGTTGGGATAACTGCCTTGTTGATTCCGTTCGTTGGACTGAAGCGCAATGGCGGCGCGGTCATGGGTGGCGCCGACGGCGATGGGTCGGGCAAGGCCGTGGCGAAGAATGGCAGCCCGACCTGCGTGCTGATGGCGTACAACGTGATCGCCGTGGCCTACGCAGTCTTTTGCGCTGCCACAGGCACCATGGCATGGTTCGACGGCACGGTCGCTCTCATAGGTGGCTCGCTTGAGGATCGCATCTACGGTTACTCAGAGCCGTACGCCAAGATCGCTCGGGTGACGCTCGCATACGAGCTCTACAACACGATCGCTGTGGTGGCCATGCCCGAGTACCGCACAGCCGCATACATCGGGCACCACTTTTCGTGCCTCGTCCTCGCTGCGATGTCGATGCACCCATTCTGCCACTATTACGCGACCTTTTTCTTCGGCCTCACCGCCCTCTCCTCGGTGCCGCTGGCACTCGCCGAGCTCGCCCAGGCGTGCGGCATGGATCGCGTGCAGGAGGCGTGCCGTGTGGCCTTCGCAGTCCTCTTCTTGATCTTTCGCACTGCCTATTGGCCGATCGAGTCTTACAAGTATTGGTCCGATGCCCTCGCCACTCTCAACGGCGGGAATGCCCAGGGAGTCCACTCTTACCCGGCGCACCTCTTTTTGCTGCTCGCCAACATCGGGCTGACGGGGCTGCAATTCTACTGGACGACGCTCATCTTCAAGGCGATCGCTGACAAGTCCGGTGGCGGTGCACCTCCGGCCGTCGAGAGCAAGATGGCCGAGGGCAAGAAGACCAAGAGCAAGAAAGCCGATTGAATGTGCTGGTCTGAGCGTTGGGCCGTTGGCGCGCGCTTCTCACAGGCTTCGGTGTGCTGCCCGGCAGTGCTTGTGCAGCCCGCGATCACTTTAGCACGCGGTTGAGGTCCATACGCGTGTGCAGTGATGTGTGGGTCGCTACGTTCGCAACCGCGCGCACATGCCGGGAACGGCGCTCGGCGGGGCCATGACCGCAGACGGCATACGTCCACGCGCGGCGCGCGGCGGCGCCCCGGCGCGTCCGCCTGGAGGGGTCTGCCCCACATTTGCCCCTTAGGCCCCTAGGCGGGCCCGCGATGCGCGTGCCGGCAATCTGCGCGGGGCCCTCAGCGGGGCCCGCGGGTTGCCGATTCGATGGCGCCATGCGCGGCATCGCCATCGGCCGTTGTTAAACCACAGCACATCCCTCCGCCAGGCTCCCCGAGCGGCCCAGCGGCCGGTCCGGTCACGAGGCGAGGTGCCGTGCACTCCTTAAGGGCCCACACGCGCCTCGACGCCGCGCTCCGCGTCTTGCGCGCGCTTTAAATACCTGACACACATGAGACATTACACATCCGGACCCGGTCCCACCGCACACCACCCCGGCCGCCGGCCGGGCCCCATTACGATGCTCCTAGATCCCTAGATGCTCCGTACAGCGTACTCCCACCTCCCAGCTTGTATTTCAGATTTTAGCCCCCACAGAGGATGCGAGCTGCGGCCGACCCATCCCTGCGTGCCGTGCACATGCTCGCAACTTCACTTGCACATAGTTGCCGCGGGTGCGACGCATTGCCGCTTGGCCACCTCATTCTCGGTGGCGGACTCGTCGACATGCCGCTTGGCCACCTCATTCTCAGCTGCGCTGCGCTTCCATTCGTCGCTCAGCACCTCGCGCTGCTCGCGCTGCTCGCCGTCGGGTTCGTCATCCTCATCGTCGGGTTCGTCATCCTCATCGTCGGGCTCGTCGTCCTCCTCATCAGTTTGGCCTCCATTGGAGGTAACGACCTCGCGCACCTCGCCCTCGGGCCCTTGCCACGTGCCGTCGAGCAGCTCAGTCCAGTCATGGCCGCCCTTGGCAACCTCCTTCTCGGCATGCTTGAGCCATTTTCGCAGCGTCTTCTCGACCTCCTCCGGCGGCGAGATTGCACCCGCCTCCACCTTGGCGACGCTATCGCGAAGCAAGTGCAGGCTCACGCGCCCCCCCTCGTCGCGGTACGGCAGAGCCGCCGGAGGGAGCAGGAAGCGCGTCGGCTTCAGTTGAGACACATCGATCGTCTCGAGGGGCGCTGCGGTGTAGCTGGGGTTCACCTTCTCCTTGATTGCCTTGGGCGCCTCCGCCGTCGTAACGGTCGGCTTCGCGACCGACACAGACGCCGTCTTGGGCACGATTGCCGTGGTGCTCGGCGTCGTCGCTGCTGGTTTTGGACCGGGGCGCGCACTCGACGGACTGGGCCCGCAATAGCCCGCGCGCAGCTCAGCAGCGCGCCGGTGCCCGAGCTTGAGCGCGAGCCCATTTCCACGAAACCCAACTGAGAAGCTGTCAATCTCAAGCGGCGTCTTGCGGCGCACCCGCATGACATCCTCGATGGAGCCGCGCACTAGACCCTGTGCCACGTCATGCAACGAGAGCAGCGCACAACCCTGCGCCTGCGCTTGCGACACCTTTGCGTAGCCTGGCTCCTTGCCCACGAGGAGCACGTCCGTCTTGCCCGACACGCTCGACGTGACGCGCCCCCCGAAGGAGACGAGCATCGCCGTCGTGCGCTCCTTGCCCAGCGACAGGCCCGCCCCGCCCCCCACCTCCGGGAAAATCCCCGAGAGCACAATCGTCTTGCCTGCGAGCGAGTTGGGTCGCCCGTCGCGCCCAGGCACGGGGATGCGGAAGCGGTTCGACGCAACGAGTTTGTCCGATGACGACCCAACGCCCGAAACGGCGCCCGTGGCGGCAACAGCGGCCGGCACGAGCGCCAAAGACGGCGCCGCGCCCCCGCTGGACGAAGAAGGGCCCGAGGTGCGCCCAGCCTTGGCAACCGCCGAGCTGCTGCCAGACGAAGACGCATCGGCCGAACTCGCGATTGCATGCCGGTCCTTGAGTTCGACCTTTCGCGCCCAATTGGCCTTGTTCATGCAGAAGCGCACGACCGCGCGCAGCTCGCCGTCGCTCAGCTCGCCCAGGCCACTCAGCAGCACGGCGCCCATACACTTGAGAGCAGCCGCGAAGACGTGCACGTCCTGGCACTTGGCCGGGTCTGGAAGCCCGAGCCACACACGGTTGGGCACGCGCCAGCACTTGAGGTGGACCCAATTCTGGTAGGACCCAGATTCCATGTTCATCCAGCCAACGCGCAGCTCGTCCTTCTCGATGCAATCATCCTTCAGGCACATAGCTGACCTCGCATTTCCCTTGGCCATGCAGCGCGAGCGGTTGCTCTTGGCCCTCTCCACCCGGTACATGGGCACCGTCTCCTGCGCCGCTTCGGCATAGTACTCCCACGACGGCGTGTTCATCAAGCCATCAAGGGGTGACTTCGCCGTGGGTTGGTTGGCTGCCATCGAAAAACGGTATGCAGGGCTGGCGGTGTCGTAGATGCTACGCAGCGCCTCAAACGCAACCTGTACCTCCCGGAAGGCTGCCGCATCGCCACCCTTGTCTGGATGCGCCCGAAGCGCTGTCTTGAAGTAGGAGCGCTTGATGGCTGCCCACTCACTGGCCAGGTCCGCCGCATCCGCCAGCGCGCTGGGCGAGCTGATTCCGAGGCTGGCAAGGCAGGACGCGATAGTCTTCGACATCGCGCACGGCGGCACGAAGAGCGCGCGAACTGGGCCGAGACGACGCGAAACACAAACTCGATATGTCTACTGTAGTCACCCTTGTTTCTTGACTCGCCCCAAGGCGCCCTTTTTCACAGGATCGTTCCCTCCACTCGATCATCGTCACACATTTAACAGGCCGTGTGACCGGCGCGCGCGAGAGGTATACCTCTCACACATTTAACAGACCTATGTGGAACCCGTTTCTAACCTTTTTTAGGTACATGGCTCGATGGCTGGCATCAAAAGCTCAAGTCAAGTCAAGCTGCGCTTGCGATTCGGAGAGCTGCAGCTTGAGCTCGATCATGCCCTTGACGTCCTCTTGCAGTTGCGAGTTCTCCGCGCGCAGCCGGGCGGCTTCTTGAAGCGACTGGGCGAGCTTGACCTCCATCTGTGTCGCGCGCTGCGCCGACTCGAGATGATCCCCTCCGTACTGCTCCATCTTCTCCTTCAGCTTGCGTAGCTTGCCACGCACCGACTCGAGCTCATACTCGGCCTCGGCCGCGCGCAATTTGGAACCGACGAGCTCGACGCGCAGCTCGGCCGCCTCCTCCGCCGCCCTTCTCGCCGCATTGGCTGCTTCGGCTGCCGCGTTCTCAAGGGCCGCGCAGACCTCATCCCGCGAGGCGTCTCCTCCGCTCGCGACGACGCGCGTCGGGGAGGTTGCTGCGACCGCGGCGGCCGTAGCCACGGCGGCAGCAGCGGCAGCATTCGCCATCCGCACGTCGGCGCCGGCTCGTGCGCCGTCCGCAAGTGCGACGCTCAAGCGCTGCCTTGCGTCGCGGAGCTCATCCTGGAGGAAGGCATTCGTCTCCTGGAGGGTCTCCACTTGCTTATACGCTGCCTCGAGCTCTAGACCGGCTGCGGCAAGCTCCGTGCGCAGTGCCGCCTCCGTCGCAGCTGACTTTCGATTGGCCGCCGTGGCAGCCGCCTCGAGGGCAGCCCGGTGCTGTTGCTGCAGCTGCGCCGTCGTCGGCGTCCGTTGCGGCCGCTGAGCACTCCCATCACCTCCGCGATCTTTCTCGTCGTCCGTGTCCTGCAGCGCGTCGTCATCGTCCTCCTCGGACTCCTCATCATCATCCGTCTCGTACTCCGCGGCCTCTGCTGCGGCCGCGTCATTTCGAGGGGCATTTCGAGGGGCGACCGCCGGGGTGCTCAGCCGCGCGATCTCGGCCCGCAGGCGCGCCAGCTCGGCATCCTTCTCCGCAAAGGCGCTCGCCAGCCCGGCCTCGTACTTGCCCGGTGGGGGCGGCTTGCCCGGGGGCGACAGGAGCGACTCTTCACCTGCGTCTGCCTTGGACGCCGCTGCCTTGGACGCCGCTGCCTTGGAAGCTGCGCCCATGGACGCGGAGGCCTCCTCGAGCTGCGCGCGCAACCGGCGCGTCTCCGCTTGCTCCGCCTCGAGCAGCGACGCCGAGTGCTTCAGCTGCTGCATCGCCTTTTGGCGCCGCTCGTCGGAACGCGCCAACTCAGCCTCGACGGCCTTCAGGCGCTTCGAGGCGGCTGCGGCGGCACGCTGGGCCGTTCTCAAGGCCTCGTCGTCCGCCTGCGAAGTATCTTTGATCTGGTTGAACCGGATGGTCATGTCGCCTTGCTCGGCGGAGAGCTTGATGAGCTCGGCCTGCAGCCGCTGCTTCTGCAGCTCGACTTGCGTCACAGCGATCACCGTCGCCTCATCTGCCTCGACCGCTCTCTTCTGGGCGGCGGCCAAGGCCGTCTCAAGCTCGGCCTGGCGGCTGTCCGCCTGCTTGCGCGCATGCGCGAGCGCAGACTCGGCCGCCTCACGTCCGACCTTGTACTCGGCCACGCGCGTCTGCGTACCATAGAGCTCATTTCGCAGGGCCTCGAGCTCCGCCTCAAGCTCCGCCGCGCGGCCGGTCGAAGACATGAGCGGCTGCGCTGGCGGCGCCGCCTGCGGCGCACTCGACCGGACGCTCGCTGCCTGCAGCTTCGCCGCTGCGAGCTCCCCGCGCAGCTCGCTCAGCTGCGCCGTCATCCTCGAGAGCACCTCTTGCTGCTCAGCGTAGCGACTGCGCTCCGTATTGACGAAACCCGGCCTCGGCTCGGCCGTTACAAACGCCAGCCCGTCATCTGCGCTGGCGTGCCCCCCCGCGCCCGCGTTGAGGCCGGCCACCTCGGCACCGGAAGCCGGCGGCAGCTCGGCGGCGGGGGCGCTTGGCGTGGGCACGGCGGCCGCGGTCGTTTCCACAGAGGCCGCCCGGCTTGTGACGGAGCCGGCGTCGCTCTCGCCGCCGTCGTCGTCCCACGCGGGAAAGCCACGTAAGTCTTGCTCGAGGGCCGCTCTCGAGGGTGTGGAGCCCGGCACGAAACCGGGTAGCCCACTCGCGCGCGGAGTCACCGACGATATCGACTCCTCGTCTGGATCGACGTCGAGGTCCTTGAGGTATACGGACGAGACCTGCGCCACCACCTTGATGGGCAAGGTGTCCGAAGCGAGGACGGCGCCTGCCTTGCCCGCCTTGCCTGCCTTGAGCGGAGTCAAACTGAAGATGTGGCTCACGCGGTGCTCGACAACGCCCTGGTCGGCGAACGCGGCCACGTCCACCTCCTCGGCGGCAATCTCGACCGTACGGCGCCGTTCGGCGAGCATCATGAGCGAGACACGGAAGGTTTTCTCCGAGAAGGCCTTGTCGATCTTCTTGCTCGAATAAAGCGTGCACACGAACTCGAGCGGTGCGTCCCAAGTCGCCTTGCCCATCACAATGTTTGCTGGCGAACTTGCGACGACCTTGGGACCGCGGGCGATCTGAAGCACGGCCTGCGCGCCGGACGGTAGCCCCTGCGCAGGAGCTGCAAAGCCCGAGGCGGTACCGGCGTGCACCACGAAGGAGAACTTGTGCGAAGATCGCGTCGAGTGCGCCACGCGCTTCTTCAATGAAAACATAGATGGTCCGCGCGCGTAAGGGTACTCTTCAGCGCGGCTGCGCCCACAGGCTGACTCCGCTCGTTGGACTCTTGATGGGTGTTGCAGGATGTGGGACTTCACAGCACCGTCAGTGAGCGAGCCTCATATGTACACTAGTCGGCTCTGAAACGTCTGACCGTTTCTCTAGGCGCGTGTTTTGTCCGTTAGGGTTTTTGGGATTCAGCAGGGAGTTCTCACGGTCTGTCCGTCTCTCTGCCCGCGCTCGCCCCAGTGCACGCGGTTAAGCTTCCGAGCTCCCTTTAACTCGGTCACGTATATTCACGTGGTAGCGGTGGACGTCCCGATCGTCCTGAACCTCTGAAAATGACCAGCGAACCATCCAAAGACGACAAGCACTACATCAAGCTCAAGCCAGTCACACCCGACATGCTCGACATCACGTGGGATGGCAACGACGCCACCATCCCGGGCACCATGCTCAAGATTCAGGAGTGGATCACCCGCACGGGCCACTTCCGCCTATTCGTCGAGCATGGAGCTGTGCGCATCGGAAGGTACACCATGATCGACGACTTTGACGCCATCGACTTCATCCAAAAGTCACTGCCCGACGTCAAGCGCACGCTCGCCAACGCGTGCCCGCCCACCCCCAAGCGCGTCACCGCGTACAATCTCACGACCGCAGCAAAGGCGTCGCCTTACAAGAAGGTCGATGCCAAGGACGCCGCAACCAAGATGCCAACCGCTGTCGTTGACCAGAATGCTGTTGACGAGGAAGACTCCTCTCTCCTCGCGTCTCTTGTCATGGTTTTCGGCGGGCACCGCAACGGCCGCAACGCCGCGGTCGACGCCGCAGGCAGCGGACGTAAGTACATCGATCTCATGCTCGAACGCGCCAAGAAGGCCGACGCGTCCGACCGCGCCGTCGTCATGGCCTAGGGGGGGTAATCAAGTTGCCCCGCGCGCGTAGCGCGCGGGTTTTCAGCCCGCCGCAGGCGCGAAAATTTTGGCGATGTCGACTGTAAATCACTACATTTAGGCCCTGAAATTGATGCCACTCACACACTATTGACTGCGACGTACATGTATGTACCGACTACGTACGATGACACACTAGCCACAAATGACAAAAGCAACTGTCTAGCTCACTTATCCGCCCGCTCTCTCGACTGCATGGCCGGGATCCATAACGAGCTTGAGCCTGAAGTCAAGATATCCTTGACCGAAAGCTGGATTGTAGCCTCACACCGCCCTGCGGAGCACACGTCAGCAACGAGCACAAGCTGAGTCGTCATCTGCGTGTGGAGTCAGTCGAGGCTCACAAGGCGGGCATTACACTGTTTGCAGCTGATTGCTGGTCGACTGCTGCTCATCACTGTGCTTGGCCCACTGCTTCCAGCGGTTGGTGGCCGCCGCCTTTGCTGCCTGTTCCTCTAGCAATTCTTTCGCTTTTGCTGCAGCCTTTGCTGCGGCTGCTGCGGCGCGACCACCCTTCTCTTGCCAGTAGCAGGCAGGCAGGCCAGCCTTGCTGCGGTCACCGCCATGGCCACCCTTGCGGATGTATGTCCTCACCATTGAGACGGAAAGAGGGGCGGCAGCCAAGGTGCTGGGTCGCACCGGAAGCGAAGGTGTGCGCGGGATGTTTCGTGAACAAAGTTGGAAATGCTGTTTGTGGGCTTCGCTTAACCGATGCAAGCCGAATTTCCGCGGTTCGGGGGTCTACGCTCCAAGATCTGTCGATTGGCACCCTGCATCACGGTGCATCATCTCGCTAATAATGCGTAATAACGATGGTAATCAAGTTGCCCCGCTGACGCGAGAGCACCCCCGTCGCCGTTACACCCCCGTCAACTACCCTTGGCCGGGCGCACCACACAGTGACAGTCACGTCACGCTCCGGCGCAGGGCCTCTTCCGTTCTGAACGTATGATCGCATCATTATAATGTAACGATAATTATAAAAGACGACGCTGACGCTCGAAGCCTCGAACGGGAACGGGCTTTTTCACAGACACAGCGGCGCGTCTACCGCTCAGAACCCTCCCTGTGACTGTGCGGCGCTCTCCCGGGGTGCTCCACTTTCACTCCTCCGCTCTCGGCCGCTTGGCGCCGCCCGCCTGTGCGCGCCGCTTGGCATGGGCGGCCTGCCTCGACTGCCACGCGGCCACTTCGTCCTTGTACCGCTCGAGATCTGCCGCCGCGAGATCCTCGAGCTCCTCGCGCTCCTCGGCGGGCAGCTGACGAAACCCGCAGTGGAGCAGCTCGGCTACCGCTGGGCCGAGCTCAGTCTCGTCGCCGCCCAGCCTCACCCCGAGCGCCACCTCACATCGCTCGCGGAAGAAACCGAGCGCGGGCAGCGGCGGGAGCGGCCCATGCGCCCGACCGTCGCCCTCGCCATCGGGCGCGAGCCCAACGGCCGCGCACTCCGCAAGGTAACGTTGCCGATCGGCCGCAGCGGTGGCCTCGTGCTCGGCGTGCGTGCGTGCGTCTGCTTCGCGCCATGCCGCCATGACAAGTCGCGAGAGTTCGGTGGCTGTCGCGGCCGGATGAGCTGCAAGCAGCGCGGGGCGCACTGCTTGGCTGAATGAGGCGAGGGCACTGCGAGGCTTGCGCGGCTGGCGTGCGCGCTCCTCAGCTTTCCGTTGCTTCTCCTCCTTCGCCACATGCTGCTCGTGCTTGCGACGGCGCGCCTCGGGCTGCCGACGGTACGCCGAGATCGCCTTGCGGACCTGTGGGAAAAGGAGGGCGCTGTGGTGAGCACTTGCATGCAGAGGGCACGGAGCAGTTGGCGACGGTACGCCGAGATCGCCTTGCGCACCTCCTCCTCCTCGAGGTCCTCCTCGTCGCCGTCATCGTGCAGAACGTGGAACAGGTTCGTATCCTCCCAAGGGGACCAGCGCGTGATCACAGCCAGGTACGCACGCACCTTGGGCCCTTGCGACGCGCCGAAGAAGCGTGCCACGTGCTGCCCGAGCAGCTCATGTCCCTCGGAGCGCCACGCTGCGCGGTGCGCGGAGGCCTCTGCCCGTGCGGCCTCAACCTCCTCCTGCTCGACCACCTCGTCGTCGCTCCACTCCTCGGGCTCTGCGGGCGGCGGCGGCGGCCAAGCGTCCGCCTGCGCCACGGCCGTGAGGAACTTCTTCTTCAGCCCGTCCGACTTGAACATTTTGGGTTTGACGATGCCCAGCTCAGCATTTGCCTCCGTGTACGGCAGCAACTTATCGGGCGCCACCTCCGCATTGTCCTTGGTGTGCAGGAAGCGCACGCGCACGTACGGCACATGGTCCTCGCTGCGTTGGCGGAGGTTTCGCACGCTCCGGATCTGCGATGGCCACCACGGGAAACCCTTGATCTTGGCCCACACGAGGTCGCCACGTTGGTAGTCGGGGATCACAGCAGGCACAGCGGCTTGGGCTGCTTCAGCAGGTCCGGACGCCATATCCGCGTCGGCCATTCTACACGAGACGTGTGAAGGGTCTTGTGAACAACGGTCGCGTGAACAGTGCGTTATGAGTCGTGCCATACGGTGTGCGTCGTCGCACAGGTCCATCCGGTTACATGTTTATGTTTCAGAAAGCCTTTTTTGGGTCGTTCGCATCGGCAAAAGCCGGCGGGCGGAATCCTTAGATCCTTACCATCTATTATCGCCATGGGCAGTGACCTCTCATGTTGCCGGCGCAAAGACGAGAAGCTCGACGAGAAGGGGCAGCCCCTTGTCGAAGTGCCCGTCGAGGGCGTCGCCGTCGAGGAAGTCGGAGACTGTACCAAAGTCTGCGAGAGAGTCTTCCTCGTGTGCACTCTCGGGCTGTGGGGCGTGTTCGGATTGTATACCGTGTCGCCCAAGAAGACCGTGGTAATCCAGCACAATGGGAAGATTACGAGCGTGACAACAAAGACGGGGCTGCACTGGGCCCCTGCTCTCTTTCGAGACGAGTTCACCGTTTACACAGGCGAGGCGGCGTTCGAAACGGAAGTGCTCAAGATTGTGGACAAGAGCGGCGTGCCGATCATCGTGAGCGCAATCATCGTGTACAAGGTGGTGGACGTGCTCAAGGCGGCCTTTGAGGTGAACGACTATCAGAAGTTCGTGCGCGCGCAGAGCACGGCCGCACTCAAGATCGTCGTGCAGAAGTACACGTACGAGGAGTTGAAAGTGGAGGGCGAGCAGCTGAGCCAGGAGACGGTCTCGGCGCTGCAGGTGCGGGTAGAGGTGGCAGGCGTGCAGGTGCAGTCGATGACGCTCAACGAGCTCAACTACGCCCCCGAGATCGCAGGCGCCATGCTCAAGAAACAACAGGCGGGGGCCCTCCTCGAGGCTCGAGAGATCATCGTCGACGGCGCCGTCGGGATCGCCATCGAGGCGGTGAAGAAGCTCGAGGAGCAGGGCGGAATGACGGTCTCCTCCGAGGATAAGGTGAAGATCATGACCAACATCATCACGGTGCTTACGGGCGAGGGATCGGCCACGCCCGTGCTGCCGGTCGGCGCTTGATCCTCGGAATGTGACGAACGATGGATGCGCGTGCTTATGTGACGGCTGACGGGATGCCGCAGGATGACGATCAAGGATACATGTAGACTCACTGTGGCTTGTATCATGTAGCCTGTTCAGCGAATTTCACTGTCGGCCCTGTTTTAACTTCACACACACGTTCCACATTTCCACACATGGTGGCGCGTGAAATTACTCATGAATTGAAATGCCATGGCGATACCCGTAAGTTTGGCAATTCTATTCGTAGATGTTTGAGGAATTTCTTGACTCTTCTCTCGCCTCCCTGCGTTGTGTGTATCACAGTGTTCAAAGCCTATGGGGTAATTACCTGAGTAGTGGGAAGGTCCCCCTAGGTCAAAAAAGTGCGCCGCTGTATGAATGCTGCCTCCCGACGACGACGACAAACATTTACACGGCACTCCGATGTTAAAAGTGCAGTGGCCAGCAGCGAACGAGCAGTCCCGCACGCCCTCGCCCAAAATATTCTCGCCGCCTGAGCCGACTGCGGGCTCGGCGAATTCGGTGGCGGGATGGGCGAATTGGGCCGAGCACCTTTCTCGTGCGATCCAGCCGGCACTACACACGTTCACAGGGGGCGAGGCGAGCCCAGAGGCCCGGCTGATGCTGCCGGCGAGCATCGAGGATCGATCGCCCAGCCCAGAGGCTGCAGCTGAGACACTGCCGCCTCTGTCTCTCGCGTCGTCCGAGACGATGCGTGAAGTGCCGACGGTCGAGGCTCGCCGACGCACGGTACTGCTCACATGGGGCCTCAATTCGAGTGGCCAGCTAGGCTTCGGCGATTTTTCGACGCGCATCCTGCCGCGTGCGGTCGATTACTTCAAAGCGACGCGCATGGCGGGCGTCGTGTGCGGTTCGCGTACGACCTTCGTGCTCGACGCCGAAGGCAAGGTCTTCTCGTTTGGGAAGGGCGAGGACGGTGCGCTCGGCAGCGGCGACCGCGCCACGGCGATGACGCCCCGACTCATCGAGTCTCTCCAACGGCAGCCGATCGCACAGATCAAGTGCCGTGGCGCCCACGTGCTGGCCCTGACGGCGCGCGGCCAGCTGTGGGCGTGGGGTCGCGATGAGGACGGACAGCTCGGCAGCACCAAGACCGCCTCTGGCAAGCCTCGCGAGCATCACCATTCGATCCCCGAGCGCGTATCCGATCTGATGGGGACACGTGTCCTCCACGTGGCCTGTGGACGGTGCCACTCCATCGCCGTCGATAGCAACGGGCGGCTGTTCTCATGGGGCGGTAACGACGATGGCGCGCTCGGGCACGGCGATCGCCTCTCCCGCGCCACACCCACTGCATGTGCTGCCCTCGAAGGCATGGTGGTGGTCGGAGTAGCATGTGGCTCACGACACACCCTTGCACTCGTCCGCGACGTACCGATGCTTGAGGGCGGCAAGGAGCGCGCGCTCGACGGCGGGCAAAGCGCTCACGGCGGTGCTTGCGTGTACTCTTGGGGCTGGGGCGTGTATGGCCAGCTCGGGCACGGAGACGTGGTGAGCCGTTTGGAGTCCCTTTCGGTTGCATGCGAGCCGTTTGGAGTCCCTTTCGATTGCATGCGAGCCGTTTGGAGTCCCTTTCGATTGCATGCGAGCCGTTTGGAGTCCCTTTCGATTGCATGCGAGTGCTCACCACGGTGCCACCCTCTTCCCCACAGGCGAGCCGTTTGGAGCCGCGCCGCGTCGAGGCGCTCTCAGAATTCCCAATTAGGCAACTGGCGTGTGGCTACCGTCACTCGATGGTTGTGTCCGATGACGAACCGCGAGAGGTGCTTGCATGGGGATGGGGCCACGATGGGCAGCTGGGTACGGGTAGCTTGCGCGATGCGCTGCTGCCCCAAGTCGTCTACGGTCTGCCGACGACGGGACGTATCGAGTTGCGGCTAGGTGGTCGTCACTCGTTGGCTCTGTGCGATGACGGCAAAGTCTTTGCGTGGGGCAAGGACGATGACGGTCAGCTTGGACTCGGGGTGCAGTCCAAGGCCGTCCCCACACGGATTGATGCTCTGCGCTCGTCGTCGGTGGCGTTCGAGGTGGTGGATGCCGATTGCGGCTGGGCGCACACAGCGCTGCTCGTCGCCTTCCCAGAGCCCCAAAGCGCCCCGTCGGTTGACAAGGGCGACGCCGCCGCTACCGAGTCCGGCGGCGAAGAACACGTCTTCGCGTCGCTCAACCGTCGTCCCCATTCGAGCGACTCCTCGAACCACAAGTACCCACGCATCTTCGCCTCGGGCGATCTGGAAGGGCTATTCGGGCAGGTGCACTTAATTGCCCCTTAATTGCCCCTTGATTGCCCTATTCGGGCAGGTGCTGGGCTCGTCCAACCCATTCATGCTCATCCAGTTCATGAACCCCGTTGCCTCTTAATAGCCCCTTAATTGCCCCTGTGGCAGGTGCTGGGCTCGTCCATCCAATTCATGCTGATCGAGCGCGTGCTGCGCGCCACGTGCGGCATGACGAGTGAGACGCTGCACAACCAGCTGCTGCCTGGCTCCACGGTGATGATCGTCTTGGGGCATCTCTTCTTTGCCGTCCAGGGCACATTACTCTCTCGGCGCACGCGTCAGCCGGTGACTGCGCTGCCGCAGGGCATCAACATCGTCACATTCTTCGCGTGGTCGACTCTCATCATGGCGCCCGTGTATCGTACCGCCCTGCAGCGTAGCGTGACGGCGGCGGTGGCCGCGCGCAAGGCGTACGATGCTGGGCTGTGCGCATGCCTCCTCCTCGGCCTACTCGAGCTCGTCGGGGTCCTCTTTGTGGAGACGCTGCGCTCGGTCATCCCACGTGCTGCGATGCTGAGCGCCATCGCGGGCGTCTCGCTCACCTTCATGGCGATGGGATTCGCGGTCCAGATCTTTGCCGCCCCCGCCACAGGGATTGTGTCCATGCTCCTCATGCTCCTCTTCTATGCGGGGCAAGTGAAGCTTCCTTTCAAGATTCCGGGCGGCGTCCTCGCTGTGACGGTCGGTTGGGCACTAGCAACCCTTTCCGGCGAATTGGGCTACAACTGGTTCGTGCCGAGTGGCGGCGGGCTGCGATCGTTCGCGCCTTATTTTGCAATGCCGACGGTGCAGACCGCCTTCCTCACCACCCTCTGCGAGCCCGAGTTCTGGCAGTGCCTGTCCGTAGTTATCCCCATGTGGACCGTGACGCTTGTCAACAACCTGTCCAACATCCAGTCCGCCTCGTTCGTAGGAGATGAGTACTCGCCACGCGAGTGCCTGCTCGGTTGCGCCCTGATCGACCTGGCATGCGTCTTCGTGGGCAATCCCTTCCCATCGTGCGTGTACATAGGCCATCCGGCGTTCAAGGCCATGGGTTGCCGCGTCGGCTATCTGTATCTCAACATCCTGCCCACCATCTTCTTCGGGTGCCTGCAGGGTGCGGTGCTGCTGCAGCAGATCGTCCCCATTGAATCGGGCGTCGGCTTTATTCTTTGGGTCGGCCTGCAGATCACTGCGGGTGGCTTCGAGGGCGACCATACGCCTGAGGGATGGAAGCATGGGCCGGCCGTCGCGCTTGGGTTGCTCCCCTCCATTGCTGCGTGGTCGTGGCAGTCGATCGAGACGACTTTCACAGCAACGCGCACCCTTTACTGCAAAGCCATGCCATATCCGGCAGGCCCGTCGGGAGAGCGCATGTGCCAGATGGAGCTGCACGAGCTCATGCAGCCGGCGTCGACACCGATGGCCAGCGCAGACTCCGACGTGGGCGTGTTCCAACGAAACCTGTACAACCTCTATCTCTCGGGGGTGTACGCGCTCGCCAACGGCTACCTCCTCACGGCAATAGCGCTCTCCTCCATGCTCGTGCATATCATCGACGGCAACTTCGACCGCGCGTCGCTCTGGCTCATGCTCCTTGCCATCTTCGCATCCGTCGGGATCATCCACTCGCACAAACTCGATCCCTTCTCAGCCAACCAGCTCTTCCCCGCCATGTACTTGCTCGGTGCTCTCATCCTCCTCCTCTGCCACCAACTCAAGAATCGGGAGGAGCAGATTCGCGAGCTGCAGGTCCGGTGGGTTTCGTCATTAGTCGAGCTCGCCGAGCGCTTCCCCGATGCCCTCGCGCCCGCCCAGAGCACCATCGACCAGCTTGCGAGCCGTTTCGGCCTCGCCGGAGTTGGCGGCAGCGGCGGTGGCGGCGGCCGCGGCGGCCGCGGCGGCGGCGGCGGCAGCGGCAGGCCAATCTCGCCCCAAAGGGGCGAGGCGCGCGGTGTGACGCCGAGGCCGTTCAAACGCGCTTCGAGTAGCGGCCCATCGCCCGTGCCTGCTTCTCTCTCGAGGACTCTCCTCGAGACTTTCGGCGTCGATTGGCAAACGACCCCCGACGCCGGCGGCACGCTAGGCGGCGCACGCCGCGTCACCCACGTACCGGTAACCGCTGACGACGCCGCCAAAGCGGAGGCCGACGAGCCGCTCGACACGGCGCCTCCTGCCGAGATGCCCACGCCCGCGAGCCAGGTGCACCGTCGACGCGAGCCGCAGCTCGGCACGAGCGCAGGCAGCTCGCGCTTCGCGGGCGGCCTCTTCCATTCACAGGTCCATTCACAGGCTGGTATCAGCAGGAGCGTGCCCTTCGGCAGCTTCCCCGACTCCAAGGCCGAGCCCTTGCTGAATGATGTGCAGCCGGTGTAATAGAAGTGACCTTCGAGGCACAGTAGCCTCACAAAGGTCCCAGCAACTCACGCGTGCTGCGCCTCCTGTCCCCTGCGCCCTCCGCCCTGCGCTGTGGTTTCGTCGTCTCGTTCGTCGTTGGTTGGCGGCGGTTTACCGACGTCCGATCGAAAATTTCGAATATCGGTTATCGCGGCGGGTGTGTTCGCGATCCAGTCGGCATGGTTCCAGTTCCTTCGCCCGGTTCGGTTCTTCCACGAGGCAGCTTTCCCCCGTTTCTCTACTAACGAGGCTCTTACTGGCAGTGTCTCTTTCAACTACTCTGTTCCACTCCCGCTCTACATGTATAACGTCTTGAGTACACGCTCACGGTCGCTCGCCGCTCGCCCTGCCGTCGGACTCCAACACTCTCCTCTGTCTGTCTGTCGTACCCCCCCCGCGTGCTCTGCTGCCAAAATCCATGCAAGATGGCGTCGTCGGACCGTCATCGTAGTCTCTGCAGCGCCTTCAAGGCTGCGAAGGATTCCCTCCACAGGCACGTCAAGTTGGGCCCGTTCAGAGCCCTTCAAAAGTCAGTGCCCATGGGGTCTTTCATCGCCGTGATCTTGCTGGCAATCGCTGATTCGGACGCCGCGTAGTGTGTAGTCAGGGAGAAGGGCTTCTTGTAGGGTGCCGAACGGAGCGCCTGCAGCAGGATGTGGTCCGCATCCACCCCAAACGTCATCCGCCACCCGTTCATAAACTCGCCAAAATCGAGGACGCCATCCCGGTTGGTGTCAAACTTCCGTAAGAATCCCTGAGGCAAGGGCACACACACGAGGCTGTTCGGCGCTAGCGGCTCTATGGACGGGAAAGGCACGAGTGTTCATACCTTGATCTGTTCGGGCGTCATCGGCGTGCCCGTTCCTGTCTCGGTCCCAGGCTGCTTGAACACCTTAGCGAGCTCCTGAAAGCGAAGCCCGCCGCTCGCGTCCCAATCAAATTTTTTGAGGGCCTCACGAATTTGCCGGTCGTACTTGGGGATCTCGTGAGGCACTGAAAACTCTTCGTGGATGCGCATCGCGACGGGCATGGCTGGAGCTTGCTGCACGAGCTTGTGTGCGGGCGCGAGGGCCCCTGCGAAAGCAAAGTTGGAAAAGTATTCGTCGTTTCAATTTCTCCCCTTTAAAGCAAAGTGATCCGACGGCAGCGTTTCCAAAATACATGTATGCGTCACAACAAACAACACTCGGACACAGCTCTTTTTCTACTCTTCCTCTTTATTCTATTTTCCGTTCCTCCCCCACATGCACGTTCTCAAGTGCCCCACTTGCGTCTAAAGCGTGAAGGCCTGCCGACAGATCATCGGCGGCCCCGAGCCCGCGGAGGACGAGGACGATTGGTAGCTCGATAGCTTAATATGGGTCGAGTCTGCGGAGGAGAACGTCGAGTGGGAGCTCGATTCCTCCCACTCGACGGCCTTGTCGTGGCAGCCGCGGAAGAGCTGCTGCCGCAAGTCGCCCCGATTTTTGTCGTCGTCATTGTCGTCGTCTTGGGGCGAAGGCGCCTCGAGGAGCGGCGGCGACTGTGCCTCCTCGCTCCTCGGCGACTGCGTCTCCTCTGCACGTTGCACGTTGTCGAAGGCCACGTCAGCACAGTCGAGCACGAGCGCTTGGAAATAGAGGCGTTCGGACGCATCCGTAGCCGTCTTGGGCGCGGCCTTGGGCGCCCGCGCACGCGTGACCTCGTTCTCGTACCGGGGCTGTGCTTCGAGGATGAGATTGCCGGCGCCCTGGAGCCAGCTCGCCTCGAGCACCTGTTTCATCGTAGGGCGCGCAAGCGGCTCGACGAGCAGCATGCAATCGATCAGCTCCCTCAGCTCAGGCGCAGTATCGCTCGTCGAGCGCTTGTACCAACCAAAGATGGTCTCGCAAGAGGAGGCACCCTTCGCTTGTGCCTCGATGAGCTTCTTGAAACGCCAATCGTTCGACGATGCCTCACGCAGGGGCCAGTAGCCCGTTGCTAGGGCGAAGAGGCACACGCCGAGTGACCAAACGTCAGCAGCGCGCGTGTCATACCTCGTGGCGCCCTTGGCAGCTTCTCGCACCTCGGGGGCTTGGTACGCGCGCGATCCTAGCTCGCGGTCGCTTGCCATGTCAAAGAGGTCGTCGGAGCTCGCGGGTACGGCCGCCATATGCCCGAGGCCAAAGTCAATCAGCTTGACCACCCCCGCCTTGGTGAGCAGCATGTTCTCAAGTTTGATATCGCGGTGCGCCACGCCCAGCGTGTGCATGTGCAGCAGGCCCGCAGCCGCCTGCACGAAATAGTCGCGCACGGTGGACTCACCGACTCCCCTCGCGGGAGCGCCGGCGTCGATAAGCACGTCGAAGACCTCTTGCGCGCATCGCTCGAGGACCATGTAGAGCTTGCCGTCACGCTCGAGCGGTGGGGCCTTGAGTGCGACCACGTTGGGGTGGGGCGGCTCGGTGGCGATGCGTTCTGTGATGGCTTGCTCCACAGCATGAGTCTCAAAATGGTGAGGGCAGTGCTGGACCACCTCCACGGTCACCACCACCTCTTCTTGAGTGGAGTCGAGCTTGCCCGCGTAGACCGTCTTGAAGCCACCAGTCTTGAGTGGCGTGAGTGGTGAGCTGGTGTGATGAGCGGGCCCAGGGGCCACGAGTGTGACGCCGAGAGCTCGAAGCACGTCTGCACTGGGAGCGGGCAGCGTCTTATTCATCGTTGATCTGCTTGATTCTTTTGCTAGCAATGCGAGCGAAGGAGCGGGAAGTGCTTGTAAAAAGAAACGCGATCGCGACGGCGCCAAGCGTTTGTGAGTGTGTACCCGTGATAAATGGGCGCGAAAGGTAGGGGAGGCTCGGCTGCGTTGAGAGGATCTCAACAAATGCTCGGTACGGCGCTCACGCTCGGAAAGTGGTGCAGAAAAAGTGGCGTGTGGAGATGCGGCGCATCCTTTCGGCACGAGGCGGCTGGGCATGCCGATCGGCGAGCCGCTCGGCCGTCTATAAGCTGCCTTCTTTCCATGGTCTTCAGTATCCGCCTTCTTTCATGTTGGCCGCCGCCGCCACAGCGTCATGCGCGGCGGCAACGCTTGCCATGTGCGCAGCGAAAGAAGAGGAAGTCTTCCCGTCGAAGGGCGATCCTTACAAGGGCGTGTCCGTCTCAGCACAGGACGTCGCAGCGTGCGCCTCGACTGAATCATTCTCGCAGAAGCTCGCTTCGAGCATTGATTCGTGGCGTGCGGCCGGCCGGCTCGGCGTGTGGATTGAGGTGCCAGCGATGCGCTCGGAGCTCATCGGTGCTGCGCAGGCCCAGGGCTTCACGTTCCACCACGCTGAGCCCGGATATCTCATGATGTCACTGTGGCTGGGCAAGGGCGATAACAGCCTTCCGTCCAACGCAAGCCACTCGGTCGGCATGGGCATGGTGTGCATCAACGAGCATGACGAGGTTCTCGTCGTGCAGGAAGCGAGCGGGCCGGCAGCTATGCGCAAGGGCGGGTTCTGGAAGGTGCCCACCGGGCTGGTGAACGCGGGCGAGGAGTTGAGCGCATGCGCCGTCCGCGAGATGAAGGAGGAGACGGGCCTCGACGTGACCTTCATCAAGCTCCTTGGGATGCGTGACCTGCAGCTTGCTTTGCACGGAAAAGGAAACCTCTTCTTCATGTGCCAGTGCATGCTAGTCGAGGGCTCGTCGGCTGAGATCCGCCGCCAGGCCGAGGAGCTCGCCGATGCCCGGTGGATGAAGATCGACGAGTATCTCGCACTGCCGTACTACCAACATGACGGAGCGTACGCTGAGCTCGCGCGCGCTACTATTGCGGCCGCACGCAGCGAGAGTGAAGGGTTGCGCCGGCTCCGGCTCGCCAACGACCCCAAGGATCCCCGACGCGGCGAGACGAGCATCTACGTGCATAGCGCACGGCTTTGATCGTTTGAGAGCGCGGTTGGATAGAGGACGTTCTCGTTTAAAGTTGATTGACCAGAGGTCATTTGAGCGCTACTACTTTTGGCTGAGGGACCCTCCGGGGTGTGAAACGGCTGTGTGCCGATTCTGAATGGCTAATAAGAGCAAAGAGGCTGACCCATCCGTGACCAGCTCTGTGTGAAACGGCTGTGAGCCCATCTCCGATGCATGCTCCGATGTCGCATGTGTGACAGTGTGAGCCGGAGCTTGCGGGTTCCGAGTACCGAGAAGGCACCAACTCACAGTTGAAAAGGTCGTTGCCTGCTCCTTTCCTCCGACCGTTTCCCCGGGTCCTTGTCGCCTTCATTCACAGACTCCGATCACAACCTCGTCTCGTGGCGCAAAACGTCCCAGACGTCGTTCTTTCCGCGATGCCAACCCTAATCCCAAGCACAGACCGCATAACCCGCCAAACCTCTTCCATGGCGGCGACGGCACCAGCTCCGCCTCCAGCCTCGAGCGACGCTGAATTCCGGAAATCGGTGCTCACCTACATGGCTTGCGTGTCGTCGCTTGCGGTCGGCCTTGCGACGGTCATGGCGTACGCGCCGCCAGCACCGGCCGGTGGCGTGTGCGACAACGTCTCAATCCGTCTGTTGCCCAAACTCATTCCCACGCCCAAGTTCCTCGCTCCGTACCTCCCTTTCTTGGGCACTGACGAGACGAGCACCCAAGGCATCATCAGCATGTGGAAGTGCGCAACCGAGTACCAGAAGACGAATTGGTGGTTCGTGCTCTTCTTCTTCGAGCTCACCTACCTCAGCCTCAAATCCTTTGCCATACCGGCGACCTTCGCCATGTGCATCCTCGCTGGCGCCATCTTCCCGTTGTGGCTGTCGCAGCTGCTCACGAGCACAGGCGAGGTGGTGGGCTCGTCGATGTGCTACGCGCTGTCGAGCGTGATGGCCAAGCCGATGCTCGAGCGCTGGGCCGCAGACAAGCTCGAGGACTTTCGCAAGAAGGCGCACGAGGAGCGCGACCACCTCTTCCTCTTCAACGTCTTTTTGCGCCTCTCGCCCTTCCCGAATTGGCTCATCAACGCGTCGTCACCGATCGTGGGCAACCCGCTGCCGCAATTTGTGCTGGGCACTTTCTTCGGCACGCAGCTGAGCATCTGCTTCCTCGCGCAGGGCGGTTCCGTGCTGAAAACGCTTGGCGAGAAAGGCTTTAGCATCACGCAAATGACCAAGGACATGCTGCCCGTCGCCTCCGCGATGTTCTTCTTGCAATTCATCCCGCTTGCGATGATCAGGCACCTGAAGCGCAAGAAGGAGGAGAAGGCGGCGGCCTTGCACAAAACCGAGTGATGGCCCGCGCACAGGCCAGCGCACCACAGGCGCAGCCGGCCGAGCGCGAGATCGCAAGAGAGGGCATACTGTTCCAATCGTTGTGTACCTCGCAACGTGGGGACTGCGGTAATTCCTTTCGATACCGATCGATGCGGGCAGATTACTTCATGTTACAGTACTACACTGCGTTCAGTAAGGGTGAGCTACGCGTACGTACCGTGCATGTTTGATGTTACGTGAGTCTCTTAATGATATCTGATTATAATTGCTGCTCCTTTGTCATGTCCTTTGTCCTGACGGGTCATCAGACGCGCGGGCGCGCGTGACCGATCCGCGGCGCTTCGGGTCGTCGTTTGGACGTGGCGTTCCGGGTTCTACGGTATGAGTTTTTCTACCTGACGCCCCCCCCCCCTCGTAGTGGCAAACTGGCAACACATGTCAGAGGTCGGGATAGTCGGCCACATTGAGCAACTCGCCGTCCACACTCGCCACCTCCTCTGAGCGTCCCTCCTCCCGCTCATCCTCCCGCTCCGCCTCGGGCTCCTCGCCGGCAAGATGAGCACTCCAAGAAGGATTGGCGAGGCGCACATTTCGCCGCTTGTCGCCGACGATGCACGTGGGGCCTCTCTCGCTCTGGCACGCTCCGAACGCCACGCCCACGGCGGCACGTACGAAGGCCCTCGCGCCGTCGGCGATGAGGCGCGCAGTGTGCTCGTCGTCCCACGGGCGTTCCTCATCGCGCCGTGGTGGGCGTTCCTCCTCGCGCCGTGGTGGGCGTTCCTCCTCGCGCCGTGGTGGGCGTTCCTCCTCCTGCCGGCCATGCTGCTCGCCGATCGGGCGCGCGATCAGCAGCAGCGCCGCAGGCATCACCTGCGCCATCGGAGAGGCGCCCGCCACGGCGCTCAGGAGCGCACGAGAGTGTATCCGATGTGTCCGCACCTCGCCCACCGTCGCCATCGTGGCCTCCCGAATGCACTCGACCAAGCCCGGGTCGAGCGTGCTCACTGGAAACGCCGCGCGCGCCAGAGGAAGCAGAGTGCATGCGCGGGATGAGAGCGCCGTGTGGAGCGGCGCCGTCGCGGAGCCATCCGAGATGGCGGCGGCGAGGCGACTCATGCGATCGAGGAGCTGCTCGTCTGTGGCACGGAGCTCGAGCGTGATGTTCGCGCCGCCGCCTGCGTGCATGTGAGCGCCGTGTCGAGCGTACATGTGAGCGCCAGCGGAGTGGCCGCTGCCGCCACCGCCGCTGCCGCCGCCGCCGCCGCCGCTGCCCTCGCGATGAGTTTTGTCACGGGACGGGAAGCCCTCAAAATCAAAGAAGTGCCAGCTGCCTGAGCACCCTCCGGCGTCCCACGCCGCGCAGAGGGCACGCAGCCCGTCATCGAGGGCGGCGGCCATCCGCATGGCCTGCAGAGGTGCCGTGAAGAGCACCGCCCTCGGCTCGGCAGCTGATGAAGCTGACGAAGCTGACGAAGCCGCTCTCGGCTCGGCAGCTGGACCCGAAGGAGCAGGGCAGACGAGACGCAGCTGGCGCGAGCCCGCGATCGCGTGCACGACGCCCAGGCTGGCGTTGGCCCGCAGGAGCGCCGAGCCGCGCTCCACGTAGCCCTCCAAGTAGCCCGCCCAGCCGCCCTGCCGACCAGACGCGTGCATGATCGGTGTACCGGCGACCGCCGCAGCCGCGCGCGCGCGCCAGAGCTCCTTGGATGGGATGAATTTGGCGTCCTCGGCCACGAATGCCGTCGGCGCTGCAAGCGGGTGCCCGAAATTGCCCTCTTCGTCGAGCTGCCAGTTGATGACCGACCAGGCCGTCCAGTCGGCCGCGCCACCCTCGTGCAGGACTCTGGCAGCCTCCAACGCATAGGCCAATCCGAGCGTGCCGTCGAGCCAGCTCGTCCCGGCCGCAGATGTGTCCGTGTACCCGCCCATCAGCAGAGCGGGCGCGTTATCCACGCCAGCGCTGCCATACACGGACCCAAGGCCGTCGATCTGCACTCCGAGCAGTCCGGCCGCCTCCATCCGCGAGGCCACCCATCGCCGCGTGGCCATGTCCACGTCGGAAAAGGAGGGGCGCGAAACATGAAGCCCTTGGCCCGCAGACTGATGCAATCCAAAGGCGGCTAACGTTCGCAAGTCCTCGAGCACGCGGGTGGTGTTGGTGAGCGCGAGAAGGGATGCGACCGACATTATAATTCCTTCCCAGGTTCATGTTAATACACACAACACGTACAAAGCTCAGAAGGGAAGACAATACAAGACCCAAAAACAAGGCCCCGAAGGAAGACACATGCAGGCAGAGAGCTGAGAAACAGCCTATAAGAGAAGATCGGCGAGACCCAAATATGAACTCGGGAGGGAGCGCGCCCGCCGACATGGGCGGTGAACCCCCAGATGGGCGCGCCAGGGGGCAGCCATTAGA